>Ga0209157_1002924_pt1 | contig 13358 bp, 15 predicted proteins | sample GraSoiAngelo_135_FD_185892 | JGI IMG/M metagenome (GOLD analysis project Ga0209157, IMG submission 185892) | Grasslands soil microbial communities from the Angelo Coastal Reserve, California, USA - 14_0929_05_40cm (SPAdes) (version 2) | ecosystem: Environmental > Terrestrial > Soil > Grasslands ... | reverse complement strand
GGCGGGGGGCCAGAGGGGGACTTGGGTGCGGACTTCTTCGAGGCCATTCACCGCCTCCGCAAGCGCTTCAGGTCCTCGTACTCCTCTTCGAGATGAGGAGGCATCTCGAAATACACGTCCTCGAAGAGGGCCTCGATTGGAGGTGGCGGGTTTTTCTCCGCCTCCCGGATGGCCTCGGTGATCTCGTCTCCGATTGACTTCTCCAGGTCCGCCTGGAACTCCTCCGTCCAGATTCCGAAGTGCGCGAGGTATCGCTGGTAGACCGTTAGGGGATCCCGCTGCCGCCACGCCTCGACCTCCTTCTCGTCTCGATACCGGGAGGGATCGTCGGACGAGGAGTGCGGGCCAAGCCGGTACGTGACGCACTCGATGAGCGTGGGCCCACCGCCGCCGCGCGCCTTTCGAACGGCGTCCCGAGCCGCTCGAGCGACCGCGAGTGCGTCGTTTCCATCCACTCGCACTCCTTCGAAGCCGTACGCGATCGCTTTCTGTGCGATCGTCTCCGAGGCCGTCTGCTTGGCAACCGGGAGGGAGATCGCCCACTGGTTGTTGTTGCACACGAAGACGGTGGGCACGCGGAACGCACCCGCGAAGTTCATCCCGGTGTGGAAATCCCCCGTCGATGTGCCGCCGTCCCCGAAGTACACGAGGGTCACGACCTTCTCCCCGCGGATCTTCGCCGCCCATGCGGCACCGACGGCGAGGGGAATCTGCGTCCCGACGCAGCTCGAGATCGACATGTAGTTCCCCTGGCGAAAGACGTAGTGACAGGGCATCTGGCGGCCGCGGACCGCGTCCGCCGCGTTCCCCATGAACTGGTTCACGAGCTCAAGGAGGGGCATCCCGCGAGCGAGGGCAGCGCCCGGCTCCCGATACTGCGGGAAGATCCAGTCGTCCGCCTCGAGGGCGATCGCGGGCGCGACGATCGTCGCCTCCTGTCCCACGGAGGGCCCATAGAACCCGATGCGCCCCTGCCGTTGGAGTGCGAGCATCCGCGTGTCCAGGATTCGCTCCATGAGCATCAGGCGATAGAGCCGGACTGCATCGGAGGGCGAGAGGTTCGGGTCGACCTCCGGGTTCGTCGATCCGTCGTCGTTGATGACTCGGAGCAGGTCGCCCAAGGGCTGCCTCATCCCCCTTGACGGGGCCGCCCACGCGACCGCGGACGACTCCAGCGAAAAGAAATCCGAACTCTGCGTTTAAGCGTTATGCCAACACGCGAACAATCCCGATCGATGACCAAAGGTAAGGAGGAAAAGGGAGAAAGGGGAGCGCCGCGCGGTCCCGCGCGGCGGTGGAGGGAATCGAGTTACCCCTTCCGCAGGAAGGGCAGGCCCGTGCGCTTGTTGACGCCGACCTTGCGCCCCTTCGGCATCTCGTACATCTTGTTCCCGCTCTTCGGCTTCCTCTTGCTGAAGAAGTAGATCGTGACTTTCGGTCCCCGCTTCAGCTTCACGTCGCGCGAATACAGCGTCCATCCCTGATAGGTGTAGGGCTCGGGCATTTTACTCCCGTGCCCCCGTAGCGCTTCTGGAATTTAACCCTTATCGCCTCCTTATCGAAACAGGTTTTCCATGATTCGCGGGTCCGGCAAGGTCTAAGTGCCGCACTTGGAATGCCGCGATGTGCTCGTCCGCGCCTCCGAGAAACTCGTCGGATACGCGGCGATCCTCTCGGGCGCGTTCCTCTTCGGCATCTGGGCAACGGGAGGAACGTTCGCCCTGCGGAGCGACCCGAATCTCTCCCCGCTCACCCTCGCGTGGTTCGTGCAGGCGGTGAGCGCGGTGGCGTTCTCCCCGTTTCTCCGGAGAATCCAGCTGCGTGGCCGCCAGTGGGCGTACACCGTCGGGGCCGCACTCCTCGGAGCGGTCCTCGCGCCCTCCATGTATTTCACCGGCCTCGGGCTTACGACACCGGTCAACGCCGCCCTGCTGTCGAACACGGAGGCCCTCTTCACCGTCGTGTTCGCGCTCGTTTTCCTGAGGGAACGGCTCTCCTGGCGAGGATATCTCGCCGCGGCGTCGATCCTGGTTGGCGCGGTTATTGTGACCCTCGACCTGGAGCGGCCCGGCTCGGATGTCGCGTCGACTTTGCTTGGGAACGTCCTGCTCGTCCTCGCCGCGGCCGGTTGGGGAGCCGCCAACACGGTGAGTCGTGTCGTCACCGACCGCCACGATATCCCATCGTACATCTGCATCCAACTCTCCATAGGGACCTTGATCCTCACCCCGGTCGTCCTCCTGAGCGGAGCCCGTCTCTCGATCGGCGCGGGGACCATACCGCTCGCTCTCTTTCTCGCCCTCACGAGTTCGGCGCTCTTCACGTATCTCTTCTATTTCGCAATGAGGCGGATCGGGGCCCTTCAGGTCGGGGCAATCCTGTCGACATCCGCCGCCTTCGGTGTGTCGGTCGCCGTCGCGTTCGGGTTCCCCCTCACGGCCCTACAGGCCCTCGGCGGCGCCGTGATGGCCCTCGGTGTCGTCGCCCTATATCGCTCCCCTTCGCCCAAGAGTTAAGTAGCGTCCCCAAGGATGGGAGACCGATGCCCACGGGGTCGGAGACTCCTTTCGAGGCCCTCGCCGAACTCACCCGGAAGCTCGAATCGACCACGAAGCGCCTCGAAAAGCGGCGGTTGATCGCCGAGTTCCTCCGCAGCCTTCCACGGGAGGAAGTGGGGCCCGCGGTCCTGATTGCGATCGGCCGGATTTTCCCGGAGGCGGAGCAGAAGGCACTTAACGTTGGCTGGGCGACTCTTGAGAAGGCCCTCGAGACGACCCGCCAAGTCCGCCTCGATGCGCGCCCCCTGACGATCCGCGACGTCCGCCGCGCATTCGACGGGATTGCCGCAGCGAGCGGTACGGACTCGGTGAGGGCACGCCGCCGCCTCCTCTCAAGCCTCCTGGGTCAGGCGACGGAGGGAGAGCGGGAGGTCCTCCTGAAGAGCATCTTCGGGGAGATGCGAATCGGCGTGAACGAAGGAGTGATGCTCGAGGGAATCGCGGACGCGGCGGGCGTCGACCCTGACCTGGTCCGATCCGCGCACATGTTCCTCGGAGATCTGGGGCGGGTCGCGGAGGTCGCGCTCTCGGAAGGAACGTCCGGTCTCGCGGCGTTCGGTGTCCGCCTCCTGTCCCCGGTCAAGCCGATGATGGCGGAGATGGCCGACGACATCGACGCGGTCCTCGAGGAGCATGGCGGGACGACCGCCGTCGAGTTCAAGTTCGATGGCGCCAGGATCCAGATTCATCGCAAGGGAGAGGCGGTGCGTGTGTTCAGCCGCCGGCTCACGGATGTGACGGAAAGCGTTCCCGAGGTCGTCGAGATTGCCCGCGGGCTGCCGGCGGACTCGTTTCTCCTGGAGGGGGAGGTCGTCGCGGTGGACGCGAGCGGCCGTCCACTGCCGTTCCAGGACCTGATGCGGCGCTTCCGGCGGGTGCACGAGATCGAGGCGCTCCGGAAGGAAATCCCGCTGAACCTGTACCTGTTCGACCTCCTGTACCTTAATGGCCGCTCCCTGATGTCGTCCGCGTACCGGGAGCGGTGGGCTGCCCTCGAGCGGCTCGTCCCTCCGAAGATCCTGGCGAAGCGCATCATCACGTCCAGTCGATCGGAAATCGAATCCTTCCTGAAGGAAGCCCTCGAGGCCGGGCACGAGGGGCTGATGGCGAAGCAGCTCGACTCCCCCTACACCGTGGGGAAGCGGGGGAAGCGATGGTTCAAGATCAAGCCCGCCGACACCCTCGACGCGGGGATCCTCGCTGCGGAGTGGGGCCATGGCAGGCGCCAGGGAACGCTGAGCAACTACTGGCTCGGCGTACGCGATGGTGGACGTTGGCAGATGATCGGGAAGACGTTCAAGGGCCTCACGGACCAGGAGAGGCTCGATCTCATGGATCGCCTGATCGCTCTGAAGACACGCGAGGAACCATGGGTGGTCCACGTCCGTCCCGAGGTCGTTGTCGAGATTGCGTACAATGAGATCCAGCGGAGCCCACACTACGAATCCGGTTTCGCCCTGCGGTTTGCAAGAGTCGCCCGGATCCGCGACGACAAGGGACCAGGGGAGGCGGACACGTACGCTCGCCTCAAGGAGCTGTACGCGAAACAGTTTGAGCGGAAGGGGAAGGCCTACGAGGAGGTCTGAGTCCTCCGGGGCGAAGTCGCGAGAGCCTACTTCTCTTGCGCGGGAACTCTGCCCGCCGGCGCCGTGATCGCCGAGCTGGAGTACGCGGTGAGGAAGATGCCCGCAAGGGCGAGCAGGCCGCCAACCGCGACAACGAGCGAGGGCGTCTCCGCTAGGAGGATCCACGCGAGCAAGGAGGACCCGATCGGTTCGCCGACGAGGCTCACAGATACGACGGGAGCGGACACGAACCGTAGGGACCAATTGTAGAGCGTGTGGCCGCCGATCTGGGGGACGACGGCCATCGCGGCGAACAGGAGGAGCTCGGTCCTAAGGTCCCCCGTCGGGGCGAGCTTGCCCGTCGCCGCGGCAATCGCGAAGAGGGCGACCGCGGCGGTTCCGTATACGACGAACGCGTACACCGCGAGGGAAACCCGTTGCCGCATGCGCCGGCCCGCGAGGAAGTACACGCCCGCCATGACCCCGCCCATCAGGGCCGCCAGGTCCCCCGCCAACGTCGTCCCAGAGACACGGAGGTCCGCCACAGCGATGACGACGACTCCGGAGAACCCCAGCGCGATGCCCGCCGCCGTCATCGCGGCGACCCGCTCCTTCAGGAGGAAATGCGAGACGACGGCGACCATCACCGGGTGCGAGGTCACGAGGACGACGGAACTCGCCACGGTCACACCCGCCGTTTTGAGAGATGTAATCCAGAACGCGAAGTGGGCGGCAAGGACCACCCCGATCCCTGCCATCAGGAGGACGTCGCGGCGGGGGAGGGTCCGCAACGGGGTCGCCCGGTCGATCGCCGCGAAGGGAAGGATGATGACGCTTGCGATTGCCAAGCGGTAGAAGGCGATCGTGATTGCGTCGGAGTTCGACCATCGGATGAGGATGGAGGAGAAGGAGACCGCAACGATCGCCGCGGCGATCGCGGCGTATGGCCCCCTGACCATCTCGCCGCGAACCGTCCAGCGCCTTATCTAGATTCGCGGCTCATCCCTGGGGTGGCTGGGGCGGTGACGCCCACTGCGGCGGCTGACCGCCGGGCGGGCCTGCGGAGCGCTTCCGCATCCTCAGGAGGACGGCGACCGCAATGACCGCGATCAACGCGACGACGAGGCCGATGATCAGGAGGAACGTTGTGTTCCACTGATAGTGATATCCGGTGAGGACCATTTCCCCCGTCTTCTGGTCCTGCGCGTTGTACGACTCTTGCTTGGACCAGTATCCGACCTGCTCGGAGTAGTACACCTTCGTGTAGCCGCCGCTGCCAAGGGGGCGAATGGAGAAGGAGTGGAACGTTCCCGCGGGGACCACGATGTCCGCCTCCCCCTCCACCTGCGCGGAGGCGGAGGTCGAGACCGTCAGGACGTTGCCGCCGCCGACCTTGATGCTGACCTGCAGGGACACCGTCCACGATTTCAGGGAGGACAGTGGGAAGCTGGCCTGCGCCTGGGGCGGGTCGAACGAGAAGATGGTCGTGATGCCCAGAATGGTTGTGAAGGAGGTCCTCACGATTCCAAGGTCGGAGTCGCGGACCCAGGAATCCGTCGTCAAGCTTACCGGTCCCGCTGAAGTAGTATGCCGTAGGTGGAACGCATCGTAGGTGTTGCTGAGGAGGGTCTGGACCGGCTCGCGTGCGACGACATCGATGCGGAGGGTGGTGTTCGGGTTGCTGGAATCCGCGTAGATCCAAAAATCCCCCGCCGACCATCGCGGGGCGTTCGCATCCGCCCTCGCCGGCCCCGGGGTCGCGGCGAACGCTACGCCGAGAAGGCCGACGGCGAGGAACACCGCCACGAGTCGGAGGGCGCGCCGGGAGGGCATGGTCTCCCGCGGCGATATCTGGAACCCATCTTAATCGTGACGCGCCCGGTATCAGTTGCCGCAAGCTATATGGAAACGACCCCGATTCCCTGTCGATCGGGGGACGCGGATGCAGCTCGAGCAGGTATCGAAGGTCGCAGTGATCGGCGCAGGATCCATGGGGGCGGGCATCGCCCAGGTGTGCTCCCAGGCGGGCTTTCAGGTTTCGATGCGCGACGTCGAGCCGCGGTTCGTGGAGGCCGGGTTCCGCCGGATCCGGGATCCCCTCGCGAAGCGCGTCGAAAGGGGCAAGATGACCCAGTCCGAGCTTGACGCCGTCCTCGCAAGGATCAAAGGGACCGTCGACCTCAAGGACGCCGTCCGTGGAGCCCAGGTCGTCATCGAAGCGATTTTCGAGAAGATGGAGGTCAAGCGGGAGCTCTTCGGCGAGCTCGATGCGGTCGCTCCTCCGGATGTCGTCTTCGCCAGCAACACCTCGTCCCTGAGCGTCACGGAGATCGCAAGCGCGACGAAGCGAGCGGACCGCGTTGTCGGGATGCACTTCTTCAACCCCGCGCCGGTGATGAAGCTCGTCGAGGTGATCCGCGGGTCGGAGACGAGCGATGCGACGACCGCGTTCGCGAAGGGCCTTGCGATCCGACTGGGGAAGGAGCCCGTCGAGGTCAAGGAGTCCCCTGGGTTCGTCGTGAACCGGCTCCTTGTCCCCATGATGAACGAGGCGTTCAACCTCCTCATGGAGGGCGTGGCGACGGCGGGGGACATCGATAAGGCGATGAAGCTCGGGACGAACATGCCGATGGGGCCGTTCGAGCTCGCCGACTACACCGGCCTCGACATCGGGCTCGATGTGATGGAGGTCCTCCACCGGGAGACGGGGGACCCCAAGTTCCGGCCGTCGCCGCTCCTCCGGAAGTACGTCCGGGCGGGGCGACTCGGTCGGAAGAGCGGTCGCGGTGTCTACGACTACGCGGGCACGGCGTGACCGCAGGGACCGAACGGGGCGCCGCTGCTGGGGTGCTTGTGATCACGGGGGCGGCGGGGTTGGCCCTTCGGGCGGCTGCGGAGATGTCGGCGGAGCCTGCGGGGGCGGCACAATCGGCCCTGGCTCCATCGGCGGCGGGGCCGCGGAAGAGAAGCCGGTGGGTCCGACGGGCACCCTGGGGCCGCGACGTCGAATCGCGACCGCAGCGAGCACGACAATCACGATGACGAGGGCGATGACGGCCCACAGCTCGGGAGGCAACCCCAAGATGTTCGCCGGGCCCGCCGCGGGGGCGGCGTGTCGATACGACTTGAGTTCCAACCCCCCCTGTTCCGCGTCCGAAGCGTCGTACGACTTCTCCTTCACCGTGTTTCCCGCATCTCGCGACCAGTAGCTCCTCGAGTAGCTCCCATCCGCCTGGGTCTCAAGGAGGGGTGTGACCGCGAACGTTCCCGCGGGGACGGTCTGCTGTTCATCGGATTCCACGCGGATTGTCTCGGTCACCGTGGACGACATCGTCCGGGCGGGTAGACCCGTGACCTCCGTCACGCTCGTCAGGGCGCTCGTTGTGGACCACTGTGCGTTCGCGGCAAAGGGCCAACGAATTTCGATGGGTGGGTTGTAGGTGTTGGTGACCGTGAAGGAGTTCGAGCCGATCGTGGCGGTGAAGGTGAGCTTCACGGGGGACAGGTCCGAGCGACGGAACCACACGTCGCCGGGAACGGTTGTCGTGGTACTCCCGCTCGTCAGGTTGAACCAGAGTCTAGCGTGATACGAGGCGTATGACGTTCCGGAAACGGCGACGGACTCGGAGCCGAGGATCTCGTATCGGAACGTCCCCGTGGATCCCGGCAAGGGGGACGCTGTTCCGGTGAGATTGTACGTCCAGAAGTCCCCGATGCTCCACGTGGGCGCCTCGAGCGACGCCCGCACCGGCAGGGCAAGGGCCGGGAGAGCGAACACGATTGCAATCATGGACACGATCAAGATCGAGCGGAAATGGCGAAGCAACCCTCAACCTCCCCACGCAGGGATGGACCATGGCCCCATGAAGATTTCGCTGAAATCGGGGGGTCTCGCGAGGGAACCCGGTCCCCCCGGACCGAGGGTTCATGAGACCCGCTCGGTTCCCGCCCTGGAACGTCCGAGACGGGCTCGATTCGGATCGCCATCGAGGACCGAATTTTCATCGTCATGGGATGGTGGCGTTCCTCAGAAGCGCAAGCCCTTGGTTGGGAACGAATGATCAGAACGAATGATCACTCGTACGATTCCGCTTCTTCCTGGAGGTCGATGACGACCTGCTCGAGGACCTCCTCGAACGAGTTGCTGGTGTATTCCCTCATCCCCCCGATTTCGCTCTGGATGCGAGCAATAAACCGATTCGAGCTCTTGAGGAACTCGATGTTCACCAGCGACTCTTCCATGGGGACAGTCCTCGCGGGCAGGCGACGCTCCGAATTTCGAACGCGTAACGGAATTCTCTATTTAAGTGTTGCTTGCGCAGGGGGCCGCGGTGACTGTCCGCACGGTCCCATCCGGTCGCGGATTTTCATCCACAATCGGAAATGAAAATGAGCACCCCTACTGTCCGCTCAGCGGGATCGGATCCGCGACCCCCCGCGCAACGTTGATATACGCCTTGCGTATCGAGACCGCGCGCCAGCGCCGCAATGGAGAAGCGAACGTGGGAAACATCCGGCCGACCTACATCAAGCGGGTCGCGATTGAGCTGCTCAAGCGGTACCCGAACGAGTTCACCGCGGACTACGAGCACAACAAGAAGAAGGTCTCCGAGCTCACGGACGTCGCGTACCCGCGGATGCGGAACCGGATCGCCGGGTATCTGACCCGGTACCGCCAGCTCCTGCCGACGGTCTGATCCCCCCACCCGGCTTCGGGCCTCCCAGGGCTCTGCCCCGCGGGCTCGCCGGCGAGAGCAAAGACGATGGACTTCGCAATCGAAACGAAAGACCTCTTGAGGATATTCAAGCCCTCCCGCAAGTTGTTCAAGCGGAAGAATCCCAATGGGAATGGCGCGCCCGAGGGCCCCGTCACCGCCCTGGAGAACGTGACGACCCAGATCCGTGAGGGCGAGCTGTTCGGTCTCCTCGGCCCGAACGGGGCGGGGAAGACGACGCTGATCAAGATCCTGTGCACCCTGCTCCTCCCGACGGCGGGCCATGCGTATGTGGCGGGCTACGACGTGGCGAAAGACCCCTTCCCCATCCGTGAGAAGATCAACATGGTGAGCGGTGGGGAGACCAGTGGCTACGGGCTCCTGACAACGCGTGAAAACATCTGGATGTTTTCGCAGTTCTATGGGGTCCCGAGCAAGGTCGCGAAGGCGCGTATTGACGAACTGTTCAAGACGTTCGGCCTGTGGGACAAGCGGGATGCCAAGGTCCGGACCCTCTCGAGCGGACAGCGCCAGAAGATGAACATGGTCCGAGGGTTCGTCACCGACCCGGAAATCCTCTTCCTCGACGAGCCGACCCTCGGCCTCGACGTGAACGCGAGTCGCGTGATCCGGGACTATGTGATGGGCTGGGTGCGGCGCCAGAAGGGGAAGACGATCCTCCTCACGACCCACTACATGATGGAAGCGGACGAGATGTGCGACCGGATTGCGATCATCGACCACGGCCGCATCCTCGCGTGCGACACCCCCGAGAACCTGAGGCGGGGAATCCGGAAGGACACGACGTTCCGGCTCGAGGTGGACACCCTCAAGTCCACGTCCATGTTTACGGGGATGAGAGGCGTGAAGAACTTCTCCGCGAAGAACGATATCGCAAATAACACGACGAGCCTCACGTTCATCCTCGAGGACGAGTCCCCTGTGTCAGACATCCTGAGCTCGATCCAAAGCCAGGGCTCGAAGATCCACTACCTGCAGAAGTCCGAGCCCACCCTGGAGGACGTCTTCATCAGCATGGTCGGGAGGGGGCTGGAGTGAGCACGGCAACTGCGACGTCAAGGATCCCGCATCGCGTGAAGCTGAACCTCCAGGCCATCGTCGGGCGGGCGTACCCCCGGGTGATTGGCGCGAACCGGGAGCCTTCCTGGATCTTCTTTGAAGCGATTCTCCCGCTCCTCGGCATCGCGGCGTACGTGTTCATCTACAAGGCCCTCGCGACTCGCGCACTCGGTGTCATCCTGACTCCGACCCCATCGGCACCTTATGGTATGTGCGGCCCGAACCCTTGCGTCGACGCGGCGCAACAAGCCCTCTTCCAGGCGAATTCAATCGCGAACACGAACGCCCTGATTGCCACCGTGGTGCTCGGAGGGGCCATGGTTGCGTTCTGGCTGAACGTCCTCTGGTCGATGGCGTCCCAGCTGTACTGGGAGAAGGAAATCGGGAACCTGCAGCTCTACATGATGGCTCCGATGTCGCGGATGGCCCTCCTCGGGGGCATGGCGATCGGCGGCATGTTCATGACGTCCGTCCGGGCGATTACGACGCTCGTCGTCGGGATCCTTGTCTTCACCGTCACCTTGCAGCTCGGGAACCCGCTCCTCCTCCTCGGAGTGTTCTTCGTCACTCTCATCGCGCTCTACGGGATGGGAATGATGCTCGCCTCGCTCTATCTCCTCTGGGGACGGGAGGCGTTCAACCTGTCCGCCCTCCTCGAGGAGCCGATCTTCTTCTCGAGTGGGTTCTACTTCCCCGTCGGCGGCTTCGCGCGGTTCGGGACCGTAGGGGGCGCGATGCTCGCATTCGCCACCGCGATCCCCGCGACCCTTGGGCTTGACGCGATGCGCCAGATCATCGTTCCCGGGAGCCCATCCCTCCCCATCCCGATCCCATGGTCGCAGGGCGCGTACCTGACACCCGACCTCGAGTTCGGACTCCTCCTCGTCCTAGCCGTCATGTTCCTTTTCCTGGCCCGCTATACGCTTGCGTACCTGGAGAAGCTCGCGCGTCGCGAAGGGAGGCTGACGTCACGGCATCAGTGAGCAGCGCCGCCCGGATCCACTGGCGGTCGTTCAAGTGGGCCGCCTGGCTCGGCTGGGAGATGGACTCGAACTGGACAGAGCCGTGGCTCTTCATGGTGTACAGCGTGATCAAACCGATCGCGGGGGCCTTCATCCTCGTCCTGATGTACACCGTCTTCGCGCTCATCGGGCAGTTCCGAGACCCCGACCTGTTCTCCTACATCTACGTCGGGAACGCGTTCTTCATCTTCGTAGGCAACACGCTGTTCGGGACGTTCCAAGTAATCCAATCGGACCGGGAATGGTACCAGACCCTGAGGTACACATACATCTCCCCAATCTCCTATTACACGTACATCGTCGGCCGAGCGGCCTCGAAAGTCGCGGTCGCGGCTCTCGCGGTCGTAATCACGCTCGCCTTCGGTGCCCTCGCCCTCGGCGTACGGTTCGAGATCAACCTCGCCCAGCTCCCGATCTTCGCCGCGGCGTTCGTCCTCGGCTTGTTCTGCCTGGTCTCGATCGGAATCTGCCTCGCGGGGATCTCCTTCATGACTGCGAAGCACACCCATGGGCTCGCCGAAGGGATTCCCGGGATTTTCTACGTGTTCTGCGGGGTCTTGTTCCCGCTCACGGCCTTGCCCGAGTGGGCCCAATCCGTCGGTCGGGGAATTCCCCTCACGTACTGGTTCGACCTCACCCGCCGGCTCCTCCTCCCGCCGAACACGATCAGCACGGGGCTCGGGTTCTTCAACGACTACGAAATCCTCGCCCTCCTGCTCGCGTCGAGCCTGATCTTCTTCCTGATGTCCATTGGGATCTTCAAGCTCGGCGAGTTTCTCGCCCGGCGGGCGGGGAAGATCGACATGACGACGAGCTACTGAGCGGATGCCCGCCTCGCCCGCCTCTCTCGGATGTATGGGAAGCGGCGGATGTCGCCGCAGACGCCGCACGTGGAGGTGACAAGCCCCCGCGACACGCGAACGCGGCAGTTCTTGCCAGGGACGAGGAAAGCGTGGCAGCGGCGACAGTACCGCCGTTTGAACTCCCGCGGGAGTCGCACATTGTACCGCATTCCGATTTTCGCTGCAAGGCTGGCGTACCGGTCCGCGCGAGCAGAGTTCCCCGCCACCGCCTCACGCTCGGCTAGGCGGAACAGGATATCGATTCGCTCGAGCGCGATCTTCCTCTCCGATCCCTTCCGCCGGCGCTGCGTCATCTCGGCTCCGTAGGGGGGCGCCGCTTAAAGGTTCGTCGCGGCTTATGATGCGGTCTCTTGCAGCTAGGGCCTAGACCGGCCAAACCTTTTTCCCGCATCCCTCCATCGACGGAGAGGGAATTCCGTGAAGGCTCGCGTGAAGGCGATCTACCGCCAATCGAAGCAGCCCGTGGACGCGATCGTCCTCTCCAACTCCACCGAGCCCCATATCGACATGTCGTTCTTCTATGCCACGGGCCTCACGGACGGCCTCTTCGAGGGTTGCACCGCGTGGCTCTTCCCGGATGGTCGCTGCGAGATCATCACGTCGGCCCTGGAGGAGGAGGCGGCGAAGAAGAGCGGGTTGCCCCTCCGTGTCTTCAAGAACCGTGACGAGCGGCGCGCCGCGATGCGAGGGTCGCTCCGGGGCCTCCGGCGGATCGGCATCAACTCGTCCGAGCTGACGCAGAAGGCCTTCACCGAGCTGAAGCAGCTTCTCCCCAAAGGTCGCTTCATCGATGTCTCCGATGCGATCATGAAGGCCCGTCTCGTCAAGGACGATTCGGAAGTCGACCTCATCCGGACCGCGTGCAGCATCGCGTGTCGATCCCTCGAGCAGATCCTCCCGTTCATCCGACCGGGCCGCACGGAGAGCGAGGTCGCGGCGGAGCTCGTGTACACGATGCAGCGAAACGGCGCGACCGGGGCCGCGTTCCGGACCATCGTGGGGGCGGGGCCGAACTCCGCAGAGCCCCACTACACCGCGGGCCCGCGAGAGATTCGTTCCGGGGATCTCATCGTGATTGACTTCGGCGCGCTCTACAAGATGTACCACTCGGACGTCACCCGCACGGTTGTCGTGGGAAAGGCGAGCCCGGAGCAGCGGGAGATGTACGAGACCGTGCGTCAAGCCCAGGACGCCGCGATGAAGATGCTGCGCCCCGGGATCCGGGGAAAGAGCGTCGACGCCGCCGCGCGGAAGCTCATCGACGCGACGAAGTATCGGGGGCGGTTCATCCACGGCCTCGGCCACAGCCTGGGGCTCGCCACCCACGATGGGGGCGGGCTGAATTCGGTGAGCGACATCATTCTGAAGCCGGGGATGGTGTTCACCAACGAGCCCGGTGTGTACGTCTCCGGGTTCGGTGGGGTGCGGATCGAGGATGACGTTCTCATCACGAGGGCAGGCCCCGAGGTGCTATCGACGGCGTCGCGCGATCTTGTCACCGTAGGCTGACGGCCTCGTCACTACGCAGAGAACTCGTTCTCCAGTACTGACATCC
>Ga0209157_1002922_pt1 | contig 13365 bp, 13 predicted proteins | sample GraSoiAngelo_135_FD_185892 | JGI IMG/M metagenome (GOLD analysis project Ga0209157, IMG submission 185892) | Grasslands soil microbial communities from the Angelo Coastal Reserve, California, USA - 14_0929_05_40cm (SPAdes) (version 2) | ecosystem: Environmental > Terrestrial > Soil > Grasslands ... | reverse complement strand
CGATGCCGCGTTCACCAGCTCGGCGGAGCTCGCTCAGGCGGCGCGCGCCTACGCGAGCGACATCGAGGCCGACCCGGAACGGCTCAGTGCGGTGGAGCAGCGGCGCGATCTGCTGTTTCGGATCCAGCAGAAGCATGGTCCCACGATCGCCGACGTGCTGGCCTCGCGGGACACCGCGGCGCGTGAGCTCGAGCTGCTCGATACCGCCGATCTCGATCTGCGTACCATCGCGGATGAGCGAGCGAAGGCCGGGGCTGAGTTCCAGCGGGCGACTGGTGCTCTCACCACCAAGCGCAACGCAGCCGCGAAGAAGCTCGCGCGCGCGGTGAACAAGATCTTGCCATCTCTCGGAATGCCGGAGGGCCGCTTCGGAGCGAACCTCTCCCCTCTCACTTCTCCCACAAGTACTGGTGGGGAGACTGTGACGTTCGAGGTCGAGCTGAATCCCGGAATGGGAAGCCGACCGCTAGCGCGCGTCGCGTCCGGCGGCGAGCTGTCGCGGTTGATGCTGGCGCTGAAGGTGGTGCTTGCCGAGCACGATGCAGTGCCGACGCTCGTATTCGACGAAGTGGATCAGGGAATCGGCGGCGAAGTCGGGGGTCGCGTGGGAGAAGCGCTGACTGCGGTATCGCAAGGCGGGCGGCAGGCACTCGTGATCACGCACCTGCCACAGATCGCCATGTATGCGGATCAGCACCTGGTCGTGGCGAAAGGGAAGAAGGCCGGCGTCGCGACAAGCGATGTCGCGGTCGCGCAGGGCGAGACTCGCGTCAAAGAAATCGCCCGCATGCTCGGTGACGCCGACATGGAGACCGCGCGGCGGCACGCGGTGGAGCTGCTCAAAACAGCCAGCGGGACGTCCGCATCACAATCCGAAACACCGATGCCGCCGGCACGTGGCCGCCCGCAGCGGTGACTGTTTGCTCGAACGACAAACTGCCCTCGATGTTCGATGCCACGTATGTTATCGCCACGCCCAGCCGCGTCCGCCGCTCGGCGGTGCCGGCATCGAGCACGCTGGCCCGGACCGGCGCTCCGAGCCGCGTGGCAATGGTGATCGAGTCCTGCGCTGACCGGTAGGTGTAGCGGTCGCGCTGCTTCGTGAAGTAGCCCAGTGTAAAGCCCACTCCGAAGGTTTTCGCAAATCGATACATCGGCGCGACGTCGATGGCGACGTAGTCGCCCGGATCCCAGTTCAGGGTGGCGAGCGCCGCGTGCGGAAGCAGCAACGTCGATTGCGGCCCGACGCGACGCGCGCGTGTCCCTGGCTGCTGCCGCGCCGCCCGGAGCATCGTGTTCAGCCATAGTCGCTTGAAGAGCGTCAGCTCCTGAGCGACTTGGAGCTCGATGTCCGTCTGATGATCGCCGGTCGGGATGTCGAAGAGCCGGTTCGGTGAGTCCTGATGTCCGGTCGGGAGCCGCACGACGAGCGTGCCGCTGAGCGCATAGTTGGGCGCTTCGAGGAAGCGGTACTTCGCCTGGACTTCGGCGTCGCCTGCGAAGTAGCGCAGACTGCGTGGCGTGTCCATAAGCGATCCGAACGCGTACGTAGTGTCGTTGAGCAACGAATCGAGCGCGCGTCCCGCGCTATCCACCTTGCCGGTGCTATCGACCACATCGTACGACCCGCGCGTCCTCACGCGCACGAGCGGTAACCGCACGCTCAGGGCGATCCGATTGGTGATTCCAAAATCCACCGTCAGAGGCACCTCGCGCTTTTCCTGGTGCACGAAGACCGTCGCCGGCAGCGACGCGCCGATGCGTTGGCGACCGTTGCTTGTGAACTCGTAGTCCCACGTCGTGATGATCGGATCGACCGTGACGCGAAACGTCCCGGCGCGTGGAGTGTCAGTGCGCGGAACGGCCTGACCTTTTCCGACCCCGGGCGCGAGCCCGGAGATTACGAGAGCCAGGACGAGAGTTTGGAAGCGCATTAGCAGAACGGCACCCGCGGATGCGGATGCCGTTCGGGTTACCCCGTCACGCAACGCGGGTTCGCGCTCAGGGGATCGCGGGAATCGCGGTCGAATACGCGGCGTTGATGGCTTCGCGCAGCTTCTGCGCGATGAGCTTTTGCGAGGCTGCGCTCGGGTGCACGCCGTCGCAAGAGAACGCCGTCCCGAACGGATTGGCGCTGCAGGGCTGTCCGAGGCGCGGGAACGGCCGCACGGCCGTCGCGACAGTGCGCAGCGAGTCGAGGGTCGGATTCGGATCGAGGTACGCCCATTGATGCGCGGTCGCCTGGGCCGCGATGTGGGCGTTGTAAGCCAGGAACGCGCCGACGAGCCGGCGCAGCTCGGGCGGAGTGACGATGGCGACCACGCTGTCGGAGCAATCGAGGTTGCGTGGCTGATTGTTCGGCGGCGACGCCGCGACGAGCAGCGCCGCGCCATAGGGGAACGGTACGAGCGTCGTGTCGCCGCGGCCCACGCCGGGAGCGAGGGCGCCGGGCGCGCAGTTGGCACTCACCGTGAACAGCGTGGGGAAGGTATCGGGCAGCGCCAACTTGTTTTTGATCGCCCAGTAGATCGCGCCCGCACTGAAGAAGGGCACGTCGGTGACGTTCCCGACGCCGATCAGTACCGCACCCTTCGGCTTCGCGGCCGCCACCAGGCTCGTCATGCTGTCATAGCGACTCTGAAACACCGCGACCGGTGTGATTTTGGTGCTGTCGCCGGGATTGGTGGAGCTGGTGGCGGCGCCGAGCACGTCGTTGTTGCCGATCCAAACCGAAACGAACGTCGGTTGCGCCTTCGCCATCATTTGTGCCTGAGTCAGCCCGCCGAGGAAAAACTGTGTCAGCGCGTTCGCATTCGCGGCCGTGTCGACGTTCCTATAGATGTCGAGGACCTCGGCGCTGGGCACCGCGGTGTTACTGATGTACGGCGGCGGAATGGGCGGAATCACGCGCAGATAGCACGAGCTGTCCGTACTCGCCGGAAACCCAGGCGGTGTCAGACGCGTGCGCGTGAACACGTTTGTATATGGCGGTGGACAGCCCGGCCTGCGCAGCAGCGGCGGGAAGAAGGGCGAGCGCATCGCCCTGGCGAGTACCACGGCGTACGACTGCTGCTGCGTGCTGTCGTTGATCCCGGCCGACTGAACCCCCGCCGTGATCGAGTTGCCCATCGAGACGTAGCGGGCGAACAACGGATCGACCGGCGTATCCGCGAACGGCCGGTTCAGCTCATCGTTGTGGCAGGCCGCGACGAGGAGCAGACCGAGGAGGGCGGCAGAGGATCGCTTAGTCCAAATCATGAGTCGCATTCCTCAGAAGGTGTAAGCCAGCCCGATCCCGAACAGATGGGCGGAGAACTGGTAGAGACCGGTGTTGCCCGCGGCCAGGTTCACCGTGCCGCGCCGGTCACTCTGTTTGATGTACTGGTACGCGAGGTCCCCGTGCAGCTTGGGAGTGAGCACCAGCCCAGCGCCAATCGTGAACTCGTTGCGCGGTCCCTCGGGCAGCAGCGGCGTGACGAACGTCGTCGGCGAAGCGCCGGTGTGATACAGATAGCCGCCCCGGATCTCCACTTTCGGCGAATACTGGTACTCCGTGCCGAGCCGGAATCCATGCGTGTCCTTGTTGGCCGGATGGAGCGTCAAATCGGGCGTCGCGGGATTCTGGAAATCGATCACAATGGTGTTGAACCATCCCCACACGACGTACTGGTAGTCCGCCATCACCGTCCAGTTGTCTTGCATCTTGTACGCGAATCCGATCGAGCCCTGCGGCGGCATGATGATCGACGTAGACACGGCGCCGTTCGAAAGCGGACCGCCTGCGCCGAACTCCGGGGCGAGCAACGCGTCGACCGGCGTACCGGCCGGTACACAAACTGGACATGTGCCGATGGTGGCAGGCACGAACAGATGCGTCGATTCGGGGACGAATGTGGCTGTGCCGCTGTACTTGATGGTTTTCCGCGTGAGCCAATGCCCGCCGATACTCAGGCGATCGCTGACTTTGAAAATGCCGCCGAAATTGACCGCGAACCCACTACCGGTGGCATGCAGGTTCGCGTCCGCGAAGTCGGTGCCCGTTGGAACGCCGAGCATCCCGAAGGTGGTCCCGGCCGGCAGACCCGGTGCGGGGAAGAGCGCAGCGAGCGAGGGCGGAACCAGCTGTGACGACAGATCGGCGCGCTGGCGCAGCGTGAGGCGGCTCGTGATGTATGCGACCCCGACGCCGACCTTCAGGCGCGGGCTGATCTCGTACCCCACGGTCGGTTGGATGTAGATCGACCGCACGTCGGTGTTGTAGCCGAGGAAGCGACCGGAAAAGTTATTGGGATCCCACTTGGTTTCGAGACCGTACGGGGCGTACAAACCGATGCCAGCCGTGAACTTGGGATTGATCTGATGGGTGATGTAGACGAGGAAGTCGTCGGTGAACCCGCCGTGTGCCGCGATGAGCGTCGTGCCCACGCTCAAGTGGTTGCCGCTTATTCCGGCGAGCCCGGCTGGATTGAAGAAGATGGCCGAGCCGTCCGCACACGGTCGTGCCGCGGCGACGCCGGCGCGCCCCATGGTACAGGTATTCTGCTCGTACACGCCAAACCCCTGCGCGAGCAGCGGGGCGGGGGGGGCGGAGACGAGCGAAGGGGCTCCGGCGAGCAGCAACAACACAAAACGCCGCATAACGTGTTCTCCGCGAGGGCGAATTGAGGTAGATGGTGAATCCGGCCGCGATACGGTAGCATTGCCTCGAATCATTGTCAAACCCATGTCACGTCCGGCGATAGACTTTTTTCGCGACGCATTCGGCGAACCGCCGCGCGCGGTCGCGTCGGCACCGGGTCGCGTCAACCTCATCGGCGAGCACACCGACTACAACGGTGGACCGGTGCTGCCAATCGCGATCGCCGAGCGCACGACGGTGGCCGTCGGTCCCGGACCGGCCAACGCGCCCGGTGTTCTCGAGGCGGTTTCGACGCGCTACCACAAAGTCATCAGGGTTCGGTGGCAGGAAGAGCTCCCCAAGGGCTGGGCCGCGTACGTCGCGGGCGTGGTGCGCGAGCTCTGGGCGCTCGAGGCGCTTCCCAGAATGGACGGCGTGCGTGTCGCCGTGACGTCGACCGTTCCTGTCGGCGCCGGGTTGGCGTCATCTGCCGCGCTGTCGGTCGCCGCCGCGAAGGCACTGGTGACGTTGGCTGGCGCCACGCTGACGCCGCGTCAGGTCGCGGGCGTCGCATTTCGCGCGGAATGCGATCACGTGGGGGTGCGCTGCGGCGTCATGGATCAGACGATCGCCGCACTCGCGAAACGGGAGCATGCTTTGCTCCTCGAGTGTGCGTCCCTGGAAGCGCGCCAGATCCCGTTCCACGCACGGTTGTTTCTCGTGGACACGGGCGTGCGCCACAATCTCTCGTCGGGCCGGTTGAACGAGCGGCGCGCTGAGTGCGAAGCGGCCGTGAAGCGGCTCAAGGTCGAGCTCCCCGAGCTGGTCTGGCTGGCAAGCTGGCCGGCCGAGTGGCTGTTGCGCCTCAAGCGCGCGCTGCGCGAACCGTTGCGCTCGCGCGCCGTGCATGTCGTGGGGGAGACTGCGCGCACGCGCTTCGCCGCGCAGTTGCTCGAGCACGGCCGGCTCAAACAGTTCGGCGCGCTGTTGTATGAATCGCACGAATCGTGTCGGCGGTTGTACGACTGCAGCGCGCCGGAGCTCGACACGATCGTTGCCGCGGCGAAGCGGGCTGGAGCGCTGGGAGCGCGGCTGACCGGGGCGGGGTGGGGCGGTGCAGCGATCGTGCTAGTGAGTAAGACCGACAAGAAGACCATTCCTGCGATCCAGCGCGCGTTCGAGCGGTCCTACGGCAGGACGCCACCGATCATGGAGGTCGCCGCATCGGCGGGGACGCATACCGAGCGGCTATAATTGATCGTTGGCCCGGGTGGCGAAATTGGTAAACGCAAGGGACTTAAAATCCCTTGGGGGCAACCCCTTGCAGGTTCGAGTCCTGCCCCGGGCACTCGCCACGCTTGCTCTAGCGCCCCTCCGGACACACCTTAGGTCCTTCCCTGACAGGGACATCCGGTGCGGTCAGGACCCTTGGTCGCCGGATTGACGGCGGGCTTGCTGGGCAGTCTGGTACTGGTGGGCTGTGCGTTAACAGATGTCTTCGATCGGCCAGGTCCGGCGGCGGACATCATTTTCGTCTTTTCCGATAGCCTCCTGACGGTCGGCGACACCGTCCCCTTCGTCGTGGTCGTGCGCACCGCCGCCGGCGACCTCGCGAATCCCCACGTCCGCGTTACCTCTCTCAACCCTGCGTTTCTTCAGGTGAACACTCGAGGAGATACGTTGATCGCCCTCGCCCAGGGGCGCGCACTGCTCGACGTGCAACTCGTCAGCTCCGTTATTACGGGCGCGGCGCCCGATACGGTGACCCCCATCCGCGTGCGACCCTAGTGCCCGAAGCCGTGAAATGCTTCGGTTGCGGCGCCCAGGTGCCGGAATCGTCGCGGTTCTGCGGCCATTGCGGGCGCCTGGTGGTCGACCCCAATACCAGCACCGTCGTGGATCACGTTGCCGATGACACGTTGCTCGAGCGTCTTCGGCGTGTGCTGGCCGGTGACTTCGAGGTCGAGCGGGAGCTCGCGCGGGGCGGCATGGGCATCGTCTTCCGGGCTGTCGACGAGCAGGCGAAGCGTCCCGTCGCCCTCAAAGTGTTGTCACCCGAGCTTGGTCTGACGGCGCGCGCCGCTGAGCGCTTCAAGCGGGAAGGTCGCATGGTCGCCGAGCTCGAACATCCGAACATCGTGCCGGTGTATCGGGTGGGGCAGATCGGCGGGATCTTGTTCATGGCCATGAAGTTCGTCGAAGGCCGGTCCCTCGACCAGATCCTGGACGCGCAAGGCCCACTGCCGGTGTCGGCGATCGTGCTCGTCCTGCAGGCAGCCGCCCGGGCCCTCTTCTTCGCTCACGAGCGGGGCATCGTCCATCGCGACGTGAAGGCGGCGAACATCTTGCTCGATCGCGACGGGCACGTAATGGTGTCGGATTTCGGCGTCGCACTGCGTGCGTCCGACATCACTCTCACGATCGACGGTGCCGTGATCGGTACCCCCGGCTACATGAGTCCTGAACAATGCGCCGGGCAGCGAGCGACTCCTCAAGGCGACCACTACTCGCTCGGTATGGTGGCATTCCAGATGTTGACCGGCGCGTTGCCATTTCAGGCCGACACGTTGGCGGGCATCATGCATCACCATTTCTTCACCCCGCTGCCCGACGTGCGCGTAGCCCGCGACGATGTCTCTCCTGAGCTCGCGCGCATCATCGGGCGACTCACGGCGAAAAAACCGGCTGACCGGTATTCCACGACCCGCGATCTCCTGACCGAGCTCGAGTCACTGCCGTTGGAGACGGCGGCGCGTCGCGAGGGCGAACGGCTGCTACGGCGGCTTGCAACAGGCGACGCGGTTGATGCGGTCACGACCCGCTCGCTGCCGGCTCTCCCCGATACGCCGACGCTCCAGTTCGACGCCGCGCCGCGACCGCGCGCTCGCCGCTCGACGGCTTGGAAGCAGCGCGCGTGGGCGGGTACCGCGAGCGCGGTCGTCGTCCTGGGTCTTGCCGGTTGGGTCGTGTTTCGTCCCGAGACCAGCGCGGGGAACGCCTCGCTCGGCGGCGGTTCGCGCGAGGACTCTGTGCGGGCGCGGGGGTCGGCGGCTGTCCCTGCTCCGGCTCCGGCGCGCCCGCGTCCCCCTGTCACCGGGCTGTTGCGACTGCTGACTTCACCGAGCGACGCCGAGATTCTTATCGATGGCCGGGCCCGCGGTACAGGTGCCGTACTCGACTTGCCGCTGACAACCGGGAATCGCCGCCTGCAGATCCGTGCTCGTGGTTACATCACCTTCGACACGACCATCACGATCTCCGCCGATAGCACCATTTCCCTGGGCCGCATCACGCTGCGAGTGCCCGAGCAGAGGCCGTGAGACGCCGCGCGGCGGCTCTCGGGCTCGCGCTCTCGCTGGTTGCTCCCACCATCACCGTCGCGCAGGCCGGCACCGCCGAGCTGTTACAGCAGGCGCGTCAGCTATACGAGCGGCTCGAGATCGAACGGGCGCTCCCCATCCTCCGTCAGGTCGTCTCCCCTGAGTGGCCGCTGGAGGTGACGAACGCGCAGCGGGTCGAGGCTTATAAGTATCTCGGTGCCGCGCTCGTGCTCAGGGGCAAGCGCGATTCCGCCGTCCTGTATTTCCGTGCGGCGCTCGAGCGCGATGCCTTCGCCGATCTCGATCCGGCGCAGTTCACGCCGGCGCAAGCGGGCGCGTTTGCCGCGGCGCGCCGGCTGACGTTCTCGGTGGGCGCGCGACCGATTCCGGAAACACGTGTCGATCCCCGCACCGGACGATTGACGGTCACCGTGGTGACGACTCATGCTGCTGTGCTGCGCGCGACGCTACGCGCGCTCGGCGACACGGAGCACGTGGTGCTGTATGACGGCCCCAACGATGGCGTGCGCGAGATCGGATGGAACGGGTTGGGACGGGACGGCCGGCTGGCGCCTGCGGGGCGCTACGACTTGTCGTTGGTCGGCCGCAGCCAGATCGCCGCACAGGCGGATTCTCTGCACATGTATCTGGATCTGCGCCACGACGTCGAGCCGTTCGAGGACACGCTACCGGCGCTAAGCGACCGGGACCTTCTCCCGGAACGACACCCGGAGTCCACCGCCGGGAAGGATCTCCTCAAGGGGTTGGGCGTGGCGGTCGGCGCCCTTGCGGTCGGAGGCCTGGTCGCCAGCGACCGGCTCGGGACGGGGCGGGAGGGTCGGATCATGGCTGGTACGGCCACCGTCGGCGGAATCGTTGCGTTCTACTACCGCCGCACACACCGCGAGATTCCGCGGAATGTCGCGCTCAACGAAAACCGCCGCGCCGCGCGTGACACCGCCAACGCCGCGATCCGGCGCCGCAACGCGGACCGTGTCGCCCGCACGATACTGCTGATCACACCGGCGAGCGCGCCGGCGGTGCGGCCCTGAGCGCGTCCGCGCGTCTGGTGGTCGCCGTATGCTTGGTGCCGGCGCTCGCCGGGGCGCAGAGTGTGGAGCTCAGCGGCGTCGTAACCCTCGCGCATGGCGATCACCGCGTTGACGCCGGTCTCGGGGTGGAGCGTGCGACAGGACTACTCGTGGGCGGGGCGACGCGTCTGCGACGCCGTGGCATCGCGCTCACGATTTCCGGCGAAACCGGACACCTCACCGCCGTGCAGGGAAGCGGTGGCATCGATCGGGATGTCTCGCAGCTCGGCGCAGTCGCAGAGTTCACGCCGCTCCCATGGCTCGTGCTCGAGAGCGGTGTCACGCTGCGCAGCTTTGGCACGGTGGTGGCACGGCAGCGTTGGACGTTGGTCCGCGCTGGTGCCGAGGCTCGGGTCCCGCTTAGCGGTGACACCTTCTGGGCCGTTGGCCATGCCCACCTACTGCCACTGGTCTCCGTCAACGGATTACCCAACGCCGCGACGGCGTTCGATGCGGGAACGGGACTCGCTTATCGGCGCGGCCGACTCCTCTTCGACCTCACGTACACGCTGGAGCGCTGTGACTTCCCCTCGCAGGGGAGCACTCGTCGCAGCGAGCAGCTTGGGACGCTCGCGCTCCGCGGCGGTGCGGAGCTGCGACTGCACTAAACTCCCCTATGGCCGCCAGTGCGGCCAATGTTCGTACGTCCCCAACATGTGCGTAAGGCGCGTCTGCTGACTGCCGTCCGCGTGCATCACGTAGATCTCGACATCATGATCTCGAAACGAAGCAAACACGATTTTACTGCCGTCCGGTGACCAAGAGGGCTCGCCATTGCCGCCGGCGTCACTCGTCAGGCGCACCGGGCTGCTGCCGTCCGGGTTCATCAGCCAAATCTGAAAAACACCGCCTTCACGATTCGATGCGAACGCGATCCTGCGACCGTCAGGTGACCAAGAGGGCGTCTCCTCTGTCGCGCTGGTATCACCAATCACAGTCAGCCCGGTCCCATCACCGTTGATCATGTAGATATGTGTGGCGCTCTGACCGTTTGCGCCTCGGTTGGAAAGAAACACGATACGCCCATCCGGTGACCATGAGGGGCGGTCATCGTAGAAGGCATCGGTGAGCAACGGCGTGATGCCGGTGCCGTCCGCATTCATGACATACAGGTGGCTGCTCCCGATGAAGGCGATCTTCGCGCCGTCGGGAGACCACGCTGGCCCCCACTCGCTGTTGGTGCCGAACGTGAGTTGGGTCAAGTCACTGCCATCGGGATTCATCAGAAACAGGTGTCCGGCGCCGGTACTGTCCCGGCGGCTAAAAATGATCTTCGCACCATCGGGAGACCACGCTGGGTCCACGTCAATTCCAACGCGGTGCGTCAAGTTGACAACATGACGGCCCAGGGAGTCCATGACATAAATGTCGGGGTCGCGGCCGTAAGGACTGGTCGTCGAGCCGAAGCTCATGAACACAATCGCTGGAGGCCCACTGGGCCCTGTACCTTCGCTGCACGCAAGGAGAAGAAGGAAAGCGGCGGCACTGAGGACAATCGAGCGACGGATCATAGATCACGCTCCGAATGGAAACATGACAGTCACTGCAGATTGCTACACTCGTCGCCTGTCCGGGATCGGTCAAGTCGAGATCCCATGCAACCTTTCGTGCAATCCCTGCGTCTTACCTCCTGAAAGTCATCATCAACGTCTCTTGCTGGAGGATGCAGATGCGCGGCTTCACCCTGTTGACAGCGACGATCCTGACCTTCGGATATGGCTTCGCCGCCCAAGCCGCCATGAAGGTCGACCGCGCCGCGACCATTCGCCGCGTCGCCGCCACGGTCGAACCCACTACCCCAACAGCAGATGCGAACCGTGTCTGGTACGGTGGCATGCTCGCACCGATCACGGTCGAGGCCAAAGCAGCGCCGAGATGTCCGAAGACGTGACCGGCCCAGTAAAGATTGAAAGGGCCGGTACGGACCGCCCGCCGAGTCACCCCCGGCGGGCGGTCGCGCGTCGGGGCGAAACCTGCGAGATTGAGGGTCCGTAACACCTGTGACCATGGACATGTCCCTGGATCAGCCCACACCCATCAAGCGTTTCTGGCGCACGTGGCGTCGCGAGATCGTTCGCGGCAGCGTGCTCTTCGGCATCGTCGTCGGCATCGGGTTGTTCCTCAGAAGCGTCACTCGCAATATCAAGGACCATCTGCCTACCAGCCTGGGCGCGCTGGGCGCGTTCGGCGACATGGATTGGGGCGACGGCGAAGGTGGCAACCTCTTCGGCCGCGGCCGTAACGTCGGCGCCGAATGGCACTACCACGGGAAGATCAAGCCGACGCAGCGCGTCTGGATTCGCAACACCAACGGGCCCATCGATGTCGTCGGTGGAAAGAGCGACTCGCTCGAAGTGCATGTCGAAAAGAGCTGGCGCAACTCGGACCCCGGCAGCGTCCAGATCATTCCAGTGCCGACGCAGCTCGGCATTACGATCTGCGCGGTGTGGGAGGCACGCGAGACGCGTTGCAACGAGGGCGGCGACTACCGCATGAACGGCGTCCGCAAGAACGACGTCGCCGTGCGCTTCACCGTGGTCCTTCCGAAGGGCGTTCCGATCGACGCGTCCACGGTCAATGGCGGGCTTCAGATCGACGAGGTCAGTGCGCCGGTCGATGCCAACACCATCAATGGCCGAATCGCGGTCAATACAGCCAGCGGCCCGGTGCATGCGACCACGGTGAACGGCAGCATCGAGGCGAACATGCAGGCCCTCAGCAACGGCGATGTGCGACTCACGACCGTCAACGGCTCCGTGATGGCCGGTCTGCCCAAACGCATCAACGCCGAGATCGACGCCCAAACGGTCAACGGGCGCGTCGACAGCGACCTGCCGGTGAAGATCATAGGCAAGATGAGCACGCGTCATCTGCACGGCACGATCGGCACCGGCGGTCCGACGCTAAAGCTCGTGACCGTCAACGGCTCGATTACGATCCATGAAGCGGGCCCGATGCCCCCACACCATCCAGAGCCCGGGCCTCACCCCTGGGTCAGGGTGCCGCGCGGCAGGGTAACGCTACCCGAGCGTCCCTGAAGCGCTCGAGGTACTCTCCCGGCCGAGGCTGTACGGCCAGCGTGTCGGGTTCAGCGTCGCCAGCCCGTAGAACATCAGGCACGCACCCGTGAGCGAGATGTTTTTCCAGAACTGCGCCGCCTGATTCCCGGCCATCATCGGATCGGCAATTCCCCAAAACTTGTGAACCGTGAACGCCGCCGTAACGAGAAAGACGGCGATCAGCAGTGCACCCCAACGCGCCTTGATGCCGAGCAGGATGCTGAGACCACCGGCGAGCAGCATGACGCCGGAGACGGCAGTCAGCAGCGTGGGCGCCGGCACTCCCGAGGCGCCGGCGTACTGCGCATACGTGCTGAGCTTGGTGAGGTGGTTGAATCCGGAGTAAATGAAGAAGAAGGAAAAGACGATCCGCCCGATTAGCAGCACAATTCCACCCATGTCGGTCACCTCGGTTGAAGGTAGCGTGCCACTTCCGCCGGAAACGTGCGAACATCGATTGGCTTGGTGATGTAGCCGTCGAATCCCGCGGCAGTCGCGCGCGCGCGATCCTCCGGTAATGCATGCGCCGTCAGCGCCACGACTTTCCAGGAGCGCTCCGGCAATTCCTTTAGTTCCTCGAGCACGGCGTACCCATCGCGGCCGGGCAGCTGGATATCCAGCAGCACGAGGTCGGGGACGGGTTTTTGCGCGCGCATGACTTCAGCGAGCCGGTCTCCATTGGGAAGACCCACCACCTGATGTCCTTTCAGCGACAGCAGCGTCGTGAGCAGCTTCAGACTGTCGGGCTGGTCTTCCACGACAACGATCGTCGCCACGCTCACCGGGCCTGGGGAAGAGTGAACCAGAACGTGCTGCCCTTGCCCATCTCGCTTTCCACGCCGATCGCGCCGCCGTGCAGCTCGACTAGGCGCCGCGACAAGGCGAGACCCAGACCCGTTCCTTCATACTTACGGCTGGCGGAGGCGTCGAGTTGGGAGAACTCCTGAAACAGTTTCGGTTGATCCTCGGGTGCGATCCCAATTCCGGTATCGCTCACCGCGATGCGCGCCTCCGCGCCGCCATTCACCGGCGCCGCTGCGACGGTGATGCGCCCACCGTCGGGGGTGAATTTGATCGCGTTCGACAAAAGATTGAGAAGCACCTGACGCACGCGCCCGCGGTCTGCGTGGACTCGCAGGTCCTGCGGCAGCGGAGTTACGACGAGCGCATGGCGATGCTTCTGCGCCTGGGAGTGGACGCTGCCGGCGGCTTCGCTGAGTAACCCGGCGAGCTCGACCGCCTCCGGCTTCAGCTCCATCCGGCCGGCCGCGATGCGT
>Ga0209157_1002919_pt1 | contig 13370 bp, 12 predicted proteins | sample GraSoiAngelo_135_FD_185892 | JGI IMG/M metagenome (GOLD analysis project Ga0209157, IMG submission 185892) | Grasslands soil microbial communities from the Angelo Coastal Reserve, California, USA - 14_0929_05_40cm (SPAdes) (version 2) | ecosystem: Environmental > Terrestrial > Soil > Grasslands ... | reverse complement strand
TCTCCGCAGATGCCGATCTACAAGGATGCGACGCTCGTCTACTCTATCCATCCGCCGTTGGAGATTGTTGGGCCGATGGTGGAGTTGGCGGGGAGAGTTGGGGCGGATCTTCTGGTCGTGCCTAGGTTGGATGAGCAGGAGATGTTTCATCACGCTGACTGGCAGAAGCTGTTCCGGAATGGAAGGACGGTCGGCTGGCTACGAATCTTCAGAAGAGATATCCTAGCCAAGCGGAACTAGTCAGTCTATGGAAGGGTCTCGGGTTTCACTGGTTTGTGTCGCGTGGAGCAACTACTTTTCAGAATTTGAGAGGACGGTCTCGCCAGATGGCTTGTTTTTTCGGGCGAGTCTCATGATTCGGGGCGCAGAATGGGCTTGTCAAGGGTTGTCGGAAGCGTGGGCTACCCGGAAGAGAATAGCGCAAGAACCGAGTCCGGTAGACGGATTCGCGATCCGGGCTTATTCCGAACTGTTTTTGTCGGGAGGATTCTGCGCCTCATGGGAGGGGCCGGTCGAAAAGTGTGAAGGGTCTCTGGAGTTTTGGGATGCCCCTGGAGGGGGTCGAGAAAAAGATAACAGAAAAAGAAAAGATAGCAGAAAAGAGAAGATAATCATCTCGCACGATTTTCAGGATTCACCCGGATATGAGGACCCGGGATGGCCTGTCACGTAGTAGATGGATGCTACGCAGGATGATTCTACAAAGAATGGTTTTGTGTCGCGGGAATTTTTTATTTCCAAATTCTAAGATGGGTCCTCCTGCCGTCTGAAACGTTTTTGGGCGAGATCTCCGGTTTGTCGCGCAGAACGGGCTGATCAACCGTTTTCAGTAGTTGCCGCGTGGCGGCTCTCCAAGCGTGCGAAACCCTCCGCGTGGGACCCCTCTCCCTGATTCGAGATCAGGGTTCATTCTGCGCCCAGTTTCGATGAACGCAACTCTTTCACGATTTGAGAACGGTTCCCTTGTCTGACAGGTTCGTCTTGAATAAGGCTATGTCTGGATCAGCCTCGCCGTCTCCGCCATCATGAAGGATACGACTGTTCTATTGATTATCCTGGAGCCCCCGTTCGCGGCCTCTCTCACCTTCTCGGCGATCAAGCTCCGCTCATACTCGACTGTTCGCTGTGATGCCTCGATTCCCCCCCTCCGGCAGAAGTTGAACGCCCAGCTGAACGCTTCGTATTCCCAGAGATACTGGGGTTTCCTGTCCCAGGAATGATGATTGCTCATGATATGGCCGATCTCATGAAGACCCGTGAAGAAACTGGAGAACCGTTTAGGAGTGGGGATGAAGAATCCGCTTCCGGCCGAGATCTGACCGTCCCCACTGGGCACCACGGTCATGATAGTAGACGCGGATTCCTGCCTTCTTCGCCTCTTCTTCTATGATGGCCCGATATTCCATGCCGAGGGGGGCATCTCGCATTATTGTCGGCCTGTCCAGCAGGCGTTCTTGGTCTTGTCGTACCAGGAGTTGACGTACTCGCCGGTGCTGATCCTGTTGCAGACGAAGTTGGTATCGCAGTAGTCGCAGATTTCTTCGTTTCCGATGACCCAGCCGGTTCCAGGGTCCATGTCGGTCTTCAACTCAACCATCTCCTCCGATAGGCCCTGGATCAACGTATCGAACGGATCCTTGGTGCACTGGTTGCATCCTCTGGCGCACGGATAAGGCTCGAGTGTGTAGAAGGGTCCGTCGGGTCCGTTGACTGTGTCGTGATAGTCGCAGAAGGCCCCGCAAGACTGGTCGCCTGATAGAGAAGCGGTTGTTCCGGGCGGTAGGAAGATGTTGTAGGCACCAGTGCTTCCAAGGTCTGCTACGGCGCCAGCGCTTATCCAGCCTGTGATCATCTTTCTGGTCTCATTGTTTGAGAGTTGCGAGGGCGGGTCTTGTCGTATCGTGACGGCTCGGATCGCCTTGCCGATTCCAACATTGTACTGGCGTAGTCCCCCCGAATAGCTCGCGTCGGATTCGAGATGCGCTACTGCGAGTTCAACCCGGCTAATCCACTGGGCGGAGGATGGTTTGGTGTAGTATGTACCCCAGTAGATGTCCTGCCAAGTATAGCCGTCCTGCCAGAGGGGACCGCCGTTGTATTTCACGATGGACGATACTGCGGTGGGATGGACTCGATGGTTGCATGGCTGCGAGTAGTGCCATATCCCGGACGGCTGACGGTCATACGTGATGCCGTAGTCGATTACTGGGATTCTGAACTGGCTCGTTGTTCCCCTCACGCCGACATGACGGAAGCTTGTCGCGCTGGCTCCACAGAGCGGACAGGTGGACAGGGTCTTGCAGGAATCGCATCTGTTCATTGCAGATGGTCAGCACTCACGTTGCTCTTGAAAGAATTTTCCTAGCGGACTGTTACCATTGGAGATTCTCGGAGGTTCAGACGTCGAGAAATAGCCTGTTAGCGATTCGAATTCTCAGAACAAAACATGTCCAAGTCTGAATCAACCAGCTTTGTCTTCGCGAACACTAAGGGCGACCTCGGACGCATCATCAGCCAGCTCAAGAGAACCATCAATGTAGAGTCTATAACTCCTGTCACCGGGCGATTCGATCTAGTGATCCGGCTAAAGACCAACGAGCCTACCAAGGCTCTCAACACTGTCGAGAAGATCCGGAGCATCAGCGGAATCACATCCACTCAGACCGCGTTCTCAATCGAGAGCGTCACCAACGCCAAGAACAAGGAAGAGTCGAACGAGCCGCCTCTCGCTTATGCTCTCGTCAAGGTCAAGGGCAAGTTCCGGAGCGTACTGCAGAAGCTCAAGACATTCCCGAACCTCGTAGAGGCCCACCTGGTCCCTGGCGAGTTTGATGTTGTCGCCTCGTTCAACGGTTTCAGCCAGGATGAGCTCATGGAGAGTTCCGTTGAGAAGCTCAACAGCATCAACGGTATTACCGCCAGCGAGACGCTCATCAGCTGGACGCCTTCCAACCGGCCGCTATAAGAAAACGGAGAGCCTGGACAAGACTCTCCCGTCCCCTCTTTGTTTCGAATATAGAATCGCGACTCAGCCTATGGTCCTATGTTTCCTTTCAAGAAAAGAACCGTTAGTTTAGATCGAGGAGCGATATGGCGTCTAGTAAGCACGCAGGTCCCGTGCGTACTCGATCGTTTATTCGTCACAACGTGCCGTTGGGGTAGTGTGTTTGTTAGCCTAGAACCGGAAATAGGAGACGCCGGATCTGTGCCGCGAGACTAGCACGCATACCTAATTTTCTAGATTTTTCGGGTCCGCGGGATTTAGCATGGAAATGAGGTCCTAGACGGCTGGCTCATCATTCAACGACCCAGGAGGATTAACACGATCACGAGCAAGGTTCCAATTCTAAGGCATTTCTAAGGCGTTTTGCAGCGGACTAGCAGGGCTCCCGATGTCAGAGTTAGCGGGCCCGGTGGGATTCGAACCCACGATTTTGGGCTAGCTCCGAAAGCTCAGTTCTCAGTATTGAGCTGTCTCCGAAGGCCCACGTCTTGGTCCTGGCTCGACTACGGGCCCTAGAAATCGCGTCGGGACTCGGAGTATTATTGTCTTGGGCAAGACCTGCAAAGTTCTAGAGCTCTGATTGCTCTTCATTGCTCGCAGCGAAGATCCATCATCCATGGATAAGATTTCGATTGTTAGGAAACGTCCCGTCGTTTTGTCTTGACCTTACTCTTCGGCCGTTCTCCGTGCCACATGTCTGAAGAACCGTCGTATCATCCGTTCCATCCCACGGACCTCGGGCGCCGCCTGGTTGAATATCGACACAAAATCGGAATGATACTGCTTTGCTAATTGAGTATCAGATAGAAATGTTGCGTTTTCAAAATTCGCATCTTCTGCTCGTTGAGTATAGTTGTAGCTTCCCCATTCCACTGTTCTTCCATCAACAATGATGAACTTGTTATGCATGATTCCCCCTGCCGGGGAGATGACCCGGACGTCTGTTCCGGCGCTCTCCAGCTGGTCATGCAGGCTAGCTTGCTGTCCCTTCGTCTCGGACCTGTCAAGGACGACAGAGACGTTCACTCCACGCTTCACAGCATCCAGTAGTGCCTTCGCGATATCCTCGTTAGTGAAGGCATAAGCGGCCATCTCTATGCTTCGAGCAGCGCTACCTATCATTGAGATAATTTCTCGTTCTATCCCTCCGCTCGGAGAGAAGAGTGCAGTAACGGTCTGAGTCGATGACCTTGCTTCTGCTTGGGCCGGTTTTGATGGGGAACTCTGAGAGTCTTCCGTTGACTCCTCCACATTTTCCGGGACCGAAGAATCTTCGACTTTGATCTGTGAGGGGCGAACTTTGGCGGTTTTAGAAAATGGTCTGAGAGTGACCTTGGCACCGGTCTTTCCCTCCAATGAGAGAAAGAGCTCGGTTCGTTTTCCGGACTTCCATGCGCCTTCAATCCAGAGTTCAATAGAGTCAACGTTGAGATCTTTGAACCAGTCTAGAAGTTCGTCCAGCTTCAGCCTTAGCCCTTTGAAGGGTGTGGCTCCTACGACTTGAGCTGCGGGGTTTTCTGGCGGCCTGAAAACCAGAACTATTTCATCTTCGTCACTCGGCCGACCTCCGCCCAGCGCGCTCATGGCCGTATCTCCTCTCGACGAGTCTCTTGAATAATCGATTGAAACCGCTAGTCCCTTGCTTGGGTTTATACACTCGAAGGCGTTCTACTGATCGGCGTCGAGGCAAACTCTGGCTCGAGTTACCGAGGTCGTAACTTTTCTGAGAGTTGAGAGATACAGCTTACCAACTTCGTTGCTGCCTCACCTTGATAAATCGGAGTGCGTGAACCCGGGTTGTAGGGCCCAGAGATGATTATTAGTTGGAACGCTCTGGTTGTCGGTAAAGGTGTCAATCACTTCGGTGACGACGTGTATAGGCGTGGTTGTCTAGTTGACATTCTGTATCGAGGCCCAGTATGTTACGAAGTCTTATGGAAAGACCGTCGCGCTCGACGATGTGTCCTTCTCCATACCATGTGGCGAACGGTACGCTCTATTGGGTCCGAATGGCGCTGGCAAGTCAACCACTCTTCGGCTTCTCGTGGGGCTCTTGAAGCCCGACACTGGGACGATCAAGATAGATGGTCATGAGCCCTTCAGCCCTGAGGCCAAGTCGACCCTTGGGTACCTACCCGAGGATGCGACACCATACAGGACACTGTCAGTCCGGGAGAACTTGGAATACATCGCCGCTCTACGCGGAGTCAAAAACGTGGCCGATGCCACAAACCGATTCTTGGATGAGCTGAGCCTTCGGGAGTATGAACGCGCCAAAGTTGGCAAGCTGTCTCGCGGTAACATGCAGAAACTCTCCATCGCTCTCGCGCTCGTCCACGATCCCAAGATCGTCCTTCTCGATGAGCCGCTCAACTATCTCGACATACCTACCCAGGAGAGAGTGTTCAAGATGCTCAAGTCCTTAGACTCGACACAGATCGTCTCCACACACATCATGTCGATCGCTACGCGCCTTACAAACAAGGTCTTGATGATTGCCAGAGGCAAGATCGTCTGGAACGGGACGATCGATGCACTGAAGGCTATGGAGGTCGGTGATGAGTCGATAGAGAGCGTGGTTGCAAGGCTGATGACCAGTGCTTCCTAAACTCGTCAAGTTCGTCCTCCGGACAAGGTTCTCCAGGCCATTACTCGGCCTCGTTGCCTTCTTTCTCATCTATGATACGGTGATAAGAGCGTTCACGAGCGGAAATGCCCCAGAGTTTTCTGGCGGATTTTCCTACTACGCCGTTGGCTCCTCGATATTCTTCGTCGTCATGAGCCTGCTCTTTGGAGGACTCTTCGTAATGAAATCCGACAGGGACTACCTGTTGACACTTCCGTTGCGACGAAGGGACCTCAGCATCTCGCTCTTCATCGCACAATTCGTAGGATCAGGAATAACGATTCTCTTCCTATACGGCTTCTATGTTGCGGGTGCTGGCGACCTCGAAACTACAATCATTCTAGTTGCAAACTTAGTCCTACTGGCCTGTGTGGTGACCTCGTTGGGAGTGATCTCCAACATACTCCAAACATGGAAGAGAGTTGCCCTAGCGGCTGCTCTCGGCCTCTGGTGTTTCTCCTCGATCCTCAACTTCCCCTTTACACCGGTCTCCTCGTTTACGGGAGAACTCGTCTACGGAAGCATTGTACTATTCGGAGTAGCATCTGTTGTCGTACCTGTCGCACTGAGAGAACTCGCTTATCTCGAACTGGGGTCGATCAGGAGTCTACTGAGAGCTACTAGCTCCGAATACAAGAAAAACATGAGCTTTGTGGGTAAGGGACCGATACGGGCGATATACTCCTACCACTTGTCATTCTTGGAGATGATGGGAAGGGTCAATATTGGCGGGTCCACAAGCTACAGGGCTGCCCGGGTTAGGACATCTACTGTCCTTGTCGTTTCCGTTACAGCCGCCGCGGTCTATTTGTTTCTAACAGGGCTGTCACCATTCACTCGGTTGCCCTTTAGACCCGCGGTCGTGGTCGTTCCGGTTTTCATGGGAATAATTACACTTGTATTGATGTCTCAGGGAACCTTGTCTAACGAGAGGGGATGGTTGGCTTTCACGGCCATGGACCCTGCAACCTACCTTCGCCACCTTCTCTTCTCCAGGGTCATCTCGGCTCTCGCGATAATAGGTCCGTTCGGCGTGGCTGACATAATCCTGGCTTTGCTCGGAATACGAGCAGGGGCGGGCTCTGCTATCGTGCTCCTAGTCACGGTTCCTTCGGCATCAATCCTGGCCGCTTATCTGGTGGCGAGATTGGGCGCTGTACAGCAGGTGAGGGAGGAGGGAATGATGCCGGGGCAGTTCGACCTCAGACAGTTCCTTGTTATTCTTCCAACTTATGTTGTCGTAGGGCTCATATTTGTCTCTGAGATATCGCTGACCGCCTCGATAGTCATCGCGGCTATGCTAACAGTCGTCTCGACATTGTTGATGAGTATTGCCGGTGTATGGAGAGGGATAGCGTACCGTTTGACTGAGAGAGGATTCGTGTGACCGAGTACCGTCAGTCTGCAAACTTGTAGTGCCGGTAACCTTCGGCAGTCACGTCGATCAGTACGAACTCGTTCTCAGGCTCGGACACGAACCTTCTCGCCTCCGGCAAGGGTCTTCCCTCGTGAAGGGCCTCATACTCGGCTAGTGATACTGGCCTTCGATGATGGAGTTTCTCTAAGTGGCCAAATCCCTTTGCGACTGTTTTCCATTCTTCCTGGATGATCCAGCTTGACGCTTTCGCCTTGGAACCGCTACCATAGTTTCCTGATCCCCCTCTCTTGCCGACTAGATCTGCATCCTTCCTTGCCTTTGTTTCTAGGAGCATTGATAGGCAACTCTTCTCCGATGCTGAGTAGCTGTTGCCGCTCTCTCTCGCGTGAATAAGACCTTCAGCGACCTTGTCGTTGTATTCTGCTTGGAATCTGGATGTCTCCATGAATTGTCTCATGTAATCGGATTCGGCCTTCTCGAACTCCCCTCTCTTCTTGAACCCGGCTGGTTTAGGCTCTATTCCTATTTTCTTGACGATCTCGTCCCAACGGGAGAGGCCTCTCCAGAAATGCCGTAACAAGTATGCGAACCCTTTTTCCGCCATCTTTGGATAAGGCACATGAAACGACATCGGTCCGAACTGATCGATAAGGGATTCTCCAGGTCCCGGACTGACGAGGCCAGAGGATATTGCCTGTTCGGCCCAGTTGTCAACGGCGCCTTCCATGGCTTTGAGATAGCATTTCTCTGAATGCTTGCCGTGGACGACCGCGGTGGTTGAGAACAAGGGTCTCCAGAAATCGTCTTCGTCCTCCATGTATGTACCGATCACGTTGTCGAACGCGAGCAGTCTCGGGTTTTCCTTGATGAGGAGTGCTACCGCGCCTGCGCCTTGGGTGGATTCTCCTGGGGTATTCAGGGGATACTTGGCGATGTCTGTTGAACAGACGATGCTGCACCTCCCGTTGCTGCGTCCTGCCCATGCCCAGTCGAGCGAGCTCTCCAACGCATCGGCCGTGCTTACGCAGGCGAACTTGTACTCGACCCCGGAGGTTCTTTTGAAAGAACCTTTGCCGAATTTCTGCTCTAACATTCCATGGACGTAGGCTGCGACCGGCTTGGATTCATCGACCCCAGTCTCGGTCGCGATGTCAATCCTTGCGATCTCAGCTGGCAAAAGCTTGTCTCGGTCAATCAGCTCGTAAATAGCGTTGGCGGCCAGGACAGAACTGTCCTGGTAAATGTCGGGAATGGACATTTTCGCGATCCCGATGCCGTGCAGATACTTTGCAGGATCCGAATTTCGTGATTGTGAGAATTCTGTTGGTTTATCCGGGTGATTCTCATCGGCCAATTCCAAATACGATCTGGGAACGTATACTGCAATATCATCGATGCCGACCGGAATTTTCAGTAGCCAGCCCTCGTACTATTATCGAGACTACCCGATTTCGTTGTGGAACCAGAGAGTCCTTGGCGCCTTCGAGAAGATAGGCGACTTGTTCTCCTCGGACCAATTATTAGTTACAATGGGCAATGGGTCTTCTGAGCAAAAGGAGCATAGCTGCGGCATTATCGGATTCTGTATCTAATACGATATAGTTTATATCCAACCCTTTGCCGGACAAACGGAGATCGGGCACATGACAGGAATAATCGACGTGTCCCAACTTGCCAAGACGTACGGGGACGGGACCAAGGCGGTGAAAGGAATCTCTTTCAACGTTTCAGAGGGGGAATTCTTCGGTTTCTTGGGACCCAACGGTGCCGGCAAGAGCACCACCATCAAGATACTCACGACGCTGCTTCGGAAGACATCGGGTTCTGCTTCAGTTGCTGGGTTTGATGTGGATTCTGATGGGGCGAAGATAAGAAAGATCATTGGGGTTCAGAATCAGGATACGGTTGTTGACGAGGATCTGACGGGGCGTGAGAATATGACTCTTCAGGGAGAACTGCAACAGATGCACGGACAAGCGCTGAACGAGAGAGTTGACGAGCTTCTCAAGATCGTCGATTTGGTGGATGCAGCGGACAAGCGTGCAGGGTTCTATTCCGGTGGAATGAAGAAACGCCTTGACCTCGCGACGACACTAGTTCATGATCCCAAGATACTATTCTTGGATGAGCCGACAACTGGGTTGGACCCACAGTCGCGAGCCGCGATCTGGGCATATCTAAAACGCCTGAACGAGCAAGGGATCACCATATTCATCACCACACAGTACCTAGAGGAAGTGGACAGGCTCTGCCGCCGCCTAGCAATTGTGGACCTCGGGGAAATCGTCGCCCAAGGGACCCCTAGCGAACTCAAACAGGAAATCGGGGCTGATTCAATATCTCTCGGATTCGAGAACAGTACGATGAACGGCGGCGACACCAGAAGCAAGGCAAAAGAGTTGCTAGAGAAGAAATTTGACGGAATCTCCAACATCGTGAATTCGGATATCGGCCTGACGGTGTACGCGAAAAACGGAGGCTTCTTGGTTCCCGAGATAGTGAGAGCGTTCGACGACGCCAAGATCGGCCTCTCGTCCATCGGGGTGTCGTCTCCGACTCTGGACGATGTGTTTCTCAAACATACCGGCAAACGAATTAGAGTCGAAGAGGTGAGCAGTGCGAATTATCGCGGAATGTTCAGTCGGAGGAGACGATAGAAATGTCGTTCTTTTCAGACTCGTACCATCTCTTCATTCGCTGGATGAAAAAGCTGGTCCGTAATCCAATACTTGTCTTCTTCTCTCTCTTCCAACCAATAATCTTCCTCGTGTTGTTCACCCAACTTTTCAGCAAGTTCGGCTCGCTCATCGGCCCAGGAGTCAGCTACACAGTCTTTGCAACAGCAGGAATAGTCCTTCAGAACGCCTTCTCCAGCGCATTTCAATCTGGAACATCAGTGGTAGATGACATAAAGTCCGGCTTCCTCACCAAGATGCTTGCCACCCCCGTCAACCGTTCGGCCATCCTGTTCGGGCGGATCCTCAGCGACATGTTCCGAGTCGCTGTGCAGACCATAATCATACTTGCACTCGCCTACGTGCTCGGCGTTTATCCTCAAACGGGAGTCGCTGGATACGTGCTCGTCATTCTCACCGTCGGGTTCTTTGGCCTCGCTTGGTCCGGGATTTCACTCGCCTTAGGTCTGAAGACCAAGAGCGGAGAGACCGTATTCGGAATAGCTGGATTCCTGACATTCCCCCTTTTGTTCATGAGCACAGCCCTCGTCGACCCGACATCGATGCCACCATGGATGCAGACCGTTTCGTCGTACAATCCGATAAGCTTCGCGGTGAACGCAATTCGCAGCTTGATCATGCCTCCACCACATTGCATCATTTGTACGAACGTGTTCGACTGGAGTACTATTCTACAAGCATACGGAGTCATCGCCCTTATCGGAGTGGTAACACTCGGGGCCACGCTTTACTTGTTCCGAAAGGTCGTCAGCTGAGATTCACGAATGCGAATCCCACGGAACTCGCAAAACCGACGATCAGACGGCCGACCGAAAGGTCGTTGAGAGTTAGCGCAAGATGAACAGTCCTTCGATTGAAGCCGTGAACTTGTCGAAACGCTATGGCTCATTCCCCGCTCTCTCCAACCTCAACTTGAGAATCGAGGGCTCAAAGTGTGTTGGCTTCCTCGGTCCCAACGGTGCAGGAAAGACAACAACCCTGAAGATTTTCACCGATATGATCCGCGCTTCAGAAGGAAGAGCCCTAATCAACGGCATAGAGGTGCATCCTAACAAGAAGAAAGCCTTGGAGTCAGCCGGAGCACTGATCGAAAGTCCCGAGATCTACCCGTCTCTCACACCGCGAGAAGCATTGTCGATGGTTGCAGAGCTCAGAGGATTGCCCAAGGGAGAGAGACGCAAGACCATAGAAGATGCAGTTGCCGAGGTAAAGATGGACGAATGGCTGGACAAGAAGGTTGGAAAGTTCTCCAAGGGAATGAAGCAGAGGATCAATATTGCCGCAGCACTTCTGTCGGACCCGGAGGTTGTGTTGCTCGATGAGCCCACGACGGGTCTGGACCCGAGAGGCATGGCCGAGGTCCGAGACATAGTCAAGTCTCTCAAGAAGCGAAATAGACTGATCTTCATGAGTTCGCACCTGTTGAACGAGGTCCAAGAGATATGCGACGAGGTCGCGATGATCGATCATGGAAAACTGCTTGTCTATGACACGCTGTCGAATGTCACCACGAGGTTTTCGAATGACGGTGGAAACGTTGTCGACATAGAATTCCTGAGAGATATTGACCAGGCCGTCAATACGAATATTGCCTCTCTTGCTAACGTGAACTCAGCCGAGAGGATGGACCCGAGAAGGATTCGCATAAGATTCTCTGGAGGAGCACCGATTCAGGAGAGACTCCTCTCTGACATCGTCACGATGAAGATCGGCATGATAAGCTTCCACTCTCCCACTTCCGCGCTCGAAGACACCTATCTGAATCTCATCAAGGACACGTTATGATGAGACAATGAGCCAGTTACCAGCCTCACCTGCTACATCGATGAGAGGACGTATTCTGCCGAGCAGCGTCTCCCAAGTCGGGACTGTGACCAAGTACGAACTGGTCAATTACTTCAGATCCCGCAGATTTTTCGTACTGCTAATAATCGGAGTGATAATCAGCGCGCTACTCACTGTGCTGGTCGGGTATTACAGACCGGCAGATTTCATGTCTTCTAGTCTGAAATTCTATTACAACTGGTTCAACGGTTCGATCACTTTCGTGATAATTCTGTCCGGCATCTTCTACGGCGGAGATGCAATATCTGGAGAGTTCCAGAACAAGACCGGCTATTTCCTCGTAGCTAACCCACTCCGCAGGTCCGCGATCTATATCGGAAAATGGCTCGGCGCCCTCACAGCCTCGGTCATAATGCTCGCAGTATTCACAGCCATAGCAATAGGCAACGGCGTCTACTACTTCGGACTAAACATTCCCTACCAGCTATGGGTGTCAGTCCTATTCGGGCTTCTCTACCTGATAGCGGTCCTAGGATTCACATTCTTCTTCAGCTCCCTATTCAAGAGCAGCTCAATATCCATTCTAGTGACTGCTATCCTCTTCCTCTTCGCCTTCATGCTAATCCAGAGCCTTGTTGAGGCTCTCGTGAAAATAGAGCCTTGGTTCTTGATAACCTATGGTGCACAGATTGTCACAAATACACTAATCGACCCTTACCCCACGACATCAACTCAGGGATTTGGACCCAATGCTTTCACCAGCTATGCCACAACCATTCCTGAAGGAATAGCCATACTCTCAACTTACTTCCTCGTCACGGCCGTACTTGGTCTCCTAATCTTTGAAAGAAAGGAGTTCACCTAGAACGAAGAGTCGAGACTTTCTTGGCGACGGCCCGGGATCAGATTCGAGTCTCGCTGTTCATGCCTAAGTCCTCTGAGCTCATTCCGTGAGACTGGATGAGATCGCGGAACTTGCGGTTCTTCATGAGTTCGTCCGCGATGGCATCGTTCTCCTTGCCTTCTCTATCCCAGACAAGAAACCTCGACTCGCCCCTGCGAGAGAACCATACAATGTAATAGGGCATGTAGAACAGGCTTCCTTCCAAGAGCTCCAGCTTCTCCAAGTCGATCTTCGACGGCAGCTTGAGTCCGTCTGCGAACATCTTCCATCTCGTTTCGCGGGTCTTCTTCAAGTGATCAATGCTATCTTTGATGTCTGCTTTCGCACGGTCAGTCTTGAGTAGTGAATCGTACTGTTTTGAAAGTTCTCGCAACTGGATATCATAGTCGGAGAGCACCTGCTTGAGTTCTTCCAGCCGCTCGCCTACGAGAACTGTCGAGTCGACCCCTTGGATTATTGAGCCTGGTTCGGACTCTATGTCTATCAATTGAGGTGCCAGCGCGGCTAGTTCTGGATAGAAGCCCAGGTCGACCTCGCGGAGCGCGAGTACAACCGACCTTCCCTGGCCCATGACCGTCTGCTTTGAAAGCAGACCCTTCTCTGCGGAGAACTGGTACGTGAAGTCCAGATAGGGCAGATACAGGGTTTTTTCGAAGACCCTCTGCTCCTCCGAGCCTCCCAGAATTCCCCTCTTGATCCGTTTCTTTTCAGCATCATGTTGGAGAGCTGCCTCCGAGACGGCCATCGGCAGAGCCTTGACGATCATCTGTTCAGGAGCGCCTTCCTCATTCAATCTCTGTATCTCCGCGGGTTCCGAGGGTCCACGGTTTTAGCTGATAAGCCATCTGGCCATTAGAATTACTCTAGAATTAACAAGTTTTCCGTCTACTTCTGAATCCAAAAGTGGTCGGAGCTTCGAATCGGGGAGTGGAATCCTAGACTGCTTTGTAATAGATGACTATGGTATGACCCGTCCC
>Ga0209157_1002916_pt1 | contig 13380 bp, 13 predicted proteins | sample GraSoiAngelo_135_FD_185892 | JGI IMG/M metagenome (GOLD analysis project Ga0209157, IMG submission 185892) | Grasslands soil microbial communities from the Angelo Coastal Reserve, California, USA - 14_0929_05_40cm (SPAdes) (version 2) | ecosystem: Environmental > Terrestrial > Soil > Grasslands ... | reverse complement strand
CAGCGCGGCGTACACGCGCAGCTCGAGACTGCGCAGCGCCACACTCTCGGGCAGCCGCGCGCGCGCGTTCTGCACGAGCGGCAAGAGCTCGGGCATCCGATTGAGGACGAACAACGTGCGCTCGAGGCCGAGGAGGGCCGGCACGTTGGTCGGATCGCCGCGCACGGTGGTGAGATAGACGGACGCCGCATCGGCGTAGCGGCCCGTACGCTCTAATTCGAATCCTGGACCTATGGCTTGACCCCGGGCGATCCGCCCGGGGTCAGCAGAGAACACGAGCACTATGCTCGTGACGATCGCCCAGTTACGGCTTCTGCTCATTCAACCGACGGAAGTACTCGAGAACCATGCGCCGCTGCTCGGGCGTGAGTCCCGTCAGCTCGTCCCACGTCGGGTACCGGACTTTCGGACCCGTACCGGTCGCGCCGGGCAGCAGTGCCGCGGGAATGTGGACGCTGTCGGCAGCGGTGGCCGAACGGCTCGTCCGCTCTTTCTGCTCGTCCGGCTCCTCGCCCTGGAGACTGCGGCCGGCGTCGAGCAGCTTGCGATACAACCGCTCCTGGCGCTCGATCGTGCGGCGGTCGAGCCGGCCCGCTTCGAGCTGGCGGGCGAGCTCCCGGGCTTCCTGCGCCAGCGCACCGGCGGCACTGGCATCGCCGCCCGCCTGCAGCCGTTCGAGCTGCTCGGCGAGCGCGCGCTGGCGACCGGCGAGCTCGCGCAAGCGCTGCATCACGGCGTCGCCGCCCGGTCCCATCATGGGCAACAGGCCCTGCGCGTCGCCATTCATCCCCTGCTGCTCTTGCGCCATGCGGGCGAGCTGTTCCAGCGCCTCCTGGAATCCCGAACCCGACTGCGCGCCGGCAACCCGTTGCGCGGTGCGCACCAGCGCGTGCGCCGTCGCGTTGAGTGCGTCGAGCGCCTGCTCGGCGAACGGGGCGGCGCTGGCGGGATTGGGATCGCCCTGCTCGAGCTGCTCGCGCGCCAGTTTCATCTGATTCTGCGCGTAGCCGAGGGCGGCCTCGAGCTGTGGCGAGACGAGCGCGTGACGACCGGCTGCCGCGCCGATCTCCTGTTCGACCGCGTGTGTGCCTTCCTCGACGGCGGCCTGCCGGGCGCGCGTCGCGGCACCCGCTTCGCCGTCACGCAGCGCAGCGGCGACTTCCTCCTGACGACGCGCGAGGGCCGCCGTTTCGGCCAGCGCGCGATTCAGCGCGTCGAGCGTCTCCTGTCGCCAGGCGGAGGTCAGGGAGTCGCGTCGCTGCCGGAGCTCGTCCGGCAGCTTCGCCAGTGAGTCGGCGGCCTCCTGTCCAGACGCCCTAGCGCCGCGCGAGTCGCGCTGGCTGGCGGCGTCGGCGGCCTCCTGCATGGCCCGTTGGGCGCGCCGCGCGGCCGCCTGCGACTGCGCGAGCGGCAACGTCTGAGCGGCGCGCTCCACACCACGGGCGAGCGAATCGGTGGCCGCGGCGAGGTCGCGCTCCGCGGCAACCGCCGCGGAGTCGGGGTGCTGCGCGTCCTCTTTGGTCCATTCCGTCTGGCGGCGTTGCAGATCTTCAGCGTCTTTGGCGAGCGACGCGAGCTCACCCTCGAGCGCCGCGCGCTTGAACAGCTCTTCGCTGCGCTCGAGCTCCCGGCGCAGCTGCTGCTGCATTTCGGCGAGCCGTTGCAGCGCCTGCCGGGTTGCCTCAGGATCGAGCCGCGCCAGCGCCTCCTGCAGCTCGCGCAGCCGCTGCTCGAGCTCCGGTGTGAGGGCGCGTTGCAGCAGTTCTTGCACTTCGCGCAACCGATTCTGGAACGCGCTGTCATCCAGGCCGGCCGCCTGCGCGGCACGCGCGATTTCCTCCACCGCCTGCGCCAGCTCCTGGACGCGCTGCGACATCGCGGCCTGATCACGCGCGATCTCCTCGGCGCGCTGCGTGGCTTGGAACGACATGGCACCCTGTTGGCTGCGGCCGTCCGGCCGTCCGGCCGCGCGGCCGTCGGCATCCCGGTTCCGTTCCTCGGCAAGATCGCGCGTCCGGTCGCTCAACTCGCGCTGGGCGGCGGAGACCGACTCCGCCGCACTCGCCACTGCCTGGGCGGCGGCCCGCGCCTCCGCCCGCAGCTCCTCCATGCTGGGAAGCCGCAGCGCGATCTCGGCACTGCGGCCCACATGCGGCGTTGGGGCGTTGTCGAGCGCCTCGACGTAGAGCCGCAGCGTATCGCCCGGCAGGAGGCCGCGGTTCTCGGCGTCGAGCCGTCCTTGCACGATCGCGCGATCACCAACGCCGGTGACATCGAGCGACTCGCGCACCGCTTCACCGATGCGGCCGGTACGACTCACTCGCCAGCTCACGACCGACAATCGCGTGATCCCATGATCGTCGCGCACGTCGGCGACGAGCTGCTGATGCAGAGAAATTGGCAGCGTCGTGTCGCGTCCCGGCACGGGGAGCGTGACGACGGGCGCAGAATCGGGCACGATCACGAGGTGCAGCTCCGGTGCGGCGCCCTCGAACGGCGAGCCGTCGCGGCTCAGCGCCTGGAGACGCCACGTGCCGCTGACCGCGGGCGTAAAGCGACCCTCCATGTGCGTTCCGGTTACGTGCAACGGTTCCACGCGCGCTGCGAGCGTCCAGGCGGCGCTCGCGAGCGGCACGCTCGCGGCACCGGTGGTGAGGACCGTCGTGCCCGCAGGCAGCGGAATCACGTCGCCCCCCACGAGCAGCGGCTCGTCGGAGCGGCCCAGATATGAAGGAAAGCGCGCCGTCAGACCGAGATCCGCCAGAAAGGCGGGCAGCGCCACATCGATCTTGATTTCCCCGCTGGAGCGTCCGCCGCTCGCGGCCTTGAGGTACAGGTCGGATTCGATCGGCCCAAGGTGCTGGATGACCTGACCGTCCGTATCGAGCGACAGCAGCGTCGGCTTCCACGGCTCACCCGGCCCGCGCATCCAGAACGTCACGCGTGTGGCGCCAGGCACTGTGATGGTCGCGGTCACGCTCCCACCGCGCCGTACGGTTCGCCGATCGACAACCAGCCGTACCGACGCCCGCGCGTCGCGCCAGGTGCGCAGCGGGTGCCAGAATGCGGCGGCGCGACCCGACGCCGGTGAGCCCGCGAGAAAGAGCAGTACGCCCATGAGGGCGGCCCCGGCGCCGGCGGCGACATGCCGGTAGGTCGTCCGTCGCATCACGCCGCTGACGCCCGGCGCGGCGAACGAAACCACGGCGGCGGCGCGCGTATCGGCAGCGAGCAGCAACGCCGCGCTCGAGCCACTCCCCTGCCCAGCGGTGGGGCTGATGACGCCGACGATGCTTCCCGCCCGCCCACCGGCGGCATCCTCGATGAGCCTTCCCAACACGGGGGCCGTCGATTCCCGCCGTGTCCGCCGCAGCGCCCAGATCGCGCCGGCGGCGCTCGCGGCGATGAGCAACCACGCGAGTGTTACTCCCGAGACCGCGGGTGACAGCGCGATGCCGAGCGCAGCTGCCGCCAGCGCGGCGCCGAGACCGCCCAGCACGACGGCCAACGCGCGCGCGCGCGCGTGGGGCGTCCCCAGGCGACGCAGCCGGCGCGCCGTCTCGGTCATTTGCTGCCGCTCACTGCATACGCGAAGAGATTCACACCCATGCGCAGCGCCGCCTCGTGAAGCTCAGGGGGATCGTGATGCACCGTCGAATCTTCCCAGCCGTCGCCGAGATCCGACTGGTAAGAATAGTATACGACGAGCCGATCTCCCAAAAAAATCCCGAATCCCTGGGCAGGCAGGCCGTCGTGCTCATGGATCTTGGGGATGCCCTTCGGAAAGGCGTATACGAGGTTGTAAATCGGGTGCGTCAACGGGACTTCAATCAGGGGATGGTCCGGAAACACGCGCGCGATCTCACGCCGGAACGACTTGTCCATTCCATAATTGTCGTCGGCATGCAGGAAGCCGCCCTGCTCCAGATAGCGGCGCAGGGTGCGCAGCTCGACATCGGAGAAGTGCACGTTCCCGTGCCCGGTCATATAGATGTAAGGGACGTCCCACAGCTCTGGCCCGGTCAGTGTCACGACGCGCTCGCGGTCGGCGACGGGAAGCGTCGTGCGCTCGCGCAGCGCGGCCAGCAGGTTGGGAAGGCTCGAGGGGTTCGCATACCAGTCGCCGCCGCCGTCGTAATGCAAGCGACCGATGGTGAGAGAAGCCGTGCGTGGTGCGTCGTGCGTCGTGCGTGGGGTTTCCGACGGAATCAACGCCGTCATCAAGGCCAGGCAGAGCGTTTTCATAGTTCGTTGACCAATCTATAAGCCATATTCCGAGAGATTCCTGTTTCTTCGGCCAATCGATCAGCCACATCCTTACGCGATAACCCTTCAGCAAGCAACGCTCTGGCGCGCTCCCCGGCGTCGGGGGGGCGCTCCTCGACGCGCTGTTCGCCCGTCCCTGAGAGCACTACCGTAACCTCTCCCCGGACCGGGGCATCAGCATAGTGCTCTGACAATTCCTGCAAGGTCCCCGCACGTGTCTCCTCGAACACTTTGGTCAACTCCCGAGAGACGGCGGCCTCCCGATCAGGACCACATACCTCAATCAAGTCGGCCAGGAGCTGCGTGAGGCGAGTGGGGGCCTCGAAGATGACGACGGTCCACTCACTCGCAGCGGCGGTCAACAGTAAACGGCGGCGGTCGCTCCCCTTACGGGGCAAGAATCCGAGAAACAGATAGCGGTCGCCTGGGATCCCGGAAACGGCCAGACTCGCTGCCACGGCGGTCGGGCCTGGAATCGTCACGATTGGAACCCCGCGTTCTCTCGCTGCCGCGACAAGATCGACCCCCGGGTCACTGATCGCGGGGGTGCCGGCATCGGTGATCAGCGCCACGTCTCTGCCCTCTGAAAGGATGCGCAGGATGCGCTCCAGGGCGCGCTCCGACGAATGCGCGTGGAAGCTGACGAGGTCGGCCTTCGACCCGGCGTGATGGAGGAGTGGTTTACTGTGGCGGGTGTCTTCGGCGACCACGACCGCCACGCGCTTCAGTGTGTCGGCGGCGCGCGGCGAGAGATCGCCGAGGTTTCCGAGGGGCGTCGCAACCACGTAGAGGGTGCCGGACACGTCACCACGTCACCCGCCAGGGGAGTTTTCCATAAAAGCCGGCCGCCTGCAGCACATAGCGATGCTCGCGCGTCGCGTCCTTGAGCACCTTGGTGGCTGTCCCCGGCATCATCACCTCCGCGCCCTCGAGCAGCTGGAGCGCCCAGTCGGTCAGCGCAACCGACAACTCCTCTGGCCGCACGACGGCATCGGGTGTGTCGGTGCCGCGCGGCACGCTCAGCAGCGCGAGCGCCTGGTGCGTGTCGACCATCGCTGCGGTCACCTTCTGCGCGCGCCGCTTCGCCTCGCCGGGGAACTCCCGTTCCACCGCGTCCACGATCCGCCAGTAGAGCTCGCGATAGGTGTTGACCAGTGCCGTGGCTGCCTGGGCGGGCAGGTCATCGGCTCCCGCGAACGTCCCCGCCGCCATCGCCGGCACCGCGCCGCCCGGCCCGGGGTCGAAGAGCGATTCGAGGTAGCGGGCCGGTGGCAGCGTGTCCGGTTTGTCGCAGAAATGACCGCTCAGATACTTGCCTTGATCGAACTTGAGATAGGAGACCCGGCCATTGGAAATCAGTTCCAGCACCCCGGTCACCTTTTGCTGTTGCAACGTCGGAAAGAATTTCTCCGGCTGATTCACGTCGATGGCGCGCGTCTCATAGCCACCGGCGCAGGCGCCGTACATCCACGCCAATTGCTCCATGGGCGCGGCGCAATACTCCAGGTCACCGCGCTCGACCTCCGCGCGCATGCGCTTCAGCGCGTCGGTGATCGTGATGACCTGACGTCCGGCGGTGGAGAGCGAGGCGGCGTTGACCGCTTCGCCTTTGCGGAAGAACAGCAGCACGCATTCATCCGGGAGATGCGCCGCGAGATAACCGTCGATGCGCCCGTCGCGGTCGCGTTTGGCGTACGCCAGGAGATTCTCGAGATGAATGAACGCGAGTCGCGTGCGATGAATAAGCCGGTTGACCTGCGGAAACTGGAGATCCGCGAGGCGAACCGGCGAATTCGTCAGGCGAGCAGTGCTCGCGCGCATCAGCCTCCGGGGAGGAAGCTACGAAAGGTGCTGCTCGATCTTTTGCTCGAACGCCTGCGACGGATAGGCACCCACCAGGGTATCCACGTGGCGTCCGTCCTTGAAGAATAGAATACTCGGAATCGAGCGGACGTTAAAGCGCATCGCCGTCGCCTGATTGGCGTCCACGTCCACCTTCACGATTTTCACCCGGCCATTGTACTTGCCGGCCAACTGGTCCATGATCGGCGCGACCATGTGGCACGGCCCGCACCAGGTCGCCCAGAAGTCCACGACGGCGAGTCCCTTGTACTGCTCGACTTCCGCCTGGAACGTGGCGTCCGTGATGGCAGCGGGATGCTTCACGTCTTCCATAACCCTACACGCTCCCTCGATAAACGTTAGTTTGCTTTTCTATGAATCCGTCGGTCGCTCATGTCGGCATTGCCGTCACCAACATCTCCGACGCGTTGCGTTTCTACCGCGACGTCCTGGGACTCGCGCCGGGACAGCCGGAGTCCGCCGATGGCGCCACGATCGTCAGCCTGCCGTTCGGCGACATCGCCGTCGAGCTGCTCGAGCCGAGCGATCCCGAGAGTCCCGTGGCGAAATTCCTGGCGAAACGCGGGCCGGGCCTCCATCACATCTGCTACCGCGTCTCGGATCTGGAGGCCACGCTCGCGCAGGCCCGCGCGGCGGGCTACAAACTGATCGATGACACGCCCCGGCGCGGGGCCGGCGGACGGCGAATCGCGTTCCTGCACCCCAAGACCACGAACGGGATTCTGCTGGAGCTAACCGAGTAGGTGAAACGCCCACTGTCAGGGCCTGGTTCCCGTCGTCTCGGGTGGACACCGTCCCGTCGGATTGCCGGCACTCTCGAGATGCACATCGTACACCAACCAACCGCCGCTGTGCGTGCGCACGACCTCGATCGGCAACACATGGTTGCAATTGGGGCGCTGCAGCTCCACACGAAAGGTCCGCCGGTCGTCGTGCCCCGGAACGAGGAGCGGGCCTTCGACGATACGATACCCGGAATGATCCAGATACTTCTGGATCACCGTGAGCCGCTGTCGCAGCACGCCGGCGCTCATGTTGCTCGCCGCGGGTCCACGCTCCGTACCCCACAGCTCGCCCATGCGTTTCTGATCGTTGGCTTTCACGGCCGCGAGGAACTGGCTGACCGACTCGTTCATGGACTGCGGGACCGGCGTGCCCAGCCCGGGGTTGTGGCCGCAGGCGCTGCCGGCAAGCAGGAAGAACGCAAGCGCGAGCCGTCGCTTCACGAGATACGACCTGTGGTCGAGGTGACCCGAAGGTAAGACACGATGCGTCTCTACGTCAACATTGATCACGTCGCGACCATTCGCGAGGCGCGCAAGACCGACGAGCCCGACCCCGTCCAGGCGGCGGCGGCCGCCGAGCGCGCCGGGGCCGATGGGATCACCGTGCACCTGCGCGAAGACCGCCGCCACATTCAGGACGCCGACGTCCGGGCGCTCGCGCGCAGCGTGCGCACCGTGCTCAATCTCGAGCTGGGCGCGCATGCCGAGATCGTCCGGCTCGCCACGCGAATCAAACCCTTCCAGGCGACCCTAGTGCCGGAACAGCGGCGGGAGATCACGACCGAGGGGGGACTCGCGCTGCGGAAGGGAAATCGACGGCTCCAGGCGGCCATCGAACGACTGCAAGGGGCCGGGATTCGCGTGAGTCTGTTTATCGATCCCGCGTTCCAAACGATTGACGTTGCAAAATCGCTGGGCGTGCCGGCGATCGAGCTCCATACGGGCCGCTACGCGCACGCTTGGAAAAAGGCGTCGAATGAACTGCGTCGAACGAAAGCGTTGAATGAACTGCGTGAGGCGGCCGCGCACGCGAAAGAGCTCGGGCTGGCGATCCATGCCGGGCACGGTCTGACGTATCAGAACGTCCAGCCCGTCGCCGCCATCCCCGAGATCGAAGAGCTCAACATCGGCCACTCGATCGTGAGCAACGCGGTGTTCTGGGGCATGGAAGAGGCCGTCCGCCGCATGGCTCAGCTCGTGAAGGCCGGACGACGCACGAGTGACACGTCGTCCGGCACCTACCGCTAGCTAGTACACGCTACTTGTGGCGGACCCCACGATGATGTTCCCAATCGTCTGGTAGCCGATCACGCCACCGAGCAGGTCCAGCACCGGCTGCTGCAGTACCACATGAATCATGTTGACGGTAATGCCGCCGCTCGTCGGAATCTGCTCGTTCAGCACCACATATCCGGTGCCGGGCAGGTCGACGCGCGTGTTCGGCGCGGGGTCGTCGAGCGCGACACCATTCACGACGAGGCTCGCGAGACTCGAACCCTCGGCGTTGGCGTTCTCGACCGTGCTGCTCGCCATGGCGACGACGCCATCGGCGGTGATCAGCCCGTTCAAAATGTTCACGGCTCCAAGCGTGGCCGTGCTCACGGCACCGGAGCCGTCGCTGAGGTCGCCGTTCACGATCGCGAACGCGTTCTGCGCCGTCACTAAATCGGCGACCGTGACATCGTTCGCTTGATCCGTCGCCATCATCTCTCCCGCCGGCAGGACCGCCGCCGGCGACGTCTGATTGACGGTCGCCGTGCTCACGGAGACGCCGTAGGCCGAAGCCTGCGGAGTCGCCCGCATCTGGGCTGCGAGGGAGCCCGACGTCCATGTTAGGGGCAGCACAAGTCCCGCGAAGCGGATCGCCGCCCGGATGCTCTCGTTCTTCATCGTATCCTCCTTGAGCTTCAGGGCTCGCTAGTGGGTTGGATGGAACTGCCGGTTTCCACCGGTCAGCGTACAGGTCGGCTCCGCCGGCGACACGTCCGGCTCGCACGTCACCTCGTAATGTCCGATCCCGTCGATGGGTTCTATGACTCGGATGGCGAAGCCATCTTGACCCACACCGGGTTCACCGGCGTCACAGTCGAACACCTCGAAGTGCAAGTTCTCTTGTCCCGTGTTCTGGACCCGCAGCGTCCCGCCCCAATGCACCGCACCATCAGTGCAGTGGGGGGCGTCGACCGCCAGCTCCGCGAACGTGACCGACGTGGCATGGAGGTTGAGTGGAGACCCGTTGACCCTCATCTCCGGCCGGTGGTCGACCCACTCCAGGGCACCCTTGTCCGCCACGCAAACGCCATTTTGATCGAACTGACCGGACGCCATGACGTGCGCGCCGAACGTTTCGTACTCGTGGCTGGCTGGAGGATTCTTGTCGGCCGTGCCCGGCGGGTAATCGATGCGGCCCCCACCGGTCATTTTCAGGGGTTGACACTGAAATTCGAAGAAGTGAAACCGCGGCGCGCCCATGGTCGGAGCCAGTGCTTGGCGGTTTGCCTCGCAGCTCGCGGCGATGAGTGCGATCGCTCCAATCGCCGTTACGCCGGCGAGCGATCTTAGGGGCGACATGACGCTTCCCTCCTTGAGTGTGGACTTGGCACAAAGCCGAATCCCCAGGCAGGCAAGCGTTATGCCCCCTCATGCACGCATCTAGAGTCTTCCGTTACAAGGAGTTGGAAATCGTAGCGGCTCTGCCATAGCGCACGCACGCAGCAGCGCTGTCGAGACCGCCATAGCGATGCTGCGCCGGTACTACCACGGCATCGCTAATCCGGCTGGCGCGGGTGTTTTCGCAGCGCGCCCGTCGCGGCATCGATCCGGGCGATGTAGTCGCGCACCGATTCGCCGGGCGCGCGGCGCGGTAAAACGAAGTGCCGATCGTCGGGCTGCGAGCTCCTGAGATCGTCGACCATCAGATCGCCGCCGTGCGCCTCGACCGCCGCCTCGAAGCGCTCGACGGCCGACAGCAAATCAGCCAACGTATCAGGCGCATCGGCACTACTCACCACGATACCGCGGCTGCGCAGCCGATCGGCGACTTCGGCGACAACGCCGGCGCGTTCGTCGTCCGGGCTGCGAGGGGGACGGGCCGGGCGGGCCGGGCGGGCCGGGCGGGGCGGGCGGGGGGGACGGGGGGCGCGGGGGCTCATGCGATGCTCGCGAGTTCTGGGAATGGGGAACATGGACTCGCGTACCGCGCGACGGTAGGGAGCCGAAGCTACCGAAATTTATTACCTTGGGTTCCGATGACGACGCCCTCTCCCTTGGGGATGACGGATTTCTTCGCGCTCGAAGCGGGCGAATACCTGGACCGCCTCGACGCCCTGCTGCAGGCGCCGGCGACGCCGGCCGCCGACGAGCTCGTGCGCCTGGCGCGCGCGCTGCGCGGCAGCGCGCTGATGGCGAATCAGCAACCGATCGCCCGCGCGGCGATGGGGTTCGAAGCGCTCGCGCGCGGCGTTCGCGAGGGACGGCGGCCCTGGGACGCAGCGATCAGGCAAGTCGCCGTGCGCGCCGTCGACGACCTCAAGATCTTCGTCCGCAAAGCGGCGAGCTGGACCGACGCTGACACCGCCAAGGCCGAAGCACTGGCCAGCCAGCTCGAGCAGTTGGGCGGTCGTCCGTCCGCGCAAATCCGCGCGGCGGAAGCGATGGGACTCGATGCGGGTGCGCGCGCATTCGTGGCGCGTGAAGGCGCAGCGATCGCGAGCGCGCTCGATCGCGCCGGCCGCGCGCTGCGGTCGAATCCGATGTCGCACGATCCGCTGCAACAGGTCCTGAAGGCGCTCCAACCGCTGCGCGGCCTCGCGGCGCTCAACGATCTGCCGCCGCTGCCCGATCTGCTCGAGGGCATCGAGCAAGCGATCGGGGAGGTGGACCGCGCGGGCGGCGCGCCGCCGGCTGGGTTCGGCGATACGATCGCGGAGCTGTTTCAGATGGCGGCGACGTCGATCGCGCACGCGGCGCGCGAGGTCGCCGAGCGCGGCCGGCCCGATCCCGAGAGCGCGGAGTTCCGGAGATTCGCCGGGCTCCTCGTGCGGTTCATGGAGAGCGAGCCCGAGATCGTCCCGATCGAAACCGTCGCCACCATCGTGCGGCGCGGCCGGCCGCCCGCGGGAGAGAGTGCCCGTCCCGCAACGCTGGGACGGCTGGAGCTGGTGAGCCACGGGGAGCATTTGCGCCAGGCCGCGGACTCGCTCGAGCGCGCGCCCAGCGCGACACAGCGCGAGCTGCGCGCGCACACGCTCGCCGGCACATTCCGCGCGCTGAGCGCGACGGGGGGGGGGAGCGGTGCCGTCGCCGAGCGCGTGGCCGAGTTCGCGCAGGCTGCGCGCGAAGCGGTATCGAGCGGCATCGCCGTGAATCAGCCTGCGCTATTCGCGGCGGAGCTGCGCAGGGCCGGGGAAATCCTGTCGGCCTCGAGCACTGGGGATGAGACCGCGACCGCGGCCGCGCTCGCGGCCGTGACGCTCGCCGTGCGGCGACTCGGTGGAACGGAGCCGGCTGCTGCACCGGCGCTCGCGCCGCCCAAGCCCCCGCGCCCCGTTCCTCCACCGCCCGCGAGGGAGCCGCCGATTGGAGCGGAATCAGCGACCGACATTGCGGGGACCTGGACGCGTTATCAGCAAATGGTCGCGGCCGGGGTCGGTCCGGCGTCGCTGGACGAGTTGATCAGCGGGACCCCGGGCCAGCGGCCCGCGGGTAACGGAGCCGAGCCCGTCGACATCCGCACCCTGCTGTACAAAGGCGCTCGCGCTCGCGAGCGCGCCCAGGAGCTGCGCGAAGCCGCCAAGCGTGCCAGCGGCGAGGCGCTCCGCGCCATCATCGACGAAGTCTGCGATCTCGTTGTCCTCGCCATCGAGCCCGAGTAAACCACACAGGGCCTGGCTCATCGGGCTCGCCCTCAGTGCGGCATTGCTGGTGTGGGTTCTGTACAAGATCGATCTACGCAAGGTGTGGACGTTTGCGCAGCACGCGAACGCCTGGCTGCTTCTCCTGACCGTGGTCCTCGCGACGTTGACGTTTCCGGTGCGCACGATTCGCTGGCGGCTGATCCTGCGCGATGCCGGAGGCGCGCGGCTCCCCTTCCCGCCGCTGTGGCACGCCACGACGATCGGCTTCATGGCGAACAACCTGCTGCCCGCGCGCGCGGGCGAAGTCGCACGCGCGTACGTGGCCTCGCGCCAGCTGCCGGTTCGCTTCAGCACCGCGCTCGGTTCGATCGCGGTCGAACGCGCCTTCGACGCGCTCGTCATGCTGGGGTTGATGGCCGTCGCCATCGCGGCCCCGTCGTTCCCGGCGCACGCGCAGGTCGCAGGACGCTCCCTCTCGACGATCGCGGCGTCGACGGCGGTGCTGTTCGGCGCATTCCTGCTGGTGGCGTTCCTGATAGCCAATCGTCCGACCCCCTGGCTCGTGCTGGTCGAACGGATCGCCCGGCGCGTGCTCCCGGCCCGCGTCGCGGACCGCGTCGTGCGCGCCGCGGACGGAATTGTCGAAGGGCTCGCGGTGCTGAAGAGCCCGGCGCGATTCGCGGGCGTAGTGTTCTGGTCCCTCGTGCAGTGGATCATCAACGCGGCCGCATTTGCAATCTGTTTTCGCGCCTTCGGGCTCGCCGTCCCGCCCGAGGCCGCACTGCTGCTGCAAGGCATCATCGGCTTCGGCGTGGCCGTCCCCGCGACGCCGAGTTTCATCGGCGTCTTCGAAGCCGCGACCCTCGTAACGTTGCAACTGTACGGCGTGGAATCGAGCCTCGCCGTGAGCTACGCGCTGACTTACCATCTGACGACATTCCTGCCGATCACCCTGCTGGGGTTGTGGTCGCTGTCGCGCCTGCACATCCGGCTGCGTGAGCTCAGTACGGCCCCCCCCCTCCCCGGCGAGGAGGGAACATCGTGAGCACCGCGGTGCGGATCGCGGCACACGCCAAGGTCAACCTCTTTCTCCGGATCCTGGCGCGCGAGTCCTCCGGCTTCCATCAGATCGAAACCGCCTTCGCGCTGCTGGAGCTCGCGGATGAGCTCGTCGTGCGGCGGATCGACTCCGGCGTGACACTCGAGGTCGACGGACCGCACCTCGGCCCGAGCGAGGAAAACCTCGCAGTGCGCGCCGCGCGAGCGGTGCTCGATGCAACCGGCAACCGCTTCGGGGTCGCGCTGAAGCTCATCAAGCGCATTCCCGTGCGCGCAGGGCTGGGGGGCGGCTCGAGCGATGCCGCCGCGGCGTTGCACGCCGTGAACGCCCTCGCCGGGAACGTCGTGCCGCGACAGGAGCTGCTGCACGTCGGCACGCGACTGGGCGCTGACGTGGCGTTCTTCACCGGCGGCGCACCACTGGCGGTGGCGTGGGGCCGCGGGGAGCGCCAGTTCCGCGTCCCCGCTCCGCCGGCGTTTCCTGCGTTGATTGCCGTCAGCTCCCCGGCGATTCCCGTGGCGACTCCGGATGCGTACGCCTGGTGGGACGA
>Ga0209157_1002913_pt1 | contig 13386 bp, 15 predicted proteins | sample GraSoiAngelo_135_FD_185892 | JGI IMG/M metagenome (GOLD analysis project Ga0209157, IMG submission 185892) | Grasslands soil microbial communities from the Angelo Coastal Reserve, California, USA - 14_0929_05_40cm (SPAdes) (version 2) | ecosystem: Environmental > Terrestrial > Soil > Grasslands ... | reverse complement strand
CTTCGATGAGTTCGGTGCGTGACAGCCCGCACGCTTCACCGAGTCGCAGCCATGCTTCGATGCCGCCTTCGTTTTCAGCGTTGCCGTCGTGATCGAGAATGCGGTGAATCCAGGCTCGGCGTACTTCGCGCACAGGGCAGTTGGAGAGAATAGCCGCGTCTTTGAGCGGAATATTCCGCTGATAATAGAAGCGATTCGCCACCCAGCCGCGCATTGCTTCCGGCGACAGCCGGCCTTCGTTCATGGCAAGGTGGAACGGATGTTTATCGTGGTAAGCCCGGGCGCCGATCGCTCGCAGATTTTCGACGAAAGTTTCGCGGTCCCAAAGCCCGGTGGTCATAGAACGATTTCTAATCCGTCACGCCCGATCTCGATTCCGGCCTGCTCGACTTGTGCACGTTCTCGAGTCCCAGGCATCAGAATCGGGTTCGTGTTGTTTATGTGCGTGTAAATCTTCCGGCGCGCCCGCGATTGGCGCAAGAAATCAAGACTGCCGTCGCTTATGGGCAAGTGATTCATCTCGCGGGCGCTGCGAGCGCCCGGCCGCACGGCGGTGAGTTCGCCGTCACTCCAGAATGTGCCGTCAAACATGACGACATCCGAAGCGTGCACTGCGTCGCGCAATTCGCCGGTCAGTTCGCCGACACTTGGGGCGAACAGCGCAGTTGCTCCGGAGGTGTCGTCCCGAAATTGAAACGCAACGCTGCTGGGCAATTTGATCGCTCGAAAACCGATGGTGCCATTCAAGGATTGAAAATCAGCGCTGATCTTTCGCCATTTGATTCCGCAGAACCGCGCTAGGACGCTGTCGATCCACGCGAGCGCTGTTCGCGTTTCATCGGCTGCGTAAACGATCAGCGGCGTTTCCTGTTGCCGCAAGAGCAATAAACCCAGCGCATGGTCGATGTCGGCATTTGTCAAAAGAACGCCTGCGATCGGAGTGTTGCGCGGCGAGTCGCGGCGGGGCTGCAATTGCGGCATGCTTTCGATTTGCCGGGCCAAATCGGGCGATGCGTTGATCAAGAAATAGCGTCGAACGGCTTCCGAGTCGCCGCTGATCGCGGTACTCGATTGCGTCTGCGGCGGAATTTTCCCCGTCCGAGCAGCCACGCAGTTCGCACAGGCACAGTTCCATTGCGGCAAACCGCCACCGGCCGCGCTGCCGAGAATATGGATGCGAATCAACCGGAGTTTCGCAGTAATTAGTTCCGTCGATCAAATCGCGCCCGCGTAGCAGGTGCACTCAAAAAAGATCGGCACGGTTTTCAACATCGGTTTGATCCACCGCTTTTTGGTCCGTCTCATAAATCCCACGGGTTTCATAGGTCAAAATGGCCGTATAGGTCAAATTATTTCTTGATAAAACTGATGTCGCCGCTGCGTTCCACGCGGGCGAGTCTAACCCTGGAAAGGTCGTCGATGTGTGCGCCAAGACGCATGTCCTCTTCCAGATCATGCATGGAAATATGGTTGCGCCGCATCATGCGAAAATCGCATTCGCCGTCGTGCACAATCGTGTCGGGTCGGCCTTTAACCAAAATCCCAAAGCCGTGAGAATAGTATGCCAGATGTGCGAAAAGGCGATGGAGCACCACTAAAACCACGCCTCCGCCGAGTGTGGCGAAAAAAGCTGCCGAACCGTTGATGGCGCGCGAAAGCACAGCGGCAAGAATGACCAGCAGGACGGCGTCGAACGGAGTCTTGCGCGAAAGTGAGCGTTTGTGTCCAAGCCGCATCGTGGTCAGTGTGACAAGAAAAACAATGATCCCGCGCAGCGAAATTTGAATAAATGTCAAATCCTTCGGTTCTACACCTAAACCGAGGACAGCTTCAAAAGAGTTCCAGAATGCATTCATAGGTAAGATTGTATCGCCGTGAGAAGCTTTGTCGCGCGCATACCGGTTTTCGGTGCCGCGCTTGCAAGAGAAACCGTCGCGTGGCATAAGACGACCGCTCGCAGAGTTTAAACCAGCCGAGCGCACGAAATTTATGCCGACAGCTCCACTTCCTTCTCGTGACGTAGCACTGGAAACGCGCGTGTTTTGGGAACGCTTCAAAAAAGAAATCACCGCGGCGCTTATCATCGTCCTGCTCGGCGTGATCGGTTTTACTGGTTATCGCTTTTATTCCGATCGACGGGCCGCATCGGCGTCGGCTTCGCTAGCGAGTGCGAAGAGCGCGCAAGAGTATCAACAGGTGATTGCCCGTTATCCAAACACGCCAGCCGCCGCCGACGCTTACCTTTTACTCGCTGAAGCTCAGCGGAGCGAAAAGAAATTCGCGGAGGCGAACGCAACGCTCCAAACCTTTATCGCCAAGTACCCACAGCACGAGCTTGTGAGCACGGCGCGAATGGCAATGGCAGCTAATCTGGAGTCGATGGGGAAGACGGATGAGGTGTTGGCGATGTATCAGCAGATCGCATCGGCCTACCCGAACAGTTTCAACGCACCGCTGGCTTTGCTTTCGCAAGTGTATATTTTGAAGGCGAAAAATCGAAACGACGATGCGCGCCGGATTTGCGAAACCATCCTGACGCAATACCGAACGAGCTTCTGGGCCGGCGAGGCCATGCAGCAATTGCGTTTGATTAAACCGATTAGCTCGCCTGCGCCGGGCCCAACACAGACTGGAACAGCCCCGCCGCTATTGGCGCGTCCTCCCGCGCCGGCGCCGCAGCCTGCGCCGCAAGCTCCTCCACCACCGAAGAAACCGTAGCGTTCGCTACTTGGTTGTGGGAGATATGAGCGCTACCGAAGCCATTGGAGCGATTTCGGGTACACGGTCCACAGGGCCGCGGCTACAGCGGGCTCGGAGTCTCTGACTCGCCTTAACGTTTCGAGAACTGGAAACGTTTCCGGGCGCCGGGTTGTCCGGATTTTTTTCGCTCTTTCATGCGCGGATCACGGCGAAGCAGACCCTCAGCTTTGAGCGGTCCTCGCAAATTGGCATCAACCTGAAGAAGCGCGCGGGCAATGGCCAGCTGCGCCGCACCGGCCTGCCCCATGATGCCACCGCCGCTGGTGTTAATCCACAAATCGTAAGCATTCACAGCCTTGGCGGATTGAAGCGGTTGCAGCACCACGTTTTGTAACGGCGCAGTGGGAAAATAATCTTCGAAGCTGCGCCCATTAATATCGATCTTTCCGCTGCCCGGCGTCATGCGAATGCGGGCGACTGACGTTCTGCGGCGGCCTGTGGCGACGAATTCTTCAGTTTGTGGCATAGGATCAGGACTTCTGGAGTCTGACAGCTTGTGGCTGCTGCGCGGCGTGCGGATGCGAATCGCCGCGATAAACTTTCAACTTCCGATAAACGCGGCGACCAAGCCGATTATGCGGAATCATGCCGCGCACCGCCCGCTCGATCAGCAGTTCGGGATGGCGAACGCGGCGTGCCCGGACATTCTCAGATTTATGGCCACCTACGTAACCTGAAAAACTCATGTAACTCTTCTGTTCTTCTTTCTTTCCGGTCAGCCGCACTTTTTCCGCATTGATGACGATCACGAAATCGCCTGTATCCACATGTGGCGTGAAAACAGTCTTCTGCTTACCACGCAGCAGATTCGCTGCTTTTACCGCGACCTTTCCCAGCACCTGGTCCTGGGCGTCAATGACCCACCACTTGCGCGGGATTTCGCTTGCTTTAGCAGAAAACGTTTTCATTGGGGAAAAGAGCACGGAAATTACGAGCGACGCAACAGCATGTCAACCCATCGACAGGCCCACGAGACTCATGAGTCCGACGGGACAGATGAACCCATCGCAGAAATGCTCGCTGGTCAACTTGCTTTTGCGCGTTTAATTCTCTGGCCATGTCGAATTCGGCTGCCACAAAGACCGCAATCACCCCGCGGCGGGACGAAGATTTTCCGGAATGGTATCAGCAGGTCATCCGCGCGGCGGAATTGGCCGAGCCGTCGGACGTACGTGGTTGCATGGTGATTCGTCCGTGGGGTTACGGCATCTGGGAAAACATGCAGCGGCAACTCGATGGCATGTTTCGGGCGACTGGCCATCGCAACGCTTATTTCCCCCTTTTCATTCCGCTGAGTTATTTCGCGAAGGAAGCCGAACACGTCGAAGGCTTCGCCAAGGAATGTGCCGTCGTTACGCACACACGTCTGGAGGTGGATGCTGACGGAAAAATGAAGCCGGCTAGCGCATTGACGGAACCACTCGTAGTGCGGCCGACATCAGAGACGATTATCGGCGCCAGCTATGCTAAGTGGGTGCAATCGTATCGCGATCTGCCAATTCTGATCAATCAATGGGCGAACGTCGTTCGTTGGGAAATGCGGCCCCGCTTATTTTTGCGCACGACCGAGTTTCTCTGGCAGGAAGGTCACACCGTTCACGAAAACGAAGACGAGGCGCGCGCTGAAACGAGATTGATCCTGGATTTATACGAAAGATTTGTCCGAGATCATCTTGCCATTCCAGTTTTCACCGGAGCGAAGTCCGAAAGTGAAAAGTTTCCTGGCGCAGTGGAAACACTCACGCTTGAAGCGATGGTGCAGGACCGAAAAGCGATCCAAGGCGGAACGTCGCATTTCCTCGGGCAAAACTTCGCGCGCGCCAGCGGGATCCAATTCCAAAACCGAGAGGGCAAACAGGAATTCGGTTGGACGACAAGCTGGGGAATGACCACCCGGCTGGTTGGTACTCTTGTCATGATGCACGGCGACGATGACGGATTGGTTCTGCCCCCGCGGATAGCGCCGACGCAAATCGTCATTCTGCCAATCGCACCAAAGGAGCAAACCCGCGCAGCAGTCCTGGAGGCTTGTGACAAAGTTGCAGAGCGCTTGGGCAAGACTCGCTATGTCGGCGTTCCTATCGAAGTCTTAGTGGATCGGCGCGATCTCGGCGGCGGCGTTAAGAACTGGGAATGGATCAAGAAAGGCGTGCCGTTGCGCGTCGAGATCGGCCCGCGCGATCTTGAAAAGAATTCGGTTGAACTCAGCCGTCGCGATCAAGCGGCGAAAGCGAAGGAATCGATGCAGATTGACGAATTCGTTGCTCGTGCGCCGGAAATTCTCACGTCGATTCAGGATGCTCTATATGCGCGAGCGAAAAAGTTTCGGGACGCGAACACGCGGGTAATCAATTCAAAAAAAGACTTCTATGATTTCTTTACGCCGAAGAATCCTGCAAAACCGGAAATCCACGGCGGTTTTGCTCTCGCGCACTGGAATGGCTCCCGCGAAATCGAAGAACAAATCAAGAATGACCTCAAAGTCACCATACGCGCCATTCCGCTCGATGATTCCTCTGAACAGGGCCAATGCATTTTCAGCGGTGAAGCGAGCGCACGTCGCGTCATTTGGGCCAAATCGTATTAAGAGCGCGAGCGCATGCGATCTATGAGACGTTGAGACGCATGCCAGTTGACGTGGGAACCGTCACTGGTTTATTTCGCCCTGCCAATGGAACTGAAGCTGTACAGTCGGGAGTGGTGCTCGTGGTGTATTGATGCGAAGGATTATCTCAGCGAGAAAGGGTACCGCTTCCAGGAGATTGACGTCGGTAAAGATCGCGAAGCGTACGAACACATGAAAGAACTTTCCGCGCAAACGTATGTGCCCACGTTTGTCGCGGGCGACAAAGTCCTGGCCAATTTTGATACCGATCAGCTCGAAAAATTTCTGAACAAGCACCAGATCAATCCGTAATGCTTTTCGGCATTCTTTTTACACTCGGCGTGGCCGTGCTCGGCGTCGGTCTGCGCAGTTTCCAAAATTCGTATGCGCAAAAGGCGGGCGCGCTCGGTTTTCTCGCCGCCACTTTTCTTGTCGTTTATTTTATTACCGGCAGCTGGGTGTGGGGTCTTGCCGGCGCAATGGGCTGGCTCTTTCTCCCGTGGCTGGAAATTCTTACCCGGATTCGGGCGCTACGGCTTCCGAAGGAAAAACAGCTTCGGCCGAAAACTCCTCCGTCTGCGGACACTTTCCCAGCGCTTAGTGACATTACGCGTGAAATCGAGGACGAGGGTTTCGTGCACGTAGGCGACGCCGGATGGGACTGGGAAGATTTTCGACAATTTTTTCGGCTGTTTTATAGAGAAGAGGATCGCGCCCAAGCCGCGATCTGCCTGAACGAACAGCGTGATTTTTCGTTCTATTACCTGCGCATTTCGTCGCGCGCCAAAAACGGCACGGTTTGGACCACATGGAATTATCCGCTTTCCTACGGCCTCAAACTCACTCCTGCCTTCCGAATTAATCGACAACGGCCGGACCGATCGTTCTGGCAGCTTTATCAGAGTCATCGGGAGTTTCTCAGCCGAAACGGGGTTGATCCCGCTGCGATCGATACGCTCGACGAAGATCAAATTCAGACTGAAATGGAAAAGGATCTCCGCGACCAGATCGAGCACAACATTCATAAAGGCGTGCTCAAACAAACCGCAGCAGGGGAGGTCAAATATTCCTGGCGTGGGATGATTTATCTCTGGTGCCAGTTTTTGGTCGATCTGGTGCGGTTATAATTGTGTCATCCTGAGCGTAGCGAAGGACCTCGCAGTCGAAGCTTCGAGCACCCTAATTGGACAGGGCCAGCCAGCGTCCTGCGTGAGATTCCTCGCTTCCGCTCGGAATGACGTTGGCGCGGAATGATTTGTTTCTGGTACCACTCTTCCGTCGAACTTGTGCCGGTGTAATTTTTATCGCCATCCCCGGCGCGGTAGCCGTGAACGTGTTCATTTGAACTTGCTTCATTGTGCGCGTTGGGCGATCATTCCAACATGCTGACGCAGCGGCAGAGAAGCGTTCTTGATTTTATTCAGCGCGAGCAACGCGAGAAAGGGATTACGCCCAGCACGCGCGAAATCCAAAATCATTTCGGGTTCGCCAGCCAGACATCGGTGATGCAATACATTGCTGCGCTGGAGCGAAAGGGGTTTCTCGATCGCCACGCGCGCAAAGCCCGCGCGTTGATTACTCCAGCTATGAAAGTCAGAATCACCGACATTCCAATCTACGGGCAGATCCCGGCCGGCATGTCGGCGTTGACGGAGCAGACGATCGAAGGCCATGTCTCGCTCGATGTGCGTTCCGCGAATGTGTTGAAGAATCGCGGCATATTTGCCTTGCGCGTCCGCGGCGACTCCATGATCGGTGCGCACATTTTGGATGGCGATATTGTGATTTTGGAAGACGCCAAAGAAGTGCACAACGGCGATATCGTTGCGGCGTTGATCGACGGCGAAACGTCATTAAAGCGTTACGTGGTCGAGCACGGGCGGCCGTATCTCAAAGCAGAAAACCCCCGCTACCCGGATCTAGTCCCGGCCCGCGAGCTCAAGATTCAGGGTGTGATGGTGTCGCTGATTCGGAAACAAGAGCGGCGGAGACGGCACTGAGATAGAAGACCCTGGTATCAACTGTTCGTTTGAACATATAAACAGGGTATGCCATTTTTCTCTCAAATGGCTGCAACCGCCAAGATTATCGATCTTCGGAAACTGCTGGCGGAACGTTTTCCGCATCCCGCCGTCACGGCCACAACGCGTTTAGTCACTGGTTTACCTTTTCTTGATCAACCTACTGGTGGCGGATTGCCGCGAGGCGCGATCACCGAATTGATCAGCCCGCGAACCAGCGCGGGAAGCGCATCGCTGACTAACGCCCTCATCCATGGCGCAAATCGCGATAATTATTTCGTGGCGCTGATTGATGGGCGCGATTCGTTCGATCCCTGCGGCTTGGATAATGTCTTACTGCGGCACTTGCTTTGGGTCCGTTGTAGCACAGCATCTGAAGCCATCAAAGCGGCTGATCTGCTTTTGCGAGATGGCAATTTCCCCCTGGTGATTGTCGATCTGGTGCTGAACTCCCCGGAAGAATTGCGCAAAATTTCGCAAACGAACTGGTATCGCTTGCAACGGCTGGTCGAATTAATCCCTGCGGCATGTCTGGTCCTTACCCGATATGAAATGGTCGGCAGCGCACAACTTAAACTTGTTCTCGAAAATTCCTGGAATCTCAAAACTTTTGAAATGCAGGATGCCGTTTCTCAGCTGCGAATTGTTGTGAAACGATCGCATGGTAGGGACATCGCGCTGCGATGTGTCGCCGCGGCGACCGCAGCGCGCCGTCCCTACCTCACCGGAGCTCATTAATGTTCGCCACAATTTATTTGCCGAATTTCTTTCTGCAGGCTGCTACTCGGCATCAGCCGGAATTGCGCGCCAAGCCGGTCGCATTGATCGAAGAACAGGACAGGAAACCGATCATCATTCAACTGAATGAGGCCGCGGAAAAATCCGGAATTCGAAAAGGAATGACGCCGAGTCAGGCTCTGGCGCGATCTTTGCGGGTCGTGATTAAAGTGCGCAGGCGCGCGCAGGAAAAATCGATCCAGGAAATCTTAATTTACTACGCGTTTACTCTCAGCCCGTTTGTGGAACACACTGCGCCCGGTGTTTGCACCATTCAATTTACAGGCTACCGCGATTTGAGCCCAAAACTTGCACAAGTTATCGAGCAATTGGCCGAATGCGAAATCGCCGCGCAAGCCGCGATTGCTCCCACGCCAGATACCAGTTTTCTGGTAGCACATCTGGCCCGGCCAGTTTTGCAGATTGAGAATGCAAAAGAATTTCTTGCTCCTCTGCCGATAGAAACTCTCGCAACATCTTCCGCAGCCTTTTAGTAGGGACATCGCGATGCGCTGTCCCAACCGCGCAGTGCACCGCCCCTGATCAGCGGTTCTTCTTTGCTTTCCCGATTCCCTCTGTCTGTTTTACGACGAATGATTTCACGCGGGCACACTCCTTCTGAACCCCCTTGGCGAAATCGCGTGGTCCGTACTCGAACAGCACAACGAAGCAAAAAGTGAAAACGATGAAGAAGGCGAACCAGAAAATCCCGCGCAGCAGCGCCATGCAAAAAAGTAGCCGCTGCGAACTGTGCGATCAATAGCGATGGTAAAGACAGCGCGCCGCGCTGTCCGGACGCCGCAGCGCGGCGTCCCTACCTTCTACCCCAGCGGACGCTACAACGTCTTGAACCGGATGCCGAAGCTGCCAAGCTATTTGGCCATGCGCGTGCCGTTACTTGATCTTGGCGAACAATACCGTGCCCTAAGCGAGCCAATTCGCGAAGCGATTGACGACGTCCTGGCAAGCCATCGTTTCATTCTGGGACCAAAAGTGCAGGCGTTCGAAAAGGCAATCTGCGTGTATTGCAACGTGCCACACGCCGTAGGTGTTTCATCAGGAACAGATGCGTTACTGGCGATCCTCATGGCGCTTGGAATTGGATCAGGCGATGCCGTTATCACGACGCCTTACACATTTTTCGCCACCGCTGGCTGCATCGCGCGCGTCGGCGCCAGACCGCTTTTCGCCGACATCGATCCCGAAACGTACAACATTAGCCCATCCGCGATTCGGGAATGCCTGGAGAAGAATTGTCAGGTAGATTCGGATGGCGCATCGAGAGCAAAAAGCGGAGAGAAAGTCCGCGCCATCGTCCCAGTTCATTTGTTCGGGTTATGCTGCGAGATGGACGCGCTCCATGAAATTTCGGAACGCTTCCAGCTTGACCTGATCGAGGACGCAGCGCAGGCGATTGGCGCGGAGTTTCCGTTCGGAGAAAGGATCGCCAAAGCCGGAACAATTGGCGAAGTTGGTTTCTTTAGTTTTTATCCTTCGAAGAATCTCGGAGCTGCTGGTGATGCGGGGATGATCGTCTGCCGGGATGAGACGCTCGCGAGAAAGTTGCAAACTTTTAGAGAACACGGAATGGAGCCGCGCTATTTTCACCAGGTCATTGGAGGCAATTTTCGCTTGGACGAAATCCAGGCTGCAATTCTGGGTGTTAAGCTTCCATTTTTGGAAAGGTGGGCAGCGGCGCGGCGAGCAGCGGCGGATTTTTATGGCGCAGAATTTGCTCGCGCGGAATTAACGGAAAGAATCACTCCACCCGCCGCGCCTTACCGCGATCGCGGCCTAACGAATCATCACGTCTATCACCAATACGTCATCCGCGCGCCAATGCGCGATGCGTTGCGTGAGCATCTGGACAAACGCGAAATTGAGACGGCGATCTACTATCCGCTAGGGCTCCACGAGCAAAAATGTTTTGCCTATCTCGGCTACAAGAAAGGCGATTTTCCGGAGACGGAGCGCGCCGCGCGCGAAACGCTGGCGTTGCCTATTTATCCGGAGATTTCGCGCGAAGCACAGCGTTACGTCGTTGATGCGATTGCCGAGTTCTACGGCTCACAGCTAGCGAACCAGCCAAAAACGACGTAGATTTCGCCGCTAGGCTTTTGCACTGCGACGCGTCGCGCATCGCTTTTCAGAGACGAAGCCGCCGCTAGTTGCAAGCTGCACGGCGCCAGCCTATATGAATCGCTCGCACCAACGGGTAGGTACCGAAGTGGCCAAACGGGGCAGACTGTAAATCTGCTGGCTTTACGCCTTCGCTGGTTCGAATCCAGCCCTGCCCACTGTCCTGCCGGAACCGCTATTTGCGAACTCGTTAGTGCCCTCTTCGCGGGCCGCCACCTTCGCGACGGCCACCGTATCCGCCGCCGCCACCGTAGCCGCGTCCGCCGCCGCCGGGCGGCCGCTGTTCTCGCGGCCGGGCTTCATTCACGGTCAAGGATCGGCCTTCGATGGACTGGCCATTGAGTTTCGAAATGGCGTTTTGAGCCTCTTCATCCGAACTCATCGTCACGAAAGCGAAGCCACGCGACTTGCCGGTGAATCTGTCCTGCATGAGAGTAACTTCCTGCACGGCTCCAGCCTGTGAGAAAAGCTCCTGCAGTTCGTTCTCGGTAGTGTTGAAGGGAAGATTGCCTACGTATAATTTAGTTCCCATTGAGTTTATTCTGGAAAACGTTGCCAGGTCACTGTTCCCGCTTATCGGATTTCAAATCGTCACTGAATAAACTCAACTGACAATCCACCAACTTCCAAGCTTCGTTTTCGTTTGGGCTCACTTGTAAAATGCTTCCCCTAAGAAAGCAATAGAAATCGCGGGACAATTTTTTCGCTTCGAACCATGGCTAACCCAAGCAGCCCGAATGGAAAAAAGGTCAGTGCCCGCGTCGCCGTTGTGGCCGCAGGCGTGGTCAGCCCATTGGGATTTGGACTCGGCGAAACACTCGAATCGCTGCGCAAGGCGCGAGATTGCGTGAGCCCGGTGACGCGATTTTCGGTCGCGCAATGCCAATGTAGAACCGCGGGTCAAATCCCCGATGACCGCCTGCTTGCTAGCCAAGGTGAGGGGATTCGAGGCCACCGCCTGCATCGCGCGTCGCACATGATGATTCAGGCGCTAAGGGAAGTTGTAACGCAGGAATCTCAATTCAAACCGGAGCTGACAGTAATCGGAACAACAAGCGGCGGCATGTCTTATGGCGAACATTACTACCGCTCATTACGTCAAGCTGAAAAGCTGCGGCATGCGCCAACGTGGATCGCAAATTACCCCGCGCAAAAGCCGGTGATCGACGCGCAGCAGGCCTTTGGAATTTCCGCGCCGTGCCAGGTGATCGCGAACGCATGTGCCTCTGGCACGAATGCGATCGGTCACGCGTTCGAGTGCGTGCGGTCCGGCCGCTATCAGCGCGTCTTAGCCGGCGGTTACGACGCAATCTCGGAAATGGTTTTCGTAGGTTTCGATTCGCTTCAAGCCTCCACGCCTGAGAAATGCCGCCCGTTTGACCGCCATCGCACCGGCATGGTGCTGGGAGAGGGTGCCGCGATTCTGGCGTTAGAAAATCTCGAGAGCGCTCAGCAGCGTGGCGCGCCTGTTCTCGCGGAAATTGTCGGCTACGGCATTTCCACAGACAACTTTCACATTACACAGCCAGACCCTACCGGGGTCGGAGCACGCCAGGCAATGGAGCGGGCTCTCCAGAGTGCGCACGTTTTAGCGAACGAAGTCGATTACATCAATGCACACGGCACAGCCACCGTGTTTAATGACGCAGCTGAGGGAAAGGCAATTAGCGAATTGTTTAATGGCGTTCCGGTAAGCTCGACCAAGAGCATGATGGGTCATTCACTCGGAGCTGCGGGCGCAGTCGAGGCCGTCTTTTGTTTGCTTGCGCTCCAACATCAATTTCTCCCCTCCAACATCAATTTCAGCGCTTCAGACGACGATCTCGATTTAAACATCGTAGCGAACGAAACGCGACCCGCTGTTCTACGCACGGTGCTTTCAAATTCCTTTGGCTTCGGCGGTACCAATGCCTCGATTCTGATGGGTAAATTCCAAGCATGAGTCTCGCGATTGCCGGCATGGGGTGGGTGACACCTCTCGGGCGCGGCGTTGATTCAGTGTGGGAGCAGTTGCTTCACGGTGATGAAGCTTCCGCGACGGCGATCTCTGAAGAGTTCGGGCATCGGCCTTACAGCGTCTTTCGCGTGCCCGAATCCGCGCTAACTGGTTTGGCGCATCCGCGTCTCCGCCGAGCCAGTGTGATTTCGCGATTTGCCGCAGCGGCGGGTTTGGACGCCTTGCGCGCTGCAGGCGTGAAGCTCGATCCGCAGAATGCTGAACGCACCGCGCTCATCTTCGCTATTTCAAACGGCGGTGTGATTTACACGAAGCGTTTTTACCGCGACGTCGTTGACGCGGGCGCGCAGTCCGCCAGTCCGTTGTTGTTTCCCGAAACTGTCTTCAATGCCCCGGCAAGCCATCTTGCGGCGATTCTCGGCGTCACTGGCGCCACCTATACTTTGGTAGGCGACGGAGCGGTTGGGCTCGCAGCGATAAAAATGGCTGAAGACCTCATGGCGAATGAGCCACTTGACCATTGCCTTGTCGTGGGGACGGAAGAAGTCGATTGGCTCTCGTGTGACGCCTATCGGCGATGGCGATTACTTCGCTTGACGCCCCCGATTGAGCCATTCAATGAGCAACAGCGCGGAATGATTTTGAGCGAAGGCGCAGGCGCAATCGTTCTCGCGCGGGATGGCCCGTTCACGATCGAATGCGCTCATCCCGGCGGATATTTTGCGAAGCGCGCGGAAGCGGGGGAAATTTTGAAGCGAATTCTGCGCGATCTCAGTCGAAGCGAAGTCGATCTAGTCATCGCGAGCGCTAACGGCACTTTTGTCGATCAAGCGGAATATCGAGCGCTCAAGGCGGTCGTTTCAAATGCGTTCGTTTACACGGCCAAGCCAGCTTTGGGCGAGAGCGTTGGTGCCGCAGGCCTGTGGCAGGTCATCCTGGCGGCTCAGGCCCTGCGTTCTGCGGAGCTTCCGCCTGTGCTTCACGCAGATCCAGCCATTGCGTTGCAGCTTTCGCTTTCACGCACACCTCTGGTAGAAGCGCGTCGCGCAATCGTTTTAAGCTGCGGGGTCAACCAGCAAGCAGCGGGATTGCGCCTAGCAATCCGGTGATATTTGATCCAGTTGCAG
>Ga0209157_1002909_pt1 | contig 13394 bp, 12 predicted proteins | sample GraSoiAngelo_135_FD_185892 | JGI IMG/M metagenome (GOLD analysis project Ga0209157, IMG submission 185892) | Grasslands soil microbial communities from the Angelo Coastal Reserve, California, USA - 14_0929_05_40cm (SPAdes) (version 2) | ecosystem: Environmental > Terrestrial > Soil > Grasslands ... | reverse complement strand
ACCGCCGAATTCGTCGAGCTTGCGGTTCCGGGACTCCGCGAGCAGCCGCCGGGCGGTGTCCCACGAGGTCCGCGTGTGCGGCGGCAGAGTCCCCTTTTTCTTAATCCACTTTTCGAGGAACGTGATCGTGTCCGGGTCGGACGAATAGCCCGAGCCGATCGTATCGCCGATCTCGGACTCGATCGCCCGCATCTCTCGGTCTCGGCGGACTTTCGCCAAGATCGACGCCGCGCTCACGACCGGGAAGAGCTCGTCCGCGTTGTGCTGGGAGACGACCTCGACCGCGAAAGGCAATTCCCGCTGCACACAGCGCTTGAATTCAATCTCGTCCACGTCCACCGCGTCGACGTAGGCGGTCTCCGGATGCAGCCGCTCGATGAGCTGAGCGAAGAGCTTCGCCTCGAAGTCGTTCAGGGACATCTCCGCGCGCATCATGTCGATCTCCTCGGCGGGGATCACGAGGAGTTCCCATGTCGCAACCTTCTCGATCATGGGCGCCAGCGCCTCCCGCTTCTCCGGCGAGAGTTTCTTCGAATCCCGGACGTTCATGTGGCGCAACGCGACGTCGGACTCGACCGCGACGCCGGCCACGACGAGCGGACCGAGGACGGGACCTCTCCCCGCCTCGTCAACGCCGACAATCACGGCTCACGCCTCGAACAGCTCGCGGGCCGTCTCTTGCGCTCGAGCGATGACGTCCGCCTCGTCGACGGTTCGCACGACGCCCCCCGACATCAGGATCTGGCCATCGACGATCGTCGCTTGCACATCGCTCCCCCGGCCGCTGTAGACGAGGTGCCGGATGACGGTCTCCGGATAAAAAGGAGTTGTGTGGGCGCCTTTCAGCGATACGACCGCGAGATCCGCACGCTTCCCGACCTCGATCGAACCGATGTCCCGTTCGACATGTAACGCGCGGGCTGCCTGGATCGTCGCGAGGTCGAGGACGTCCTGCGCCGGCATCACCCGCGCGTCCCACCGGGTCGCTTTGTGCAACAACGCGGCGACCTTCATGTCCGCAAAGACGTCCATCCCGTTGTTCGAGATCGGCGAGTCGGTCCCGAGGCCGACGACGACGCCTTGGTCAATCATCTCGGGCACCGGCGCGACGCCGCCGCTAGCGAGCTTCATGTTGGAAACCGGGCAATGAGCGACGCTCGTGCCGCAACGGGCGAGGGCGCGGACCTCGTTCATCGTGACCCAGACGCAGTGCGCCGCGGTGACCCGATTCCCGAGGAAGCCGATCTTCTCGAGCCACTCGACGGGTCGAAGGCCCGTCTTCTTGCGATGGGCTTCCACCTCTCCGCGCGTCTCGGAGAGGTGCGTGTGGAGCCGGACATCGCGTCGCTCGGCGATTTCCTTCGCCTTCGAGAAGGTTTCCTCCGAGGCGGCGTAGACTCCCTGCACGCCGACGGAGGGTGTGACGAGAGGATCGCCCTTCTGCTTCGCGACGAACGCGTCCGCGTTCTTCACCGGGCTCCCGTGCTGCGTCGTGAAGGCCTCATCGAGGGTGACCCAAGACAGAAACCCACGCATCCCCGATTCGCGCACGGCCCGCGCGACTTCGTCTTCCCAGTAAAACAGGTCATGAAAGCTCGTCGTCCCCGAACGGATCATTTCGACGCAACCGAGGAGCGCGCCGATTTGCACGTCGCGCCGCGTGAGCTTCGCGTCGATCGCGGAGGCTTTCGGAAGCATTTCTTCGAGCGGCACGTCGTCTGCAACGCCGCGGAGGAGCGTGTTCGCGACATGGTGATGGAGGTTGATGAAACCGGGAAGGACGGCGCAGCCGGAGCAATCGATGACCTCGTCCGAGGTACGGTCGACCTCGCCCACCGCGACAATTCGCGCGTCTTCCACTAGAAGGTCACCCGACACGAGGCGACGCTTCTCGTCCTGGGTGATGATGAGGCCACCGCGCAGCAGGAGGGACATCGGTCCTCCGTCGATGGGACGAGCCGTAGAAAGGGTTTTCGAGGCTTCCGAGCCAATCGAGTAGAAGAAGACGCGAGCCGCGAATCCTCGAAATGGGAAAAGTCTTGCGGACGCAAGTCCCTGTGCGCACGTGGACGTCGATTTTTCGAAAGCTCTTCGAGAGTGCCTCGATCAAGTCGGACCCGGCAACGTGGCGACGTGCGGAGCCATCGCGCGGGCGTTAGGAGACATTCGGGCGGCCCGATCGGTGGCCACATGGCTGAATACCCATCCGGACACCGCGGGGAGCCACCGCGTCGTCCGCGTGGATGGTCGTCCGGTGCTCGCCTCCGCGTCATCGGAACTCGAGCGAGAGGGTATCCAGCTCTCGCGTGGGCGTGTCTCGTCGGAACGCATCGTTGACGCGCTGGAACCCGTCGGCCTTCTCAGCGCGCTGCGAGAAGAGCAACGGATCCTCAGCGACCGCGTCGTCGAAGAGGATACGGGTCCGCAATTCGACCGTATCGCCGGAGTCGACGCAGGCTATGAAGGAGATGCGATGTACGTCGTGGCCACATGCCTCGACCTGAAGGATCTCAATCCGATTGACATTACTGCCGTACGCCATCACGCCGATTTTCCGTACATCCCGACATACCTCGCTTATCGCGAGTTTCCGGGAATCGAGGCCGCTGTTCGTCGCCTCAATCGGCGACCGGACGTCCTCTTGGTTGACGGTCACGGCCGTCTCCATCCTGCATTGTTCGGAATCGCGTGCTACGTGGGTGTTCGACTCGACCTTCCGACGATTGGTGTGGCGAAGCACCCGCTGGTCGGTCGTGTGACGAAGAGAGGCCATCCGCCTTCGGGAGCGATGGCGATCGAATTCCAAGGTCAGGTCCGCGGATACGCGTGGACTCCTCCGGGCCGCGAGCGACCCATCTTTGTCTCAATCGGCCACCGCATCTCGCTCGAGCGCGCACACGAGGTGGTCCGGGCCTCAACTCTCCGGGGATATCCAGAACCGCTGAAGCTCGCTGACCGGATTGGACGGGAGATGAAAAGGAATAAGAGGAATGAAAAACGGGAAAAGGGTGCGACGCGATGAGTCGCCGAGCGACTTATCACCGCGAGGGCTGGCCGGGCAAGCGCCTATCTCTTCTTTTTCTTGCCCTTCTTTTTCTTGGCCACTTGTTTCCTCCCTATTTTCTGTATAGACAAAAGGGGTCTTAAAAGTAGCGAAGCGACGAAAAATCGTCCATTTTGCGATTTATATAAAAACGAGGAGATGCGAAACGCACATCGAAACCGTTTTGGAGTGCGCCCGCATCACGCGAATCGTGGAGATTCTCGTGTTCGGTGCGGGCGCGATCGGCAGCTTCTTTGGAGGCCTTCTTTCCCAGCGGCATGATGTGACGCTCATCGGGAGGGCGGAGCACATTTCCGCCGTCAAATCCCATGGATTGCGCGTCTCCGGAAAGACGTCAATCATCGCGAAACCGCGCGCTGCAATGCGAGTGCCGCAAGACGCGAAACCGGATTTCATATTCGTCACGACGAAGTCGTACGACACCACGAACGCGATGATCGCGTTGCGTGCGTTCGCAGACCGCGCGATCTTCGTCACGCTTCAAAACGGCCTCGGGAACGCGGAGACCATCGCAAGGACCGCGCGGCGCGTCGTCGCGGGCACGACCGCGCACGGCGTCACATTCGCTGGGCCGGGCGAGATCCGGCACGCAGGCGTCGGCGAGACGATGATCGGCGCGTGGAGTCGCGTCGGCGAATCGGATCTCGTCCGCTTGCGGGATCTCCTCGCGGATGTCGGGATCGTCGCGAGTGTGACAAGCGACATCCGGACCGAGTTGTGGTCCAAACTGGTCGTGAACGCATCGATCAACCCGATCGCAGCCCTCGCCGAAGTCCCGAACGGGCGCATTGTTCGAGACAAACGCCTTCTCGGCGTCCTTGAGGCCGTGTGCCGCGAGGCGACCGCGGTCGCGAAGGCCGAAGGCGCGCGCGTCGACGAAGACGAGTTGCGACACCGCACGATCCTCGTCGCGAAGAGGACGGCCGCGAACCGGGCGAGCATGCTCCAAGACTTGGACCGACATCATCGAACAGAAATCGACGCAATCACCGGATCGATCGTCACGGCCGCAGAGCGTCACCAGATTCCGGTTCCACTGAACGCAAGTTTGTACGCGCTCGTGCGGGCCAGGGAGGCGGCGTTCCGTGTGGCCTCGGCGTGAACGTTAGCGACCAAAGCTTATAAAGTACTATTTAACTCCCCTCCGTACCAAACTCCGTTGCCGCCCCTCCAGGTGGCAACGAGTTGGTGGTGTAACTTTGGCCAAAATCAAGATTGAGAACGTCGTCGCCTCGACCTCCCTCGGAGAGGAGCTCGACCTCCAGGCGATCGCCCTCGCCCTCGGCGGCGCCGAATACGAACCGGAGCAGTTCCCCGGGCTCATCTACCGGTTGAAGGAGCCGAAGACCGCGACGCTCCTGTTCCGAAGCGGGAAGGTCGTGTGCACCGGGGCGAAGAGCCTCGAGCACGTCAAGACCGCGATCGACATGGTCGCGAAGCAGATCGAGGCGGCCGGCATCCCGATCAAAAAGAATCCGGTGATTGAGGTCCAGAACATCGTCGCGTCCTCAGACCTCGGAACGGAGATCAACCTGAACGCCATCGCGATCTCGCTCGGCCTCGAGAAGGTCGAGTATGAGCCGGAGCAGTTCCCCGGTCTCGTGTACCGGATCGACGTCCCGAAGGTGGTCGTCCTCCTCTTCGGGAGCGGCAAGCTCGTGTGCACGGGCGCCCGGAAGCCCTCGGATGTCGAGGAGGCCGTGGAGAAGATCACGCAGGAGCTGAAGGCCGCCGGACTGCTCCGCTAGGCGATGTTAGAACTTCGGACCGACATCGAGATCGACGCGCCGGTCGAGCGCGTGTGGGAGGTCCTCACCGACTTCGACCGGTTCCCGGATTGGAACCCGTTCATCCGACGGATCCGCGGGAACGCCCAAGTCGGCTCGCGACTCGACGTGTTCCTCGGAGCGTCGGGGACCCGCGGGATGCGGTTCCGACCCACCGTGACGAAGGTCGTCCCGAACCGGGAACTCCGATGGCTCGGGCGCTTGGGTCTCCCTCGACTCTTCGATGGCGAGCACATCTTCCAGATCGAGCCCCTCGGGCCAACGCGCACCCGGTTCATTCAACGGGAGCGATTCCGCGGTCTGCTCGTCCCGCTGATGGCTCGTAGCCTCAACCGAGACGCTCGGCGCGGTTTCGAGGAGATGAATCACGCACTCCAAGCGCGCGTCCATGTCCCTCCTGAGATTCGCACCGGAACCGGGAAAGCCTAAGACACCGGCCTCGTTTGACGAGGCGTGGCCATCTTCGACAACCACATCCATCTGCGTGCGAGCTTCAAAGGCGTCGAGGCCGCGAAGACCTTCGAGAAATCGGGCGGCACCGCGATCCTGCTGACGCACAGCCCGTACGCCGAGGTGCCGATCACCCGGGCGGACGACTACGAAAAAGCGTACGGCTTGACACTCGCGATGGCCGACGCCGTCCGTGCGGCCACGCACCTCCAGGTGTTCGTCGCGCTTGGGCCGTATCCGGTCGAGTTCATCGACTTGCGGGAGACAATCGGCCAGGAGGCCGCGATGGACGCGATGAAGCGCGCGATCGACCTGGCCGCGACCCACATTCGGGAACGAAGGGCCGTCGCCTTCGGCGAAATCGGGAGACCGCATTTCCCCGTCGACGCCGAGATCGTCCGGGCGTGCAACGAGATTGTCGTGTATGCGATGGCTCAGGCCAGGAGCCTCGAATGCGCGGTCGTCCTGCATACCGAGGACCCGACCCCGACGACGTTCGCGGAGTTCGCGGCAATGGCCGCGAGGGCGGGGCTCGACCCAAAATACATCGTGAAGCATCACTCGACGCCCTTCACGCGACGTGAGGACACCTCAGAACTCGTGCCTTCGATTCTGGCGAAGGAAGAGCTCGTGGCGCAGGCTCTGAAAGGCGGCCCTCGATTCCTCCTGGAAACCGACTACATCGACGATCCGCGCCGGCCCGGGGCCGTCTTAGGACCCGCGACGGTGCCGAAGAAGACCCAGGCCTGGCTCGAGAAAGGGTTGCTCACAACCGAGCAGGCTTCGTCGATCCACCACGACTTGCCCGAAAAGACTTACCGTATCGAAATCAACTGATCACAACGTGCCAGTTTGTGAGCATCAAGTTTCGCCCGTCCCGCTAGCGTCGGACGCGAAAGCCACGGAATTCTCCCTTCGGCTCGGACCAAGACACCTCGACCGATTCGACCCGCGCGTGGGGCTGGGACGTCTTGTTCCACTCGATACAGGCCTCAATCATGGACCGATCGCCCTCGAAGACCGCCTCCACGCCTCCATCCCATCGGTTCTCGACGTATCCGTCGAGTCCCAGCGACTCTGCCTTCTCCGCACAATACGCTCGGAAGTTGACGCCTTGCACGCGTCCGAGAAAAACAACGACCGCGCGGACTTTCATCTCGCAGCAAAACGAGACGACGCGAAAGAACTTATCGCGGCGGCCAGCGATTGGTGGAGACAATGCCGGGAGGCGCTCGAGAGACCGATTCAGAAACCATCGATCGCCTGCGGCCGTACATCGAACGTGCCCGGGCGTTCGTGGGATGGAATCTTGACCGCGTTTCGCCGAAACAAATCGGACCTGGCCTGCCGTGGGATTACAAACGGCGGGCGCAGGAGCTCCTTGCAGGCGCCTGGAATGCGCTCGACCTCGGGACTGGCGGCGGGGAACTCTTCGCGGAACTTTGCAAGGCTTACCGCGGACGTGCCGTCGCGTCCGAGCCGTGGGCCGTGAATGCGCCGATTGCCAAACGCGCGCTGTCACATCTGCGGATCGAGGTGGTTCGCGCTCACAGCCTCCACCTCCCATTCCGGGATGGCGCGTTCGACCTCGTCCTCGATCGGCACGAGGAGATGGATCCCAGCGAAGTCCATCGAGTCCTCGCACCGGGAGGAACGGTTTTCACGCAGCAAGTTGGCCGCAACGAGTGGGACGAACTGCGACCGTTCTTCCCCCGCATGCAGGACTTCGGCCCGCTCCTCGATCGATATGTGCAGGGATTCCGGCAAGCAGGAATGATCGTCGCTCGAGCCGAAACGCGCGACATGCGCGTGGCGTACCGCGGACTCGGCGAGCTGGTGTGTCTGCTCTGCATCTCCCCTTGGACCATCCCTGATTTTGATCCACTGGGGGCAGGATCTCGCCCCGCTCCGTCGAGTCGAGGACCGGCTCACGACATCGGACGGACTGACGCTAAGTGAGAGCCGCTTCATCATCGAGGCCCGCAAGCCGCCGTAGCCGCGGCAGGCGACGGGACTCCCAGACCTGTCCATCCCCAGATCGGGCTTTCCGCCGCTTTCGGGAACCGGTCGCCGCACTTTTCTTATACGCCAGCCCGCTATCGCTCTCTCCCCGCGGCGGGTTCTTCATGAAGCGGAACAAGGTCCAGGACCTCCGGGTGTCCGACTTCATGTCAACGGACCTCGTGACGGCGAGCCCGGACGAGACGCTCGGGGACGTCCTCGGCAAGATGAAGTCGAACGACATCCACGAACTCCCGGTCATCGAACGCAAGAAGCTCGTCGGCGTCGTCACGATGCGGGAGCTGATGCGGCGACGCAATCTCCCGCCCGCTACGAAAGTCTCGACGGTCCTCGAAATCCCGCCGGAGATCGGTCCGGAGACCCCGCTTCCCGATGCCGCGGAGAAGATGATCTCGGCCGGGTTCCGCGCGATCCCCGTCGTGAAGGGGAAGGCCCTCGTAGGGATCATCTCCCGGTCGGACATCGTCCGCGCCCTCGTCGAGACGCGCGCGCTGGAGGGCATCCTCGTGCGGGACTTCATGACGCCGAACCCGCAGGCCGTGGCCGAGGATGACACGGTCGAGCACGCGGTGCAGATCATGCGGTCCCTGGGCGAACGATCCGTGCCGGTCGTGGACAAGCACCGCCACTTGAGGGGCGTCGTCGGGCTGAAGGATGTCGTCGAGCTGTTCTCCCGGCCGAAGGTCCGCGAGCAGTACGGAGACCGCGCGGGCCGCGAGGAGAAAGTCGTCATCGAGGTGAAGAGCGTCATGCGCTACCCGCCGCTCACGGTCGGGCCCGATGCGGATGTGCACCGCGCGGCGGAGATGATGGCCGAGCAGCACGTCTCTTCGATTATCGTCACGGAGAAAGACGAGCCCGTGGGGATCATCACGTCCCAGGACCTCATGCAGTTCCTCGCCGGCCTACGCGAACGTGAGCAGCTCTTCGTGGAGATCGGCGGGCTCGAGGACGAGCCGAAGGACACGTACGACGAGATCTACGCCGTGATCCAGAAGGAGATTCGTCGGATCGCGCCGCTGGTGCAGCCGCGAACCCTCACGATCCACTTCCAGAAGTACAAGCCGGAGGGCGACCGCTGGAAGTACTCCCTCCGGGCGCGGTTCACGACCGCCCACCGGATCTACTACGCACACGAGTTCGACTGGGACCTCCGGGTCGCCCTGACGAAGCTCCTGGACACGCTCTACAAGCGGATCGTCAAAGAGAAGGAGCGCAAGGTCACGGAGCGGAAGCGCCACCACCAGTCAACGTAGGTTCCAGAACGGACGATGGGCTCGAATCGTCGCGTCAATCGCGGGACCGCCGCGACCTGTGCCATCGAGGACTTCAGAAAGGCCGAGCGGAATCGATCGTCCGCGGAAGCCGGCGACGACGCCCGCGATCACCTCGCCCAGCGCATCGAGATGGTATCCGCCTTCCAGGGCCATGGCGAATCGGCTCTCACAGAGGCGGGTCGCGAGGGCCGCGCTCCGGGTCACGAGTTCGACGTATCCAGGGGAGGACAGGACGAGCGACGTGAGCGGGTCGCGGTAGTGTGCATCGATCCCGAGGCTCACCAGGATCAGATCCGGCCGGAACTGCTCGACGATCGGCTCGACGATCCGGTCATGCGCCGCCAAGTATGAAGCGTCCCCACACCCCGCCGAGAATGGGATGTTCACTGTGAATCCTTGGCCGTCTCCGGTCCCCACGTCCTCGGCGGGACCCGTGCCCGGGTAGATGCCGTACTCGTGCGTGGAGAGATACAAGACGGACGCACTGTCGGCGAAGATGTCGCGCGTTCCGTTCCCGTGATGGGCGTCGTAGTCCAGGATGGCGACCCGCCTTCCTTCGGCGATTTGATCGGCGGCCGCGATCGCGACGTTGTTCAGGTAGCAGAAGCCGCCTCCGTAGTCGGGGCCGGCATGATGGCCCGGAGGTCGTACGAGAGCGACGGTCGGCCGTCCGTCCCGCACGGCGGATCGGGTCCCCTGGAGGACCGCCCCGGCGGCGAGGAGCGCGAGGTCGAACGTCCCCGGGTGGACGGCCGTCTCCGGATCGAGCAGCCCTTCGCCTAGCGCCTGGAAATATTCGACGTACGTTTCCCGATGGACCCTCTTCACTTCCGTGACCGTCGCAGGGGACGCCCGCTCGACGTCGTTGAAAAGGCCGGCTCGTTCCAAGTGCGAAACGATCGACCGGAGCCGATCCGGCCGCTCCACATGAAGGGGCGAGGATATGTGGTCGAGGAACCGAGGATCGTAGACGAGCACGGCCGAGGGAGGGCCGGAGCCGACTTCAAGCCATCGTCGCGGCCTTTTCGGGCGTTCCAGACGAGCTTATCACGATTGAAAATCACGCCGCGAAACATCTGAGAATTGTGCCGGCACCCTTAAGCAAACTCGATTTCATATGTTCGATTCACAGAGCGGGACGGGGCGGGATGAGAGTCTTTTCGCCGAAGGGTGCAGGTGTCATTCTCCTCGTTGGGGCTCTCGTCGTGGTCGGCTCGCTGCAACTCGGCCGACCTTCGGGCCACGTCCAGTCGGACCCGATGAGCTTCTGGGAAGCGGCGGGTCGCGGCCTCATGACGGCGACGGTCGTGAACGAGACGTACGTGCGCGACGGACTCACGGTCACCTCGCCGGTCGGGATCCGCCTCGAGAACGCGGCGGACGTCCCGGTGCGCGTGTCCGAGGAGGCCGTCTTGATGAGCCCGCATCCGCTCGAGGACCCGTCGTCGGATCCTCTCCGGACGACGCAAGATGCGGTCCTCACCGTGCAGACGATTCCTGCGCACCGCTCCCTGAACTATTCGTATGGAGACCTGGTGGTCCAGGATTTCCTCCCCCATCCCGCCTGGTGGTGTTCCGAGGAATTCCAATTCACTCAGGCGGAGATCCCATACCGGATCGGCGGAGAGACGTTGCCGTTCGCGTTGCGTCCCGTCCTGGCGAACGAGCATCACGGAGGGCCGAACGCGAACACGCAGACCGACTTCTGGACCTACCTGCGTTCGAACCCGACCGTCGTCGTCGGCAAGGAGCCGCTCTGGGCCCAGATCGACGGATCGGCCGGCCAGAAGATTCACGTCACGATCGATGCGACGAACATCGCCGTGTACACGTTCGAGGACACAATCACGAACGACGTGAACGTGACCCACGGCGTACTGGAGGACACGGTGCCTGCGGGTTGGAATGTGGAGGAGGGGAGTTACTCCGTCGTGCCGGACGAGATTTTGACTCGCGACGATGGCTCGCGGACGTTGCGGTGGAACGTCGACCTGCGCGCGGCACTGGACAGCGGCTCGGAGGACCCGCAATATCCGTCCGCGTACGAACCGTTGACCCGATCGTACACGCTGGTCGCGCCAGTCCTGGCCGCCGGGAGGGTGGAACTACCGCGAGCGCAATCCGACATGGACCGGGACGGGATCGCCGATGCGGCCTCCGCGCCCCCGCTCGTGGACATCGCCTCGATGGGCACGCCCTATCCGGACGCCGGCGGCCCCTACGCCGGCAAGGAGGGCGACACCATCCTGCTGAGTGCGAGTGGTTCGAAGGACCCCGAAGGCGATCCGCTCCGGTTCCGGTGGGACTTCACGGGCAACGGGACGTTTGACACCGCGTGGTCATCCTCGCCGACCGCAGCAGCGCGGTACACGGACGATTTCTCCGGCATCGCCGTCGTCGAGGTCTCCGACGGAACGCACGTCGCCTCGGCCGCTGCGGCCGTGACCATCGCGAACCGGCCGCCGGAAATCGAACGACTTGACGCCGTCGCTCAGGCGGCGTTCCGAATCGAAATCGCCGGTGAGAAATGGCACTCTCTCTCCTTCACCGTCGACTCGGAAAGCGCGGTCCTTGCGTCCCTGGATCTCATGCGGAAGCCCGGGGGCCCCTCGAAGCAAGCGGCGACGACCGACGTCATGACGTTCTCCCTCCGGGAACATGTCACCGCGACGCTGGGGTACACTCCGCTCAACGACCACGTGAACGGCCAAGTGGGTGGAGACAACCCCGCATGGATTGTGATCGTCTTCCCCGACGGCCAGGAGAAACGGATGTTCCACAACTTCAACGTCCGGCACCCGACCACGTGGACCTGGACCTTGTCAGACCTCGCTTCGTTCTTCATCCGGAGTGGGATCACATTCCGCGCGAGCCTTCACGATGCCGGAAGCGACGATCTCACCGCGACCTGGGAGTTCGGAGACGGGACGAGCGTCCGGGAGACACTCTGGAACAACGGCGTGAGCCCGGATCCATCTCAGAGCCAGGGAGGAACCGCACCGTTCGACGTCAACGCGACCGTCGTCCACGGGTACTGTCCTCGCGGCTCGTTCTCGGTCACGCTGACGGTCCGGGACGATGACGGCGGGGTCACCCAAGCGACGCTGGCCCTGTCGAACGGGTGAGGGGCAAAGGTCTTTAGCACGTCGCCCGCGTGCGGAGGCCGTGTTGGAAGCCCGACGAGTGTTGCGCGGCGAGCGCATCCTCCTCCGGCCCCTTGCGTCGTCGGACCTTCGGCGGTGCGTGAAATGGTTCTCGGATCCGCAGATCATCCGGTTCCTCGGCCGTGATGCGCCGGTGACGCTCGCCGAGGAGGAGCGATGGTTCCGCGACTACGAACGGCGGACGGACGAGCAGATCTTCGCGATCGAGGTCGAGGGTCAGCACGTCGGAAATCTGGGGCTTCACAAGATTGACCGCGTCCATCGGAAAGCGGAGGTCGGGATCGTGATCGGCGAGCCGTCGTTCTGGTCCCAAGGATACGGTACGGAGGCCATGCGGGTCGTCCTGCGGTACGGCTTCGACGCGCTCGGGCTCAACAAGATCTCTCTCGACGTCCTCGAGTACAACACCCGGGCCTTCCAGACCTACGAACGACTCGGATTCCAGCGAGAGGGCGTCCACCGCGAGGACATCTACAAAGACGGGCGCTTCGTGAACGTCATGCGGATGAGCATCCTCGCCCGCGAGCTGCGCGACGAACCGCATGCTTGAAGGCCGTCAGAGCTCCAAGAGGCCCCGCGGGGCCGTGCTCATGTACCGCGGACCTTTCTTCGTGATGAGGACGTCGTCTTCGATCCGCACGCCCCCGAATCCGGGGACGTAGACCCCCGGTTCGTCCGTGAAGACCATGTTGGGCCGGAGCACGAGGTCGCTCGAGGCGTTCAGGGACCCGCCGTCGTGGACCGCGAGGCCGATCGAATGCCCGAGTCCGTGGATGAACCGCCCCTTGTACTTCGACCGGTCGATCAAATTCCTCGCCGCCGCATCGACCGACTTCCCCTTCGAGCCGGGCTTCATCTTCGCGAGGGCGGCCGCTTGGGCCCGCGCGACGGTGTCGTGCATCCGGCTCTGCTCCTCGGACGCCGCGCCCACGACGACGGTCCTCGTGACGTCGGAGCAGTACATGTGGTACATCGCGCCGAAGTCGATCACGATCATGTCCCCGCGCTCGATCTTTCGCTCCCCGGCGGTATAGTGCGGCTCGGCCCCGTTCGGGCCGGAGCCCACGATCGTGTGGAACGACGGACCCGTGGCCCCGTTCTTCTGCATCCGGTAGACGAGCTCCGAGGCCACCTCGGCTTCCGTGACGCCCGACCGGACGAATGGCAACGTCTCCTCGAGGGATTTCGTGGCGATGTCGCACGCCCTCTGGATCCGCTCGATCTCCTGCGCATCTTTCACGAGGCGGGTCTTCATGACCGCCTCGGAGACGTCGACGAACCGGGTAGATTTGGACGCGAGCTTCTGCAACCGCTGGAACGCCGCGTGCGTCAGTTCCGCCGCGTTGATGCCGACCTTCCGGTGGGCTTTCAGCCCCGCTTTCATCCGGGCCGTCGACTCGTCGCGGGTCTGGAACACGTGGAGGGGCAGGCCGCTCTTCTTCGCCGCCTCTTCCTCCAATTTGGAGGTCGTGATCTCGCAGCCGCCATCCGGTGTGAGCCATGCGCCGCAGCCTTCGAACAGACCGTCGGTCAAGCCCGTGGCATAGAAGAAGGACCGGTCGATGTGCGGCTCCGTGGAGTTCAAGAAGACGATGAGGTCGAGTCCGTCGTTGACATTCCGGAAAATACG
>Ga0209157_1002901_pt1 | contig 13413 bp, 10 predicted proteins | sample GraSoiAngelo_135_FD_185892 | JGI IMG/M metagenome (GOLD analysis project Ga0209157, IMG submission 185892) | Grasslands soil microbial communities from the Angelo Coastal Reserve, California, USA - 14_0929_05_40cm (SPAdes) (version 2) | ecosystem: Environmental > Terrestrial > Soil > Grasslands ... | reverse complement strand
CACAAGCGCGTTTGATCGGCATGGGGGCGGCGGTCACCCGCCGACCCTGCCACACCACCGTGCGTACGGGTCCGTACACGGCGGTTCGAGTTGGTTACGCTAGCATCCATCGATCAACGTTGGAAGTCCGAGCGATGTGAAGTGAGCGTTGGAAAGCCCCACAGAGAGGGCTTTGGCCCGGGCCAGATACCACCTCAACCGCATCGGGATATGAGGGCCAACCGTCCGTCGTTAGTTGGAATTTACCTTCTATGGCACGGCGAAGTTTCTGGATGAATGCGAGGGTATCTTGCTTGCTGCGCTTGCCCAGATGCCACGCGAGAATCAGTTTTGAATTGCGCTCGATTGCAACGTAGGTGTAGGCATCCCCTAGTGTGTCCACGTTTTTGTAGAGATTTCCTTTTGCCTTTTCCTTCATGCCGATGTAGCCCCACATCTCATCGCTTTCAACATTCCGAACTTTGAGGCTTGTGATTCTATCGGCTAGCAGTTTTTCGCAACGTTCTCCGGCGCGAACGAGCAGACCCATAATCGTGTTGCGGTCTAATTTCGTAATGCGCTCAGTACTCCGAATCGAGTTTCCCTCAAGCAGCAATGGCAAGGCGAGAACGGCAAGAATCTCTTTTGCCGCGATCCGTGCCAGACCGAGAACGATCCCGGAGTTAGCCTTTCAGCAGCCTTGCGAAGCAAGGTAGAATCTTCTTCTGTCATCTTCACGTTCACCTGAGTGGTTCGTTTCATTACCTCCTGAATCCACCTTAAATAATTGAACGGACACGGCAAGTTGAGTCTGACGTCGCGTTGTCCACAAACATGTATTTCTGGCCAAGTATCTCCGCACACACTTTGGCTTTGCTCTTGGCGTCGTTCTCAATCTCAGTTGGTAGCGATGCTGTGGACGTACTTAGGTGCTGTAGGTCCACGCCCAGCTCGGCTGCCGATTGATAGCGCCGCGTGGGTTCTTTCTCCAGGCATTTCAAGACAACAGTCTCGAACGCCTCCGACACCCAGCGCGTCAGGCTGCTGGGCGGATGCGGTACTTCGTGCAGAATCGAATCTATCAAGCGCGGCCCAAGTGTTTCTGGAAATGCGCGACGGCCTGTTGCTAACTCGTAGAGCACGGCGCCAGCGGAATAGATGTCGCTCCGGAAGTCCGTTGGCTTTCCTCGCAACTGCTCCGGCGGCATGTAGGGCAAGGTTCCAATTAGCCCAAGATCACGGCTCACATTAGTGGTCGCCGCCGGGTCGATTACTGGCGAAGCGAGCTTCGCCAGTCCAAAGTCAGCCACTTTCACCTGCCCTTTGGGCGTAAGCAGCACGTTTTGGGGTTTCAAGTCCCGGTGAATGATGCCGTGGTCATGTGCTTCTTTTACTGAGGCCGCGATTTGTCGGCCGATGTGGAGTACTTCGTCTTGGGTCAGCGGGCCCCTCTCGAGCCTTGCCGAGAGTGTCTGGCCTGGGACGTATTCCATTACCAGGAAGTCGATGCCGTCCTGGGCGTCAAAATCATAAATAGAAATGATATTGGGATGATTGAGTTTTGAAAGAATCAGTGCTTCGTTCTGGAATCGTCTGCAAGCAGCGGCATCATTCACGCTGGCTGACGCCAGCACCTTCACCGCAACTTCTCTATCCAAGTGCTCATCATGAGCTCGATAAACAACGCCCATGCCGCCCGTCGAAATCTGCTCGACTAGTCGGTAGTGCCCAAGGGTCTGTCCGACACGGAGCTCACGCGGAAGACCAATGCGTCCCGAAACAGTTCCTAATTCACAGGTGGGCAACTGAGGCTCGCGGCACTTTTTTATTATTGCCGGCTGGCCAGCCCTCCCCAAATTCGGCGGCACTTTTCTCACCTGCGCCCAACCCCGCGTTCTGGACACCTCTTGCAAAAGAGAGTGTCTAACGACATATGGCAGTACTTCGGGAAGTATTTCGCCGGTGTTCAGGCAGGATGCGGACCCGGCGCTGACGACAAAGCCCTCTGCGCCATATCTGCCCGGCAACGCTTTTTCATTGATTTCTGCCGGTCGAGAGGCGCAGAATGCGCTCGACAGTTCCAGGCCCCAATCGGCAGGTGTCCGGCTATCAACTGAAAATTGAGCTTGTGGCTAGGCCTTTGGATAGGGCCGGACCAGGCCAAGGTGTTTGCCGTTGGCAAAAATCTCCAGCAACACTGGGAGGCCGGCATGCGAACTCTGAAATGCTTTGCCGATCCAGAGCATTTAAGAATTGAAGCCAGGTTCTGGCCGGAGGCGCATATCTAATCCTTTGCCGCAAGGGCAACAAGGCGGACCATGACTCTTAAATCTTGTGATCACGGAGGACCCTATGACGAATGGATATGCGAAGTGGAAAATCATGGTGTACATCTCTGCCGACGGCCTGCTCGCCAACTTCGCGGTGGAATCGCTGAAACAGCTCAAGCGTGCCGGGGGGAACGGCGTTGTTGTGGTGGCTGAGGTCAACACAGATGGCATCATTCCGGCCAAGCGATATCTTTTTGACAAACTCGGAGATATCAGCCCTCTTGCGGATAGCGAGACGGAGCCGCCTGAAGTGCCACCAAAGGTCGGGACTCCAGATCCGGAGGATCTCAGGCGCTTCATTGACGCCGCCGTGGGGAAAGACCCACAGGCCGAACGTCATGCTCTCTTTTTGTGGGGCCACGGGCCGGAGTTGTTGTCGGATGAAGACCCGAAATCTGTAGCAGAGGACGAGAGTAAGAAGAAAAACTCCGACAAGCCGACAACATATCTCACTCTCTCGAAGCTGAGGGAGGCACTCAGTGAGACGCAGTTAGCGAAACAAGAAAAAAAGAAGATCGACATCCTGGGACTGGATGCCTGCTCGATGAGCATGGCTGAGCTTGCAAGCGAGCTTGGGGACTATGTTCAGTTTATGGTTGCCTCGCAGGACGATGTGCCCGATATGAGTTTTCCATACGAGGCCATACTGCCGCGTCTGAGGGATCTGGCTAACCCGGAAGCAGCAAGCAAAATGATTCCGGAGGTGTATCGGAAGGCCTATCGCGACTATATCGCCAATCCCAGAACTGGCGTCAGGGCGATCACCATGTCAGCCATTGACCTAGACAAAAACAAAATGGACCGCCTCATGAAACTACTGACCACGCTCGCCGGCCTTCTCCTGGAGTTGAGCAAGAGAGAAGAGGCACGCGGCGAGATTCTCACGGCTCGTCAGAAGTCCCAGGGCTTTGTGTTCGGTCTTTTCGTGGATCTCGTTGACCTTTGCCAGCGACTCAGGGAGAGCAAGATCTACAGCGCTGAGCTGAAGGATACGTGTGCAAAGATTCAGGAGGTCATCAACGACAGGAAAGAGGCGATCATCGCGAACGAAGTGCATGTGGAAACCGGCGATGGCGCGCCGCCGGACGGCGAAGTCGCTGGAGGCGGTCTTTCCATCTATTTCCCATATCGCATTCCTGATGACACGGAAAAATTGCAGGAATTGCGTGCAAAGGGCAGCAAGGATCATCCCACAAAGGAACGAACCCAGAGGATTCACGAACTGGAACGAGACTTTGCTGAGCTGAAAAAGGTTTGGGTTGAAACCGGCTGGACCAAGTTCATCCAGGAGGGATGGTCGTCCATTTTGGCTAACGAGGCAAAGCGACAACACTTCGCGCTGGACGAGGTCTATTCTGCACAACAGTGCGCGCAGAACCTCGGCTCGTTGGGACCTGATCAGGAACAACGTCGAGAATACGAAGCGAAACAACGGGCAAGCGCGAGACCAATCCCTCGCGAGGAAACAGCAGCATGAACCGAGTGAGCGATGCGGGCTGCGGTCTACTTTGCGTTGCTGGCTCAGGTGCTCATCCTGCACCCGGCGTCGCTGTGCACTCAGACTACAGCCCTGAGCATTTCAGATCTTCACGCTGATAGCCAGCAGGGCAACAGGGTTGGACCGGAGCACTCGTCTGCGAGGGAGCGTGGTCCAGACGCGCTACGGCGAAGGGCAGAAGCGGCTTTTCAGAGGGCAACCACCCTGCGCGAGAGACAGACTGCAAAGGATCTGCTGGTGGCGGCCCGGGTGTTCCGCGCAAGCGCAAGACTTTTTGGCGCAGCTGGTTCCTATGAACAAGCGGCTGGTGCTTACCTGCAAGCTGGTGATATCTACGCCACCCTCAGCCGATATGAGAAGGCGCGCGCGTCTTACAGCGAAGCCCTCAGGGGGCAAGATCCAGAAAAGCGATGCAAAGCGTTGAGCCGCATTGCGCGCACATATGCGGCCACTGGGCCGTTCTCGCTGGTTGATCGTTACTCCAAAGAGGCGCTTGATTCGTGCCGAAATCTAAGTGAACTAGCACAAGCCGAAGCCCTGGAAGCTCGCGGAGAAGCCTTGTTGGAATTGGCCGGGGAACGCGCGCAGAGCGAGTACTTCTTTCGCCAGGCCCGGGAGCTCTTCGTGCGGGGAGGGGACAAAAACGGAGAGGCTCGAACCCTGCTGGCGCTGGCCCATATCGGCCTTTTCTCTGGCGACAGGCAGGCACAAGGCCTGGAGTCAGCCGAGCAGGCGTTGCAATTGTGGTCCTCGACAGGAAACCCCTATGGAATTGCCCGGATGCGTTCCTATCTGGGGACATTCGCTATCACAGAGGGGCAATTCGAAACCGCGCAATGCAATTACCGCCTTTCCAGACCAGTGTTTCAGGTTTTGGGCAATAAGGACGAAGAAGCGAGCGTGCTGAATGGCCTGGGATATGTAAACCGCGAGACCGGGGACTGGCAGAAATCACTGGAATACTATCAGCAGGCTAGAGCTATCTTTGCGAGCGTGCGCGACATGGTCGGGGAAATGGAAGCGATCAGAGGTGTGGGAAAGGCCCTGTCCATGACGGGAAATTACAAATCGCTGCTGCCGCTTTACCGACAGAACTTGCGCTTGGCGCGTCAATCGGGTGACCCAGTGGCCATAGCGGGTTCGCTAGCCGACTTGGCACATGCTTACGAAGCCACAAGCCAGTACATTCAAGCAGAAGCGTTCTACCGCCGCTCTCTGGAACATTACCGTGCAGCCCACCACCTCTATGGTGAGGCCGACATTCTAATCGGCATAGGGCGCCTACAGACAAAGCTTGGCAGCTACTTCGAAGCCATTACTTCCTTAGAAAGCGCAAATGCCTTGCAGCAACAGTTGGGCGAAATTGAAGGGGTTGCCATAGTCCAATACGAACTGGCCCGCACCTATCTGCGCCTGAACCGCTTGGAGGAAGCAAAATCCGCCATCGAAAAGACGATCGACATTGTCGAAAAGCAAAGGATCTCAATCTCTCATTTCGAGTCGCGGGCGTCCTACTTCGCGGCCGTACACTCCTACTACGCCGTTTACATAGATATACTGATGCGGCTCGATCAAAAGGAGCCGGGCCGCGGTTTCGCTGAAAAAGCGTTCGACGCGTCTGAGCGGAGCAGAGCGCGATCTTTGCTGGACCTGCTCACGACCGCCAGCCAGGACGCGCCGTGTGAGGAACTTCTAGTAAAACAGTTGCACCCTCGATCGCAGCCGGAAATTGCAACAGCCAGGCAGGCCGCAGACCCGCCGCCTCCGACTCTGACTCTTAAAGAAGTGCAGGCCGAGATTGAACCCGGGGATACAGTCCTGCTGGAATATTCGCTCGGAGACAAGAAGAGTTATGTGTGGGCGGTCGAGCATGGCCAAGTCGCGGTACATGAGCTGCCGCAATCGGAACGAATCAGAAAGTTGGTGGAGAGTTTCCGGCAGACGCTCGTCCCACCTCGGTTGAGAGCGGGAGAGAACGCAAGCGATTACCAATCGAGAGTTCGCAGGCAGGAACAATCATACAGAGCATATGCCCGCCAACTGTCACGAGTGCTGTTTGGCCCCGTCGCGCTGACCGGAGCAAAGCGCGTGCTGATAGTTCCTGACGGGTCGCTGCAATATGTGCCGTTTGCTGCGCTCCCCATTCCTCAGTCTGGACCAGGCGAACAGCTTCTCGTCAGCCGTTACGAAGTAGACGTCCTGCCTTCGGCATCGGTGCTCGGAACCCTGAGGAAGACCGCATCGAAGAGGGCGCCGACGGCTACCGCGGTGATTTTTGCAGACCCGGTTTTTGAAGCAGATGATCCGCGAGTCCTGACCAATCGAGGTACCAGCGGTGGCCGGCAGGAACGGCCGGCGGCCTTAACGAAAGCCATTCTCGACATCCAAGGTTCACAATACATTCCCAGGTTGCAGGCATCGCGTGACGAAGCCAATGCAATTGCAAACGTCCTCCACTCACGGGACTCGCAGGCTGTACACGTGGCGCTGGACTTCTCGGCCAGCCGGGACTTTGTCCTTCGAGACGGCCTGACGCGATTTCGGCTGGTTCATTTTGCCACTCATGGGATCGTTGATCCTCGGCGGCCTGAAATGTCTGGCCTGATCCTGTCATTAATTGATAGGAACGGACGAAAACAGGATGGGTATTTGCGCTTGGGAGACATTTACAACTTGAAGCTTTCGGCCGATCTGGTGGTGCTTAGTTCCTGCGAATCCGCTTTGGGCAAGGATCTTGAGGCGGAGGGTATCATCGGCCTGCCACGGGGTTTCTTGTACGCAGGCGCCAAGAGCGTTATCGCCAGCCTGTGGAAAGTGAATGACGAAGCCACGGCAAAGCTGATGGCAGGCCTGTACGCGCGAATAAAGCGAGGTGAAAGCCCGAGTTCGGCATTGCGTGGTGCCCAACTCGAAATGGTGCACGACGAACAGTGGTCGAAGCCTTACTACTGGGCGGCTTTTGCCCTACAAGGAGACTACAGGTAGAGCGTTGACTTCCACAACATCCCTGTTCTATGGTGAGCCGCTTATGGTGCAACGGGGAGCCAGGAGGGCGCTCACAGCGGAGGGCTTTGGGAAGTTTCTTCGCTGGCTTTCTGAGAATGATGAACTGGCCGTGCGGGAGTATCAATCGATCAGAATGAAGTTGGTTCGCTACTTCATTCATAAAGGCTGCTCAGATCCGGATGACTTGTTCGATAAAACGGTTGACGTTGTAGTTGGAAAAATAGACACCTGTGGGGAGTGTCCAAGCCCCCTGGCTTTTTGTTTCGGAGTAGCAAAAAACATCTGGCGGCAGGATCTCCGAGAACGAAAATCGGCGACCTTGGAGGGAACATGGCTTTGCCAATCCAACCAGACCCGCAGATTCATGAGCAGGAGCTGAAATGTCTGGAACACTGCATGGATCAACTGGCGCCCGGCGATCGCGATATCGTAGCCCGCTATCATCAAGGGCAAGGACACGAAAAGATCGAGACCCGGAGACGACTGGCTGATGGACTCGGAGGAGTAAATGCGTTGCGGATCAGAATGTGCAGAATCCGCAAGGACCTGCGTGTTTGTGTGGCGGCCTGTGTTGATCAATGGGCCAATTAAATCATTTGAGGCACGTTGGCCATGAAAAACATCACAGACCTCAATCTCGTCCGCCAGTACCTGTTGGGCAGGCTCGATGAACAGGCCGATCTGGAAGACAACGTGAGCTACGGCATCCTTTTTAACGATGAGATGACCGACATCGTCGATTCGATCGAGGACGAGATCATAGAAGAGTACTTGGAAGGGTCGCTGAGTTCCGTCGACAGAGAGGCAGTGGATAAATACTTCCTGCAGCCTCCCGAACGCCAGGAAAAGTTACGCTTCGCCAAACTCTTAAAGCATCACTTCGAGACGAAGCCGTCTCGTTACTCCGGCACAAAACACGAGAATTTTGTCAGGCCACCTGTTCCGTGGCTCTCTCACTTCAGAACCTACGGTCAGTTCGCCGCCCTGGTTCTGCTTATTTTCTCGACCCTGATTTACGTAAATGGCGTTCGCCGAAGCCAGGGGCGTCTTGAAAGCGAGCTTGTTCAGGAGAGAGAACGTTCCTCAAATCTCGTAAAAGAAGCAGAGCTGTTGCAGCCGTCCATGGTTCCCTTAACTCTTGTTGCGGACCGCTCCCGCGGTGCTGAGATACCGATTCCGCAGGTCAAGATCAAATCTTCGACTCGACGAATAATAGTGGAGATTGCCCTACAAGGTGGTCCTTCGGGGCCCTATGATGTGCGTCTGGAAACCAAAGAGGGGAAGGGGCCGCTTTGGTCAGCAAGGCTGTCACCACTCATCTCCAGTAGTGGCGATGCTCGATTGCTGTTTGACCTGCCCTCTCGAGGAATCGAATCGGACGTTTACTCCTTAGTCGTTTCCTCGCCGACCGGAGCCCTCAGGCATTACGATTTCCAAGCCAAGCTCGCAAAATAGGAACGGTGGACCGTTTCCCAACTTAGGGAATTAAGACCTTCCAGAAAGGACCCATTTATGCGAACCGTTGCTATCCTCTTGAGGTTCTCAAGAGACGCCCCGGTGAGATCCCATTGCGACTTGCTGCCTTACGCTTCTTCTACGCTCAGGTGTTGAAGCGAGGCTGGAGTGAGCAACACGCGAATGCGTCCGCCGCATAGCGGCTTCGTTCAAGTCGGCTTATCGGAAGTGATGGCGATTGCTCACGGTTGACGGGCCACTCGGAATGATCCCCTTGTTCCGGCGCATGCAGGCTCGTACAGAAGGGCCTATTACTGGCTGCTTGTGTTCGCTTGATTCAGTTCCCGCTGTAATTGTAGGAGTTGCCGAAGCTCGTCAACATTCGCCGAATTAACAGTTCGCCTTCCTTGTGAGATCGAGAAGGAGGAAACCCCATTCGATCTTGCGGTTTCTCGAGTACAACGTAAATCGGCGTGCCGGCTGGAACCCCGACGACAATTCGGGCAGTAACGCCAAGTCTTGATATTTCCTCGTCGGATGCCTCGCCGATGTTGTTGCTGATACGCTCTCGCATAATGTCTGACTCGCTCAACGGCTGGTTCAGACTGCCGCGACCAACCAGTATTGCCCCTGCCTGTCCTATACCTGACAACGACCTGACGAGCACATTCTTACCCGTATTTTTTCCCTCGACTCTGCCCTTAAGTGGGCGCATTTCGAGATCTGTCGCGGCGGCCTGGATTGGAACCGCCGCCCCGTTCGGCATCATCAAGGAGTCGAACTGGATGCGTACATAACCTGAGCGGTCCGCCTCCTGAATGTGCCCAACCGCCTTGGCTCCGGCGGGAACAATGATTTCCCCGGCCCGCTCGTAGTTGTATTCGATGACTGCCAGCACTGGCGTTCGCACCGCCGTGCTTGCTGCCGACTCCAAGCGTGCGCGAAGTCGCGTCCCGATGGCAAGCCCGAGACCAATGCCTGGTTCTGGGCCATTGGAGGTTTCCCGATTCTGGGAGAGAGGCTGGGTGGCCGAAACATTTCGCGCGTAAATAATCGATGACTTCTCCATCGCTTCGCGCTCCACCTTAGCTTGGTCTCTGTTTTCGGAGACGGCACTTGTCACCATCCCTGGCTGATAGGGCGGTGCTTGCCACGCCTGTTCGCCAAAAGGAGGAATTGAGGCTAGTGTTCCGGTCGTACTCCCTGATGGAGGATGTGACGCGCTGGATGGTGCTCGCCTGATAGCGGTTCGCTGCAAATCTTGTTCGTTCAGATATCCGTCATGCGTCTCTTTCGCGGTGGGCCGGCCGGAGTCGGTGATCGGAAGGAGTTTTCTTTCAGCCGACAAGTTTTCTTCCGGGAGTACTGCGTTCTGACCCGTAGTGCCAGGGCCTTTTGATTTGTGGGGCAGAGACTTGGTTGGAGCGGAAATCATGGCGAAGAGCAGCAATGCCATTACAACTGCGCCCGCCGCAATGATAACGAACCGATTGTGCCGGATCTGTTCTCTGGCTCGCTGTTTTGTTCTTGTTGGCGTCTCCGCCGTTCTTAACGCTGTAATCTCGCCCGGCGGCGTGAAGTCTAGAACTGGTGGATTCTCGGGAATGCTTACGGCAACCTGACTGCCCTGCGTTCCGTTCGTCTGCGTCATTTCGCAACTCCTTTCGCAGGTACCACAAAAGCGATCGTCGTCAGAACCGGCCGATCTACCTCCTCCACCTGTGCAACTTGCAGCAGCAATCGTTCTCTTGATTCCTTGAACGCAGGTCGTTCGAAGCTGACCACCCCATCGGTCTTTTCGCCCGGAGCCAATCGCCGCGAAGCCATTCGGTAAGTCTTGATGGCCACCGGCTCGGCCTGCATCGTCCTTCTGTGCCTGTCCTGCGTATTGCCGGCCAGTTGTATCTGTGGCGGCAATAATTCAATCATCTTGGAGGAAGAATTCAGAACTGAAAACGCCACCTTCATTTCGCTGTCTTGTTCGACAATCCGACCAATCGCCACCCGCAGCTGCTTTCCTTGCCACTGCAGAGCCGGGACTCTTTCTGCTTTCTGCGATCCCGGTTCATTAGGATCATGCTTGCGAGAAACATTGCTATCGGACGGGGCTGGTCTGTCAAAGCTCTTCGTGTCGTAAATCACGAAGCTTGAATGAGCTGCTTCGATCAAGAAACTGTGCGGGTGATCGTATCTGACAACGTAATCGACGGACCGGCCGTTATCCGAATCTCCTCCGCTGACCAGGGTTAAAGACACTGCACGTCCTGTCCTGGTGCAGATCAGGCTGGCGAATCCGTCTCGCAGGAGCAACTTTTTCCTGTCGCCCTCAGTCTTGGCCAGCAAGGGCAACAGAATGTCTCTCATCTCGGGCGTAACTTGCTCAGATTCGAGAACCTTCAACGCCTGCGCCAGATCCAGGATTTCTGCAACCGATGGCGGTTTCTCCAGGCTCCAGCCGCCCAGCGCCTTAGCAAGTCCGGCCATCCGCGCATGAAACCCGGCACTCGCATCCGGCGTGCGCAGCGCGACAATCTCCGCCTCACGCTCAGCGGTGGGGTGTTCCACACGTAAATAAAAACTGCGGCGGCGCAGAGGATCGCCGATGCGCCGTTCTTCGTTTGAGGTCAAGACAACGAACGGAATGCTCTGGGCCTCGATCGTGCCCAGCTTCGGAATGCTCATCCGCCAAACGCTTAGGAGTTCCAACAACATAGCCTCAAATGCGTGGTCAACCTTGTCCAATTCATCGATCAGCAGGACACAAGGTTTCTCATGCTGCAAAGCGCGCAGCAGCGGTCCAGAGCTGAAGAATTGCTGGCTGTGCAGTTCCGCCGAAAGGACTCCCAATCGAAATTCCCGGACTTTGCCTTGAGTTCAACACAGAGTCTCTGAAGGGGCTCATCGAACCTGCCGTTCGCTTTGTCTTCGTTAATTCCCTCGTAGCACTGCAAGCGCTCAACCGTAGTATTCGCTGCGCCTGCAACTGCATACGCTAATTGGGTCTTTCCGCTTCCAGCAGGTCCTTCGAGCAACAGTGCCTTGTGGAGTCTCGTTGAGAGATAAACCGTTGTCGTGGTTACGGAGTCTGCGATATAGCCGCTCGCGCGAAGCCGCTCCTCAAGTTGTTGCAGCGATGAAAACACGTTCAACTTCCTCTCGCCAGGGCCATTCCTATTTGCGTCCTGAGCCTGAAGAAGCTAAGCCCAAATGAAATCTCGGTCAAATAGGCCCGATTTTTGACTGAAATCTGAATCCCGGATAAAAGGAACCTTGCTGGCAGGACGACTATATGCCGCGGGAACTCATGGCAGGAAAGAATGCTCGCGGTCGGAAATTGACGTGTTAACTATGAGAACAAGCGTTGTACGCAATCCGATCACACCAGAGCAGACTCACCCGGCTGACTTGCAACCCTTTGGTCCCGGCCGAAAGCCAGCACGACCCATCGAAACTCAGGCAGTGCAGCCTTTGCGTCCAAGGCCACAATCACTGCCCCAACCTCTCCGTATGTATACGGAAGACGAAGTTTCGGAGATGCTCCAGATCTCACTTTCCCAGCTTCGAAAGTGGCGCATGAAACACAGCCGCAACAAAAGCCAAGGTCCGCCCTTCAAAAAAATCGGCCGGCTCGTCCGATATCCTGCACAAGGCTTATTGGATTACGTTAACGGAACGATAATCCTGGTTTAAGATCCAGACTGCTATACCTTCGGAGTCGCACTTCCATCGGCTGCGCCAGATGATCTCTGCGCTGCAGCAAGTACTGGGGCCTGCTCTGATTCGATCAATTGTTTGGCACGCTCAAGCGCCTGTTGTTGAATATGGACGTATTCGAGAGACGTTTCCCGGTCCATGTGTCCGAGCTGCGCCATCATCACTTCGAGCGGGACACCAGCCTCCGCCCCTAAAGTCCGGAAGGTGTGCCGGAGATCGTGGAAGCGGAATCCATCCATATTGCACTTCTGCATGAGCTTCCGCCAGGACTTGACCCATCCTGTCATTGGCCGGTTTACATCAAATTTTTGATTCTTGTCTTTTGCTGAGCGCGATCTCGTCAGACTCAAAGGCGACAAGTAGTGCTGCGGTTCGGTTGCACCCAAAGCTTGCGCCCGGAGCAGGAGCTGACGCATCCCCCAATCCGCAAGTGCCATGAGCCTAGGCTGGCGCTCCTTGCGGTTCTTTGCAATCTCGCGGACGATGCGGATCTTGCCTCCGTCCAGATCAATGTCCCTAAGCTGAAGATGTCTTATTTCTCCACCACGGCATCCCGTGCCCGCCGCCACGGCAGCACAGTACACCGCGAGCTGCCAATATTCATTGGCCATGGCCTCGGTGATTATCGTGACGAGTTGATCCTTGGTTGCGACCTTACCCGCACGCCGTTTTATCTCTCGCAAAGGCTGATAGCCCACCTCCAATTCCGGCATCCAGCAGCCGGCAAACGTCATGGCACTTCTCAGCAGGTGCATTTCGTAATTGACGGTGCGCGCCGTTACCGGCTGCTTCATCGTCGGACTGATCTGTTCTCTGCGCTCACGTTGGTAGTCGCGGATGTGATGAAGTCCAATTGCATTGGTCGGAAATCTTGAGCCAAAGAATTTCTCGACGCTTTTGAAAATCCTCTTCTCACGCGCAACCGTTTCCGCAGAACAGTTCGCCGTCTTCCAACTGAAGTAAAATTCCGCAACCCGCCGGAGTGGCAGTTTGCCCATCTCGGGAGTCTGGCACTCAGCCCGCTTCTCATAATCTTTTCCCTTTTCCATGAACTGTGTTCGAAAGGCGAAGGCTTTTACCGAATCGTCGCTTTCTGTCGATTGTTGATGTTGCTTGCCGCGTGAATCGCGCCAGCTAAACCATATGTACGGGGAATCGGATTTCCAGCGCAGACCGCGCGGAAGTCGAGAGCGTTTCTTGTTCATCACAGTTGCCGTATTTCCCACGAATCGGAAACTCAGTCAAACCGTGGTGAAATCTCCGGAAGCAGCCCCCATCGCTTTGAGCACGCTAATTGGTGAATGCGCTTTAAGCTAACCGCGAGTGTCTGCGTTGTCAGCGGCTGTCGCCGATGTTTACGGGCATTCTCGAAGCAAATGTTACCGGTTTTTGTTACCGGTCGGCTGTTTTGGAGGGAACCGCAGATCGTAA
>Ga0209157_1002900_pt1 | contig 13425 bp, 13 predicted proteins | sample GraSoiAngelo_135_FD_185892 | JGI IMG/M metagenome (GOLD analysis project Ga0209157, IMG submission 185892) | Grasslands soil microbial communities from the Angelo Coastal Reserve, California, USA - 14_0929_05_40cm (SPAdes) (version 2) | ecosystem: Environmental > Terrestrial > Soil > Grasslands ... | reverse complement strand
GGCGAACAGCTGCCGGACCTCTTGCCGATCGTCGGCGTCGTCGCTTGGCTGCACCCTTGGCTCCATTGACTTTGGCCCAGGAGTGAGATTCTTCAATGGCGTGTGCCGTTGTGACTTGCGCCGTTAATTATGTCATGGTATTTGCCACGCCGCGGGGCTCATTTGAGCGATATGGAGACGCCGGCCCTTCCTCGTTGTCACCCGTCAGCCAGCGATATCCACAGAGCGAACGAGAAGACGTCGAGGATCACCGGCGCGAGCCGCTCATCAATGTGACGTTCGATCTCCGCCTGCTCGGTAGCCGTGACCTCGGCCGGAATCACGGACCGCATGTACGGCTGCCCAACGTCCGGCTCGAAGTATCGGAGCGTCGAGTCCGGCATACCGGCCCTCCTTCGCCTCACGCAGCAACTCTAGCTCCGGGACCCGCGCACGCGTAAGCTTCGCCGGGAACTTGCCCATGGGCGAAACCCGCGTTGACCTGCTCCACCTCCTCGAGGACCTGCGCGATGCGTACGCGGGCTCGCTCGAGGAGACCATCCTGACCGAGATCGTGGCGAACGCCCTGGACTCCGGAGCGGCCGAAATCCGTCTGACCAGCGACCCCGGCGCGGCCACGCTCGACGTCGTGGATGACGGCCGCGGCATGAGTCGCGGGGAGCTGCGCAGGTATCACGACCTCGGGGCGAGCACCAAGATTCGCGGGCGCGGTATCGGCTTCGCGGGCGTCGGCATCAAACTCGGCCTCCTGGCCTGCGAGGAGGTCGTGACCGAAGCCCGGCGGGGCAAGACGCACATGGCCACGACGTGGCGGCTCGCGTCTCGGCACCGGGCGCCCTGGAACTGGACAGCTCCGCCGGGTCTGGTCGCCGACCGCGGCACAGCCGTCCGTTTGCGCGTGCAGAACGCGTTGTCGCCACTCCTCGACGCGGCCTTTCTCGAGAGCACGCTGCGGCGTCACTTCCAGCCGCTGTTCGAGACCGACTTCGATCGCATCATGTCGCGCGTGTACCCCAACGGGGTGAGGTTCGTCGTGAACGAGCGGCCCTTGGCCCGACGCGACGCCGGCCCGGATGCGGCGTCGCTCGCCGTACGCGTGGGGCGCCAGCGCACCCCCTCCGCGGTGGGCTACTTGGAACGCGGCCCTGCGGCGCTGTCTTCTGAAGAACTGCGGGGCGTCGCGGTAAGCACCCGCGGGAAGGTCATCAAGCGGGGCTGGGACTGGCTCGGCGTCGCGCCCGCAGAGCCCGGTGCCGTGGCCGGACTGATTGAGGTTCCGGCGCTCACCGAGTGTCTGACGCTCAGCAAGGCGGACTTCATCAAGACCGGTCCGCGCGGCGCCATCTACCTCGCTTTCCGCAAGGTGATACAGGAGGCGGTCGCCGCGCAGCTCGCCGATTGGGGCGAGACCCCAGCGCCCAGACCGAAGCGGGGGGCCCCGCGGCAGCTCGAGCGCGACCTCCAGAGCGTGCTGGACGAGCTAGCAGGCGACTTCCCGCTGCTTGCGACGCTCGTTGAGCGGCACGGGGGTGGCCAACGCCGCCTCCCCCTCGGGGCCGCGGCCGGCACGGCTCCAGCCGCCGGAGTGGTCGCGTTGGGGGCGACGCCGGGTGAAGCACCGACCCAGCCGACCGCTGAGCCGCTTCCTCACGGCCCTGCGCAGCCGCCGGCGGAGCATGAGCGGGAGCCCCACAGCAGCGGCACTGCCGTCCCTGGAAACCCGCGCGGTCCCAAGCGCCCGGGCCATCACGGGCTGCGCATCCAGTTCGAGAGCCGGCCCGACGACGGCCAGCTCGGTCGCCTGGTTGAGTCCACCGTGTGGGTGAACACGGCCCACCCCGCTTACGGGCGCGCCACGGCGGCACGCGCCGACGCCTACCACGTGGCGCTCACCGTCGCGATGGCGCTCGCGCCGCTCGCTGTGGAACCGGTAGACGCCCACGGGTTCATCACCGCCTTCCTCACGAGCTGGGGGGAAACGGGAGGGCGCAACGGCCGGCCCGTCGCCCCTTGACTCGGCTACCGGCCCCCATTATGCTCGGCCTCTTCGAGGGAGTCGCGTCCCGTAGCCGGCTCGATTACCTGAAAGGCGATCGAGAACCGGCGTGGTGGCGCGGCTCTTCTGTTTTTGGGTCTAGCGAGGCGGCTGGTGACGACTGGAGAACACGACTTCACATGACGGATCAGGGCGGCATGTCGAGGCGCTTCGGACCCTTGAGCGGCAGCTTCGGCCTGCCCGTGGGCTGGCCAGTCTCTGTGAGGCTCGCGGACACCGGTGTGCCGGGAGGCGATGTGGCGTAAGGCCCTCGCTTTCGGGATCGGGAGGGGACGCTTGCCCCACCCGCGCCGCGAGCGCTGGGTGGGGTGCGTGTTTTTCGGAGCAAGCCGCCGGCGGCCGGCGGGCGTGACGTCCGGGCATGATGGACGCGACTCCTCTGCTTCGGGCCGATCGTCCCGCCGCGCCTCCGGCGCTCCCGTCCTCACCCCCTGACCCCCTCTCCTTGCAGGAGAGGGGGAACGGCGTCCGTGCATCGTCCCCCCTCTCCCGAAGGGAGAGGGGGACAGGGGGTGAGGACCGACAAGGAGAGGGGGTCAGCCGAGGAGGCAGAACAGCACAGTGAGTCCACGGTAAGGAGCTGGATGTGATCCACCGACTGAAGGCCTTGTTCGAACAGCCGGACCAGCCGGAGCCGACCGAGGACTACTACGTGATCGAGGCGCGGTGCGACACGTTCTACGCCCGGCGCGAGGTGGCGGAAGGGGTTTTGGAGGAGCTCCGCCGCGCCTGGCCGCCGCGCTGGATCGAGTTCGCGGACCTCTCTGGAGCAACGGTGCGAGTCCGCACGCGGCTCATCGAATGCGTGCAGGAGTGCACGGGGGCTCAGCGGGCGGCGGCACGCGAGTTTCGGCGGGCACGGCGGCGGGAGGAGAAGGCGGACCGGCGGCCGTGGGAGGATGACGACGACTGGTGGTGACTGGCCGACGGGGCCGAGGCGGGTCCCGGTCTTGCTCGGCGACCCACCCCGCGAATACCTTGTCCGAGTCTTCGTGGACGTCGATCGGCAAACAGCAGAGGTCGTGACCGTCTACCGAACGAGCCGGATTGCCAAGTACTGGAGGGCCTAGTCAGTGAAGATTCAATATGACAAGCACACGGACACGCTCACCGTCGTGCTTCGCGAAGGCGCGAAGGTCGCGGAGAGCGACGAAGAGAAGCCCGGTGTGATCCTCGACTACGACGAGGCCGGTCAGCTCGTCTCCCTCGAAATCCTCGACGTCTCGAGGCGCGGTACCGAAGCTAGGAAGATCGAGTTCTCCTTGGCCGAGTAGGCGCGGCTCCTCCGCGGTTGCGGTCGCGCCGCACCCCCGGGCCAACACCAGCAACCTCGCGACCAAACCTCAGCAACTCCTCGCACGAATTGAGCTGATCTCCAGCAGCGGGTGACACGGGCTCGCGGTGAGTGTTGCACGTTGCTCGCATTCAGCAGGTTACGGGGCCCCCTCTGGATCAGGTAATCGAGGGTCGAACCCTCGAGGGGCAGCCTAGCGATTAGTGCGGGAGTGCGACGCGCCAGATCTCCTTGCGATGCACGAGGCGCGTGGCAACAACGAGGGTCCCGCTCGGCGACACCCGCGGGTGCAGCAGGTTTCCGGAGTCATGCGTTACCTGCTGCGGCGTACCGCCGGCGGCCGGGATCGCGAAGAGCTGCATCCGGCCCCCGGTGAGAGCGGCGTACACGAGCGCCTTCCCGTCCGGCGTCCAGCTCACTCCGCCGTAGGTTTCCATGGGGTACTCGGTCACCTTGCGCGCGCTGGCCCCGTTACTCGCCGCGATCCAGAGCGCGTGTCGCCCCCCGCCGAGATCCTCCTCGAGCGCAACGTCGTCGCTCACCGGAGACCACGCCGCCCACAGGGAGTTATGGATCTGAGTGGGGAGCGGCAGGCGCCCGTGGCCCACGGCCCGTCCGGTGGCCGTGTCGATCGTCACAACGTATGGATACGACACCCCGGCAGCGCCTCCCCTCTCCCATGACACGAAGAGGAGTCGGGTGCCGTCGCGCGACCAGTCGGGCGGACCCGCCTCCCAGCCGAAGTCGGTGAGCCTGATCTCCGAAGGATCTCGCGCAGGGGCGCCGACGCGACGTAGCCAGATGTCGTCCGAGCTTCCCGGTGCCCGATAGGACGCAACGGGGGTCTTCGCGCGGTGCGAGTGGTAGGCGACCCAGCGACCGCGCGGAGACCAGACGGGCTGAAAGTCCTCGTGGTATCCCGTGATCAACGGGTAGAGCGGGCCGACCGGCCGTCCGCCCGTGTCCACGTCCACGGCGCCGCCGTCCCAATCGATTGCCCAATCGACCCACCGCCAGTCACCGTACACAAAGCCGATCTGCCGGCCGTCGGGGCGCCACGACGGGACCTCTGCCCCGCGCATCACGAGTCGCACGGTGCCCCCGGCGGTCGGAACCACGACCGCCGACGCCTCCGCCACGGCGTGCGTCCAATACAGGTAACCTGACGCAACGCATGGCGCAAACGCGTCGCCCTCCCGGGGCGCCGGGACTACCGCGTGGCGGTTGCCCGTTCCGAGATCCACTTCGTAGATGCCGAGTTGACGGTTCGCGTGGGGCTCGTGCCGCGCCTCGGGCGAGGGTGCACCGGAGCATGGCGCAAACGCGTCGCCCTCCCGGGGCGCCGGGACTACCGCGTGGCGGTTGCCCGTTTCGAGATCCACTTCGTAGATGCCGAGTTGACGGTTCGCGTGGGGCTCGTGCCGCGCTTCGGGCGAGGGTGCACCGGAGCCTGCGAGTGCCACGTAGGCACGCCGCCCATCGGGCGCCACCGCCACGGGCGAAAAAAGCGTTGGCGCATCGAGGTCGCGCGCGACCACGGTCGCATGGTCGCTCGCGAGATCCAGCCGTGAGAGCGTCGATGTGCCGCGCGGCTCCAGCGCGATCACCACCAGCGAGCCGCCGTCGGGAAGCCAGGCGAACCCGGTCACGACGCCGGCGACGGGGTACGCACGCGCGTTCCCAAGCGGGCCAGCGAAGACGCTGTCCGTCGCGCCCGCGCGCGAGAACGCGACCTCTCCTCCGTCCGGCGACCACTGCGGGGTTGCATCCGGTGGCAGCGGGAGGAGCGTCGGGCTCCCGCCCGCCTGCGTGAACCATCCCGTGTTGCTCCCGCTGGTGCCGAGGAGGACGAGCTCTCCGCGCGAACCGAAAGCGGCTCCCCGCTGCTCGGTGAGCCCCGGCCACACGCGCTCCTTGGCCTCGCGTCCGCGTTGTAGGTCGAGGATCCGGCGGGAGTAGATCGCCCACCGGCCGTCCGGCGATACCCGCGCCCGAGTGGCGTACTCCTCGAACCACACGTTGGGCGAGTCGGCGAAAACCTGTTCGGCGCTCTGCTGACGGGGCATCGCGGACTGAGCACCGAGGTGAGGCGCGCATATTCCAGCGCTGACGATGAGGGCGGCGAGGCCGATTGTGAGGGAAGACGAGGTGCGCATGCCACACGCCTCGGGGTTCACAGCATCGGAGTATCGTCTTAATGTGCGGGCCAGCGTGCGGCTCGCAAGACGGGCTTAGGAACCTGCCGGCCGGTCTGAATCGAGGCACAATTGAGCGCCTCGCAAGACCTGTCGTGTGTGTGAGCGAAGTTCAGCAACTCTTCCGAAACACCGAACTCCAGCAGGGGGTGACGCGAGCTCGCGTTGATTATGACCAGTCGCTGGAATGCTGCAGGTTAACTCGGCCCCTCTGGATCACGAGAGTCGGCATCGCAGGAGACGGGTGTGACCAGCGGGCCAAGCGAGGCGTCGCATCGTCATGCGCGTGTACCGCTCTGCCGGCCTATGCGCGACGGTACATCGAATTATTCGCCTGGCCCGGCGAACAGAACGAGGTTGCCGTCCGGATCACGCACGATGAAGGTTCGCGCACGCCAGGGCTCGCTCCTGAGGGGTTGAACAAATTCGACGCCTGCCGCCTGATATTCGAGAAAGAGTGGCTTCGCGTCATCGAGCGCAATCGAAGCGGCAAGCAGTTGCTCCGTGTCGCGTCGGACGGGGTCAACGACCCCATTGTCGACGCGGCGAAGATTCAATCGCGCGCCATCACGGAACACCTGCCCGTAGAATGGCGGCTCGCCGTAGCTGAACGCGACGGAGAACCCGAGTTTCCGCGTGTAGAACTCAGCGGCGACAGCGACGTCTCGAACGAAGAGTTGGGGTTCAGCTGTGAGAAGCGTGGTCATTGAGGGGGTACCGGTGCGGGTCTGAGTCACGAGGTGGGGTCCTGAACGCGGTAATGCAGTTGAACCACACCATCCTCGAAGCGATCAATGGAGTACAAATCCAAGGGCACGTGACGATGACGCCGGGCAATCAATGGGATGCCGTCCCCAATGAAAACGGGGGTCACACTGATGACGAACTCGTCGACCGCCTGCGCGTCAAGAAACGAGGCGATGATCTCGCCACCGCCCATCAACCAGATATCCTTGCCAGGCTGCTCTCGAAGACGGCTCACGAATGGGCCGATTGCATCGTTCACGAACTCCACGCCTGACGGGGCGTCACCTGGCGGCGGATGACGGGAGAAAACGATGTTCCGACTCTGTGAGTCGAACTTCGCCCCCAGTCGCAGGCTCACCTCGTAGGTCTTCCGGCCAAGCACCTTCGTGTCAACCGACCTCATGAAGGTGTTCATGCCATAGAAACCTTTTGGTGCCGGGCGGGACGTCAGCCATTCGAGATCGCCGTCGGAGCGCGCGATATAGCCGTCCGCGCTGGTCGCGATGTGGACGATGACTTTGCGACGCTTCGTCACGAGTCCGATCTCCGTGGCTAAGAGCCTTTGGTGGCTACTCCAAAGCAGTGAGCATACCCGTCATCGTCCGTGACAAAGAACTCAGTCTGACCATAATCGCGATCAGTGATCTTTGACACGGGGTAGCCTAGCCTTTCGAGGCGATCTCTCAGTGCGTGGATGTCACGTGGCACCCAGTAGAGCCGAATGCCCTCATAGTTCTCTGGCTTGATCGGTGAGCCTGCCCGTTGATTGAGCCAGAAGTACACGTGCTCATTGTGAACCATGCAGCCGATGAGGCGACCGTCCTGCCGCATTGCGCGGTCCATGGTGAGACCGAGACCCTCGATCCAAAAGCGCAGACTCTTCTCCAGATCCGCGCTTGGGATAATTGGCATGCACGACTCCACCTGCATGGACGTCTCCTTTGCCGCCTAACGTGAATTCGACTGGCGTTCTGGATCAGGAGAGTCCTGGTTCTCCGTGATCTTGGCCCCTCGCTGACGCTTCGGCGACGATCCAGGAGGGGCAGGTAAGGACGAAAGAGTGTCTCTACAGGATGGACACGAGGGAGCAAGAAAACCCAGGGAGCACGTCCTCTCCATCGAGCGCACCGTCTGCCGTCACGAAGGTCTCGCTGCCGTCGTGGCGATAGCTGCGGGCCATGCGCCGCTGCGGATCGACAGTCCACACGAGCCGCTTCCGCGGTCAACGGGGCGGCGGGAGGCATGACGGGAACGTAGGCGCGCTCGGCGGGCATGGCAACCCGAATTCTGCTCGCCCGAGTCAACGCGCGATCGACGGCTGTCCGAGCTCCGCGTCTCGAAGGTTATCCTTCTAGCGCGCCAAGGCATGAAAATCGCCACCTGGAATGTCAACGGTATCCGGGCCCGCGCGTCCCAGGTGCGGGACTGGCTGGAGCGCGAGCGGCCGGACGTGGTGTGCCTGCAGGAATTGAAAGCCGAGGTGGCGCAGATCCCGGAGGAGTGCCGGCTCGCGGAGTATCATGCGTATTGGCATGGCCGCAAGGGCTATTCGGGCGTGTCGCTGCAGATTCGCAAGGAGCTGGTCGCCGCCGATCCCGTCTACAGTCATCCCCCGTTCGACGTCGAGTCCCGCATCGTGCAAGTGGAGCTCGGGCGTCTGGTCATCGCCTCCGTCTATGTCCCGAACGGCGGGAAGGACTATCCGGCGAAGTTGAACTTCCTGACGCGGCTCACGGACTGGGCGCGGCAGCTGCACGCCGAGGGGCGCGAGCTGTTGCTGTGCGGCGATATCAACATCGCGCGGACGGAGATGGATGTGCATCCGAAGGAGCGGAAGCCCAACGCAGTAGGCCAGCGGCCCGAGGAGCGCGCCTTGTTCGAAGCGCTGCTCGGCACGGGCCTCGCGGACCTGGGGCGAGCGTTCGATCCCGACAATGCGGGGCTGTTCACCTGGTGGGCGCCGTGGCGGAACCTGCGCGCGCGCAACATCGGCTGGCGCTTGGACTACATGCTGGCGTCACGCAGCGTGGCGGCCCGCGCCAGGGCTTGCGTCGTAGAGGCGGACGTCGGCACGAGCGACCATGCGCCGGTGGTGACGACGACGGATTGAGACCGGTTGCTGCGCGCGAGGGCGACCCTGAGAGATGCGCTCATTGTTGCTCAGCCTCGTGGTATAGTGACGCGTCCCGGGTCTCGACGCACAACTTCCGCCAGCGCTCCCGGTGCTCCAGGTGCCAGTCGCCCACTTCCACTCCTTCGAGAAAGTCGCCCTTGTAACGCTGCAACGCGCGCGCGAGCGGCGTCGCATCCCCGGTCTTGGCCAGGGCGACCCGCGCCGCCCGTACCTCGGCCTCGAACTGGCGTGCGTCGAACTCCACCGCGAGACGTGGATTGATGCGGTAGCGCTCCTCCTCAAAAACGACCCAGTCTGGCCTGCCGAGCGTGCGCCGCAGCTCGTGCAGCGTGATGTGCAGGTTGTTCTTGATCTGGGCGGGCGAGGCGTCGCGCCACAGCGCGTGCCCGATTTGCTCGCGCGTGCGCCCCGCCGGGTAACACAGGAGATAGAGCAGCAGCTCGCGCGGCTGGGCACTGCTCCATGCCGCGACGGGGAGTCTCTGGCCGTCCACCGCCATCTCGAGGGGGCCGAGGGCGTTGACCCGCAGCACCGGTCCACCGGCCGGGCGAACAGCGGGCGCCGGCTCGCCCACCATCGACTCGGCGAGGTCCAACGCCGAGCTCAGGCTCAGTGCTTGCCCCGCCTGGAACGCCGCCTCGTACGCGGCTGCGCCGAGACTGGCACGGAGCGATGCGTCGAGGCGGTCCAGGATCTCGCGCTCGAGCGGCAGTGGGGCGGCCCCGGCTTCCTCACGCAGGTTGGCCACGGCGCCGAGCAAGCGGGCGGCCTGCTGGGCGTCGCCCCGATCGGCCGCGATCCGTGCCAGGTCCTCCACCAGGATGATCGCAGACCAGTGGTTCTTCGTGCGCTTGAGCGGTGGCAGCGCGACGGCGAACCACCCCAGCGCGGCGTTGCTCTCGCCTTCGGCGAGCGCGAGCCGGCCCCGAATAGTGGCGAGGTGCGCGATGGGCGCGTTGAAACCCTCCTCGAGAGCCTGGGTGACACCCTCGTCGAACGCCGCCCGCGCCGCCGCCAGGTCACCCTGGGCCTGGGCCACGCGGCCCTGCCAGTACAGCGCGTAGGTGATCCAGTAGCGCGGTTGCCCGGCCCGCGCCACGCTGAGGGCTTCCGCCAGAACGCTCGCAGCGCGCTCCAGATCGCCGTCGAGCAGACGGGACTGCCCCAGCGCGACGAGCGCGCACACGAGATCAACGGAGGTGCCGCCCGTTTCGCGCAGGATCGCCACGCTCTCCTCGGCCATCGGACGGAGTGCCACCCTCTCGCCCTGCAGGGCGAGATACGTCGCCAGCGACGAGAGCGCGCGTCCCCGGGCCCGGGTGCGCGCGCCGCCGCTTCGCTCCAGCGCCGTCTCGATGCGCCGGCGGGCTTCCCGGTAGTGCCCCAGCCCGAACCAGAACCAGTGCAGCGCGGCGGCGAAGCGCAGGTTGTCGTCGACCGCCGTGGGGTCCTGCTCGAACCAGTCCGCCGCGGCCCGCAGGTTGCCGATGTCCTCGACGAGCCGCTCCTGCCACCCCTCGGCGTGGACGGGGAGGAACGACTCTGCGGCCTCGGCGCGGGCGAGGAAAAACAGCGCGTGGCGGCGCCCCAGCTCCGCTGCCTCGCCTGCCTGCTCCAGCTGCTCCCGCGCGAACTGCCGCATCGTCTCCAGCATGCGATAGCGCGCCTCGAGCGCTTCGGTCTCGAGCGAGACGAGCGACTTGTCCACGAGACCGCTCAACAGATCCAACACGTCCGCGGCGGCGATCGTGCCGCCCGCCGCTACGGCTTCCGCCGCTTCGATCGTGAACCCCCCGGCGAATATCGCCAGCCGGCGGAAAAGAATCCGCTCCGGCTCGGTGAGCAGCGCGTGGCTCCACTCGATCGTGGCGCGCAGCGTGCGCTGGCTTCGGTCTCGAGCGAGACGAGCGACTTGTCCACGAGACCGCTCAGCAGATCCAGCACGTCCGCGGCGGCGATCGTGCCGCCCGCCGCTACGGTTTCCGCCGCTTCGATCGTGAACCCCCCGGCGAATATCGCCAGCCGGCGGAACAGGATGCGCTCCGGCTCGGTGAGCAGCGCGTGGCTCCACTCGATCGTGGCGCGCAGCGTGCGCTGGCGCGGTGCGGCCGTCCGGCTCCCCGAAGAGAGCAACCCGAACACGTCGTCGAGCCGGGCGGCGATCTGCTGGGGATCGAGCACGCGCGCCCGCGCGGCGGCCAGCTCGATGGCCAGCGGCAGCCCGTCGAGCCGCCGGCAGATGTGCGCGATCGCCGGGACGTTGTCCTCCCGCAGCTCGAACGACGGCCGCACCGCCTGGGTCCGCTCCACGAACAGGCGGATCGCCTCGCTCGCGGCCGCCACCGCGCGGGTGACGGGCTTGCCGGCCTCGACGGCGGGAAGCGCCAGCGCCGGCACCAGCCAGGCGCGCTCGCCGCTGATCCCCAGCGCCTCGCGGCTCGTGGCCATGACGCGCAGCCGCGGGCAGCCGCGCAGCAACGCCTCCGCCAGGCGGGCGCACGCCTCGACCAGATGCTCGCAGTTGTCCAACACGAGCAGCGCTTCCCAATCGCGCAACGCCTCGAGCAGCGCGTCCCCGGCGGCGCGGATGCCGTCGCGCCGCACGCCCAGCGCGTCGGCCACGTGGTGCGGGACCAGCTCGGGATTGGCGAGCGGGGCGAGCTCCACCCAAGCGATCCCGTCCGGGTACCGCCCACCCGCTCCCAGACGGCTCGCCACCTCGAGGGCGAGACGCGTCTTGCCGCTGCCGCCCGCTCCCGTGAGCGTCAAGAGCCGAGTGCTCTGGAGCAGCTCCTGGACGGCCGCCGTCTCGCGCTCGCGGCCAATGAACGAAGTGAGTTGCGCGGGTGGCGGCGCGCCCACCGGCGCCTCGGGTGCCCTCAGGGCCGCGACAAATGCCGCCATGTCGCCGAACCGGTCGGCGGGCGCCTTGGCCAGGGCGCGGGCCAGCGCCGCGGCCACCGGTTTCGGGACACCGGGCGCGAGATCGGTGACGCGCGGTGCCTCGACCGTCAGGTGCCGCAGCAGGATGCTTTCGCCCGATGTCCCGGTGAAGGGCGGCCGCCCGGACAGCATCTCGAACAGCACGCAGGCCAGCGCGTACTGATCGGACCGCCCGTCCAGCTCCGGCTCCGCCAACGCCTGCTCGGGGCTCATGTAGTCCGGCGTCCCAATCGGCATGCCGGGCTGGGTCAGCGCGGTGCGACGCGTTTCGTTCCCCCCAGCTGCGCTGATCGCGCGCGCGATCCCGAAGTCCGCCACCACGGCGTGTCCCGCCTGGAGCAGGATGTTCTCCGGCTTGATGTCGCGATGGATCACCCCCCGCTGATGTGCGTAGTCCAGCGCGTCCGCCACCTCGCGCGTGATTTGCAACGCCTGCTCGAGCGGCAACTGCCGGTCGCGCAGCAGCCGATCGCGCAGCGACGCGCCCTCCACGTAGGGCGTGACGTAATAGAGAAAGCCGGCCGCTTCCCCGGAGTCGTGGACCGCGAGGATGTGGGGGTGATTGAGCGCGGCCGCGATCTCGATCTCGCGCAGGAAGCGCTCGGCGCCGAGCGTCGTGGCGAACTCGGGTCGCACCACCTTGACGGCCACTCGGCGGTGATGCTTGAGGTCGTGGGCGAGATGGACCGTGGCCATTCCACCCTCGCCGAGCGGGCGCTCCAGGCGGTAGCGGCCAGCGAGGGCCTCCGCGACGCTCTCGTGCTGCGGGATCATGGGCAGAATATGCGTTCGTGACGCGGAACCGCGAGTTCCTTCAGCACGTACGCAGCCGGATGGGTCCGGAGCGGAGACATGGGTTCCGCCAGACCGCGATCGTCCCGCGCCACTCTTCCCCGGGATGGTCCTCGCGGGGATGGTAGGCGATCACCGATGCGCCGTGCAGCGCCACGCAATCGTAGCTATGCGGGATGAGCCCACGGTCGCAGTTGGCACCGACGATGGCCAGCCGCGGCACCTGCAGAGTATCACGGTCGGGAAGCATCGCCACGAAGTAGTTCCGTGGCGTTGCCGGGATCTGCCAGCTGCGCATCTCGCCACCGGTAAGGCGGACCGGCACGGCCAGGTGCTGCCCGGGGCGAATCCCCTCGAGAGTAAATGCGGGCTGGTATACCTGCACGAACCAATGCGCCCAGGAGTCGCCGATGTAGATGTCCACCCCACTCACTCCCGGGGCCCGTGCACGGATGCGCCATCCCTCGAGTGTCAGAACCGTGCTGTCGTCTACAGAGACCTGCGATCACCGCTCCCCAGCTCCAAGCGCTTGTTAGGCGGGCTGCTCAGCGCGATGGCAGAATCTTGGCACCCCATGGATTATCGAGCGCGATGAGCCAGCGCCCGTCGCGCTGCTGGCGTAGGATGTCAGAGGATTCGCCGCTCATGACGACGGGGTGACCGTTCGGATCCATGCCGCGCAGGGTCCAGCGGCCCGCGTAGAGTGCAAGGTCGCCTGCCGCGATCACCTCCTGCGCCTCCGACCGGAGCGTGGGCTCGAGGGCGATAAACCTGGCAAGCGCCTCGCGGAGCTGGGTAGTTCCACAAGCCAGGCGGCCGGGTTGAACCACCAGCACTGCGTTCGTTTCGTAGAGCGCAAGCGCAGTCTCGAGATCGCCTCGGTTTATCGCCTGGGTGAGGTGGTCGACGGTATCGCTCGGTCCGGCCATGGGGAAGGGTCTCCTGAAGGCTCAAGCGCACGTTTGGAGTAGCGGTGCAGGCCGCCTAACGGATCGCGCTTAAGCTGCGGGCGACCCGCCCGCCGGCGCAAGGGTGTGGGACGAAGTCCCGTGCCAGCCAGGGCACAACACTTCTTTTGAAGCGATCACCGCCCGCCAGCTTCAAGCGCTTGTTAGGCGGCGCCCTCCTCCTTCGCCGCCACGACGACGGCTGGCTCGCGGCGGGACCGGCCGTCGTGACGTCAGCGCAGAGAGTCGTGAGGTGCCGATCGAACGTATCGCCAGAGCGCCCGGAGCTCGTTGTCCGTCATCTGCCCTCGGCTGAC
>Ga0209157_1002899_pt1 | contig 13427 bp, 13 predicted proteins | sample GraSoiAngelo_135_FD_185892 | JGI IMG/M metagenome (GOLD analysis project Ga0209157, IMG submission 185892) | Grasslands soil microbial communities from the Angelo Coastal Reserve, California, USA - 14_0929_05_40cm (SPAdes) (version 2) | ecosystem: Environmental > Terrestrial > Soil > Grasslands ... | reverse complement strand
CGTCGCATGAACGTGGGCCTCGGTTCGTCCGCCAGAAGCCGTGTGATGAGTGCCGTCTTCCCGATCCCCGCGACCCCGATGAGGACCGCAACCGAGGGAGTCTCCGCGGCGAGCCACGCCTGCAGCCTCTGCCGTTCGTCCGTCCGACCGAAGAAGGGTCGGCTCGGGACGGGGACCTTCGGGGCGTCGGGTCGCGGGAGCTCGATCACATCCGAGGCGAGGACCTGCTGGACGGCCTCGGACTCCCGCAGGCCGGACCGACGCAACGCCTCGATCGCGTCGGACCCGAGGACTTGCCTGACGCCTTGCGGCTCGTTCAGCTGAACGGTCCGGGCACGCGCGTGCTCGCGCATGCGGCGGGCGACCTCCTGGCCTGCAGGGGTGAGCTCGTACACCTTCCGCCGGGAGCGCGCATGGGCGACGTGGGCCATCCGTTCCTGGACGCGGCCGGCGGTCTTCAGGCGCTTCAACTCGAGGGCGACATGGGCGCGGCTCAACGCGAGGGCGGCCGCGATGCCGTCCTGCGTCATCTCGACCGGACACTCATAGGCGTCTGCGTGACGGAGAAACCCAGAGAGGTGGACGAGGACTCGCTCTCCTACGGTGACGCTCGACACTCCCTCCGCCCCTCCAGGCCGGGTAAGGGTGGGACGTTACTTAACCCTGTAGGCAGAGGGCGGCGGCCTCCTTTCCTTGGGGTTTTCGCGAGCCGTCGACGCCGGATCGAGGACCCGTTCGATCGTGTCTGGCAGGCCAGCCAGATCGCGCACTTCGGCATCGGGCTTCGGATCCGCAGGAGTCCGGTGAACATCCGCCCGATTCACCCAAATCGTGTGCATCCCGAGACGGGACGCCCCCGCGACGTCTTCTCTCAGGGAATTTCCGACGTGGACGACATCCGCGGGATTCGCTCGAAGAGCTCTCAGAGCCGCTTGGAAAATTTGCGGCCGGGGCTTGTACGCACGGATGGACTCCGATGTAATCACCGCATCGAACCGCAGGCGGTTGCGTTCGAGCACGCCTTCGAGCAACGCATCGTCCGCGTCCGACACGATGGCGCGAGGGACGCCCTCAAGCACTTTCAAGACTCGCCGGACTTCCGGATATGCCTTTGCCTGCCGCCAACACGATTCCAGGGATTCGACATAGGGATTCGGATCGGCCTCGATGCGATGATCGCGGAAGGTTTTGCCGAGGCTCTCTCGCGTGAGCTTCGATAAGGTCCTGAAGGGTTCCAAGTCAGCACCGGAGTACAGATACCGGCCCCACGCGGCTAGGAGCGCGTCCGGTCTCAAGGACGGCCGGTGGTCCTTGCAGATCTCGCGAGCGATTCCGATCAGCACGTCCGGTCCCTCGTCGACGAGCGTGCCAAAGGCATCGAACGTGATCGCCCGTACCATGACGATGTCCCATCATCTCCAGGGTCTTTTATCGCTTCCGTCCCCGCCCGAAGTCGCACAAAAGGCGGATGGGGCATTCATTGCAGGACGGCGTCGGGCGGCACAGCGCCTTCGCATGGGCGACGAGGAGCGCGTGGTACTCCCGGTACATCGCGAGGTCTCGCGGCACGCGGGTTTCGAAGTGCTTCTGGACGTCGTCGTACGCGTTCGTGTCGAAGAGGCCGATTCTCCGACCAATTCGAATCGTGTATGCGTCGACGAGGAAGACGGGATGGCCGCCGGCGTAGAGGAGGATGGAATCCGCCGTCTCTGGCCCCACGCCGTCTTGTGCGAGCAGGTCGTCTCGGACTACGTCCGTCGATCGATCGAAATATCGCGTCAGGTCGCCATCCGATCGATTCAGAAGGTGGCGGCAGAAGTCACGGAGGCGTTTCGGTTTGGTCCGATACAGGCCCGCGATTTTCACGTGTCTCCGAATGACCGGCATAGGGGCCGCCGCGAGCGCGCGGACCTCGAGAAGGCCCGCCTCCTTCAGGTTCTGAATCGCCTCAGCGACATTCCGCCATGCCGTCTGCTGCATGAGCAATGCGCCGACGATTACCTCGAACGCGTCTTGTGCGGGCCACCAGTGTTGCGGGCCGTAGTGGCGGAGCAGGCGTTGGAAGAGGTTGATTTCGCGATCCAAGGTGGAAGACGATGGGCACGGGGAGGCCATGAGGCTTCTCTTGGCGTCGTCCTTTAGTCGGCTTCCGTTCTATCCCGGCGCGTGCATCCTTTGACCACGATGCCGCCGTCGCCAGGCATCGATGAATGGCTCTTCCGCACTTGGAACCTCGCGGGGTCGGATCCGATTCTCGACCGGATCATGATTTTCTTCACGATCCTCACCGGCGTCTACGTGATCTTCCTGGTGGCCGTTCCGCTGTGGTGGCGGGGCCTCCGGACCGCCACGTTCGACGTCCTCCTTCTCCTCGCCATCACGATCGTCGCCACGGAGGCGATCAAGTACCTGGTCGATCGACCGAGGCCGTGCGATGCACTCGCGAACGTGAACACGCTCGCGGGATACCGATGCTCCGCGGAGTTCGATCCGGCCTTCCCCAGCGGACATGCGTCCCGGGCCTTCGCCGTCGCGGCATTCCTGACGATCCGCTTTCGCTGGCGGCTCGGCATCCCCGCGGGCGCCTTCGCCGTCCTCGCCGGTATTAGCCGCGTCTACCTGGGGCTCCATTGGCCCTCCGACGTGCTCGGCGGCGCCGCGGTGGGGATCGGGTTCGCGCTCCTCATCGAGGTCGTGAGCCGTCGCGTGGCGGCATTCCTGACGATCCGCTTTCGCTGGCGGCTCGGCATCCCCGCGGGCGCCTTCGCCGTCCTCGCGGGTATTAGCCGCGTCTACCTGGGGCTCCATTGGCCCTCCGACGTGCTCGGCGGCGCCGCGGTAGGGATCGGGTTCGCACTCCTCATCGAGGTCGTGAGCCGTCGCGTGGAGCCCTATCAACGCATTCGGGCGCGGATCGTCGAAGCGATTCCCCATCTTTCGCGGCGTTCCCGCGGCGCTTAGGTCAGGAGAGCTTTCGATTTCGTGATCACATCGTCGATCGCCCGGACGAGGGCCGGGGACCGCTTCTCCGACATCGCGACGAAGAACATCTTCCCTGTGACCTCGCGCACGGCCAGGATCCCGCCCTCCGACTCGACGGTCACATGGGTCGGGGCGCTCGCCTTCATCGTCGAATAGATCACCTCGAGGGCGCCGAGCAAGGTCGCCGCCATCGTCGCGAAGTTGTCGACCTGTGCGTCATCCGGGAGGACCCACGCAACGGGGACGCCGGATCGGGAGACGATTGCGGACATCCGGGCGTCGGTCCGGGCGTTGAACTCGTGAAGCAATTTCCGGAGCGCTTCGACCGCCACGGCCAAGGACTCCCTCCGAATCGCCTCGCGATGCGGCCCTCGTTATTTAGCTCTTGTTCCGAGGAAACCCACGTTCGATTCTCCCTGGCCCGGAAGGTATATGCCGCGTCCGTCGTCTTCTCGACCGCGATGGAGGAGGGGGCTCGCCTCGTGCTCACGACGAGTGCGGGCTTGCGGGCCGGAGAGAAGGTCCTGGTCGTCATCGATGAAGGGACGAGGTCCGTCGGAGAGGCGTTCCTCACCGCGGCGAAGGGACTCGGGACGGACCCGGCATTGCTCGAGATCCGCGCCCGCACGACGGACGGCGAGGAGCCGCCGGAACCCGTCGGGACCGCGATGGCGGCCGCGGACCTGGTCCTCCTCGCGACGACGTACTCCCTGACGCACACGCACGCGCGCCGTTCCGCGAATCGAGCCGGCGCCCGTGTCATCTCCATGCCGGGGATCGAGGAAGGGATGCTGCGGCAGGGAGGGCTCGCGACGGACTGGGCGAAAATCCACGAGGTCGTGCGCCGAACCGCCCGCCGTTTGCGGGGCGCGCGCGAGGTCCATCTCACCTCCGCCGCAGGCACGGACCTATCCTTCTCCCTAGAGGGCCGGGATTGGATTTCCGAGGATACGGGACTCTGCACCCGGAAGGGGACCGTCACGACGCTTCCCGCGGGAGAGCTCTTCATCGCGGTCGTCGAGGGCACCGCCTCGGGCCGCCTCGTCGTCGACGTGCACTTCGAGGAGCGCCTCCGAGGCCCGGCCACCGCACAGATCGCGGACGGTACCGCGAGCCGGATCGTTGGAGCACAGGCGGCGGTGGACGCGATGAACCGCGGCGGCAAGGACGGACGCGCCCTCGGCCGTTTCGGCTTCGGCCTGAACCCGCAGGCTCGGGTGATGGGTCCGCATCTGGAGGCGGAGAAGGCGGTCGGGTCCGCGCACCTCGGCTTCGGGGACAATCTGGTGATTGGAGGGAAGATCCACCCCGGGGTCCGCGTGGAGTGCATCCTGTCTGAGGTCCGCGTCGAGGTCGACAGCAGGGCGGTGATCGAGAAAGGGCGACTCGTCGAGTGAGTCAGCGGTGGTACAGCACGCTGTAGAAGCGGTTCTCCTTCGCGGTCTGCTCGAGCCGCCCGAAGATCGCGAGCTTGTACCCGCACTTCTTGCACTTGTTGTCCTTGCCCAGGTACCAGCCGGTGATGTCGAACCCGTACCGCTTGATCGCGATCGCGCCGCAGCCCGGACAGTACGTGTTCTCGAGACGATGGCCCGAGACGTTCCCGATGTAGACGTACTTCAGGCCCTCCTCCTTCGCGACCGTGCAGTGCTTCTCGAGCGTCTCGACGGGAGTCCAGGGGAACTCCATCATCTTGTAGTCCGGATGGAACCGGAGGAAATGGATTGGCGTGTCAGGACCGAGGTTGTCGTACACCCACTTCGAAAGCTTCCTCGCGGCCCCGAGATCGTCGCCGACCTGGGGCACGATGAGGTCCGTGATCTCGATGTGGATCTTCTTTGTGTCGCGGGTGTCGAGAATCGTCTGGAAGATCGGCTCCGCGTTCGGGATGTTGATGTACTTCCGAACGAAGTTGGTCTCTCCGGATCCTTTGAAATCGACCGTGACACAGTCCAGGAACTTCGGCATCTCGGCGACCGTCTCGGGTGTGTCGTATCCGTTCGAGACGAAGATGTTGATGAGGCCGGCCTTCCGCGCGAGCATCCCGATGTCGCGCGCGAACTCGATGAAGATCGTCGGCTGATTGTACGTGTACGCGAGGCCTTGGCAGCCTTGTTCGACGGTCATGCGTACGACATCCTGAGGTTCGACCTCGATGCCTTCGACCTTGCGTCGCTGGGAGATGTCGGCGTTCTGACAGTTAGAGACAGCCATGAAGTTCGCGGTGTAGCTGTGGTCCTCTTCCACCTCGATGTTGTAGACCGGGCCCACGTAATCCGCCCGCGAAATCTCCCGAATCGGGACCAAGATGAATCCGCCTCGGCGGATGACGCGTGCGTCCGAGGCTTCCCAGTCGACGTCCTGTGGAGTCATGGACACATGGTCGACCAGGAGCCGCACCATGTGATCATCCGACCGATTCACGATCCGTCCTTCAATTTCATATTCACTATCGTTTTCGGACCGGTAGACCCGAGGGATCTCGTCTAAGGAGAACAATATCTGGGCCACACCGTAGGTGAGCGCTTGCGAGACGGAGGCGCTTCCAAGAACGAAGCGCCCATGGCTCTTCGTGACGTAACCATCTCCGTTGAGATATCCGGTTAGGAACGCCTTGAGGACCCTTTTGTTGCCCGAACGTAAAATGAACTCCGGGACCCGCTTCGTCGCACTTGAATCGCCGCAGAAGTGTCGGAAAACCGTGGCCAAAGTCGCGCTCGATGCGATCACCGCGGTGCGATTTTTCTGGCGGCTGCGCCGAGCCCGGATGCCGAAGACATCTCCCAGGATCTTCTCCACTTCGCGGATTCGAGATTCTTCGTGCGCGCCGAAACTGAACCAGACGGATCCACTGTTGGGTCTGTTTGCGGCTCGGGAGAGCGAGCCTTCCGCACAGTAGTAACCGAACAACCGGGCAACACGAGGCGTGATGTGGAGGATCGCGGGAACGCCAAGCCCTCGCTCTGAGGTTCGCCGAATCCGCCCGTGAACAATTTCCAGCCTGACGTCGTACTTGTACCCCGGCGCGGGTTCGTCGCGGAGAATCTTCTCAACATCAACCGGTTCATCGCTTGACGGTTTCGCGAGAGGAACTGCGAGATAGTCGCCGAGGCGGAGGCTACCCGCTTTCATTTTCTTCACGGTTCCTCCGCCGATTGCCGCAAAGACAGCGTGATCCGGGGTGCACTCGAATCCTGGAAGATAGAACGGACGAAGCTTGACGACCGGCCCCGAGTAGAGATGCTCGAATGCCTTCTGAACCAGCCGCCACCGCCCCTGGTGACTCATGGCTTTCACGCCTTTCACAACGCGCACTTCGGGGTTGCTTGTGGCCTCGCCGTGTCGGAACAGCTCCTCGATTCCCACGTGGCCCTTGTCTGTGAGAACTTGCGTCCCTGGTATGAAACAATAACGGCAGTTGTGTGCCACCACGTGGCTCGCGGCGTAATTGTGAAATGGAACGCACTCGAAACTGTAGACCGATTCTTTCGGGGATTCTGGGCGGATTGAGTTGACGCTGGCCCATTCATAGCGTGAGCCACTGAACTCCCACTGCTGCATGAGTTCCCAGAAACGGGCAACCGTCTCTCCATGACAGTCGAGAGAATGCTGGGGAAGCCGTATCACATGCCCCTTCCGAGGAAATGGAGACCTACCCTCGCGGGCAAGAAGGACTTTGTCCCCTTTTCGCAGCAGCCCCGCGGGCGTCCATCCCCTCGGGGTAAGAATCGGGTGCTCCGCGGTTGCGAAGAGCGCTTCACGAAGGCCGTTGGTGTCGATTCGAAACGTCGCGGCCTTCCGGTTTCCCGCGGATGTCACGACCGATGGAACTGATTGCCCTCCCAGGTTGCCAAGCGATTCCAGCACGTCTCCGGCACGGATCTCCTCGACCGGCTTCGCATCCCCATCGGCCATTTTGATTGGAGTCCCGGCAGGGTGGCAAAGCCAATTGCATCCGGTCGTGGCAATGCTGAAGATCTTCGATCCAGGTCGATAGTGGGAGACAGGTTTCTTCTCGATCGGATCGACGTGTCCGGTAATCACACGTCCGTAGACGTAGAGCCACAACTTGCCCTCGTGCACTCCGCGAATGCCGCACAAACCAACCTGGCCCTCGCCGATCTTGCAGTAGCGGGCGCACGCCGTGCACATGATTTTGTTCGTGCCCTCGACCGGCTTCCAGAGCTCGGCGATTTTCCCCATCGCTCGGCCCGGTGGCTCACGGACATCGAGGACTTCCTTCTCTGAAATCATCGTCCCCGGTACACTGCCCTTCTCGGGGCAAAATACTTTGTGAATAGGTTACCGAATCGCGGAAGAACGGAAGTGTTCCCAGCCCTTCCCCAGGAGAGGTTCCTTCCCGGTTTTCGTAATCAAGACGTTCCCTCCGGAGGTGGCGACCTTCCCGATCACGGTGAGGCGCTGACCGCGAGGCGCCGTTGTGGGCCAACGCTCGAGCAGCGACCCGATCGCGTCCGCCCGGACCGTAGCGAGGAGTTCGTAGTCGCCTCCGAAGTATAATGCGACATCCTTCGCGACCGCCGGCGGCAATGGGGTGAGGCCGCGGTACAACGGAAGCGCATCGAACTCGATCTGGTACGAAAGGCGAGTCATCGAGGCCAGCTGCGCGAGGCTCACGCCCAATCCGTCCGAGAGATCCATGCAGCTCGTCACCGCCCCGGACTCGGAGAGGAACAGGCCCTCGGCAATCCTGGGATACGGTCGGAGCAATTCGTTCAGCGCATCCGATCGAAGCGCCGTCGGTTGCTCCAGGAGTTTCGCCGCATGTCCCGCGCGGCCGAGGTCTCCGGTGACGACGATCACGTCGCCGGGCTTCGCGCCGGTCCGCAAGAGGATCCGGTCCTTCCGTACGCGTCCGAAGGCCGTCCCCGCGACCGAGAGGACCGGCGATTCCTTCGTGTCCCCCCCGAGGACGGCGATGCCGAACTCGCGCACGCATTCCTCGATACCCTGCGCCAACCCGCGCGATTCCTTCGTGTCGCCCCCGAGGACGGCGATGCCGAACTCGCGCACACATTCCTCGATACCCTGCGCCAACCCGCGGAGGAACTCGACGTCCGTGTCGGCGGGCATCGAGAGCGCCGCGACGAAGCCGAGGGGTCGCGCCCCCGCCGCCGCGATGTCGCTCAGGTTCACCGCGGTCGCATACCACCCGATCTGCGTCGGGCTCGCCCCCGCGGGGATGTGCGTCTTCTGGTTCACGACGTCCGTCGTCACGACGAGATAGTCGCCGCCCCATTCCACGACTCCGACGTCGTGGCCGAGGCCGATCGGCTGCCCGCGGTCGTAGATCCGCGAGAGGATTTCGATCGCTCCGCGCTCGCCGATGTCGGAGAGCCGCGTCACGAGCGGAGTGGATGGGCCCTCGCCCTAAGAAGGCTCCGGGCTCGCGGTCGATCCGAGGGGCCAGCCTCACTGCGGAGGCGGTGGCCGGGGCTGTCGCGCTCGGCGGTAGGCCACGGCCCCGATCGCGATGACCGCGACGATCACGAGGACTATGCCGATCAGGAGGAGGTTGCCCCCGAGGCCGCCCGCCGAACTGCCGGCGGTGCGGATCGTGATGTTGCCCCACATTTTCGCGAGATCGTCACCTGGACCGGCGGTGCGGTCGCTCCGATACGCGAAGGTCCCGGTTACGTTGGAGACCGTGAAATTCCACAGGACCTGGTTCGCGAAGTTCGGCGATTTCGGTTCCGACGCGTCTGCGGCCGAGTTGTTATTGTAGTCGATGAACCACCGGTGGCTCAGGCCATCGAGAGACGTTAGGTTCAGGGTCACGTTGTCGCCCACCTCGACCTCGATCAGGGGACCGGGCGTGGTCAAGGAGGTGTTCGTGGATCCCCAACCTCCGTTGCGGCTCCCGTACAACTGGTACGTCAGGTCCCGTCCCGCGGCCGCAGGGGTCGCAAAGGAGGAGGCGGCGAAGAGGAGGCACGCCAAGGTCGCGGCCACCAGGATCCGTCGACGCAGGGTTGACATGGCATCCCATCCGATGGTCGGCCGACGGGATGTCCTCCGGCATAAAAGCATCGGTCTGAATGGCCGGATGGTCTGAGGACGATCAGCCCGCAGCCAGGGCCCGTTCGGAGCCTACGCGCCCCGTTGGGCCTTCCGGAGGTGCAGCCAGGCATCGACTTTCATGAGCACGGCCTCCGTCATGGTCCGGCCCGCGGCGTCCTGGAGCCGATGGTCGGCCCCGGCGATGATCTCAAGGTTCACGCTCGTCATCGACGCGACCAGGTCTCGCAACAGAGGCAGGTCGGTCCGGTCCGACTCGAATCCCACCAGGACCAAGGTGGGGACCTCGAACTCCTCGAGGCGCTCCAGGGCCATCCGCCGTTCCGGTTGTCCCGTGTAGCTGAGGCCCAGGAGGACCGCTCCGGCGCAGAGCTCGTCGGTCGCGGCGGCCACCGCGGCCCATGCGCCGAGGCCACGTCCCGCGACGAAGACGGTGTCAAGACCGGCCGTCGTCCGCGCGTAGCCCATTGCCTCCCGCAGATCGGCGATTTCGTCCGCATGACCGCCCGAGGGCTCCGAGCCTGCGTCCGCGAAAGCGAAGTTGAAACCAGGGCCCACAGTCCCTGGTCCGAGGCGCTCTGCGCGAGCGCCGAGAGAAGCAGACTCCCCATGTCCTCGCTTCGGCCGTGGCTCATCACGAGGGAGCCCCATGCCCTTCCGATCGGAGGGTGCAGTCGGCCGCGAAGGCGGGCCGTCGCTCCGTCGAAACGCACGTCCCGTTCGACCTCGTCGTTCATTCGGGCCCGGTCGGCGGCATCCGATGAAGGTAGATAAGGTTCTCCGAGTTGGAAATCTCCTGTGGGAATCAGGCCCCCGCGGCCTTCAGGGCGGGCGGTCTCTTCGCGGTCCATGGGACCTGGATCTGACCGAGGATATTCCGCCATTCCGCGGGCATGGGCTGGCCCGAATCGTCTCGGCGGTACCAGTCTAGCACGGAGTCGATCTTGGCGTCCCCCCCGGACAAGGTGACCATGAGCGCGTTGCGCACACTCGCAGCGGCCTCCGCCGCGACCCGGTTGTCGAACACGGCGGCGTACGGCACCTGGGACATCCACCACACGACCAGGTAGGCGTTTTTCCTCATGTCGTCGAGCTCCTCTTGGTTCGCGGGTTCTTCGGAAGGCAGGTGCAGAAACGTCCCCGGAGTCGTTCGGTTCGTCGCCATAGGAATTCGCGGTCCGTGGAATCGATGTCCCACGCGAGCGGGTCGTGGTTCCCATCCGAATGCACGTGGGCCACGGCCCGGATCAGGCCGCGGCTCGCGGCGCGCCGGATCACCTGGTACGTCGCGGCGCGGGACAGGGCCAGGATCTCGAGCAGGTCCTGGGCGGTCGCCGGGCCGTGGTGGAGCAGGTAGTCTCGGAGCGTCTCGTAGGTCCGCGCGCTTTGTCCGGATTCGCGTCGGGTCGGGATCATCCGTTCCGAGACACACATGGCGTCGGTCCTAGATTGCCTGCTGAGATGCACCCTTGCGGGAGTGCACTTGACCCGAACACTTTGGACGGGGTTGTCGTGTGACGTGCTCGGAGGGTTGATATGGCCATCCCGGAATGGCCGTCGACGGGCACGAAAACCCGCGCGAGCCGCGAGGGAAACCGATCCCGCGCGAGGAAAAGTGCGCGGGGCGGGATTTGAACCCGCGCTATTGGCTTGGCAAGCCAATGTAACTACCAGGCTATACTACCCGCGCGCCTTTGGGCGTCAAGCCTGAACGGGACAAAAGGCTTTCCGAGCACCCTTCTCCAACGCGGCAGGAGGGCGATGCCCGCCGGATTTTCTCAGAGGCCGCGGCCGCCGCTGACCAGGTACGCGATGCCGAACCCCGCGAGCGCGGACGCGATCCCGATGATCGCCATCTGCGTCCCGCTGCGGCCCGGCCGTCCGATCGTCGTCCTCGCCTTCCACCAGCCGATCGCGAAGAGGGCGAGCGTGCTCACGACGAGGGACACCGCGGTCCCAAGGAGGATGTCGCGGCCGATGACGATGAACGGGATGAGGGGGATCAGCGAACCGAGGATCGCCGCGATGCCGACGAGGACGGCGCTCCTTCGGGCCTGCGTCGGATCGACCGGGGCCAAGTACAGCTCGTGGGCCATCATCAACTCCAACCACGCCTTCGGTTTCGAGACGATCTTCTCCAGCATCTCGTCGAGCTCGGCCCCGTGGAAGTCCCACCGCTCGAGGATGTCCCGGACCTCCTGACGTTCCAGGTCGGGCAAGGTCCGCATCTCCTCCTTCTCCCGCTCGACCTCCGCCAGATAGTGGTCCCGCCTCGCCAAGGTCGATGTGTACGCGACCGCCCCCATGGAGATCGATTCCGCGAAGGTCGCGGCGAGCCCTCCCGCGAGGATGATCGTGATGTCGCGCGACGCCACGGCGACGCCGAGGATCACGCCGAGCACATTCACCAATCCATCCTGACTTCCGAGGATGAAATCGGAGAGGAGGCCGGGTTGCGCGTGCTTCTCCGCCAGCGCGGCCTCGTCGATCTTCCGCCAGAATGCGAAACGGGTCGCCATCGCAGGTGCCGGCCCAATGAGCCACTCGGATTTGACCGTTGTGCTCCGGTGACGCATCGGCCCATGGATGGAATCCGGATTCGGGCGGTCGTGCGCGAAGGTTTTTCTAAGGACCCCCGCATCCGCGCGACGGATGACGGATCCGAGCGCATCTCCGCTCGCGGAACTCGAGTCCGCCGTCCGGCGTTCGAAGTCGGATCGCGCCACGACGGCGGCCTTGGATGCGATTCGCGCGAAGGTCCCACTCATGGAGGTCGTGCGCACCGCGGCCCGCGCGTTCGCCACACACTATGACGGCGCGTCGGGAGTCGCGCCGCGTTCTCTCGTCGCCCTCTCGTCGGCCGCGAATCTGATTCCGGTCATGCAGCCGCGATTCCAACCTTTGCCGGTCCTCCAGGCGGTTTCCTTTGTTGCGGCCGCGAAGAAGGCGGACGCTCCCGCGAGGCCCGCGGTGGTGGTGTCCGGCGAAATCACGCACCTGGGGCGTTCCTTCCTGTTCGGCGTCCGCGATGGAAACCGGCCCGAGGCGGAATCGATTTTCCTCGGGATGCTTGCGGAAGGCAAGGAACGGAAGATGGCCGGCGACATGTTGTTCCGCGCCGCGATCGAGGACATGGGGGAGGCCGGCCGCAAACTGATGGTCGCGGTCAAGTCATGGCAGCTCGCCCACTCCCTCGGTTTCAAGGAGGCGCGGCTCCTCCTGCGACCCGCGGTCCAGTACATGGTGTCCGGCCCGCGAGACCGAACGGCGTTCGAGGCGATCCTCGCCGCCCTCGGGAAGGAATGGGTTGACCTCGAGGCGCTTGCGTCCGGTGGTCGCCCCCTCGATCAGGAAGGACGGACGAAGGTTCGAGACATCGCCACCGCACCGAATCCCTCGTCGTGCATCGCGGCGACCCTCGCCCTCCTCCGGGACGGATACGCGGCCGTGTCGATCGCGGAAGGACTCGCGGTCGCTGCGGCGAAGCGCGTCGTCGCGGCGAAAGGGTACGACCTGGAGTCGGCTCGCGCTTTCATGTTCACCCACGCGGCCAGATTCGTCCTCCGCTTCAGTCGGACGGGTGAGCGTCTGTACGCACTGTTCCAAGCGGCCTTGCGCGTGCGCTCGCCCGAACCGTCGAACTTCGCGACCTCGACGTCCAATGCGCCAGGGGAAGGCGAGGAGCTGTGCCATCTGGCGGGAGAATTCGACGCCCGCAGGCCCTTGGAGGCCGGGGCTCGGACGCGGGCATACTTGTCCGGCGGCTATTCTCCGTCGCGGCTGCTCGACGTGCTGGCGAACTATGCCTGCCGCGATTCCGCCGTATCGAACGACGGGATCTCTCTGATCTTCGCGGACACCTGTGTCGCCGAGTTCCTCGCATCAAAAGCGCCCGAGATTCCGATGGGGCTCGCGAAGATGATTGCGGCGTCTCCGAAGGACCAGGCCGCCTACAACACGTGGGCGCCGCATCTGGCGGCGTGACATCACTTCTTATTCAGTTCCTGGCCGATCAACGCGAAATGCGCCAGGAGCGCCTCGATCTGGATCCGCTCGCTGCTCCCTTCCGTGAGACGGAAATCCGTCTCCCCGATCCGGTCAAGGAGCCGCACCTTCGATTCGTCCGGGACGTTCAGGTCGAACACGGTGCGGTGCAACTGCCGGACGATGTCCTCTCCTGACAAACCGTATTCGATCAGGAGTCGGTCGAGGACCTCTCGGGCCCGGAGGAACTCGCCCTCCAAGGCCTTCTCGATCAGTTTCTTCACTTCCTCCGGGCGGATCGTGCTCGCGACCTTGTACAGGACATCCGCGTCGATCGTCGCACCGAGCGAGGCCGCGACCTGGAGGGAATTCACGGCTCGTCGCATGTCCCCTTCCGCCACGTAGACGAGGGCTTCCATCCC
>Ga0209157_1002897_pt1 | contig 13429 bp, 10 predicted proteins | sample GraSoiAngelo_135_FD_185892 | JGI IMG/M metagenome (GOLD analysis project Ga0209157, IMG submission 185892) | Grasslands soil microbial communities from the Angelo Coastal Reserve, California, USA - 14_0929_05_40cm (SPAdes) (version 2) | ecosystem: Environmental > Terrestrial > Soil > Grasslands ... | reverse complement strand
TTCGAGATCGCCGGCGAACGCGGCGCGATGTAATGCAGTTGCAAAGACAATCCGCGGCGACGCATTCCGATTGCGCCCGCGTGGCGTATTGTTGACGATCGCGTTCGGATTTGCGCCGGCGTCGAGAAGTTTTTTAATGAGCGGAAGAGGATCCGTCGTAACGGTCCACGGGAATCCGTTTGTTCCCAGCTCCATGTTGCGCCGATCAACTGCCCAGAACAGCGGTGTGAACCTTTGGGCATCGGCGTGGTTCACATCCACGTTATTGTCGATGAGGAACGACGCGAGTTCATATTGCCCGTTGAAGATGGCTAGACCTAAGGCGTCTTTGCCGTCACCGGCGACAACGTTCAGGCCTGCTCCAGCCGCGACCAAGGTCCGCGCGATTTCAAGATCGCCTTCACGCGCTGCGAACATTAACGGTGTGAGCCATCCGCCGGCCAACTCCTGGGGCGTTTGATTCGGCTTGGGCGGCTCAGGCGATGCACCTTCAAAACCACGGCCGTGAGCATCGGGAACAAAATAAGAACGGGCATTCACGTCGGCGCCCCGAGCGATGAGCAGCTTGACTGCGTCGAGATGGCGTTCGGAAACCGCCCACATCAACGCGGTCGTGCCGCCCCAGGTCTCGATGGCATTCACCTGCGCTCGATTATCGAGGAGCACACCGATGGCCTCGGTTTTACCGGTCCGCGCAGCAAGCATGAGCGCGGTGTCGCCGAACTTGACCAACTCAGCAAAGCGGTCAAAAAGTGATGGAACCCGAGGTTGCCCGGGCGCTCCGAGACGTCTTGACGAGTGTTGTGGAAAATGGAACAGCAAGCCGACTGGCTCACGTCTTCGCCACGCAAGACGGCACACCGATAGCGGTTGGTGGGAAAACAGGCTCCGGCGACAATCGCTATGAGGCAGTTGGGCCGGGAGGTCAGCGGATATCCTCGCGCGCACTCAGCCGAACAGGTACGTTCGCCTTTTATATAGGAGGGCGATATTTCGGCGTTGTAACCGCGTATGTCGCCGGTGACCAAGCTTCAAACTACGTCTTCACGAGCGCTCTTCCCGTCACAGCCCTAAAGCTGCTGGCGCCCGCTCTTAGCTCATCGCTGGACGCTAACGCTTCCAATCAACATGCGGAGGTCTTTAGCCATTGAAGGGAAATCTTTGCGGCTGCCTACCACTTCTCTAACTCCTTCTGTAGGGCCCGATCCTGATCGAGGTCACTTTGTTTGAAGGATTGGGATAACATGCTCGAGACAGAAGCGAACATCTAAGTCCTGCGCCGTTGCCTCTTCTCCTAGGTATGCTGTAGCTTCCTTTTCATCGTCTTTCACCAGTGTTGTGAACCGTCGATCAAAGTCATTGCCTGAAGACCTCTTCAATTCTGTCGGTCAGAGCGCTAATGCGCGAAAAGCTGCGAAATTAACATTTCGCCATGCACAGGTATCGAACACGCTACGCTGAAGGGACAAACTCCGGATCGAAACGCCCGAATCCAGAGGCGCGAGTCTCAAATCATGTAGTTGGCAGTCACATTGTCGTGGGTTATACCAAACACCGGTCGCGGCATGAACTACGAATTCGCCAGAGACACCTTTACCTGGTCCTGAATAAGAAGATGAATTTGTCGACCTCCGACGCGCCATTCACACCTTCCCTCCGATTTTTGGTTTAATTTGAGTATGCTTATTCCAAAATAAATCTTTCGCAGCACAGGTATGCGCAGAATATCCTGGCCAAAACATTCGCGTGTTGCTCCTGGGAGGTGTTTTCATGCAATCGGGAATCCCCAAATTCTTCAGGGTTTTGACGCCCGGGAACTCGCTGCGACGAAGAATCGCCGTCAGCCTGGCTATCGTGAGGCTGATTCTCGTACCCGTCATTTTCTTGTCGGCCTATTACCTGGTCAAAATGGATCGGATCGTCGATCGGATTGTGCGTGTGAATGCGCCCATGACAACCTTGGCACAACGAGCCTCCGTGGATTTCTTGGAAGCCCGGCGGGCAGAGCGTAATTATTTCTTGCTTCACGATCAGGCGTATCTGCAAAGTAACCGAGACGCGCTTGTCCGTGTGAGGCGACTACTGGACGAGATTCGGATTCTGGATCCCAAAGAGCACGGGGCCATTCAGAAAATAGTGCAAAACGTTGAGCTGTACGAGCGACAATTTGCGTCAGCGGTGACGCTCATGGAAGAACCGGGGAGCACGCCAATACAGCGTGTTCAAGAGGTCGTGCGGGCTTACGAAAGGAATTTAAATGACCTTTTGAAGCGAGCCCGATACAACAAACAAACCCGGTTGATCGAAGATCTTCGCGATCAGGTCGATTCGTTCGATTTCGAAATAGCAAGGACGGTTGAAGCGGGGAACCCTGTTTTGCGCCAAGTCACATCAGATCTACAAATATCCAGCCAGGAAGTGTTACACATTTTGTCGGATCTGGAGATGCGAGGCTGGGCGCGCGTCGAAGAGGATCATGAGGGGACTCGACATCTTCTCTACCGGGCTGAATGGATACTCAGTATCGTTTCTGGACTCACCCTCTTGCTGAGCGTATGGATCAGTTTTGTGCTGCCCCGTCAGGTAGTAAAGCCCTTGATTGAACTCAGAACGGCGGTAGATCACGCGGTCTCGGGAAACTACGACATTGAGTTTGAATTACAGGGTGAGGGAGAACTCGTTAATCTCGCGAGGAGCATCCGTAACCTCATTTCGCAGGCACGCCTGACGGTTTAATCCACTGGCCTCCTGTCGCCCGACGCTTGCGTGAGCGATATCATTTGTCAGTTGTCTCTCAGTCAACGATGTAATCGAATCGAACATGCTCGTGGCCACACAGAATAAGCACAAGAGCGCTCCTATGTCTTAGCGCACCTAGAAAACATATTTCAGTGCAAACTGGTTACGACGCTACTTATGTTGAATGTCGCCGGGCGCTCGCTGCCGATCGAGTGGTAAAACCTGCAACTGCCACTGAACTGGAATTGAGTCCGGTGTGAAGCAAATTTTGCTATCGCAGGCTTGGTATTCGAGCTTTCCCGCAATCGTGATGGTTTTTCCGTCTGCACCAAGCGAGTTACTGAAGTCCGACGCGGTCGGCACCTCCATGTCCTGGCGAATGCGGAATGTGCCCTCAAACACAGGGACACGCTCCTTGATGGCCGGCAAATAAAGAATTTTAGAACGCGGGTAGACGGCAGACTTCAGTTGCGCTTCGCGCGTGGGAGTAATCAGCAGGTTGGTCGGTTTATATCCTTTCGTCCCCGGTGCATAGACATGGACGTCCGGAGGGAGCCGCACCTCTGCGGTCAGGGTGATACGGTTCCCGGGAAATGCGATGCGATCGGACTGCGCAACCGTGAGTTGGATGTGGGGTGCTTCGACGCTGTTCGTGACTTCTTCGCCTAGCTCCGGAAAAAGTTTAGCAACCACGTTGTTTCCGGAAAGCCGCTCGCGGTACTTTGCTTCAAAAAACTTTTCTCGAATCACGCCATGAGTGTCGATAAAGAAATATCCCGGGCGGGCCATACCCTTGAACTGCCCCGTGGCCTCGACGTTCAAAACCTGGTAGGCGCCAAGGATCTTGGAATTGGGGTCGGCAAGCAAGGGAAAATCGATTTTGCGACGATCCGCGAAGTATTTCAGTATGGCTTCGTTGTCATAGCTGATCGCGGCCAGTTGGATTCCTTGCTTCTCAAACCTTGCTTTGGCGTTTTGGAGCTGAACCAGCTGCCCTTTGCAGTAAGGTCACCAATCCGCGGAACGGTAGAAGAGGAGAACCGTACCGTGCGATGCCTTCAGACTTTCCAGTGTTTGCTCCCGCCCAAATTGGTCGCGCGCTGAAAATGAGGGCGCCTTCTGCCCGACGGGGAGCCCGATCGAAGTGAGCAATTCGAGGGACGAGACGTGAATGGTGTTGGCTTCGAGCGCCCCATGGACCGTTACGGCATCCCCCAGGTGTCCTACCGCTTGCTTTTGGGGCTCGAGATCGTAAATTTGCCGCGTTGTATCGTCATAAAACACCAGCTTCGCGCCCCGCGCATCATCCGTGCACTTTGGTGCTTCGGCGAACGCCTCATCGACGGTACAGCCGCTGTTGATGACGACGCCTGACCACGATCCGGAAGTTTTCACGTTGTCCTGTCCCCCTAGGGCGAGACTAGAAGCGAAAAGAAATGCCCACGGCATTATCCAAGAGAGTTTCGTCATCGTCGTGTCCTGTTTTTCAGTGGAAACTTACCCCAGTCGGGCCTTATGGACCCTCGCGTAAGATATCATACGCGATAGGTCTTTTGAAGCTATTCTCCCCACTTCAGTACGAACCCGCCGCCGGCCACGACATTGTGTTGTCCGCCTGTAATGCCTGGTAGATTATAGGCAGGACTTCCTGTATAGAAGTCGCGGATCTCGCCGCGCGCGCCAATCCATCGCCACAATTTTGTATCCAGGCCTGCACCGAAATCGAATGCGCCCCGATGAATGTAGCGTTCCGCGTTCGGATTGCCGTTTATCTGGAGAGCACTGCGTTCATAGACAGCGTATCCGCCTCCGACGGCAACATAAGGTGAAGCCCACTTGCCATCGGCGAACTTCACCCGAACCCCCGGAGTCACAAAAATTGTAGCGACATCCCGAATGGACGCCGTATTGGCCGAAGTGACAGTGCGTAATGGATTCGCCAGGAAGTGAACCTCGCCGTACAGTGCCACGGCGTGAGCTCTCGACAACCGGCGCCCATAGTTTGCTTGGAGCGCAGTACCGCCGCCGAGGTGGAGCGCGTTGGGAATGCTCCCACGATCCTGGGACAGGAGACCGCCCAGGGTTAGCCCGATCTCGTGTTTTTCGGCTAGTACATCTTGTGAAACAAAAAACAGGATCAAAAGCAGTTTTCGTCGCATAGCCATTAAATACCGATCGGCCTCGAAATATTCCCGGAATACCCACATACGTCCGTCGGTCTTTTTTTTGGATTAGGGAATAGTCACGGCTACTCCTGGTTTGTTACGACATGGAGGTGACGTAGTGGACAGCGAGCGGACGCTGATCGAAAAACTCAGGGGGCGGGACGAAGGCGCTTTCCTAGGACTGGTCGAACAATACCATGGCTACCTCGTTCCACTGGCGAATGTCTTCGTCTCGAACAGAGCAGTAGCGGAGGAGGTCGTGCAGGAAGCCTGGCTGGCCGTTCTGAAGGGTATCGACCGATTCGAGGAGCGCTCGTCATTCAAGACGTGGATCTCGCGAATCGTTATGAACCTCGCAAGGACACGAGGCGTACGGGAAAGCCGGATGATTTCTTTTTCGGACTTTGCTGAGAGAGAGGTTGAAGGATCGGAACCGGCCGTCGATTCAGCCAAGTTCCGCTCATCCAGTGACGAATACCCCGACCACTGGTCCGTCGCACCAAGACCCTGGAACCTCGATCCCGAAGCGCAGCTGTTGAATAAAGAGACCATGGCTGTGCTCGAACAGGCGATCCACTCGTTACCGGAAGCCCAGCGGCTGGTCCTTACCATGCGCGATATCCAGGGATGGAACGCAGAAGAGGTTTGTAACGCTCTGACCATTTCCGAGACTAATCAGAGGGTACTGCTCCATCGGGCGCGGTCAAAAGTACGTGGTATTCTTGAAAATCATTATTCGAATTCAGGCGCCGGGCGCCGAGAGACCAATCGTGACAGAAGGGGAGATAACCTGCAAGGAAGTGACCGAGCTCGTAACGGATTACCTGGAACAACGATTGCTGCCGCCGGCTGAACGCACAAGGTTCGAGCAGCATTTGTCGGTGTGTCCAGGATGCATGGTTTATCTCGATCAGATGCGAATCACGGTTAAAACGCTCGGCACTGTGCCTCCCCTCGAAATTCCTGAAAGCATCAAGTCCGGCTTGTTGGGAGCATTCCGAAGTTGGAAGAACTCCCGCTGATCATTCGCCCGGAGAGGCCGGCGCGGTAGCCAGCGGGCCGGCGCGCCGGGTGAGGGTCAGGGAGAGGGTTTTCAGACTTCCAGGCGGTGTAAATGACTGTAGACGAGGGGGGCAATCGTAGAGGCGACATTCAGGTTGGAATTGTGATTAAGATTGGACACGACATACGCCAGGTACTTGTCGGATTCAAATCCGGCGACCTCCAGGATCCCTTGCCTGTCGCGATAGATCGGTAAACCCGAAGCATTGATTACTGCAACGGCGTCGGCCTGAGCGAACGACTCGCCGCGCTTTTCGGTGATCACGAGAGAGACGATGGCGCCCTTGCCACCCGTCAAGATCACGTGGATGTACTGGCGATGATCTGCCGTGCACCTGTGCCCCTGAACCATTTTGAAATCCGGCCCGAGCCTGGCCTGGACAGCGGGCACAAGATCGATGAACTCAGGACCGAGCGCCGACTGTGTGGAATCGGCTTTCATCTTTTCCAACGATATGAAGCGCTTCCATCGCTCTAACACGATTGCGCAGTGGACGTGGTCCACGAGCCCGACGCGAAGAAGTTCCTGCACGCGTGTGGAGACCGTTTCCACAATGCCAGCGTCCGGTGAAACTTCAATGACGTATCCCCATCGCAAGGTCTCAATCCCTCCGATGGCCAGCGCCAGGACAGCCGCAGCGGCCATCATCCAGCGTGCGGTGTCACGCGAGAAAAAACCTGGCCGGGCGCGAAACTGATGACGCAACTGCTCGGCGAATTCCGACGGCACCTCTTCGGCCGCGACTGCGTTCTTGACAAGCTGTTTGATTCGAGCGCGGCTCTCAATCAGTCGAGTGCAATCGGCGCAGGACTTGAAGTGTTCGAGCAGATCCTTACTCGTCTCGACCGGCAGCTCGTCGTCGAGGTACGCATCGAAATACCGTCGGTACGTTTCACAGGATCGTCCGTTGAACTTAAGCAAGTTCATAAGCTCACCACCTGTACATTTTCCGTCCTGCTCTTTAAAGGACGGTGGACCGCAGGTTTATTCCCCGACGACAAAGGTTTTTCGACCGGAAACGTTCAATGCGACGCCGTTGCACGAACTCGAAGTGCCGCCGGCTAATGCGCCGGCGATGCGCTAAGTGGTTGGGATTGCGTACGATTCCCGTATTATCGCCGGAAGCCTTTCATGGCGCGGTTGGGCGGCTTTACACGAAAAGTAGCGCTTGGGTAATGTAGTTGGACGGCGTGAAATTGTGTCCTTTACGCAAAGCCCGCTTGCACGCATTCGTGCGATTCTGTCAGCTGGCTAGGTTGCGCTCTCCGCCCTGACTTTCGTCGCTTTTCGACCGGCGCCATATTCGACGACGGCTCTCAAAATTTCCGCAACGCTCCAGGCTTGAGCGAAGCAACCGCGTGGATGATGGGGTGGATCGCCGTCGAAGATTTCGGAGATATGTCCGATGCCGGCTTCGGTCAGGTGACCAGACAAAGCTTCTAAACACCCGCGTAGCCTATCCTCTGCCTTTCGACGACCGTTCACTTTGACGTAGGCGTCGATGAACGGTCCAAGCAGCCACGGCCAGACCGGTCCCTGGTGATAGGAACTATCGCGTGCAAACGAATCACCTTCGTACCTTCCACGATATCTCGAGTCCTCAGGCGAGAGACTACGCAGCCCGTACGGCGTAAACAATTCCCGTTCGACGGCATCGACTACTGCTTGGGCGCGGGCTTTATCAAGCATGCAGTGGGTCAGGCCCACGGCAAGAATCTGGTTCGGCCGCATGGCAGGATCCGAGCGGCCGGCGCCGATGCAGTCGTAAAGGCAATCGGCTTGTTCATTCCAGAACAGCTCGTTAAAGCTGCGGCGCGTAAGCGCCGTGAGTGCCCCATATTTTTGAGCGTCGGCCGCAAGCCCGATCTTTGCGGCCACATCTTCCATGGTGCGGAGCGCGTTGAACCAGAGGGCCTGAATCTCGACCGCCTTGCCGTTTCTCGGCGTGACGACCCAGTCACCGATCTTGGCATCCATCCAGGTGAGTTGAACAGCCGGATCGCTGGACTCGATCAGCCCATCTGTATCCATCTTGATGCCGTAACGGGTTCCCCGTTTGTGCCAGTCGATGATATCCGCCATGACAGCATAGAGGTGATCTCGCACGAACGTATAGTCTGCGGTGTACTGCAGCAACGCGCGCACGGCCTCGAAGTACCAAAGCGTCGCGTCGATCGTGTTGTATTCGGGAGCTTCTCCGGCGTCTGGAAAGCGATTCGGCAACATTCCGCGGTCAACATATTTGGCGAATTCGCGCAGGATGCTCCGCGCAATATCGAAGCGGCCGGTGGCGAGAGTCAGTCCGGGCAAGGCGATCATGGTGTCGCGCCCCCAATCCGTGAACCACGGATATCCCGCAATAATGGTCTTACGATCACCCCGGCTGACGATGTACTGGTCGGCTGCCGCCGTGAGTGTGCGCACGAGCTCGTCCTCGGATGGAGCTCGCGCAGCCACTTCGGAACGACGCTTCGACTCCTCGTCTCGAAGTCGGCCGGCCGAGCGGACATCGAGAATCTCAGTCGAAGTGATGACTGTTGCAGTGTCGCGCCCAGCCATTTCGAATCGAAAGGTAAGTGGATTAAAGAGATCCTCGACAAAATCCAGCCCGCGTTCACGCTCGAGCGCGTAGTCGAAATTCTTGTACCAGTAGCCCTGCGTATTCAGGTCGTTCGCGTCATGTGCGAAGTAAAGAACCGGATGGTCTGGATACGGCTGCACCGAAGCGAGCTTCTCGTCGTGCAAATGAACACTTCGCTCCAGAGCATCGTTTTCATGAGTCAATGCATGGTAGTCTCGGAACCCGATCAGCGGCCGCAGTTCCAGTTGAATCGGCCGCGTCTCTTCAGCGGAGAAGCGATACTGAATGACCGTTGTATTTTGTCCGTGCACCATGAACAACGACTTCTCGATCCGGACTCCATCTACCTCGAACGTAAATATCGGAAACGGATCGAGTCTGAATCCTTCCAAGTACGAGTAGCCCTGTGGGTAGACAGCGCCGGAATATTGATTTGTGGACAGGTCATATCGAATGCCGTCGATGACGACCGTCTCTTCCATCTTCGAGAGGAGGACGACCCTGCCGGATGGAGGCCGCGTCGCTGCCGTAAGCAGCGCGTGATAGCGGCGCGCGTTCAGTCCGATAACCGTCGAGCAGGCAAATCCACCGATGCCGTTGGTCTCCAGCCATTCACGTGTGGTCCCGGAGTTGAAGTTGTGAAGAAGTTCCGTGGTATAGGAGATCATGACTTCAGCTCCAGCATGTCGGGCGCGAACTCGCGGGAACTGAGTTCGGCCTTGTGTGCGGTCGTAAACTGAACGAGGTCTTTCGAGAACAGCAGGTCCAGCGTCCAGTCCAGCGCCACGCGGCACTTCTTTTCCAGGCGGGGAAGCTTGCTGAGGTAGATGGTCCGCCATAGCCACCAGGCGATGAACCCGGAAAAATTCATCCCAAAGATCTGCGCGACTCCGGTGCGCTTGCCGATCGCGGCGAGCTGACCAAGCGTGGAGAAGAGGAAGGGTTTCTTCGCCTCGCCTCGGATGCTCGCGCACAGGTTGCGCGCGAGCGTCCGTCCCTGCCGCAAAGCATGCTGTGCGGTTGGAGGGTACGGGTTGCCGGTTCGAGGATCGGGAACCGATGCACAGTCACCGACAGCCCAGACTCCAGGCCAGGCGGGCACTTCCATGTATTGGTCGGTGGCGATGCGGCCGCGTTCCCTTTTGCACGGAAGCGTGTCGAGGATCGGATGGGGCGCCGTCCCGGCCGTCCACACGAGGGTTTTGGCAGGCACTTGCGATCCGTCACTGAGGTCCACTATTCCGTTGCGATAACCGAGCACTCGTGTATTCAGCCGGATCTCAACGCCTCTCTGCCCGAGCTTGCCGGCCGCGTATCTTCCAAGTTTCTCGCTGAGCTCCGGAAGAATGACGGGTCCGGAATGAACCAGGACCAGCCGGAGATCTGGCGCGTTCAGGTTTTTATAAAAGTCAACCGCCTCGCGCAAGAAATCGTTGACTGCGGCAATCGTCTCGACTCCAGCAAACCCCCCTCCGGCGACAACGACGGTCATCAAAGGTGTCCTTGCATCGGTGCACTCGAAGTCGGCTTCCTCGAGGCTCTGAATCAGGCGATTGCGAAGAAAGATGGCGTCTCCAAGAGACTTCATTGTCAAACCGTGTTCTTCAAGGCCGGGCAGGTTGTAGTAGTTCGTGATATTGCCCAAGCCTATGACCAGGTGATCGTATTCCAATTGGTGCCGATGCCGGTCCACGCCGTGCGATACGTCGACACGCTTGCTTTCGAGGTCGATCTGTTCGACCTGTCCCTGGAAGAACTGAACCCGTTTGAGAAGTTTGCGAATCGGGTTCACGATATGCGTCATGTCCAGATCGCTGGCGGCGACTTCGTGCAGCATCGGCGTGAACAAAAAGAAATTGTCCTGGTTGACGAGCGTTACTTCGATATCGGCGTCGCGCGCGATCGTGCGCTCGATCTCGAGTGCCGTGTACAGGCCGCCAAAACCGCCACCCAGTATGACAATACGTTTTTTCGTAAGTTTGATCGAATTCGAATGCAGCAATTCCCCTCCTAACTTAGTACAGTACTTCGTAATTGTGGTGGCGTAATATTCCCCTCCTCTGCGAGGAGGGGAATGCCCTCCATCCATACGTTGCGCATCAATTAATTCCACATCTTCAGAGACCGCCCCTTCTACAGTTTCGCAACTTCGCAAAAGATCTTGATGGCGCCTTTGGCGTTCAAGAGTTTGTCGAACAGTTCCTGATAGTTGTCCAATCCTTTTACCGGATGCGTTAAGAGGCGCTTCAACCAGCCCGGATATTGAAGCTCGGCTTGAGAAAGGTCGCGCACGCCGGCTTCGAAGTACTCGCGGTTCGCGTTCACAGTTCCGACCATCACTTTGTTGCCGAGGACAAACTCCAGATTGATCTTGTCCGCTGGTACTTCGATGATCCGGTTGCCGCCCGTGACGCTGGAAAGGACGAGCACACCATTTTTTGCGAGCGCGCGCATGCTCTCGAACACGACCGGCGAATAGCCCGTCGCTTCAAACACCAGATCGAATGGTCCATATTGGACAGCTCCGCCGGCTATGCTGGTTTCCTGAGTGGATACGTACCGTGCTCCGGTGGCTTCGATCAGGTGTGAATTGAGCGTGGGCTTTTTCGCCAGCGCAAACGTCGTCACTTCCAAGCCGCGCAGCCTGAGGATCAATGTCGCCAGCAGCCCGATCGTGCCGGCGCCCATCACGGCGGCGCGCCGCGGTTTCCACACCCGCATCCGGCGTTGAATCTCGTATGCCTGCGTGATTCCTTTTTCGACAACCGTTGTAGGTTCCAGCAGCACACCAACCTCTTTGAGACCTTCGGGCACCTTGACAATGAACTCTGCATCATCAACGTAGTATTCCGTGAGGTAACCATGCCGAAGGTTGATGCCGCGCTCGTAGTAAACGTCATCGGTTGTCATGTCGTTCGTGCCGATCCGGTCGTAGATACTCGTGCCGGGGCGGCGCACAGTAGCCACCACGTAGTCCCCTGGCTGTAATTCATTCACGTTTGATCCTACGGCCTCGACTCGTCCAAAACTTTCATGACCGAGCACGAGGAAGTCATAGCCTGGAGGCGCCGCGCCATATTCGGCGGCATTGATTTCTTTGTCGGTTCCGTCCACGCCAACGCGCAGCACTTTCACAAGGACGCCACGGCCATTCGGGATCTCGTCGAGTGTGGGCCTGTCGAGTTCGGCAAGGTACACACCGCCCGCCATGCCGGGCCGCACGGCGATGGCCTTCATGGGTGTTGGCTTGGTGTTTGGTTCCAATGTAACGGCGGTTTGGGATTTCATATGAATTCTCCTCTGTAGGCGCGGTTTATGACCGCGCGTTTTCTAATAATGTTGAACTCTCTGCGCGGTTATTTTCTGAGGCTGCTCGCTGTCGCTCTTCCGCTTCGCGGACCGCGCCTACAACGCTCTGCTGGAGGAGCTTGGCAACGACGCCAGTCCATCCTGTCTGATGACTCGCTCCGACACCGCTCCCGTCGTCTCCATGAAAGTACTCGTAGAAGAGAATCAGGTCCTTCCAGTGCTCATCCTGTTGGAATTTTTCCGAGACTCCATGGACCCGCCGAACTCCGCCGGCATTCCGAAGAAAGATCGACGCGAGGCGGCGCGAGATCTCCTGAGCCACTTCCCACAGCGTGAGGAAGTTTCCTGAACCTGTCGGACACTCGACTTTGTAGTCTTCGCCAAGATAGTGGTGGAATTTCTGAAGCGACTCGACAATGAGGAAGTTCACCGGAAACCAGATTGGGCCGCGCCAGTTCGAGTTGCCGCCGAACAGGCCGCTGGTCGATTCTCCCGGTTCATATTCCAGGCGGTGTTCCATGTCACCGACGCGCAGCGTGTACGGATGGTCCTTGTGATACTTCGACACTGCGCGGATTCCGTAGGGCGACAGAAACTCGTTCTCATCCAGCATGTATCGCAGCACGCGGCGAAGCTTGTCGCCATCGAGGATCGATATCAGGCGGCGTTCACCCATACCGGGTGTGAACATGCACGCCTGGCGTTCGGTGTAGCCGGGACGATTCGCGATGAACCAGTCCATGCGGCGCTTGAAGGCCGGCAGGCGCCTCAGAAGCTCAGGTTCGAGAGTGTCGACAGCGTAGAGCGGAATCAATCCGACCATCGAGCGTGTCTTCATGGGAACCTCGCCCATGTTCGGAATGTGCAGCACGTCGTAGAAGAATCCGTCCTCGTCGTTCCAGAGACTGACGCCGTCTTCGCCGCGATTATTCATGGCGTAGGCGATCTGTGTAAAGTGTTCCCAGAACTTGCTGGCAACGTCTTCGTAGGCCGGATCCTCGTATGCCAGCTCGAGCGCCATGGCGAGCATGTTGAGGCAATACATTGCCATCCAGCTTGTTCCGTCGGACTGCTCGATGTGGCCGCCTGTCGGCAGAGGAGCGCTGCGATCGAAGACGCCGATGTTGTCGAGTCCCAGAAATCCGCCCTGAAAGATGTTCTTACCTTCGGCGTCCTTGCGATTCACCCACCATGTGAAGTTCAGCATGAGCTTGTGGAACACGCGCTTGAGGAATTTAAGATCTCCCCTTCCCCTGCGCTTCTTCTCGATCTTGTAGACGCGCCACGCAGCCCACGCGTGAACCGGCGGATTCACGTCCCCGAACGCCCACTCGTACGCTGGAATCTGACCGTTGGGATGCATGTACCATTCGCGCAGCAGCAGGATTAGTTGCTCCTTTGCGAAATCGGGATCGACGAGAGCCAGCGGAATGCAATGAAATGCGAGATCCCAGGCCGCATACCATGGGTATTCCCATTTATCGGGCATCGAGATGACGTCGGCGTTGAAGAGATGGCGCCACTCATGGTTTCTTGCCTTGCGCCGCTCCGGAGGTGGTGGTGGAACATCCG
>Ga0209157_1002893_pt1 | contig 13438 bp, 17 predicted proteins | sample GraSoiAngelo_135_FD_185892 | JGI IMG/M metagenome (GOLD analysis project Ga0209157, IMG submission 185892) | Grasslands soil microbial communities from the Angelo Coastal Reserve, California, USA - 14_0929_05_40cm (SPAdes) (version 2) | ecosystem: Environmental > Terrestrial > Soil > Grasslands ... | reverse complement strand
CTTTGCACAGGGAACTCGGCGCGCTCAATCATGGCCGAAGCCATAATGAACCTCAAAGGCAGGCCTAATTTCACAGCTTATAGCGCCGGCAGCCATCCATCAGGCGCAGTCCGGCCGGAAGCGCTCAGACAACTCGAAGCTGCCCATGTGCCCAGGAACGGTCTTCGCAGCAAGAGTTGGGATGAATTTGCTAAGCAGGACGCGCCCCAACTCGATTTTGTCTTCACCGTCTGCGATAACGCCGCCAAGGAAGTGTGCCCGGTTTGGCCCGGACAGCCACTGACGGCTCATTGGGGCGTCGCAGATCCAGCAGCAGTGCGGGATACGCCGCAAGAGATAGAGCGCGCGTACCGTGATGCTTTCTTTATTCTCGAACGGAGAATCAGCCTGTTCCTTTGTCTCTCGCTTGCAAGCATCGACAGGCTTGCCCTGAAAAAAGAAATCGACAACATTGGACATCACTGAAATGCAATCTGACCGCCCGTACGGTCGCGTTGCCTCCAGGGACCTCATTTCCGGTGGCAGCAGTCTTCAGTTCCGGCATCCGTAGTGACTCACGCTATATGTGGTAACTGGGGTTATATATAGTAAAATCAAAAAAGCGAGCCCGCCTGGAAACAGCAGCTCGCACTTTCTCGTAGCGCAGCCTTCACCGTCTCCTCGCTCGACGAGCATTCCAATCTGGGGAAGGATCATGTACGGAAATTTCCTGCCATTCGTGTCGCTGAGGACGCTTGCTCTAGGAATCGCACTCTTATCTTTGGCGCGGACCAGTGCCGCGCAATTCGTGCCGGCATCTCCACCCATTGCCGATCCCGCCGACACGCGCTTCAAGGGCGTGTCGGAGGACTGGAGGGTAACTATCCTCAATCTGCCGGTACTTCCTTTGAAACTGATGATAAGAAAGAGCCACATCCCGCGGATCGCGAACGATATAGATTACTTTTCGATATCTTGGGTCAAAATACTGGTGCGTCTTTATAATTCGTGGGCCTCGGTGTACGTTTGAGAGCGCGATTGGATTGCGAAGAGGTATCCACCGAAAGATCGTTTAGGTCTGGATTCTGGTGTCGTTCATCAAGTCTTCCCGATTGCGCCAAAAACGTGCATTAAGTGCCTCCCGCGAGTCACAGACTTGAGGCATCCTTTCCGATAGCGTACAAACTTGGGAACGGCAGCGGCACGTGAACGGCATTGTCCAGCAATCCTCCAGTCGTCCGTTCCCCGTCAGTACTTAGCAGTTGGTGCAGCACTGCCCCTCAGCGTATCCTGCTAGCCCGTGTTGAACCTGATCGATCGCTATTTTCAACTGGAGCGCAACCGCACTACCTTGGGGCGCGAAGTGGTCGCGGGCCTGACCACGTTCGTGACAATGTCTTATATCGTGGTCGTGAATCCAGCCATTTTGAAGGCAGCGGGAGTTCCGGCGGGCCCATCGATGGTGGCCACGATTCTTACGGCAGTCTTTGGCACACTGCTGATGGGCCTTTATGCCAAGCGGCCGTTCGCTATTGCGCCGTACATGGGCGAGAACGCATTTTTGGCCTATACGGTCGTGCAAGCTTTGGGCTTTAGCTGGCAAGCGGCTCTGGCGGCGATTTTGTTGGCAGGCGTCGTGTTTCTGGTCCTGACAGTAGTGCACCTGCGGCAGTGGCTCGTGGATGCGATCCCTTCCGCCTTGCGCTACAGCTTTGCGGTTGGAATCGGACTGTTTCTGACATTTATCGGCTTGAATCAAACCGGTGTGGTTATGTTGGGAAGTGCGGGAGCGCCGCTGAGGGCGGGCCATCTTACAGCCGCCCCGGTATTAGTCGCGATTTTCGGTTTCTTGCTGATGGCAGTGCTGATGATCCGCCGCTTTCCCGCCGCCATTCTGATCGGCATCCTCGCAACCGCGTTTCTGGGGTACGTGACGGGAGTAGCGGCACCACCGAAAGCATGGGTGAGCTTGCCTCCCAGCATTTCTCCGATACTGTTCAGCGTGGATTTTCGAGGAGCACTGAGCTGGAGATTCTTCCCGATTGTGCTCACGATTTTTATTATGGCCTTCGTGGACACGATGGGTACGCTGATTGGAGTGTCGGCACGCGCGGGATTTCTGGATGAGAACGGAAACTTGCCACAGATTGAACGCCCGATGACAGTGGATGCACTTTCCGTGATTTTCGCGGCTTTGGTCGGGACGTCTACCTCGGGGGCTTTCATCGAATCTGCAACGGGAGTCGAAGCTGGGGGAAGGACTGGGTTGACCGCGGTTGTGACGGCAATCTGTTTTCTGGGCACGCTGTTCTTCTCGCCATTCATATCAGCAATCCCGCCTCAGGCTTACGGACCAGCGCTGATCGTCGTAGGCCTGCTCATGCTTTCGCCTATCACCAGAATTCGCTTTGACGATTTCACCGAGCTGATTCCGGCTTTCGCAGTGGTCGCATTGATGAGCTTTACGTACAATGTCGGGATCGGAATTACAGCCGGGTTCGTGCTTTATCCGTTCTGCAAGCTGGTTTCCGGGCGAGTAGGCGAGATCAAGCCGGGGCTGTGGGTACTGGCTGGGTTATCGCTGCTGTTTTTTGTGTTTTATCCTTATCCGTAGACGCATCACACAATCGTTAGGCTTCACATCTGGACGGCGCCGGTTGGGATTAGACGCCTAAACTTTGTCGCAAGCCGTAATTATCTTGTTTCTCATTATTCAGGAGACCCTAACACTGCCAATGAAAAAACAGTTGCCTCTGAACGCGAACGAGGTACACGCTTTTTTGCGTCGTGGTACATCGAATGCAATTTTGCTATTGATTCTTCTTTACGTCACTACTCTCAGCACTTTTTCGGTTGCGCAGCAGATTCCTCGCGTTCAAGTCTTCGGGGGCTACTCGTATACGCGTTTTGACAGTCCAACGCTTGGATTTGCAAATCGCTCAAACCTGAATGGATTCAACATCTCTCCTGCATTTAACTTGGCATACGGATTTGGGGTAAAGGTGGAGTTGACTGGGCAATACGGCTCGAAGGTGAACCTGCGCGATCTCACGGTGGGTCCGCAGTTCCTTTATCCGCGTGGCAGTATGCTGTTCTTTGCTCATGCGCTTTTCGGCGACTCCAGGAGCTTTGTTCGGGTTGGAACGGGCGAGGGCGACACGGCACGGGCCATTGTGCTCGGCGGCGGACTCGATTTTGACATTTCTTCTCGATTCGCATTTCGCGCCGTGCAGGTTGATTACGTGCATACCTCACTCTTCAGCACTACGCAGAATAATGTGCGAATCTCGACCGGGTTGGTGTATCGCTGGCACACAATCAGAAGAAAAGGACACAAACCAACCTTATCATCTCCGTAGCTGCTGGCTGATTTGGGGAAAGAATGGAATGATCGCATTGAAGCGAATAGCTTTGATTTGCGTATTGCTTGTGCTGGCGGGGCTAGTCGGCTGTAGCAGCTCGTCCACGCATATTGCTTATGTGACCTTGCCCACTTCGAATTCCATCGCTGCCTTCCGCGTGAGCAACCATTCGGGCAAGTTCACGCCCGTGGTCGGATCGCCGTTCGCGGCGGGAAATTCGCCAAATTCTATTGTGCTGGATCCTGCAAATAAATTTCCTTATGCCGCCAATCAAACCGGAAATGATATTTCATTGTTCAAGATCGACCATAGTACGGGAGGCCTTACGGAGGTCACGCCGCGAACGCCGGCGGGTATTAGTCCGGTAGCTCTGGCAATGGATTCCGCGGGCACGTTCTTATTCGCAGCTAATGTGAGCTCAAGCAATATTTCCGTTTATTCGATTAATGCAGGTACAGGCGTCCTGACGGAAGTTTCGGGATCACCTTTCCCGGTCTCGCCCGGCGCCAGCCCGGTGGCGCTCACAGTTTCTCCTTCGGGAAAGTATCTTTACGTTGCAAGTTCTACGCTCGGGGTAGTGTTCGGTTATTCGATCGGCTCCGGCACAGGGCTGCTGCAGCAAGTTCTCGGTTCTCCATTTGCCGTGGGCAGTGGGCCGTTCTCCGTGGCTGTCGATCCGACGGAGCATTTCGTTTACGTTGCCAATTCTTTGTCAGATACGATTTCCGTTCTTTCCCTTGACGCGAGTACTGGAATGCTTACTTCCCTGCCCAACTCGCCTTTTACTGCCGGTACGAATCCTGTCTCGATGGCGATCGATTCAGCTGGCAAGTTTCTTTACGTTGCCAATCTGGGCGGCAACAACGTGTCTGCATTTTCGCTGGATTCCACTACTGGCGTACCCACTGAGCTTACAACGCCTAAGTCGCCTTTCGCAGCAGGTACGCGGCCAATATTCGCGACGATAGATTCCACTGGCAAATTTCTCTATGTCGCCAATGAAAATTCGAGAGATATCAGCGGGTTCAATATTGACTCAAGCACGGGCGGATTGACGAATGGCTCGATCGCCGCTTCGGTCGGATCTGCGCCAACTTCGGTTGCTACAACTACAAAGTAAGCGCGCTTTTGGATCAAAACCACAGAGGGCGCAGAGGTACACAGAGGGAGATTCTAGGCTAATTTCTTTATGATCCGATTTGGAATTCTCGGCTTCGGCTTACATGCGGTGAAACGGGTGATGCCCGGCTTCGCCGCGGCTAAGAACTGCCGCGTTACTGCACTGTCGAGACGAGATATTGGCAAGGCTCAGGAATCGGCTCGTCGTTTCAATATTCCTCTTGCTTTTGATTCTGCCGAAGAGCTTTGCCGATCGTCCGAAGTAGATGCGGTTTTCGTGACCACGCCGAACGCCTGCCATCTGTCTGATGTTTTGCTGGCGATTAATTGCGGCAAGCCAGTGCTCTGCGAAAAACCGATGGCGGTCAATGCAGACGAATGCCGCCGGATGGTCGAGGCCGCAAGAGAGTCAAAACTGGTGCTAGGAGTAGCTCAGGTCTTCCGATTTGAAAACAGCACGGCGCGCCTCCGCGAACGTATTGCAGGCGGCCAGATCGGTCGGCCGATTTTTGCGCGGTCTGAATTTTCTTTTCAGGCAGCAGGTGGCCATCCTCGAACCTGGCTTTACGACCCAGCCGTGGCCGGTGGCGGTCCCATTGCCGATGTGGGGGTGCATAGCGTCGATGCGCTGCGTTACATTCTGCAAGACGAAGTTTTGCGAGTGAGCGCGCGGGGAATGCACGATCACGAATCCGGCGAATTGGAAGCTGCGGCTGCATTAATCCTTGAATTCTCGCGAGGAACTCTGGCCAGCGTGCTGGTCTCATACCGCGCCGGCTACCGCACGCCAATTGAAGTTGTCGGTGAGAACGGAGCGTTGCGCGCCGACGACGGGTTGAACGTAGAGCACCCGATTACTCTGGAACTTCGTCGCGACGGAGCCGTCGTCGAAAGGGAGACAGTATCGAATCAGGGCGCTTACGCGCGGCAGGTGGATGCCTTCGCTGCGGCTGTTGAGGGCACCTCCGAGTTTCCGGTTCCCGGCGAGGAAGGCTGGCAGAATCAGGAAATCCTGGATGCGGCGTACCGCAGCTTGAAGAGCGGGAGAGCGGAGCCCGTGGAAAGAGTTGTGGGACCCCGAGCGTCGGTCCTCAGCAGTCAGCCGATTTCTCTGAGATTTAAGGGGTGACCGCCGGCGTAGTGGGCGGTGGATCTTTCGGTGCCGGTGGGACTCCTTTGGCTTGCACGATGGCCCAGTGCCAGTCCTGATCGGAGCCGAGAGTCGCACCGAGAGTCTCCTTAAACACCGTAGTCTTGAATGGTGCGGCTGCGCCCTTCAGATGATAGAGAATGGTCACGTCAGAATGCTTTTCGGGCTGTGCAGCGGCGGGTGTAGTTTCGGCGGCAGTAATCAATCTGGCCGATCCATACTGAGCAGTTTGCCTCTCTGAGCGCCGCAAAATTGTTAAGCCAACGGTGATCTCTTTTACATTCCACGCTGTTCCGTTATAGACCGAGAGCTGCAGAGTGTCGCCCTCTATGCTGGCTGGGCCATCCAATTTGCCAAGCTCGCTTTCGGGAAGCTCCTGCGAAATAAACGGCGTTGAAAGAAGTGAGGTAGTGTTCGAGTTGAATGAAAGGCTGCAAGTCACGTCTGGCGAAGAGACATGAAACGTTTTCCCAGCATTATCGAAAGAAAACATCAGGCTGCCGGCCTGGCGATGAGCCTCGACCTGGTCCATGATCTTTGACATGTTGTCGTTGTCGATCACGGTCTGCACAACTGGAGTTTTGCGCTGACGCAAGGTGCGCGCCAATTCGCCCAAAGAGACATCATTAGTAGTATCGGTCTGCGCAAAGGAGCATGTTGTGACTACCAATCCCAGCGCAACCGAGACGAGCGCTAATCCGAGCTTGGACATTTTCAGTTCGAGTCGCCGCACTATTCTGCCGTAAGGCAAGCGCCGCAGACACTACTCCGTAATGAAAGGAACTCAATTCATTACCTGTAGGGTCTGAAGAAAATTGTACCTACGGATCAGCGATCAGGAGGCGGAACTAACACAAACCTTGGTTGTAGACCTTTCGCAAAGGGAAAAATGGGCGTGCGCGACGAAGTAGCACGCAACGGGGCGCCGCACGCCCAGACCAGAGGCATTACAACAGGCCAGAGGAGCGAAAACGTGTAACCGGATCAGCCACCGGAACTGGTTGCCGCCGGAAGACCCAGCGGGCCACCGCATACCCCAGCGCCGCGTAGCATAAATAAACCAGCTTCATAAATTACCCCAAACTGCCAAAGCGAATTGCACCTTGGGGGAGCAGCGGAAAGCTGCCATGAAAGTAGCAAGCAGGCACCGGTAGGTCAATTCACTAAGGTGCCATTCGCATAGCACGAAAGTCACATGCGGGAATCACAATGCGCACGTCTGGCCCGTGCAGGGCAAGGCCGTGCAACATCACCATCAAAGAGCGACGCCAACTGTTGTAGCCCAGAAACATCATCGTGACGGCGGCTTCTTTTTCTTCAAAGCCGAATCGGCAAGATCAACCCATTTCTCGACACGAGACTTTTCAAAATCTCTGTCGCGTCGGGCGTAAGGAAACATACCGGGTACGTCTTCGGGAGAGACGCGCCTTCGCCTGCGCTCTTGAAACATACGTTTCCGCTCGCGTTCCATTGGAGAGGCTCGAAGTCGCCCAGTAGACGCGAGTCAAGCTGTGGGAGTTTACATATTTGCTGCTGAGACTTTCGTTCGATGCCATACAGTGTTTCCTGTATTTACGGCAGGTGCTCTGCTCAGGCAGTCTGAAACGATTCAATAGCTTTGCCCTGAAGATGGCCGCTCCTTCGCCCACAATCGCGAGCAAGCCCTTGATTCTCTGCGTAGAAGACAACGAGATCTATCTGCGTCCGCGGAAGGCCGTGCTGGAGCAGGCTGGTTATGCCGTTCTCAGTGCGAGCACCGGCACAGAGGCAACGGAAATTCTTCGTGATGCTCCTGTCTGTCTCGTCCTGTCCGATCACATGCTGCGGGGAACAACTGGCACTTTTCTTGCGAAGCAGATGAAGAAAATCAAGCGCGATGTGCCGATCATCCTGTACTCGGGGAAGCCACCGAAAACCATGCGGAATGTGGACGGCTTCATCAACAAGGATGAGTCTGTGCCGCGCTTCTTGTCTCTGATTGGCGACTTCGTTAAGAGGTACCACGAGTAGTTTTGTCACGCTTGGGATGACGTCGGGATACTGCCACTTCCTGAAAGTCCTGAATGGCTGCATCCAACCGCTCACCGAGGCGGGGTGCCATCGTTCCTTGACACCACCTAAGAAACTCTGCGGCCTTCGCTGCTGCCGCAAGTAATGCGTTCACTTTTGTCACGGGAACAGCCCGCCATCCGGGTTCCGGCTCTGGACTGCCGGCTTGATAGCTCCGAAGCTTTCGATGGATGGTTGTTCTTCCGACGCCTAAAACGGAGGCGGCTCCGCTCACGCCTAATTGCTTCACGGCAACGAGAATGGCCTCCCGCTCAATTTCTTTCAAAGGGCGAATCTCAGCGCGTTCTAATTCGCGCTCGCCACTCTCCTTGGTGACGTGGTCTGAAGCCCGGCGACTCTCCCCATAATTACCGCTGCTCGTTGGCTGAAGGCCCACTGATCTGTTCACGATGTTATTGTTTTTGCCCAATCCTAAAGCGCCGCACTGAACTGTGACTAAGAAGTGGATCGGAATTTCAGTGCAACCGATTCAGGCAAGCTCTCCTCCAGCCTCTTTGAGAGCCACTGCTTTAGCTCCGTCTTCTGTTCGGGGGAGAGCGCGCCAAATCGTAATCCGGAGCGACCCTTCTCATCGCACCAACAGATTTCACTCTGAGCCGCGAATTGGCTTCCTTGACCCGGAATCGCAAATTGAAGGGTGACCTGCATGCCGGGTTTCAGAGGCACGGAGGAGATTACTGCCATGCCTCCTTCGCTGATGTTGACCGCTTGGCAGCGAATCTCTCCCGCCTCCTGCTCGCGGATAGCAGCGGGGATTGAAATCGGACAACGGAAGTAGCGGAGACGTTCGCGGATGATCAGACCATATGCAGCTTTCAATGTTCTGCCAACGGAGATGGCTGAAAGCGGCCGTTCCAGAACGAAGTTGCTGCCTGCCGCAAATGCCATCGCCGATTGTTTAGTGCTGTCTGTGATCGCGAACGCCACCGTTGTGTGGTTGGAGGGTGAAAGGCGCACTCGTTCAAGAATTGTCCTGCTCTGCTCTCCTATTTTGAGGTCTACCACCACGGTTTCGAACTTCCGCGTGTTCACGAGGCGAATGGCGCTTGGAACATCGGTACACACTTCGGTGGTTGCCGCCAATTCTCGCAGCGGCTCCGAAATTTGCTTGATTGTCAACGGGTCATCTGAAACCACCAGCGCCCGTACGGCCGATTCAGAGGAAGTGAGATTCATGCAAACAGCTTCTCTTGGCACGAGTTCCCGTTATTGTTTCCGGAGGTCGGCTCACGGACACGGAGCAAGAGCAAACTCTGGTCATCCTGCTGCATGCCGTGCTGCTTTACACCATCCATGACCAATTCCCAAATCCGCGACAGGGGTTGGGCGGCTTCCTGACTCAGCAGTTGTTCCAGTCGCGCCAGACCAAACTCTTCGTCTCTCTCGCTGGCTACCTCCGTGATGCCATCGGTGAGCATCAGGAACACATCACCCGGTGAATAACTGACTCGCTGGCTCGCATAACGACCGCCGAGAATCAGACCCAAGGGGAATTGCTCCATGGCGAGCTGAACCGTGTCGTGGCTGCGATGGCGATAGTGCAGGATGGGCACATGCCCAGCCAAGGCGTACTCGGCTTGGGTTGAGCCGTCGAAGTGCAGCAGGGCGAGGGTGGCGTACATGTCCGGGGTCTTGAGGGCAGGCAACACACGGTCTGCACCTTCGAGCAAAGCCACGGGCCGTTGATGGAACTGGAGAGAGACCCGCAGCGCGGCCTTTAATATCCCCATGAGTTGGCCGGCGGGCAGACCGTGTCCAGAAATATCGGCGACGTAGGCGAGCAGACTTCCGTCGCTCTCGACAACGTCGATCAAATCGCCGCCCATTTCTGTGCTAGCAATGGATTTGCCGTAGACCTCGAACCTCGGGGTCTGGAAAGAAAGGGTTGGCACCAGAGTAGCTTGAATGCTGTGGGCGAGGGAGAGTTCGGTCTGCATCCTCTCGAACCGCGTGAAGAACTGATCGTGGAGCCACTCGAAAAAACGCGCTTGTACAGATGAATTCGTATACTGGCAGTGAATCCCGGCTTTGCCATCTCTGTTATCCCAAATGACCGCGCCTTCGGCACTCACGAACAGATCAGTATTGGGAACTGCAAAGGCGATGCTTAGCCGTTCTCCAACCTCAAGGGGGTGAGGAGTCCTGACTGCCATCCCGCTTTGGCTCAGATTAATAGTGGTACATTCCAGTAGGTCTCCTGATCCTCTCCGGATCGAAACCGTCAATTCAACAGCTAATCTGAAGTATGCCTGCCGGTCGTGCAGCATACGTCCATACACGCTACGCAGCAGGTCTCTTATTTGCGATGGAACCAATGGACGCTCGATGATGAAGGCAGCACCTAAAGCGGATGCTATTTCTTTGGCCCGACTGTCACTGGCTATCGCAACCACCACAACATGTTTATTGGGGCGCGGCAGACTCTTTAGTATGTCGGCACACCGTCCGACGTGGTCAAAGTCCAAGACGACTGCCTCGAACTTCTCGGACGAAAGCTGATCGATAGCGACAGATTCGAGGAAGCACTTCTGTGTCTCGATACTGTTCTCGCGGAACAGATGCGAGAAGATGCTGATCATCTCTGGATCGCGGCCCACAACGAGCGCCTTCATCCCAAACGGCGACTCAGCAGTGGCTTTTCCGGGCTCGGAGGCTAGTTCGAGTGCTTCGCGACATTCACCAACAATGTGTTTCTGTTTTGCGTAGGTGATCAATGCGTCCGCCGCCGCGCCGAGCATGAAGATTCCGAAAACGGCGAGTGGGTCTGCTAGCAATGCGTACAACCTCGAAGGCGATAGCTTGAGAGTAGCCGAGTCTTAATTTGGACAGGTAACGTAAAGAAACGACATAGACCCACCGAAGTAACTTACGGTGACGAATCGAGGTCAAGACTGCTCGAAACTTGATCGGGAACTGACTCGAAGGTCACGGCTTGCGAGGCTTTTGCCGATCAGCCCGATTCTTCTTGATCAAATCGACCATTCCAAGATTTGCATCCACTACCCCCCCGATTATCATCGGGAATGTACGCAGGAAAGCGAGAATCGACAACTAGGGCGGGCAACTGTTCGTCTCTCGCAGCGGCTTCCGAATCGCGAGCCTGCCCCGGAGCCAGCCATCCACCTCGTTCCTTGAAGCAAACACGACTGCTCCTTTTTGCGGGCTCAATCGCCGAACCGGAAACTCGTATGCATGCTCCCAACGCTGTACGGTCCTGACGCAGGCTCCCACGTACTGGGCAATATCTTTCCATGACCGCAGCACTGCACTGGCGGACCGCGCATTACTATGCGTTGGTTGAAGTTGGATGTTTCTTCCTAATTCCACAACAACTGCGCCGACCTGTTTCACCCTGCCGTTCGAGTCGGCCATCGGGAAGAAATTGTCAATCCAGTGTCCCCCGTCAGGCTTGGTCGGCAATGCTCCGGCAACCTCGCAATTCACAACAGATCGGGCCGTGTCGAACACCTGCTGGATCGCAGGTTCCACTTGAAGAGCAACGTTTCCAAGAATCTCCCGTACGTGCTTTCCCAAATGGGAGTCAGCAGAAGTGCCATTCGAGGCCGCTAAACATGAGTTAAGCATCCGATAACGTAGCTGTTGGTCAAAAATGGCAAGCCCCACATTGGAACTATTGAAAAAGTCGGCGAATAGCCGCTCTGCATCTAACAACTCAGCGAGTACCGTCCGGATCATTACACAGAACCTCCGATGGAATTTGTGGTCGGATCTCCCGCATAAACGAGAACGGGAGTTCTCATTTCGAATTCTCTGATCTGTTTCAGAATCGGGACAGCCCCAAGTAGTTAAATACAGATTAGCCAAGGATCGCGATTTTATACTTGCTCCGGAACAAACTCACTAGCTGCTTGAGTCTACGGTAGTTACGCCGGAACACCTGAGACAAAAGTCCACCGCTTACTGGTTGCTTGCACGAAGTGTTTCACTTCGTGCGGCGGCTGAGTGCCCTGATCCGGTCGTTTTCGAGAAATCCCGCCCGGTTCGGCTTGTGTGCTGGAGAGTCCGGTGGCATTGCACCTTCATCTATTAATTAGGAATGAGGGTGCCCACTTTTGCCCCATCTCGCAACGGAATTCAGGATGCAGCGATATTTGAAGAATTGTCGCCAGACGATCTGAAGCTGGTGCTGAGCCGGGCCTCCGTGCGAGCAGCACCTAAAGGGGCATTTCTCTTCCGTCAAGGAGAACCTGCTAGAGAAATGTTTCTCCTTGAATCTGGCTGTGTGCGGCTTAACGAGATCACCGCTGATGGTCGCGAGTTGCTGATTCGGTTCGTGCGACCCGGTGAGGTGTGTGGCGACAAAGCGGCAATTGCAGGCGCGGAGTACGGCGCGTCGGCGGTGAGCGAGACACCTGTCCGAGCTTACGCATGGACAACCGGGATGATTATGGCGTTGCTAAAGGAAGTGCCCCGGCTCGCAACGAACCTGTTCGGCATCACGACACGTTATTTGCACTACTCGCGCGAACGCTACCGTCTTCTGGCGACAGCCTCGGCCGAGTACCGAATTCGTTGGGCTGTGGCAGACTTGGCCCGCAGCATCGGCTCTTCGGATGGAAATGCCACCATCGTCATTACCGGCCGAGCCGTCCAGCAAGATATTGCCGACCTAGCAGCAACGACAATCTACACTGTAAACCGGGTGCTGAGCGGCTATGAACGACGGGGCATCTTGACCAAGAAACGTGGACGTATTGTTCTTTTCAGAACGCTCCAATGAACAAAGGGGCGATCCGCCTGCCGCCTTCGTCGAGAACTTCCAAGCGGAGAAAGAGCGACCAAATCGACGTGCGGGTTGGCACAATCCTTGTCAGCGACCGATGTTGCCATTTCTGAGAAGTTGGTCGCGCTTGAAGTAGCGTTCGGCGACCACAAGCAGAGGGTGCGCCCTTATGGATTATTGTTTTTTCGCTTGCAGATTTGGCGGAATTTTTCGCGGCTGTTCTGAAAACCGAACAAGGCGGCGGCTGGCTTTTAACAGAAATTGCTTTGTCCGAGGGGGGCGCGGAGCGCCAAATCACAATCAAGCAGAACGCATTTCTGCTCGGTCAATTCTCGACATGGCATCAGGAATACAGCGCAAATGGAGTTTCGTGTGATCCTGCGAAATGGCTTCTGTTCTGATTTCGAAACAAGGCTGCCACCATCGAGCATGCACAGCAGCCTCACTGCTATACATCATGGTCATGGGCACCAAGTCAGATGTTCTGCTGTTGCTCGGAATATTGATGTTGGGCATGGCTCTGGGAGCATTGTTGACCCTCATTCGACAAAAGGCCATAACGGCAAAAGTCATCCAAGAACTGGAGGCGAGGTTTGAAATCCAAAAGGGAATGCCTCACGAGGGCCGCAAGGATGATTCGACGAAGCCGGATGCAGCATAACGCTATTGCGGACGTTCCACAAATTGCTGAGTCTCTTTACACATCCTCCAAATCATCTGTGTGACAGACGAGAAGAAACAGAATTTATCTAGGCTCCTCGCCACCAGCGCTGGTGGCTTCCGCTGTCGGTACGACGATCGCCTGGATGTTTTGTCCGGCCATGATTTTCTGGAATGAGGCCAAGTCCGTTTTTTGCAGCTCCGCCCAGTGCGCCAGGTAGTCGTCAGTTTGCTTCTTGAGTTTGTCGAACTCCTGATATTCGGCTTCCGTGGGAGCGGAGTCGGTCTCGTCGGACACGAGCAGCCCAAGGTAGGCCAGCTTGCTATCCGCGCGCTGCGGATAAGCGAGTGAAT
>Ga0209157_1002890_pt1 | contig 13443 bp, 14 predicted proteins | sample GraSoiAngelo_135_FD_185892 | JGI IMG/M metagenome (GOLD analysis project Ga0209157, IMG submission 185892) | Grasslands soil microbial communities from the Angelo Coastal Reserve, California, USA - 14_0929_05_40cm (SPAdes) (version 2) | ecosystem: Environmental > Terrestrial > Soil > Grasslands ... | reverse complement strand
TGGACTGGGCGCTGTCGCGCGACCGCTACTGGGGCACGCCGCTCAACATCTGGGAATGCGATGCCGAGCGCGAGCACCGCGAGGTGATCGGCGCCTACGCGGAGCTCGCCGAGCGCTGGGGCAAGCCGCTCCCCCGGGACTTCGACCCCCACAAGCCGTTCATCGACGGCTACACCTGGTCGTGCCGCCATTGCGGCGGGACGATGCGGCGCGTGCCGGAGGTCATCGACGCGTGGTTCGACTCGGGCGCGATGCCCTACGCCCAGTGGCACTATCCGTTCGAGCACCAGGCCGACTTCAAGGCGCACTTTCCGGCGGACTTCATCTGCGAGGGGGTGGACCAGACGCGCGGCTGGTTCTACTCCCTGCTCGCGATCGCCGCCGGCGCGTTCGACGCGCCGGCCTACAAGAACGTGATCGTGAACGAGCTGGTGCTCGACGCGCAGGGCCAGAAGATGTCGAAGAGCCGCGGCAACGTGGCGAATCCCTGGCAGGTGATCGAAGACAACGGCGCGGACGCCGTGCGGGTCTACCTGCTGGGCCAGAGCCAGGTGTGGCTCCCCAAGCGGTTCGACCCGCGCCACATCGGCGAGGTGGCGGGCGGGCCGCTGAACACGGTGCGTAACACGTACAAGTTCTTCGCGGACTATGCCGTCGATTGGTCGCCGCCGGGCGACGGTGAGCCGCCGTTCGCCGCGCGGCCCCTCGCGGACCGCTGGCTGTTGGCGCGGCTCGACGAGGTGGTGGCCACCGTGCGCGAGGCGTGGAACGGCTACGACGTCACGGCCGGCGTGCGCGCCACCATCGACTTCGTCGTGGACGACCTGTCGAACTGGTACGTGCGCACCAACCGGGCGCGCTTCTGGGCCCCCGACCGCGCGGCGGACGAGGCGGCCCTCGCCACGCTGCACGAGGCGCTGGTCACCACGGCGCGCCTGCTCGCGCCCGCCGCCCCGTTCATCGCCGACTGGCTGCACCGCGCGCTCGCGGGAACCTCCGTCCACCTGGCGTCGTTTCCCGCCGACCGGGGGCGGCGCGAGCCGGCGCTGCTCGCCGCGATGGCCGCGGTGCGCCGGCTCGCGACGCTGACGCGCGCTGCGCGGGAGGCGAAGGGGCTGCGCGTGCGCCAGCCGGTGGCGACGCTCCAGGTCGCCGTCCCGGCCGCGGTGAAGGGGCCGCTGTTCGCGGACCTGCTGGACGGCATTCTGGCGGCCGAGGTGAACGCCAAGCGCGTGGAGGTCGTGGCCTCCGACCACGAGCTGGTGACCCTCAAGGGAAAGGCCAACTTCCGCGCGCTGGGGAAGCGCTGCGGCAAGGAGACGCCGCAGGCGGCGGCCGCCGTGTCCCAGCTCACGGCGGAGCAGCTGCTTTCCCTGGAACGTGGTGAGCCCATCTGGGCCGGGCAGTGGGAGTTCCGGCCGGAGGACGTGACGGTCACGCGCGAGGTGGCCACCGATTGGGTGGTGCAGAGCGACGGTCCCTACGTGGTCGCCCTCGACCCGCGTCTCACGGAGGATCTGGTGCAAGAGGGGCTGGCCCGCGAGGTGGTGAACCGCGTGCAGCGGCTGCGCCGGGATGCAGGGTATGATTATACGACCCGGATCGAGTTGAGCGTGGCCGGCGCCGCCGACGTGGTCGCCGCCGCGGGCGCGTTCCAGCACTTCGTCGAAGGGGAAACGCTGGCACGCCGCACCGTGCTCGGGGGCGTGCTCGAGGAAGCGGATGTGACCCGGGAAGTGGACATCGAAGGGCGTCGCGTGACCATCGCGCTGCGCCGCCATGACGGACGAAAGGGTGGTACCCGATAAATGCCGACGAAATCCAAGACCAAAGGCCTGAACAAGAAGCAGCTGCAACACCTGGAGAAGCGGCTGCTCGAGGAGCGCAACCGGGTGATGAAGGAGCTCGGCTATTACGGCGAATCCTTCAACGCCAGCCTCCAGGCCTCCGACGGCGATCTCTCGAGCTACTCGTTCCACATGGCCGACCAGGGCACCGACGCGATGGAGCAGGAGAAGGCATTCCTGTTCGCATCGCAGGAGGGCCGCTACTTCTGGCACGTGAACGAGGCGCTGCGCCGCCTCTACGCCACGCCGGAGAAGTACGGCAAGTGCGAGCAGTGCGGCGAGGACATCGGCTTCGACCGGTTGGACGCCCTGCCGCACGCCAGGCTGTGCATCCGCTGCAAGGCGAAAGAGGAAGATGGCAAGCGGCGCTGACCGTCGCCTGTTCTGGGGCGCCGCGGCGGCGGTCTTCGTCGCGGACCTCGTTACCAAGCTCGTCGCCGAGACGCTGCTCGCGCGGCACCTGCCGGTGCCGGTGATCGGCGAGTACGTGCAGCTGCGCCTGGTGTACAACCAGTGCGCCGCCTTCGGGCTCTGCCTGGGTAGCTACTCGCGCTGGATCTTCTTCGGACTCGCCCTTGTGGCTCTCGTCGTGCTGCGGTCGATGGTGCTCGCCACCCGGTCGGGAGACCGGTTCCGCATCGTCTCGCTCGCCCTGGTGTGCGCCGGGGCCGTCGGCAACGTCGTGGATCGCATCCGCAGCGCGCAGGGCGTGGTGGACTTCGTGGATGTGGGCATCGGGTCCGCGCGCTGGCCGACGTTCAACGTCGCCGATTCGGCCATCACCGTGGGCGCGATCGCGCTCGCGGTCTCCCTCTGGCTCGAAGGGCGGGCGCAGGAGCGGGCCAAGGAGGCGAGAGCCGTCGAGCAGCCGTGACGGCGGCCACCGTCGCTTTCTGCGTCGTCGCCGCCCAGACCGAGCGTCTCGACCGCTTCCTCGCCGATCAGCTCGCCCTGTCGCGCACGGTCGCGGCCCGGCTCGTGGCCGCCAAGTGCGTCAGCGCGGGCGGGCGGCCGCTCCGCGCCTCCGCGCGGCTGGAGCGCGGCGCCGTCGTCACGGTCACGCTCCCACCCGACGCACCGCCCCCCAGGACCTATGCCCCCGCTCACCAGACGCTGACCTTCGTGTTCGAAGACGAGCACCTCGCCGTGCTCGACAAGCCGCCGGGCCTCGTCATCCACCCGGGGCCGGGTCACTGGGACGACACGCTGGTGAACGTGCTGGTGGGGCGGGGCACGCCGCTCGCGCCGGGGGCCGAGGGCCGGCCCGGCATCGTGCACCGTCTCGACCGCGACACGTCGGGCCTGCTCCTCGTCGCGAAGACGGAGGCGGCGCACCGCCGCCTCGCCACCATGATCGAGCAGCGGCGCGTCGAGCGCATCTACGCCGCGGTCGCCTGGGGCCACCTCGCGAAGAGCCCGGTCACGATCGAGGCGCCGATCACGCGCCACCCCAAGGACCGCAAGCGCATGACCGTGCTCGCGGGAGGGCGGCACGCCGTGACGCACGCGGCCGTCGTCGCGCGCTTCGCGCAGGTTGATCTCTTGCGCGTCCGCCTCGGCACGGGGCGCACGCACCAGGTCCGCGTGCATCTCGCGCACGTGGGCCATCCCGTCGTGGGGGATCGCGAGTACGCGTTCGGGGGCAGCCGGCGCGTCACGCCCTCCGAGCGCCGCGCCGCTGAGCGCCTCGAGGCGCTCGCTCCGCGGCAGCTGTTGCACGCGGCGGCGCTCGGCTTCGACCATCCCGTGAGCGGTGCGCGGCTCGCGCTGCGATCCGAATGGCCCGGCGATCTCGCGCCGGCGCTCGCGCAAGCGGCGGCGGATCCGACTTTGCTTGCTCAACGCAACCCGTTGCAGTATCTTGGCTTCTTCGCATCGGATGAGTGACGCCGGGGTAGTCCGACTGCTCCTGTTCCGGGTAGGGCGCCTCACCTGCGCGGCCGAGGCGGAAACGGTGCGGGAGATCCTGCCACGGCTCGAACCCACTCGAATCCCCGGGGCGCCCCCGGTGGTGGCGGGCCTGGTGAACGTGCGCGGGACCCTGGTCACGGTCGTGGAAGGGTGGCGGGCGCTGCGCCAGCCGGAACCGCCCGCAGGCTCGAACGGCGGCACCACGGTGCTGCTGGAGGTGGGCGAGGGCCGCAAGGTCCTCGGCTTCACCGTCGACGAAGTCGTCGACCTCCTCACGGTGGACGGGGGCGCGCTGGAGCGCCGGCAGGCGCTTCCCGGCATCGACCCGACCCTCGTGCGGGCGGTCGGTCGTCGCGCCGGGCACCTCTTCGTGGTCCTCGATATCGACGCGCTGTTAACCCCCGTGCTGCCTTCATAGGGAGGCCGTGTGAGTCACACTGTCCTCGTCTGCGACGACGCCATCTTCATGCGGACGATGATCAGCGACATCCTGGCCCAGGCCGGCTTCGAGGTGGTGGGCGAAGCCGAAACCGGCGTGCAGGCGGTCGAGCGGTACAAACAGCTCAAGCCCGACTTGGTGACGATGGACATCGTGATGCCGGACATGGGCGGCATCGACGCGGTGCGGGAGATCGTCAAGCACGACCCCGACGCCAAGATCCTCATGTGCAGCGCGATGGGGCAGCAGGCGCTGGTGGTGGAAGCGATCCAGGCGGGGGCGAAGGACTTCGTGGTGAAGCCGTTCCAACCGTCGCGCGTCCTCGAAGCCGTGCAGCGCGTGCTGGGCTAGCGCATGGATCTGTCGCAGTACGCGGAGCTGTTCCTGGCGGAGAGCCGGGAGCACCTGAGCGCCTGCAACCAGCTGCTGCTCGCGTGGGAGCGCAAGCCCGCCTCGCTGGAGCCGGTGGGCGGTCTGTTCCGCGCGGTGCACACCGTGAAGGGCATGGCGGCCACGATGGGCTACGGCGTCGTCACGGACCTCGCCCACCGCACCGAGAGCCTCCTCGACCATCTGCGGCGCGGCGCGCATCCCGCGACGGACGAGCTGCTGCAGCTCCTGTTCCGGGCGCGCGACGCGCTCGAGCAGGCGGTGGAGCTCTCGGTGCGAGGACGCGAGCGCGACCTCGACCTCTCCGCGATCACGGCCGAGCTGGACCGGGCGGCGGCGCGCGCGGGCAGCAAGGGGGGCCGCGCGGCGCCGCCGTCGGCCGGCTGGTACAGGTGGTGCTGCGCGCCGAGGCGCCGCTCAAGGGCGGGCGCGCGTTGCTGCTCCTCAAGCGGGCGCAGGCCTTCGGCGCGGTGCACGCCGTCAGCCCGCCCCCCGCGGCCTTCGAGGCCGAGGACTTCGACGGGCGGCTGAGCTTCCGGCTCGAGTCCCCCGCGCCGGCCGACCAGATCCGCGAGCGGCTGCGGGCCACGGGGGACGTCGAGAGCGTCACGCTTCCTGAAGAGGAAGAGCGGCGCGCGGCGGCGCCGGCTGCGGCGGCGGGCGCCGCGCTCGAGCCGGCGCGCAGTCGTCACCTGCGCGTCGACCTCCGCCGGCTGGATGGGCTGATGGACCTGATCGGTGAGCTCGTCACGGCGCGGGGACGGCTGAACGAGCTCGCGGCCGAGCGGCGCGATCCCGCGGTCGACGACGTGGCGATCCAGATCTCGCGCCTCACGGCGGACCTGCAGACGGAGATCATCCAGGCGCGGATGACGCCCGTGTGGCAGGTGTTCGATCGCTTCCCGCGCCTGGTGCGGGACCTCGCGCGTCAGCTCGGCAAGCAGGTGGCCTTCCGCGTGGAGGGGAAGGAGATCGAGCTCGACCGCGCCATCCTGGACGAGCTGGGCGACCCGCTCGTGCACCTGTTGCGCAACGCCGTGGACCACGGCATCGAGCCGCCGGCGGAGCGGCGACGCCGCGACAAGAACCCCGAGGGGGAGATCGTGCTGTCGGCGGTGCGCGAGCGCTCGAGCGTGGCGATCAGCGTGACCGACGACGGTCGCGGCATCGACCGCGCCGGCATTCTCGAGCGCGCGCGGCGCGACGGGCTGGTGGACGCGCATGCGGAGGCGCTCACTGACGATCAGCTGTTGCGCGTGCTCGCGCGGCCCGGGTTCTCGACGGCGGACGCCGTGACGAACGTTTCGGGCCGGGGGGTCGGGATCGACGTCGCCGCGACGCGCCTGCGGGCGCTGGGCGGCTCGATCGACATTCGCTCGGAGCCGGGGAAGGGCACGACGTTCGTGCTGCGGCTGCCCGTCACGCTCGCGATCGTGCGGGCGCTGATCGCGAGGGTGGGCCGCGAGCGCTACGCCCTGCCGCTCACCTACGTGGCGGAGACGGTGGAGCTCGGGGCGGCGCCGACCACGACCGTCGAGGGCCGCGAGGCGATCGTGCTGCGCGACCGCGTGGTGCCGCTCGTCTACCTGCGGCAGCTGCTCGGCGTCGCCGGCGACGCGCCGCCGCCGCGCCGGCCGATCATCGTGCTCGAGATGGGGGAGCGGCGCTCGGGCGTCGTCGTGGATGAGATGTTGGGTCAGCAGGAGATCGTGGTGAAGGGTTTCGACGCCCCGCAGGGGACGCTGCCCGTGTTCAGCGGAGCGACGATCATGGGAGACGGGGTCCCGGCGTTGATCCTCGACGCCGGCGGCCTCGTGTAGGCGGGAGCGGGGATGCAAGACGTCCGGGATCTCAAGGCGCTGCAGCTCGACGCGCTCAAGGAGGTGGCGAACATCGGCGCGGGGCACGCCGCCACGGCGCTGTCCCAGCTCACCAACCGCCGGATCATGATCAGCGTGCCCGAGATCAACATCGCGCGGCTGGAGGAGGTGCCCGAGTTGCTGGGCAACGCCGGCGAGGTGGTCGCCGCGGTGCTGATGCACATGCTCGGTGACCTGACGGGGCGCACGCTGCTGCTCTTCCCGGAGGCGGTGGGGCGCAAGGTGTGCGACATGCTGCTGCGTCGGCCGCTCGGCACCACGTCCGTGTTCGACGTGCTGGAGCAGTCGTGCCTCAAGGAGGCCGGCAACATCCTGTCCGGCGCCTACATGAACGCGCTGTCCGATTTCATGGGGATGCTCTTGCTCCCGTCCGTGCCGAGCCTGGTGGTGGACGTGTCGGCGGCGGTGCTCACCACGACGTACCTCAACTTCGGGCACGAGCGCGACTTCGTGTTCTGCGTCGAGACCGAGTTCCACATCGACTCGGCGGAGGGGCTCCGGGGGCATTTCCTGCTGCTCCCTGATCTGGCGTCCCTCAAGGCCATCTTTGACGCCATCCGGCTGACCTGACCCGTGACGGCGCCGGCGCTTTCGGACCGCGACCTCGCCGTCCTCCGATCCTTCGCCCGCCGGATCGACGCCTCGGACGCCGGGGCGCACAACAATCTGGGCGTCCTCTACTTCCAGAAGGGCCTGCTGGAGGATGCGATCGGGGAGTTCTCGCGCGCGCTCGAGCTCGACCCGAAGATGCAGGTCGCGCAGCGCAACCTCGAGATCGCCTACCACAACTCCGGCTATTACGACCGCCGCGTCGCCGAGCTGCGGGAGCGCTTGCGGCAGGCCCCGGACGACCGCGACGCGCGCTGGGAGCTGGGCCGCGCCTACGCGATCCTGGGCCAGCACGCGGAGGCGGTGGCCGAGTTCGAGCAGCTGCTCGGGCACCGCCCCAAGGACGTGGCGGCAATCCTCCAGCTCGGGCTGGCTGAGAAGAACCGCGGGCGGCCGGAGGTGGCGACCGAGTGGTTCGTGCGCGCGCGGGAGCTCGATCCCGACTCGAGCATCGTGTGGTTCTACCTCGGCGAGATCTACTACAACCGGGGCCTGAACACCGAGGCGCTGCAGGCGCTCGAGAAGGCGGTGGCGCTGAACCCCGACAACGCGCACGCGCACTATCTGATGGCGTTCGTGCTCGGCGACATGGGGCGGCACCAGGAGGCGCGCGGCGCGTCGAAGCGCGCCATCCAGCTCAACCCGCCGCTCGCTCGCGCGCAGACCAATCTCTCGCTCGAGCGCTACAACGCCGAGCGCCGCAGCCAGCAGCTGCGAGCGCGCGAAAGCCCCGAGCCCCAGGTGGTCGAGGGGAACGAGCTCGCGCACTACAACCTCGGGCTCGCGTTTCGCCAGAAGGGCTACTACAACGAGGCGCTGCGCGAATACCGGCTGGCGCTGGAGCGCGGCGAGGATCGCCGCCTCACGCTGCAGGCGATGGCGGAGGTGCACCTCCTCAAGCGCGACTTCGGGGCGGCGCTCGAGCTGTACGAGACGCTGATCCGCGAGGTCCCGGACTCGCCCAAGCTGTGGAACGAGCGGGGCGTGGTGCTGCACCAGGCGGGCCGCACCGACGACGCGCTCGCCTCCTACCGCCAGGCGGTGGAGGTGGACCCCAAGTACGCGCTGGCGTGGAACAACCTGGGCGTACTGGTCACCCACGCGGGCGACACCGAAGAGGCGATCGAGGCGCTGCGCACGGCGCTGCAGCTGCGCGCCGGGTTCTCGGCCGCCCGGCTCAACCTCGCGCTGCTCTTGTACCAGCTGCGGCGCTTCCAGCTGTCGCTCGAGGCGTACCGCCAGGTCCTGTCGACCGAGCCGCGCTCCGCCGCGGCCTGGAACGGGATCGGCCTCGTGCTGGTGGAGCTGAAGCGTTTCGCCGACGCGCGCAACGCGTTCGTGCGCGCGGTCGAGACGGATCCCGAGCACGCAGGGGCCCACTACAACCTGAGCTTCACCCTGTCGAACCTGGGCGACTTCGACGGTGCGCTCCGCGCCACCAAGCGGGCGCTCGAGCTCGACCCCTACTACGTCACCCAGAAGTTCCACCTCACGATCGACCTGCAGTACGAGAAGGCGACCATCGGCATCGCGCCCGAGATCTCGGCCGACGTCACGGCGGAGACGCTGGGTGAGAACTTCGCCTTCGACGAGCGCCTGCTCGATAACATCTTCCAGGAGCTGCAGCCCGCGCCCGCCGCCGAGCCCGCGCCTCCGCGGGCGGACGATCCGCTGGCGTTGGCGCGGGACTACGTGAGCAAGGGCCTCATGGACGTCGCGGCGGCGGAGGCGACGCGCGCGGTGCAGCGCGGCGCCGACCGCGCCGAGGCCGCCGTGCTCTTGGGCGACATCTTCGCGCGGCGCGGCCTGCACGGCGAGGCGCTGGAGCGCTATCGCGAGGCGCGGGGGCTCGCCCCTGACCGCCCGGATGCGCGGCTCGGCGAGGTGAAGGCGCTGTTCGCCCTGGGGCACACGACCGAGCCGGCGGCGCTCGCCGAGGAGCTGTTGCCGCTCGCCCCGGACGACGTCGAAGCCCTGGTGGCCGCGGCGCGGGGCCGCGCCGCCACGGGGGACGCCGCCGGCGCCCTCACCGCCCTCACGCAAGCGCAGACGCGCGCGCCCGACCGCGCCGATCTCCACAAGCTCCAGGGCGACGTCGCCCTCAAGGTGGGCGACAAGGGCGGCGCCCTCGCGGCCTACCGCAGCGCCCTCCAGCTCGACCCGGGCTATGTGCAGGTGTGGGTCGACCTCGGCCGCCTGCACGAGGAGCGGGAGGAGTGGCGGGAGGCGCAGGAGGCGTACGAGCGGGCGCTCGAGGTGCTGCCCACCTTCAGCGACGCGAACCTCGCCCTCGCCGATCTGTTGCGGCGTTCGGGGCGGGCGCCGCAGGCGATCCGGCGGCTCGCCGAGACGCTGGAGCAGGACCCCTATGACCTGCCGGCCCTGCTGCTGCTGGGGCGCGCCCTGCTCGACGACAAGCGCCACGAGGCGGCGCTCGAGGCGTTCCGGCGGGCCCTCAAGTTCGACCCCGACCAGGTGGAGGCCGTGTTTCAGTTGGGCGTCGCGCTGGCGCGGCTGCACCGCTACCCGGAGGCGGTCCAGGCGTGGGAGCGCGTCACGCGGCTCGACCCGGGCGGGCCGTTCGCGCAGCGCGCGCGGATGCACGCCCGCACGGCGCTCGACCTGCAGCACATCTTCGCCTCGGACGCAGCGTAGCCATGGCGATCGAAGGCCCGCTGCGCGAGCTCGGCATCCACGACGTGTTCCAGCTGCTCGACCTGAGCCGGAAGACGGGCGTGCTGCGCGTCACCTCCGAGGTACGGCACAACGCCGGCACGATCCACTTCGAGGACGGCACCGTCGCCTACGCCGAAATCCGCAGCAACCCGCACCCGCTCGGCAGCCTGCTGCTCCGCACCGGGAAGATCGCGGAGGCGGACCTCGAGCGCGCGCGCGACATGCAGCAGCGCCAGGGGGACAAGCGCCGGCTGGGCGAGATCCTGGTGGCGCTCGGCGCCATCACGCCGCGCGAGCTGGAGCGCCAGCTTCGCTTCCAGGTCGAGGAAGTGATCTTCGAGGTGATGAGCTGGCGCGAAGGCTACTTCTCCTTCACGGAAGGGCCGCTGACCGACGTCCCCCCCGCGGGGACCGTGCGGATCCCGACGGAGGCGCTGCTGATGGAGGGGGCACGCCGCATCGACGAGTGGTCGCGCATCGAGAGCCGCATCCCGCACCTCGGCGTGATCGCGGCGCTCGCGCCGCCGCCGTCCGACGGCGGGGGCGAGCTCGACCTCCTGCCGCCCGAGTGGGAGGTGCTCGCGGCGGTGGACGGGCAGCGCGACGTGCGGGCCATCGCGCGCGAGCTCGGGCGCTCGGAGTTCGACGTGGCGAAAACGCTGTTCGGGCTGGAGAGCGCCGGGGTCGTGGTGCTGGCGGACCCAGGCACGCTGCGCCGTGAGCGTACCAGCGGCGCCACGGACCTCGCCGCGCTCGTAGGCCAGGCCGAGGAGGCGCTCGCCCGCAAGGACTTCGAGACGGCCCGGGGGATGGCCGAGCAGGCGGGGAGCCTCTATCCTCACGACCCCGTCGTGCACCTGCTGTTGGGCCGCGCCCATCTCGCGGCGGGCCGTCCGGCCGAGGCCGTGGAGGAGCTGCGGCGCGGGCTCATGCTCGACCCGCTACTCGCGTCCGGGCACCGCTACCTCGGGTACGCCCTGGCCGCGATCGGACGCTTCGCCGAGGCCGTCGAGCAGTGGAGCCAGTGGGAGCGTCTCGCCGCGCGCTCGGAGACGGAGCTGGCGCAGCAGGAAGACGTGCGGCGCGCCAAGACCGCGGCGCAGACGCTCGCCGGCACGGGAGCGGGGTTCCATGGCTGACGAGATCAAGACGCTCTCCGCCGAGCTGGCGCGGGATCCGCACAGCCTCGTGTTCCTGCGCCTCGGTGATCTGCTGCGGCAGCGGGGCCAGCTCGACGCCGCGCACCGGGTCGCGCTGAACGGGCTGGAACGCCACCCCCACTTGCCCGACGCGCACGACCTGTACGCCCGCATCCTCGCCGACAAGCGCGACTACGAGCGCGCCTTCGACGAGTGGGACATGGCCCGGCGCATCGCGCCCGGCCACATGGGCGCGCTCAAGGGGCTCGCCTTCCTCTATTTCAAGGTCGGCGACGTCGCCCAGGCGGTCGCGCACCTGGAGGAGGCGGAACGCGTCGCGCCGGACGACTTCGCGATCCAGCAGGCGCTCGCAATGGTCCGGGGGCAGCCCATGGGGAGCGCGGCCGCCCGGACGTCCGGGCACGCTGGCCTCCAGCCCGGCTCGCCCTCGGCCCCCTCGGCCCCCTCGGCCCCCTCGGCCCCCTCGACCCCCCCGCCCGCCCCGCTCCCCCCGCCTCCCGCTGTGGCCGAGGAGCCGATCGCGCCACCCGCGGGGCCGCTCGAGGACCGGCGCGTATTCGCTGGGCTCGAGGGCGCGCAGGAGGGACTGCTGCTGCTCGACGCCGCGGGCCGCGTGTTGGGCGGGGCGTTGCGGGACTGGAACGGCGCCGACGTGACCGAGGCGGTGGCCGCCTACCTGGCGGGCGTCTCGCTGGAGGCCGGGCGCACGGCGAAGCTGCTCGGGCTCGGCGCCTGGACCGGGCTCGCGGCCGAGGGCCAGCTCGGGCACATCCATCTCGCCCAACCGGGGCCCGACGCCCTCCTGCTGCTGGTGCGCGACCGGTCGGTCCCGATGGGGCGGTTGGCGATCATCGCCCAGCGGGCCGCCATGACGGCGCGGCGCTGGCTGGAGCAGCAGGCATGACCGCCGCCGGCTATGCCCGCACGCTCGACCTCGTCACCCGCGTGCGCGGGGTGCGCGGGGCGATGCTCGTCTCGAGCGACGACGGGCTCGTCGTGGCGGAGCATCTGATGGAGGGGATCAAGGGCTCGGCGGTCGCTGCCCTGGCTGCGAGCCTGGCCAACCGGCTGCGCCGGGCCATGGTGGCCGCGGGCGTGGGCGCGAGCGTGTTCTGGCACCTGCAGTGCGAGCAGGGCGCCCTGCTGGTCGTGCCCGCGGCCTCGGCGATCATCGTGGTGGCGGTGGCCGAGCCGGACGTGAACGTCGGCCTGGTGCGCCTGGAGCTGTTGCGCGCCGCGGAGGCGGTGTGATGACGACACGCGCCGTCGAGGCCTGGACCCTCCAGCCCCTCGTCAAGTTCACGAAAGAGGCGGAGGCGCGCCTGGTCCTGCTGATGACGTCGGCGGGGCAGGTGATGGCCCAGCACGGCTTCTCCCGGGCGGTGGAGGTGATGTCGGCCGCGGCGCTCGGAGCCGCCATCATCGCCTCCACGGCCGAGATGGCGAAGGAGCTGAAGCAGCCGCCGTTCGCCGCCCTGAGCCATCAGGGGGAGCGGCACGGCATCTTCCTGGCCGGCTTCGGCACGCCGCGCGGCATGCTCGTGGCGCTTGTCGTCTACGACATCGAAGTTTCGTCGGTCGGCTTGGTGCAGTTATTCTTCGAGCAATTCGTCGCGGATCTCCAGGCGGCGTGCCCGAAGGAAGGGGTGCCCAAGCAGGTGCTCGCAGCGGACTTCGAGCGCGAGTTGAGCGACAGCCTCAAGACGCTGTTCGGGAGGTAGGCCCGTGTCGCTGGTCAACTTCACGACGCGCGAGATCACCTGCAAGATCGTCTACTACGGGCCCGGGCGCTCCGGCAAGACGACCAACCTGCATTACGTGTACGGGCGGGTCCCCGACGCCCGACGAGGGCGGATGGTCTCGCTCGCCACGCAGACCGACCGCACCCTGTTCTTCGACTTCCTCCCGATCGACCTGGGCCAGATCTCCGGGTTCGCGACGCGGTTCCAGCTCTATACGGTCCCGGGCCAAGTCTACTACAACGCCACGCGCCGGCTCGTGCTGCAGGGCGCGGACGGGGTCGTGTTCGTCGCCGACAGCCAGGCGCGGCAGCTCGACGAGAACCTGGAGAGCCTGCAGAACCTGCAGAGCAACCTGCTGGAGCACGGCGTGGACGTGCGCGCCATGCCGCTCGCGCTGCAGTACAACAAGCAGGACTTGCCGCGGGAGCTGATCCTCTCACCGGCGGACCTCGACGACGCCCTCAACTTCCGCGGCGTGCCGAGCTTCGCGGCCGATGCGCTGCATGGTGTGGGCGTGTTCGAGACGCTGAAAGGGATCTCCGAGCTGGTGCTAAAGCGGCTCGCGGCCGGGAGCACGGCGTGACCACCGCCCTCAACCCCAAGTACTCGTTCGACACGTTCGTCGTCGGGTCGGCGAATCGCCTCGCCGTCACCGCCGGGCGCACGGTCGCCGAGAACCCGGGGGCGGCCTACAACCCGCTGTTCGTCTACAGCGGCTCGGGGCTCGGCAAGACGCACCTCCTCATGGCGATCGGCCAGGCCGTGAAGAAGCTCGCCCCGGGGCTCAAC
>Ga0209157_1002888_pt1 | contig 13449 bp, 10 predicted proteins | sample GraSoiAngelo_135_FD_185892 | JGI IMG/M metagenome (GOLD analysis project Ga0209157, IMG submission 185892) | Grasslands soil microbial communities from the Angelo Coastal Reserve, California, USA - 14_0929_05_40cm (SPAdes) (version 2) | ecosystem: Environmental > Terrestrial > Soil > Grasslands ... | reverse complement strand
AAACGCGATGGTTTTCAGCTTCCGAGGTCTCGCTTCTTCCAGCGCCCGCAGGACATTTTTCGATTTGCCGGAAGTCGTCAGGCAAATCAGCAGGTCGCCCGGCACACCAAACGCCGCAACCTGGCGCGCGAAGATTTCGTCGAAACCGTAATCGTTCCCCGCCGCGGTGAGAAGTCCACCGTCGCCCGTGAGACAAATCGCCGGATAGGCGGGACGATCTTTGGCGAAACGGACGACCAGCTCCGTCGCGAAATGAGCGGCGTCGGAGGCGCTGCCGCCATTGCCGCAAATGAGCAATTTGTTTCCATTCGTTAGGCAATCGGCAATAAAATCCGCCGCTCGCGCGACTTCGGGTTGGAGTTTTTTTAACGATTGCAGCGTCTCGATTGAGCCGTTTATCGCCTGGTCGAGGATTGAAGAAGAATCAGGCATGGAGATGATCGTTGAGGCAAAAGATGGTGCGCGATACAGGGTTCGAACCTGTGACCCCTACCGTGTCAAGGTAGTGCTCTACCACTGAGCTAACCGCGCCCAACCAGTGACAAGTGACGAGTGATCACTGAACAGTCAAGAGGCTTGATCGTCGCACTGTCAATTCGTTGGTTCGGCTGCCCGAACGAGGATGGTCCGGATTTCCCGTGCTTCGTGGACACTTCACGACTGGATAACACCGGGGCGTTGAACGCGTCGCCAGCAAGATGGACTTCAGTCGGCCATGAGTGATCGCCGAGTACGCCCCAAGCGAAGGTGTGCACTCGTGCGAGATCACGCGACGCATGGGTCCGATTCGCATTTGCTCCTGTTTGGCTTGACTCGGCCTGCGCTCATCATCTCGAACGGCAATTTGCCCGGGATCGGCTCGTAAACGTCATCCATGGGGATGCCGCGCGGGCCGCAATTTGCTGAATGGCCGTGAGTTCGACGCCCATTTCGCCGAAATCGCCGTGATTTACCGGAAATTCATTTGCATATCACAGGTATAATGTAAAAGGTTTGCTCGTTTAACCTCGCCCTCAACCCGCAATGCACATGCAATTCTCGTTCGATGATATGGCACAGGATGTGCCATATCATGGCGCCATGACGAAGAGGGCGATGTTCATCGCTCGGCAGCGTAGGCACGTAGTTTTGCTGCGAAGTGCTCTGACGGAATTGGAATTACTCCATTCGTCATAGCAATCATTATCTTCTGCCAGTCTTATCAAAGCAGATGAAATTGCAAGATATTACCTGAGAATCTGGGATGTTTATGAATTTGGACGCTTCGACAACCCACAGCCATCTCATCCCTCCACACGGTGGCGAACTTGTTAATCTCAATGTAGACGGCGAAAGAGCGGCCGAACTAAAAGCGCAATCGAGGGACTTCCCTTCGTGGAATTTGACGGCCCGCCACATCCGCGATCTTGAACTACTGCTGAACGGGGGTTTCTCTCCCTTACACGGCTTCATGACCGAGGCAGATTACGAAGGCGTCTGCCACAATATGAAGCTGACGAGCGGCGTTCTTTGGCCGATACCGATCACGCTGGATATCACCGAATCTTTCGCTAAAGCCCTGAAGCCAGGGAGCAGCAAGATCGCGCTGCGGGATGCAGAGGGAGTAATGCTCGCGGTACTGCACGTGGAAGACGTGTGGCAACCGGATCGTAAAGCCGAAGCGAAGGCGGTTTTTAATACCACTAGCCCGATTCACCCCGGGGTGAACTATTTGCTGAACAAAGAAAACGCATGGTATGTGGGCGGCCGCATCGAAGGTCTCCAGCCGCCGTCGCATTACGATTTCAAGAATCTCCGTTTAACGCCGGCTGAATTGCGGATCGAATTCGCCCGGCTGGGTTGGCGCCGTGTCGTGGCATTTCAGACGCGTAATCCCATGCATCGCGCGCACGTGGAATTGACTCTCCGCGCAGCGAAACAGGTCGAAGCTAACCTGCTGATCCATCCCTCGGTTGGGGTGACCAAGCTTGGCGACGTAGATTACTTCACGCGGGTCCGGTGCTATCAACTACTGCTCGCGAAGTACCCGCATGGGACGGCAAAACTTTCCTTGTTGCCGCTCGCCATGCGCCTGGGCGGACCACGGGAAGCGATTTGGCACGCCTTGATTCGCAAGAATCACGGCTGCACACACCTAATCGTGGGACGCGATCACGCCGGCCCAGGCAAAGACGCAGACGGAAAGCCATTTTATGAGCCGTATGAAGCTCAAGAATTATTCAGGAAACACGAAGCTGATATCGGCGTGAGCATGGTTCCGTTTAGCATGATGGTCTATGTGGAAGATGAAGATAAGTATTTTCCCCAGGACGAAGTTCCCAAGGATGTACACGTCCTGCACCTCTCTGGCACAGAATTGCGTCAGCGATTAAATGAAGGGCGCGACATTCCTGCCTGGTTTACCTATCCCGAGGTCGTACAGGAACTGCGGCGCAGTTTTCCACCACGGCACAAACAGGGCTTGACAGTCTTTTTCACTGGCCTCTCCGGCTCCGGTAAATCGACGATTGCCAGCGTTCTCGTCACCAAATTTCTTGAAGTGGGCGGCAGGCCAGTAACGCTTTTGGATGGCGACCTGGTTCGCAAGCATCTTTCTTCAGAACTCGGCTTTTCCAAGGAACATAGAGACCTCAACATTCACCGCATCGGATACGTCGCTTCTGAGATCACTAAAAATGGCGGCATCGCAATTTGTGCTCCGATCGCGCCGTATGACTCCACTCGCAAACATGTGCGAGCCATGATCGAGCCGCTTGGCGGATTTATTATGGTGCATCTCTCCACGTCGGTTGACGTATGCGAACAGCGCGATCGCAAAGGTCTCTACGCGAAGGCTCGGGCTGGAATTATCAAGGAATTCACCGGCATTTCGGATCCCTACGAGGAGCCTAACGATGCTGAAGTGGTGATAAATACCGCCGAGTTCACACCCGAAGAGGCTGCGCAGGAAATCATCCTACATTTAGAGCGTGAAGGCTTCATCGGACTTAATGAAGAACTGGCCTGAACGCGAAGCGAAACTCGTTCTTGTCACAAGGATCGAGAATCAAGAGCGCATTATTTTGAGAATCTCGTCGCAGGACGCGCGCATTTATGCGTGGGCGGCAGCGACGCACTCGAGAACATAATGTTGAGAAAAATATCTTCACGTCAATCCGCGCGCGATGTGCGAGAAGGGCCCTTAGGGATCGGTCCGGAAAAAGCGCAGAGACGAGTCATGCTCATTGGACTGGACTGCGCAGCGCCTGAGCTGATCTTCGATCGCTGGCTTGATGATTTACCAAACTTGAAGTCGATCTGCCGGAGCGGACTGCACGGACCGCTCCGCTCGTGCGATCCGCCCATCACAGTGCCGGCGTGGTCGGTGATGATGTCCTCCAAGAGTCCTGGCCGGCTTGGAGTTTACGGGTTTCGAAACCGTGCGGATTACTCCTACGACCGGTATTCGATCGCCAACTCGCTTGCGATTAAAGAAGACCGGCTCTGGGATATCCTCTCGCGCAGTGGAAAACGCTCTATTGTCATAGGCGTGCCGGGAACCTACCCACCACGCCCCTTGAATGGCTTAATGGTGACCGACTTCCTAACTCCTGACACGACCTGCGAGTACACGCATCCGCCTGAACTCAAACAAGAGATCGAGCGGGTGGTTGGCGAATATATTTTGGATGTGCGTGATTTTCGATCCGGCAACAAGGAGAAGATTCTGGCTGACATCTATGAGATGACCCGGAAACGTTTCCAGCTCGCGCGGCATCTGCTAGCGAAAGAAGATTGGGATTATTTCATGATAGTTGAGATGGGCATGGACCGTATCCACCATGCGTTTTGGGACAATATGGACCCGGCTCATCGCTCCTACGAGCCCGGCAACAAATTTGAGAATGCGATTCGTGACTACTACAGAGAAGTGGACCGTGAAATCGGCGAGTTGCTCGCGTTTGCCGATAACGCGACGGCCGTGCTCGTGGTTTCCGATCACGGCGCCAAGCGGATGGATGGCGGCATCTGCGTTAACGAGTGGCTGCTCGCAAATGGCTACCTGGCTCTCGCCGAAAAGCCTGCCCGCGCAACGCCGATCTCTAAAGTCAAAATTGATTCGTCACGGACGAAGGCATGGGGCGACGGCGGATACTACGCGCGTGTCTTTCTCAACCATCGCGCCAGGCGATTATGAAAAAGTGCGTGATGAATTGAGCGCTGGACTGAAAGCTATTCCGGATGAAAACGGACACGCAATCGGCACGCAAGTTTTCCGACCGGAGGAACTGTATAAAGAGGTGCGCGGTGTGGCGCCGGATCTGATCGTTTATTTCGGCGCTCTTTTCTGGCGCTCCGTTGGTAGCGTCGGTGACGGAAAAATACACACCTTCGAAAACGACACTGGGCCGGACGGAGCCAACCACGCGGAGAATGGCATTTTCCTTTTTCGTCCGGCTGACGGCGGCATGCCAGGAGGACGTCGACTCGACGGGCTGCGGATAATTGATGTTGCGCCCACGATTTTGCGTTTGTTTAGGCTGCCGATTCCGGTAGATATGGAGGGTAATGCGCTCGCCTTCGTCAATCTGTGATTAACGCTCAGCCTCGTAGCTTTCTCAGTCAAATAAGAATGGTGCGCGCCCGCGCGCCTCTGCGGTTGAGCTTCGGTGGGGGCGGAACCGATATCTCACCCTATGCCGAGACGCGCGGCGGCTGTGTACTCAACGCCACGATCTCGCGCTACGTCTATGGAACATTAGTTCCCAAGTCGGAACGTTCGATCGGCTTCCGCTCGTTCGATTATGGCACGGTGGTTTACTTCACCGAGGAAGAACACTTCGTCTTCAATGGTCAAATGGATCTGGTCAAGGGGGTGCTAAAGCGCTTCGAACTCGACAAGCTCCGCTCGGACGGCTTCGATCTTTTCGTCCATGCCGACGCTCCGCCGGGCTCGGGCCTCGGCAGTTCCTCCACGTTCACTGTGGCGCTCATTGGCCTGTTTCGCGAGCTGCTCGGCCTACCGATTACACCCGGCGGCATGGCCGGACTGGCCTACGAGATTGAACGCAACGATGTAGGAATCAAAGGCGGCCGACAGGACCAGTATGCCGCTGCTTGTGGCGGCTTCAATTTCATGGAGTTCCATGGTGAACAAGTGATCGTCACCCCGCTGCGACTCAGTGATTTTGTCGTCAACGAACTTGAATACAATCTGCTTCTCTGTTCCACGGGGAGCCGCGAATCCCAGCCAATCATCGGCAGCCAGATGGAAAGTATGAAAAATGAGGAGGCTGAGCCACTTGCGGCGATGGACAAGACGAAAGAAATCGCAATCGAGATGAAAAAGGCGCTGCTGCTGGGAGACCTCGATCGTTTCGGAGACATGCTCCACGAGGGCTGGTTGCAGAAGCAAAAGATGGCTCCGGGCATTACCACGCCGCACATTGACGAGCTTTATGCGGAAGCCCTCAAGGCTGGCGCCATTGGCGGCAAGATCACCGGGGCAGGCGGAGGCGGCCACATGATGCTCTACTGCCCGTTTAACAAACGCCACATAGTCAGAGAGCGGCTCACTGCGATGGACGCACGGATCATTGATTTTCGATTTGACGCGACTGGGATGCAGACGTGGCGCGTGTATAAATGATTTGATTCCAACACCGTCGCTTAACCAAAATTTTGAGAAGACTTACGTACAATATAATCTATATGAATCTGCTCCCGAGATGAAAAAGGATCCGAAGGTGATAATCATAGGATTGGATGCGGCGACGTGGACACTGATCCGTCCGTGGATGGCCGAAGGCGGCATGCCGAATCTGGCAAAGTTGATGAATGCGGGTGTGTCCGGGACCCTTCAGTCGGTCCTTCCACCAATTACGCCCCCCGCATGGACTTCGTTCATGACCGGCAAAAATCCTGGCAAGCACGGCGTCTTTCATTTTATCGAAACCGCACCGGACAGATATGCGATGAATTATGCCAACGGCGGTTCACGCCGCTCGCCTACGGTCTGGAGGATACTCAATGCCGCCGGACTCTCCGTGGGCACGATGAACGTTCCGTTTACCTATCCGCCTGAGGCGCTGGATGGCTTCCAGATTTCGGGCTTGGATACGCCATCGGCCAATAGCTCATTTGTCCATCCGCCGGCGCTGAAACGCGAGCTGGTCGATTATTTGGGGAAGATTAATCATGATGTCCGCTTCCTCGGGTTCATGTCTACGGATCACCGGCGCGCTCAAGTGCTAGCTGAGATGGAAAAAATCGACCAGCAGTGGGCCGCAGTCGCTCTTTACCTTCTGGAACACCATCCGCAAGACGTCATGATGTTCGTCTTCATGTCGATAGACACAGTCCAGCACTACTTCTGGCAGTACATGGACCGCAGCCATTTTCTTTACGACCCGAAGGCAGAGCCTCGCTTTGGAAGTGCAGTGCGTCAGGTGTACGAACGACTCGACGCCGTGACCGGCCGGATAATCGAGAAGCTTCCCAACGATACGACCGTCTTGGTTGTCTCCGACCACGGCGGTGGCCCGGTGGTCGATCGCACCTTATTTTTAAACCGGTACCTGCATCAACTCGGCCTCCTACAGTACCATAAAAAAGGAAGCGGCGGCCGACAGGGACGGTCTGGGCTGCGCAAGCTCAAGTTAAAAATCCTGCGAGGCGCATATTCGTTTCTGCGTAACTCGCTCTCGTCGCGCCAGAAGAGCCGTCTTGCGGAAATATTTCCTACCCTCAGAAAGAAAGCGGAACTCGCTTACACATCATTTGTAGATATCGATTGGGGTAGTACCAAAGCATTTTGTAGCGAAGTGCTCGCCTCGCCACCGAACGTCTGGATCAACTTAAAAGGGATAAAACCCGCCGGCATTGTAGAACCAGCGGAGTACAGCGCGCTGACTGACTTTATCATTGAGAAATTGCGGGAGCTCAAGGATCCGCGCACCGGCAAGCCGATAATCGCCCGCGTTTATCGACGCGACGAGCTCTTCCATGGCCCGTTTTCCAACGAAGCTGCCGACCTCATTGTCGATTGGTGGAGCGAAGACAGCCTCTTTTCGACGGCGCCAAGTTTGGCCAAGGATCGCGACAAGCCGGCCGTCATCATTTCCGAGCATCGTCCATCTGAAGATTCCGTCTGGGGCGGCACGCATCGTCGCGACGGGATTCTCGTTGCCTCGGGACCGGCCTTAAAGAGAGGAGCGGAGATCGAAAACGCACAACTCATCGACCTCGCTCCTACTCTTCTCCATCTTTTTGGCGTGGCTGTCCCAGAGGACATGGATGGCCGCGTCCTCGCGGATGCGTTCCGGCCGGAATTTTTAGCGGCGCATCCTGTCAAAGCGGGCGCTGCTTCGGGAATTTCTGAGAGCGATCGCTCGACTGGTTACACCGAAGAGGAATCCGCAAAAGTTGAGGAACGCCTCCAGGCTCTTGGCTATTTGGAATAACAACGACTAAGAAAGGTTTACTGCTATGTTTGAAAACATTCGTGCCGATCTTAACCGCAAGCGTCGTGGCTTCGGTGTGCGCCCGGAAGACCAGACTTTTTTCCGGCAATGGATTACGCCTTTCCTTGAATTCGGTACGTTTGGGGTCCTGGTCTATCGATTCGGATACTGGGCCTACAGCATAAAGATTCCAGTCATCCGGCAGCTGCTTATCGCGGTTTATCTCTTCGTCGATGTCTTCTGTATGGCCGTTACCGGAATCAAGATTCAGCGCGAAAGCAATATCGGGCCTGGGTTGGTTATACACAATTTTTCCAACATTCAGGTATTGGTCAAGCGTATGGGCCACAGCTGCACACTTAATCAAGGCGTCTCGGTGGGTAACATTCGCGGCTCCGGCCGCCCTACAATCGGAAATAATGTCTACTTTGGCGCCGGGTGTAAAGTTATGGGCGGAGTGACCGTCGGTGACAACGTTGTGGTCAGCGCAAATTCCTTGGTGCTTGCGGATGTACCCAGCAACTGCACGGTGATGGGCGTGCCCGCTCGTATCATCTCACGGCAAACCGTTAGCCCATATCTTAAATCTCCTGTCATGACGACATGAGAAAGGCTGCGCCATATGGAAGGAACGGGGCCGAAGGCTACTCCATCGCCATGGTCGCCGCATGCCCATTCCCGGCCAACCACGGCTCGGCGGCAAGTATCCGAGAGATGTCTGATACTCTCTCGCAGATGGGCCACTCTGTCCACATCGTGACCTATCCCACGGGACAAGAAGACATCCTCGTCCGCCACGCGAAGGTTCACAGGGCGGCGCCGTTTCGACCCGAGATGAACGCCAAGGTTGGACCGTCGCCGGAGAAATTTCTGCTCGATTTCAAATTGCTGCAATTGCTTTGCCGTGTCATCCACCGCGAACACATCGACATCATTCACGCGCACAATTATGAAGGCGGGCTGATCGGTGTGATCGCAAAATGGATCACCGGCTGCCCACTACTTTACAATGCCGTCAATCTTATGGCGGACGAGCTGGCGGGATACCGCTTTATCCGCCCGGCTTGGCTCGCACACGGGATTGCGCGCGCGCTGGACTGGTTTACTCCGATTTTCCCGAATCACATCACCGCCGTATCGCCGGAGCTGAGGCAATGGTTTGTCGAGCACGGAATTCCAGAAGATAAGGTGGATATGATTCCGGCCGGGATGCAGCCGGAACTGTTTGATCGCGCGACCCCGGAGAAGTTTCGCGCGCGCCACGCAATCGGAGACCGTCCGATCGTTATGTATACAGGCGTGCTGAACGCATTCCAAAGAATCGATTACCTGCTTCGCGCCTTTGCCGTAGTTCTAAAAGAACAGTCCGATGCTCTGCTCCTGATGGTCAGCCCTCTGATCTCCGAATTCCACGAGAGAGAGCATCGAAGACTGGCCAGTGAGCTCGGTATATCTGACGCCGTCGTGTGGATCGCGCCGCATTCCCTTGACGATTTGCCAAGTTATCTGGCGCTTGCCACCGTGACGGCGATCTCGCGACCGGAATGCCCGGGGCATCCGATTAAGCTCTTGAATTATATGGCGGCCGGCAAGCCCATCGCCTGTTTTGCGGGGTCGGCGAAAGGGGTTCGTCACTTACACGACGCATTCATTGTGCCAAATCACGATTGGGAGGCGCTCGGCAAGGGGATCATCACCCTCCTGAAAGATCGTGCGCTGGCAGCGAAATTAGGAGCCAACGCGCGCGCCACGGTCCTGGCGAACTTCGACTGGCGGCAGATTTGCGCGAAGATCGAGTGCATTTACGACAGACTTCTCGCGGCGCCGACCGAGGCCGCCAGTACACAAAACCAATCCGCCCCGTTTGCTACACGCGTGCGTTAACACCCTTAACACTTTGCCGGATGGCTTCGCCAATTGCACATAGCTTTGCTGGGCTCTGGACTTTTCTTTGTCTGCGAGCGCACTTAAAAACTCAGCTGACTGCGCACCGCTGGCGCCAATATGTCCCGCAATTGCTCGTGCTGGTTTCGCTGGCCAATTTGCCTGATCTCGATTTCCTCTTCGGGTTCGGCTTCCACGCGAATGAACTGCACCGCGGTTTTACGCACAGCCTGACGATAGCTACTTTGATATCGCTGACTTTAAGCTACGCGTGGCGGATCGTGCCAGGTTTTTGGCGAAGTGCCATTCTCTACTTCACGGCGTACGGTTCACATCTTCTGATCGACCTCTTTACCGGAACCGAGATCGGGTGGACTAATAGTGGATCCGGTATTCCGCTGTTCTGGCCGTGGCCCAAAAATTTCAGCTCGCCGTTGATATTAATTTTTGGCGTCCGTCACAAAGATTTTCGCGCAATTTTTAGCATTGACAATGCTTGGTCGAGTGTCTACGAACTGCTGACCTGTGGTGTAATTACGGTAGTCGCGTCGGTATTATGGAAACGAAAACTGAAATCGCGGATATTAGGGAAACGAAAACTGAAGTCGCGGACAAACCGTCCGACACCGGAAGTCTCGGCACGTCTTCTTTCCGGGCTGCAACATCAAAAATGAGAAGCCGCGACACATCTTCTTTCCGGACTGCAACATCAAAAATGAAACCCTCGCACTGGGTAATCTTTATTGTCATCTCTGTTCTTCTAGGATTTCTCGTCCTCTATACAATCCTCCACGTGATCAACACGACTACCAGCAAGGCTCGGGCCGCGCATGCACCCTCGCCAGTGGAGACCGTGCCGGCCCGCCGGCAGACACTTGAAGAAGTCATCGGGGGCAGTGGCGCAGTCGAGCAAGCTGAGACTGTCAACCTCATTACTCAGCTCAACGCACAGGTTCTTGAGGTTCCAGTGAAGATTGGTGATCTGATAAAAAAAGGCGACCTGCTCGTTCGCTGGGACGACCGGCTCATCAAGGCGACCGTCCAGGCTAACCGCGAATACGTGGAGGCGGATAATATTAAGATCCGGAACGAAACGCGGCAGGTCGAGCGCTACTCCGCGCTACAGAACAAGAATATGGGGACGGCGGTGGACTTGGAGAAATATGAGATGGCCCTGGCCGACGCAAAAATAGACCTTGCCAAATCTACAGTTTCACTCCAGCAGGCTGAGATCGATCTTGAACACGTGAAGCAGACATCTCCCCTCGATGGAATCGTCCTTGAGCGACTTGTTAACCCGAACGAGTTCACGAAACCCGGTCAGGTGATCATGAAGCTTGGTACTCTCAATACCGTGTTGATGGCAGCGAAGATCACCGAGGAAAAAATGCATTCTGTGCAGTTAGGACTCCCTGCCGAAACGAGTTTTCCGGCATTCCCCAGCGAGATTTTTAAGGGCACGGTTGTGAAGATAGATCCGAACATCGACCCGACCACGCGGACCTTCACGACCTACGTGAAAATAGAAAATCCGGATTTTCGGCTAAAGCCCGGTCTATCGGGATTCGCACGCATCCGGCGGACTGCCAAGGATGTCCTGGCCGTGCCCAGCATCGCGATCATGAATCCTTCAGGCGAACAAGACTCAGTTTTTGTCGTCGATGGAACGAACCATGCAAATCTGCGTAAGGTGCATCCCGGCATCGTGGTCGACGCCATGACGGAAATTACTAATGGGCTCAAAGAGGGAGAGAAAGTCGTAACTGTTGGTCAGTTTTATCTAAAAGAAAATGACAAAGTCCATACTACATCGAGATCGATCTTCAAATAACGTCGCTGCCGGCCTGGCGGCGCTCCTGTTCATCCTGCCGTGTACGTCGGAGGCGCAAGAGGTCTTGGAGGCTCCTCCTCCTCACCCGCTTACGCTTCACGACTGCATTGCTATTGCATTAGGCGAAAGCCCGGCTTTGGAAGCTAGCCGGTACGATGTGTTTTCTGCGGCACAGGAAGTCCGCGCCGCGCAGGGAATGGCGTTGCCGCTATTGACCGGATCGGCACAGTACCAGCTTTTCTCGGGCAGTCCGACTACTAAATTCTCGGTGATTAACCTGGGAAGTGTAACTCCCGGTGGAACCGTAGTGACCGCGAACACGGTGGGTTGGACCGGAATCGAGCAATACGGAGCTCATTTGAAGTACCCACTCTTTAACGATGGAAGTATTCTAGGTTTGAACAATGCGCCTGCGATCGCGGAAAAGAAGGCAAAGAAACAGGCTATGGCATGGACTGTCAATCTGACACGTGAGGATGTAATCTACCGCATCACCGATGAGTTTGTCGCGACTGTTTCGGCGCGAAACCGAATGGGGTTAGCCGAACGCAGGGTAAAGCTGCTCGACCAGTCCGTCAGTGTCACCCAGGAACAACAAAAGCAGGGGCTGAAGTTACCGATCGACGTCAAGGTTGCAAAGGAGCAGTTCAGCGCAGCGCAGACTCTTCTGACGCTTATTCGCGAGCAAGCCGTGGCAGGGTCGCTGGGACTGTCCAAAACTCTTGGCCTGGCGTCTTCGTCCAAACTTTCCTTATCGAACATACTCCCTGATCCGCCGGACCCGCCACCAACCACCGAGCAGTTGCTCGGGGCGTGCCTCAGCCACCATCCATCGCTTGAGAAGCAGCGGGCGGTTATTGATCAGGCAAAGCAGGATTACCGGCTGGAACGATTCCGGTTGTATCCATCAGTTTTCCTGGACGGATCAGCTACCGAAATCGACGAATTTGATCCCTCTAACAGCGCTAGCGTCTTTGTCGGCGCGATTGCCATCAGCGTACCCATTTTCGACTTCGGGGCGCAGCTTGCTACCACCCGATCGAAGTTGATGAAATATAAGGCTGAACAAGCCAGGCTTTTCTCAACAGCCGACGACGTAAACTACGAGGTTCTCAAGACCTACCAAACGATCTACAACCTAACTCACAACATCCTATCCCTTCAAGGAGACGTCTCCAAAGCCAAGAGGGATGTGGAAGTAATCGAGGCTCAGCAGCAGCAGGGTATTGCTGAGCCGCTAACCGTGATTGAAAAGGAGCTGCATCTCATCGCCAAGCAAGATGAGCTGCAGGGGATCGAAGCGCGACAGCTCACGTACTACGCGCGCCTGCAGAAAGCAGCCGGTGGCGCGTGGAAGTGGATTCCATGAAGCAGTCGCAGAGGATCGTCAAAAACGCCGTTTTTGGTATCGGAGCCAGCCTCGTTGCGGGTTTGGTCTACCTGGCCACCATTCTGATCATCGCTCGCATGGTCAGCGTTGTCGAATTCGGTAAATATTCCTTCGTTCTCGCATTTGCCCTGTTCTTCCAGCTCGTCGCCGATGCTGGTTTACCGCGCATGTTGATCCGGGAAATCGCCAAAAATCCCGAAGCACTCGTGCCGCTGGTTGGTGCCGCGGCGTCACTTATTTGGGTTGTATCGGTGGCGGTGTGTCTTCTGGTGGCGCTGATCGTTCCATTCCTGCACTTTGGCACGGATGTAAAGATAGCCGCTCTGGTTATGAGCATTGCGACGATGGCGACCTTCCACGCCGCCGGCTATAGCGCCGTTCTGCGCGCTTTCGAGGATAATGAGCTAAATTACCTGGGGTTTGTTCTGCAGAAGCTTCTCCTGCTCGGCCTTATTGTCGTGACGATAAAGTTGAAGATGGGGTTGGTCGGCTTCGTCATTGCCCATCTTGTGTCGAACGTGCTTCTGTGGAATTTTTATCATATTATAGTCTTACGCCTTTACGCACGCATTCCGCTGCGTATTGATGTGCCGCTCTGGAAATCCCTCCTCGCCGCCGCGCTGCCGATGGGCGGCGGCGTCATGCTTCGCCAACTCGCGCTCCAGCTTGACATCCTAATCCTTACCTGGATGACAAACCTGACGACGGTCGGCTTATTTAGTGGCCCTTATAGAATCAGCATGGCTCTGCGGGTGATTCCGCAGACTCTCTCACTACCGCTATATCCGCTCTACTCACGCACCGCGCACTTGTCGCCGGCACGCTTCAGGGAAGCTTACCAGTGGAGCATGAAGTTTTTTGCGCTTATCAGTATTCCGTTCGCCGCTTTTTTTATCGCGTGG
>Ga0209157_1002886_pt1 | contig 13455 bp, 16 predicted proteins | sample GraSoiAngelo_135_FD_185892 | JGI IMG/M metagenome (GOLD analysis project Ga0209157, IMG submission 185892) | Grasslands soil microbial communities from the Angelo Coastal Reserve, California, USA - 14_0929_05_40cm (SPAdes) (version 2) | ecosystem: Environmental > Terrestrial > Soil > Grasslands ... | reverse complement strand
CGCGGAACTACAGGAGATCGGCATCGCGCGGGTAAGCTACGGCTCCGCCTTTCAGCGGGCCGCTCTTGCCGCGCTCAAGCGCTTCGCGGAGAGCATCCGCGAGCCGGACGGCCACGCGGCCATGCGAGAGGCGATGAGCAGCCGGGAGCTGCAGGAGCTGCTACGCGGGCGACGTCCCGGTGGCGGGCAGATTCGCTCGTAAACGAAGCTCGCGGGCAAGCCCCTCGGGGTTTGCGACCGGAACGTTGAAACGCCGAGATGGTACCAACAACGGCAAAGGGAACAGAAGCTGCCATCTCCATCGCCTCAGCTTCAGAAGCACGTACTGTGAGGCAAAAAAGCCAGCCGGACGAGTGTTGACGCCGGAAATGATGTCGTAAGGGATGACCACCGGAGGCTCGCAGCCGAACTTCACGCGGAGCGAGTCTGGAGTCAACACGGCATAGTGGCGTCGCGTCCATCGCGCTGCAAAATAGGACAACAGGGCGACGACATTGATTGTCAATATGACAATAGCGGCGAAGTATGATCCCGCACCGATCGCGGCGAGGATTGCAACCAGCAGCATCGAGCACCAAAAGCGGAGCAGCTTAAGAGACGTTGTGAAAGGGTAACGCATCGTCGGTCGCTCACATCTCCAGACGATCCGCTAGTACCAGTCGTTGCTGTACGGCGGATGCGTCACCGCGAAGACGTCGCGCATGTCTTCGAGCGCTTTGGCGCGGTTGACCTTCAGCAGGCCCACGCCCGCCGCAACGTCCGGTCGCATGAAGCCGGTGTACAGCGGCGCCAGCGTGCCGGCGTTTAGCTCGACGTCGGGGTCGCCGTCTTTCCTCTCGATTTGCACTTGCCCCTCGCCCGCGTCGATCCGCCAGACGCCCTCGTTCCAGGACGCGGCCGGGTCCGTGACGCGCATCGTGAACGAGGCGGGCCGGCTGCCCACGAACGGTCGGCGGGATAGCACGCGTTCGAGGTCCACGACGCGGATCATCGGCCCCTCCGCTCGTGGCAGTTCGACCTTGCGCGGGTCCTCGACGAGGTCGGCGAAGGGGTCGTCCACAGGCATGTGGACGGCGAGGCGCGTCGCGATGTCGTGCGCGAGCAGGTGTTGCCAGAGGCCGAGGTAGGCATCGCCTGAGAGCGACACGAAGTCGCGAACTACCACCTCCCATGGCACGAATTGGCCGGTGCGCGGCATCGTGCGCGAGTAATAGCTCAGGTAGCCCTCGTCCTGGCCGTTCGCATTCTTCCAGACGAACGCCTCGTTGTCGCCGAGCCCACCGGTTGTTTCTTCCCAGTGCCGGAGGACGTTCTGCCGCCACCACGGCTCGACTCGGTGGAGCGGGCCGTTGCGCGGGCCCGCGTACCGGCGATAGATCGCATCGAGGCGCTGCCAATCGTCCGGCGCGACAGCCTCGATAGTCCCGGGCGCTCCCTTGACCCGCATTCGGATATCTGATGGCCGCAGGTAGTACTGCTTGCGCGCCTCCGAGCGCTCCCAGCCGAAGCGGGCGTAAAGCGCGTCGTGTGGGGTGAAGAGCCCGGACAGCGGGATGCCCTGCTCGCGCATACGCTCGAGCGCGAGCCGTAGGAGCTTGCCGACGTGGCCCTGGCGCCGGTAGGCGGAGAGGCAGGCGACGGGGCCGATCGCGCCAAAGAGAGTTGCGCTGCCGTTGATGCGACGAGCCATCGGGATCGTGCGAACGTCGGCCACAAGCCTCCCGTCGATGAACGCGCCGACAGTCCAGTCGGGCGGGAAGAACTTCCGCAGTAGTTCTAGGCGCTCCGGCGTCGGCTTGTTGTAGAAGGCAGTCGATTCGACGACTATGGCCTGCTCGAGGTCGTCGTCAGTCAGGGGACGGTAGTCGGCGCTCATGGCGAACGTGATGATTGTCCACGCCTGTGACGGGCGTGTCAAAAGGTCGCTGGAAGTAGCCGGACGCTTGTTGGGTCATGTTCAGATTCCTCGCCACCCCATCGCCGGGCGACGAGCCTGTCGCCCTTACCTGTCGGCCCCACCCCGCGGGCTCGGAATGACAGGTGCGATTCTCGCTCCTTGCTCCTGGCTGCTCCTACAATAGACCCGTGATCAAGCGCACCGCCGCCGTTGCTGCGGCCAAGGCGACCGCCGCTGTCTCCCGCCACTTGCGCCTGGGGGGAGGCACCGCGCTCCCCGGCCTCGTCGCCGAGCGCATCGATCCTGGTGTTATCCGGGGACTCAGCGCGCAGCTGGGCGAGGGGAGTGTGATCGTCACCGGGACGAACGGCAAGACGACGACGGCCAGGCTGTTGCGGGGGATCGCGAAGGAAGCCGGGCTGAGACCGGTCGCCAACCGGGCAGGCTCGAACATGATGCGAGGGATTGCGGCCGCGCTTGTCGACGCCGCCGCCTGGTCGGGCGATATGGCAGCGTCCGAGAAGCGCCTGGGCGTCTTCGAGGTGGACGAAGCCACGCTTCCGCTGGTTGCCGAGGCCGTCAAGCCCCGCGTGATCCTCTTTACGAACCTCTTTCGCGACCAGCTCGATCGCTACGGCGAGGTCGAGACGGTCGCGGCGGTCTGGCGAGCGGCGGTTTCTGGGCTGCCACCGGACGTGACGATTGTCCTTAACGTCGACGATCCCTCGGTCGCAGCGCTTTCCGCAGTGGCGCCGGGGCGAGCTTTGACTTACGGAATGAAGGACACCTCCTCGGGCGAGGGCAAGCTCGAGCACGCCGCGGACGCGCGGTGGTGCACTGTCTGCGGAAACGAACTGGAGTACTCGGCCGTGATGTATGGCCATCTCGGCCATTGGCGCTGCCCGAAATGCGGCAACGCGCGGTCGGAGCCCGATGTCTTTTGCGGGCAATTCCACGCTGAGGCGAACGGCTCTCAGCTCACCCTAAAGCTGCCTGGTGGTCTTGTGGAGGCAAACCTCCGGCTCGCGGGCCTCTATAACGCTTACAACGCGCTCGCTGCAGCCGCCGGCGCGGCCGCGCTCGGCGTCGGCCGCCCGGCGGTCCAGCGCGGCCTCAATTCCGCGACAGCCGGCTTTGGCCGTCAAGAGCGTATGTTCGTCGGCGGCCGGGACGTTCAGATCATGCTCGCCAAGAACCCCGCAGGCCTGAACCAGGTCTTAAGGACCATCACGGCCAACGGGTCGGAGGCAGACCTACTCGTACTTTTGAACGACAACATCGCCGACGGCCGGGACGTTTCCTGGATCTGGGACGTGGACTTCGAGCTACTCGAGGGTAAGACGCACTCGGTGACGGTGTCGGGCGTGCGCGCCTGGGACATGGCGCTGCGCCTGAAGTACGCGGGTATCGATGGGGGTGGAGCTACGACCCATGTTGAACCGGAGCCGGCGCAGGCTCTTAAGCGGGCACTCAGCGCGACGCCCGAGGGGAGCACGCTCTACGTGATTCCCACGTACACCGCGATGCTGGAAGTGCGCGACCTGCTCGCTCGATGGGCCGGCCGCGGTGCTTTCTGGGAGGCCGAGTGAAGGGACTCGCGCTCCGCGTGGCTCACCTGTTTCCGAAGCTCATGAACATCTATGGCGACCGCGGCAACATCCTTTGTCTCCAGCGCCGCTGTCAGGCTAGAGGCATCGCCTTTGAGGTCGATGGCCTCGAGCTCGGCGATCCTCTCAAGGCCAAGGATTACGATCTCGTCTTCGTGGGCGGCGCACAGGACCGGGAGCAGCGCCTGGTCGCAGAGGACCTGGTAAAGGTCAAGGCCAAACCGCTCAGGGAGGCCGTCAAGCGGAACGTCGCCGTGCTGGCCGTCTGCGGGGGCTATCAGCTCATGGGCCGTTTCTACCGGACCGCCGAAGGTGAGGAGCTCCCCGGCTCCAAGGTCCTGGATCTGCACACGATCCACCCCGGCGCCCAGGCGCAGCGCTTCATCGGGAACATCGTCGTCGAATGGAACGGAACGACTGTCGTCGGCTTCGAGAACCACGGAGGGCGGACCTTCCTGGGCGACGGCATTCAGCCGCTCGGCCGCGTTGTCGCCGGGTTCGGCAACAACGGCGAGGACGGAGGCGAAGGCGCGGTCTATCGGAACGTCTTCGGGACGTACCTGCATGGCTCCCTCTTACCGAAGAACCCGAAGTTCGCCGACCACGTAATCGAGACAGCGCTCCGTCGTCGCCACAAGGATTTTCGCCTAAGCGAGATTGATGATGCGGTCGAAGACGCTGCCCACGCGGCCGCGGTGCGGCAGGCGACGCGGAGAAGTATCATCCGATAGGAGGCGGGCCGATGACTGAGATTACACTCGAAGCGCCGGACATCTCGTGTGACCACTGTATCGCGAGCATCGAAAAGGCAATGACTAAGCTGCCGGGCGTCCGCTTTGTCGGCGGCGACCCCACTGCCAAGCAGGTGATGATCGAATACGACCCGGATATCGTCGACATTGGGACCATCGAATCCGCGATGGAGGAGGAAGGTTATCCCGTCACGTAATAGCGCTCTCCGGCGCCTGTTTCCTACGATGGTATCCGGCGCCGCCCTCGCCTGCATTTTCTCGACGGCGTGCGGCGGGTCAGGCGAGAGCAAGGAGCCTTCGCCTACTGTTCGCCCCTCACCCCACGTTTCGACGCCCACCCCGGAGGTACTCGCCTTCCAGTACGAAGTGCAAGAAGGCGATAGCTTGTATGCACTGGCCGTGCGATTCGGGACGAGCACGGACGAGATCCTAGCGCTCAACAAGCTTTCCAGTCCCGATGAGCTTTCGGTTGGCCAGATTATCCTGATCCCGGGCGTGCCGCCACCGGACCTGCCTTCGCCCAACGTGGTCCCACGCAATCCCGCGGGCACCGGGTTTATCTTCCCGATCGAAGGCGCGTGTCTTCCGAATGTCGATAAGCTCATGCCCAACGCGCCCCGCGAGTACCGGGCGGGCATTCACGAAGGCGTGGACTTTTACGCCGGCTACAGCTGCGCAACAGTGCTCGAAGGCACGCCGGTGATGGCCGCAAAAGCGGGGACGGTCGTAAGGGCCGACCACGGCTTTACTGAAATGACAGCCGATGAATTGCAGGAGCTATTGAACCGGTCGCTGGCCCAGGGATATACCGACGCCGAGGGATTGGACCGATTTCGTGGCCAGCAGGTCTGGGTCGATCACGGTAACGGCGTGGTCACGCGCTATTGCCACCTGAGCGCGATCCCGACGGCGATCAGGGACGGAACGCAGGTGGCCGCCGGCGATCTGGTCGGGTACGTTGGCGATTCAGGGACGCCGGAGGCCGTCACCGCGCCCGGCACCGAGATACATCTGCATTTCGAGCTCCGCGTCGGCGATACTTTCCTGGGCGCGGGGCTGCCCACAGACCAGGTGCGTCAGCTCTATGAGCAGGCGTTTTCGCCTGAGTGATCTCGGACCGGTGCATATGACGGACAATCTCCGGGCATCAGAGCCACTCGAACCAGGTGCTGGGTTCGGCGTCAGACCGCGCGGCTTCTTGCGCCGGATCGCGCTACCGTTGGTGGTTATCGGTGCAATTGTCGCGGCGATTTGGTGGCTCGAATCGCGTGGCGGCGATGACGTTAGCCCCACGGGGGAGCGGTATGGGCCCGTCGAGTTGCCGACGGCGCTTCAGACGACAGGTTTGGAGATCGGCGTTCAAGAAGGCAATCTGGCGCCGGACTTCCTGTTGGGGACCTTGGACGGCAGCGAGGTCCGCTTGAGCGCGCTGCGCGGTCAGCCAGTAGTGCTGAACTTCTGGGCGACCTGGTGCGCGCCGTGCCGCCAGGAGATCCCCCAATTCGTCGCGGCATATGAACGCTTTCGCAACGAGGGCTTGCTGGTGCTGGCAGTAAACATGCAGGAAGGAAAGTCGATCGCGCGGGGGTACGCGGAAGATTTCGGGATGAAATTCCCGATACCTATCGACGTTGACGGCGAAGTGGGAGATGAGTACCGTCTGCTCGGCCTGCCCATGACCTATTTCATCGATCGCGGCGGGGTGGTCCGCAGCGTCTTCACCGGGCCGCTGCAAGAGCGGCGCAGCGATACGGACGTACGCGGTGCAATCGAGCAAAGCGATCTGGAGCAGCGGATCGCTCAGATCCTCGGTAGTGGTGCACCGTAATGGAACGCGGCGAGGCGATACCCGGGCGCGTCCCGGTCCCCTCCGCTCCTCGCGGTTGGTCACGCACACTTGGCGTTCTGAACCCGCTAAGGGCCGTTTGGTGGCTCTTCACCAATGTTCGCTTCGCCGTCGTTCTCCTGGTCCTTCTTTGCGGACTCAGCCTACTCGGCGTCGTCCTGCCGCAAAAGCCGCTCCCCGTGCGCGGCGATGTGGTGGCAGAAGCGAATTGGGTGCGCGTCCAAGAAGGCAAGTTCGGCTTCCTGACAGACCCGCTTGACGAGACCGAGCTGTTCGATGTATTTCACGCCCGCTGGTTCGGCATTCTTCTCACACTGACGGCAGCGTCCACCGGGGCCTACGTCATCAGCCGGCTGCCCGGCGCCTGGCGGGCTATTACTCAACCCCGAAAGCGTGTGCCCGATCGATATTTCGAGACGGCGCCCAACCGGCTTGAGGTTGCCGGGGGCTTGGATGCGGGCCGGCTGGAAGAAGCGTTGCGCCGGTCTCGTTATCGCGTTGAGCGCTTCGACGAGGCAGACGCGTCGAACATCTTTGCAGACCGGTTCGCCTGGGCCCAGTTGGGGACCCTCTTTACTCATGCCGCCGTCATCGTCTTCGTCCTCGCGGCGGTCGTTAGCCGGGCGGACGCTTTCTCGTCGCCGCTTTTCCTGGCCGAGGGCTCCACGCTGCCCATCTTTCCCGTGCGTGACCCCAATCAGATGCAGGTCGAGCTGCGGGATGCAAAGGCGCAGTTTGCGGCCGATGGACAGGCCCTCGACTATCGATCAGAAATCGCGATCTACCGAAGGGGCGAGGAGGTCAGGAGCTGCACTTCCACGGTGAATTCCCCCTGCAGCTTCGCAGGCTACAAGTTCTACCAGTCCGCCTACTTCGGGTTTGGCGCAGCGGTGCAGGTCCGTGATCTCCAGACAGGCAACACGATCTATCGCGAGACGCTCGCGCTATCGGGTACAGCGAAGGCACCGCACGTGACAGTCCGCGACGGCGCGGGAGCTGTACTCCTCGACGAGACCTTGGTGCTGACGGACGAGCTCGTGGGGCGTGACTTCACATACCGCGGCACACTTGTCCGCCTGCCATCCGGCCGCTTGATCAGCGTTGGTCTCCAAACGGCCGATAACGGTGATGAGCGGTTGGCCGTCCTCGAGCCGGGCGCGGGGGACGGTCTACTTCAGCTGTCCCTCGCCGAGGGAGAGAGCGGTGAGTCGGGCGGTCTTCAGGTGTCATATCAGAAGGCTGTCGCAATACCATATGCGCTCGTTCCGGAACTCCCCGTGCCCCTCACGACCGGCGAGGATGGCGCGAGCAAGCCCGCTCTCCAGCTCAGCAACGTCGTTTACGGCACCGACAAGACATCCGAAGGGACGACAACCGGCGATTCAACACCTGCGGGACCGCCCCTGCTGACACTCACCGGCCTCAAAGCCCAGGCCGTCAAGCTCCACCAAGGCGAGAGCGTCCGGGTGGGTGATTACCAGTACAGCTTTCTCGGTCAGCGCGAGTTCGCCGGCATCACGGTCAAGAGAGACCGCAGCGACTATTTGATCTGGGCGGGCGCGGCGCTGATCGTCTCCGGGCTGGCAGCGACGTTCTGGGTGCCTAGACGCAGGTTTTGGGCTAAAATTACCGCGACTCGCACGCTGATGGCCGGCCAAGCACCGGCCCACGCGCGTTATGCCCGCGAGTTGAGGCGCCTGGCCCACCAAGCAGGTTCTGCACGGGACATTATGAAGGACGATGATTGAGACGATGCTACTCTCGATTGACATCGGCATCGACCCGGTAATTTTCAGCAACTGGGGTATCGAGGTTACCTGGCATGGTCTCTTCACGGCGCTCGGCGTGATCATCGGCGTCGGGGTAGCAACCGCTTTCGCCCGGCGGGAGGGGTACCAGGAAGACACAATCTACAACGTAGCGCTTTGCTTAGTGATTGGGGGAATCGTCGGAGCGCGCTCGTTGTACGTGATCGAGAACTGGGGGGACTTCAAAGGCGATCTCGTAGACGTCGTCCGTGTCAACACCGGCGGCATTTCGATCTACGGAGCGCTTATCGGCGGCACCATCGGCGCCTGGCTTTACGTAATCATCCGCAAGGTGCCGAACATCCCCCGCGGTGCGGATATCGCCTCGATGGGCGGCATCCTCGGCATGGCTGTGGGGAGGATCGGAGATATCATCAACGGCGAGCACTTCGCGAGCCACACGGACCTGCCGTGGGGCGTTGTCTACACGCATTCGAGCAGCCCGAGCGTCATCCATTTCGGCCCGAACGCCCCGCCGCAACATCCTGCGGTGGCTTACGAGATGATAGGCGACATCGTAATCTTCGGCATATTGATACTCATTTATCTGCGCGTAAACCGGGCAGGCGTTACGTTCTTCGCCTGGGTCTTCCTCTATGGCCTGCTGCGGACGCTTGTCAGTTTCCTGCGTCTGGACGACATCGTGTTCATGGGCCTGCGGACGGCGCAGCTCATCGGTATTGGTGCGATGGTTTTCGGGCTCGCAGGCATGGCCTACCTGCTACGAATACCGCCCCGGGGCACAGGCAAGCGCGCTGGCCGCCGTAGGATTCAGCGTGAGCAGGGCCAACCCACGCCGGAGGGAGAACCGGCGACTTGAAAGTAACCCTCTACACGAAAGAAGGCTGCGGATTGTGCGCGCAGGCCGAGGAGATATTGAGGCGCGCTCGGAAGCTAGTCCGTTTCGAGACCGAACTCATTTACATCGAAGATGACCCCGCGCTTTTCAGCCGATACCAGGACCGTATCCCCGTGATTGAGGTAGGCGGCGAGGAGGTGGCATCGGCGCCCGTCGAGGAGGCGCGCTTGCTGGCTGTCCTCTCGTCATACGCCTGAGGGGCGCGCTTCCTACGCATTACACCGTTCTGTAACTATTTACTACTACTCAACTTTTGTGATACCCCTTACGATAAAAGAGCATCATATTTTTTGCAGTGATTGCATAACATGAATCAGACTTCTATGAAGCGGCACGATCGGAGCAGCGAGCCCTTGGCCATTCAGAATCACTGGTACCTGGTATCCAGCCACGGCGCTGTGTTGTTTTACATTGCCGTCTATCCAGAGTGCACCATCCGCCAGATCGCCGACGAGATGGCTCTGACGCAGAGGACCGTGTGGGGACTGATTGGCGATTTGCGGCGGGCGGGGATGCTCAACGTACGCCGCGATGGCCGACGTCATCACTACACTGTGAACCTCGAGGCTCCCTTCCGCCATCCGATTCTCACAGACCTGACACTACGCTCCGTATTGGGCGCGGTCGTGGGCCGTAAACCCACTGAACGGCGAGCCTCCAACCGCAAGTCGGCGTAGTCGCGTCGGGAGGCCGGTTCGTTCGTTGACACCGTTTCGACGCGTGTGCTAGCATCCCCTCAACAAAATCGAAGAATATCCTTATCAAGAGAGGTGGAGGGCACGGCCCTGTGAAGCCCGGCAACCAGTCCCAGTGAGGACACGGTGCCAATGCCGGCCCCCCGACGAATCGGGGGGATCGATAAGGCGAGCGGCAGACCTCTTCTCTCGAAAGGAAGAGGTCTAATTATTTGTCCAGCGCGTTAGGCGAACGACAAATCGGCGTCCGAATGGCGATGGCGCAGGCCCGCTTGCGGCGGGCCTTGCCTAGCTTGTTCTAGCCCATCAACCGGAGGACCGATCATCATGTCGTTCGCGAAAAACCTCAAATGCAGAGAGTGCGGCCGCGTCTATCCGCTTGACCCGATTCACGTGTGCGAGTTCTGCTTCGGCCCGCTCGAAGTCTTCTACGACTACAAGGCGATGGGACGCGCCGTCACCCGAGACCACATCGAACGGGGCCCGCCCACCATGTGGCGCTATGCTGAGTTGTTGCCTTGCAACCCGGAGACGGCTGTCGACATCGGAACCGGCCTGACGCCTCTGGTCCGTGCGCGGAATCTCGGCCGTCTTCTCGGTTTGGACCGTCTGTACATCAAGAACGACTGCCAGAACCCGACGTGGTCGTTCAAGGATCGCGTTGTGTCGGTCGCCACGAGCGTGGCGCGGGAGTTCGAGTTCGACACGCTCGCTTGTGCCTCCACCGGCAACTTGGCCAACAGCGTGGCCGCGCATGCCGCCCGAGCGGGCATGAAAGCGCGTGTCTTCATCCCTGCGGACCTGGAGCAGGGCAAGATTATCGGCTCCGCAATCTATTCACCGACGTTGGTCGCTGTCGACGGCGGCTACGATGAAGTGAACCGGCTCTGCAGTGAAGTAAGCGACAAGTACCCCTGGGCCTTCGTGAACATCAATATGCGACCCTACTACGCAGAAGGCAGCAAGACGCTTGGATACGAGGTGTGCGAGCAGCTCGGCTGGCGCGCGCCGGACCACTGCATCGTGCCGCTCGCCAGCGGTTCGCTCTATACGAAGATCTACAAGGGCATCAAGGAGCTCGCCTGGCTCGGCCTCGTCGATTGGCAGGCGACCCGCATGAGCGGCGCTCAGGCGGAGGGCTGCTCGCCCATCGCCGAAGCGTGGAATCGCCGCAGCTTCTTGATCAAGCCACAGAAGCCGAACACCATCGCGAAATCGCTGGCTATCGGAAACCCCGCGGACGGCTACTACGCTCTCAAGACGATGGCCGATACCAACGGCGCGGCGGCGACCGTCACCGACGATGAAGTTGTCGAGGGAATTCAGCTGCTGGCCGAGACAGAAGGTATCTTTGCCGAGACCGCCGGTGGGGTCGTAATCTCGGGCCTGCGTAGACTCGTTGATGACGGCTACGTGCGCGCCGATGAAGTTGTCGTTGCGTTTATCACAGGGGCCGGACTGAAAACGCAGGAAGCCGTGCTGCCCGCGATTCAGCCGCCGCTCGCCATCCGCGCCACCCTCGATGCCTTCGAGGAGGCGCTGGAGGAGCGCGACGGCGTTCTCCCGGCGGCGCGAGGAGCCTGATGATGGAGAAACGACGCGTGAAGTTTACGTTCGTAGAGTCCTTGATCAAGGAGCCGATCATCTGGAAGCTCGGCCGCCAGTTCGAAATCGTGACCAACATTCGGCGCGCCGACGTCCAGGCCGACCGCGGCTGGGTCATCCTCGAGCTCGAAGGCGAGCGCGATGAGGTTGACCACGGCCTCGAGTGGGTCGAGCAGCAGGGAGTCCGCATCGATCCCGTGTACGAAGATATCGTTGAGGGTTAGAGGAGTGCGAGGAGAATAAGAAGATGGCTATGCAACGAGAACCGGAATGGGGCGTACTCCCAGGACAAGACAGCCTGCGATTGAGCGTGATAGTTCGCATACCCACGCCGCTGCGCAAGCTGACGAACGACCAGGACGTTGTGTCAAGCAACGGCGAGACGCTCACACAGTGTATAGATGATCTGGACGCTCAATACCCCGGGCTGAAGGACCGCCTGCTCGACGAGACCGGCGAGTTGCGCCGCTTCGTCAACATATACATCAACGGCGAGGATGTGCGCTTCGCGCAGGGCGTCCAGACAGCGCTCAAGCCGGGCGACGAGATAAGCATCGTGCCCGCGGTGGCCGGTGGGAGCGAAGAGCCGCGCTCAGAGCCGCGGCTGAAGTACTACCGCGCGTCCCCGGGCGCTTACGAGGCGCTCAAGCAACTTCAGGACTACGTCGACCACTCAGGGCTCGAGCGGTCGCTGCTCGAGCTGGTCAAGTTGTGCGCCTCGCTGCTCAACGGCTGCGCCTTCTGCCTCGACATGCACTGGAAAGAAGCCCGCGCCGCCGGCGAAAGCGATGAGCGCCTCTACATGCTTAACGTGTGGCGAGAGTCCCACCTTTATAGCGAGCGCGAGCGGGCCGCCCTCGCCTGGACCGAAGCACTCACCCTTGTTTCGCAGACCGGCGCGCCCGATGAGGTATACGAGGAGACGCGCGTGCACTTCGACGAGAAGGAGATCTCGGATCTCACGCTGGCGATCGCAGCCATCAACGCCTGGAACCGAATGGCGATCGGCTTCCGGCTGGTGCCGGGTTGGTACGAGGTTCGCGAGCCGCGACCGGCCTCGGCGACTGCCTAAGCGGCACCCATCCATCGCTTCAGTCACTCCTTGGCTTGGAATTTCGCATATGACTATCCGTATCCGCCCCGCGACTCTCGAGGACGAAGAAGGTGTGGTCTACCTGCTCGAGCAATTGTTCGAGCCACCGGGTGGTCTGCCGCCCGACTATACACGAGAGCGCTCCTCGGCTGCGTTCCGTTGGGCGGTAGAACAACGCAACGCTGATGTTCTTCTCGCCTTCGATGGAGATACCGCGGTTGGTCTGACCAGCGTCTACGCCGATATCCAATCCTTAGGATTCGGGCCGAAGTGTTGGCTTCAGGATATGGTCGTGGACAAAGAGCGACGGTCAGAGGGTATCGGCGGGCTGTTGATGGCTGCGGCCGAGACCTGGGCTCGAGCCCACGGCCTAACCCACATCGAGCTTTCATCCAATAGCGGCCGTGTCGACGCGCATAGGTTCTACGAACGGCAGGGATTTCGGCGCGCGAACGCATTCCTGAAATGGCTAGGTTAGGTATTGAATCCGCGCCTGCCGAGCGTTTCGAAAATCTCGTACAATCCATCCGCATGGACCGCTCCGCAATCGAAGAGCTCTTCGCCTTCACCGATTACTCCTGGCGCCGGTACTCCGAAGCCACCATCCGCCCGCTCGGCGACGACGCACTCGTCAAACCGGTTCCCGGCTCCGGCTGGCCTGCCCTGAGGGATGCGCTGGCGCACACTAACTGGGGCTACGACCGCTGGGCCGCCGACCCATCTTGCACGAGCAACTTCCCGATCGAGCCGGTGAACTCGTGGGCCGACGCCGAAACTTACCGCCAGCGCGTCCGCGGCCGCTTCCACGAGTACCTCGACTCGCTTAGCGACGAACAGCTCACTACTCCGCGAGACATGAACATCGACGGCGCAGCGTTGTCGTACGCCCCGGCTGATATTCTTGCGCTGCTGCTCCTGCACGAGCGCGAGCATCACGGCGATCTCAACACGCTGCTGTACCAGATGGGCGTCGAGCCGGTGCAAACGTCCTTCGCTTCTTTCTGATGGAAACGGGACGTAGGGGCTAGCCCTAGCCGCCCCTACACGGCGCAGTCCTATCGGTGTACAATGGGCGAGCGTTGACGCGCCGAGACAGGCGCGGTATAATTCCGACTTACCGGATAGACAAAGTCGACTATTCTGTCTCCCGGACGGAATCGAGGCGATCTCATGGTAATCGAGGAAGCACCGGTCGGCGCCCATCCCAAGGTCCCCCACGAACTCAAGCCGGGCCACGTTTTCGTGACGCTCGACGAAGAGATCGAGAACTTCAAGACCGAGGCCGGTCTCTTT
>Ga0209157_1002883_pt1 | contig 13461 bp, 11 predicted proteins | sample GraSoiAngelo_135_FD_185892 | JGI IMG/M metagenome (GOLD analysis project Ga0209157, IMG submission 185892) | Grasslands soil microbial communities from the Angelo Coastal Reserve, California, USA - 14_0929_05_40cm (SPAdes) (version 2) | ecosystem: Environmental > Terrestrial > Soil > Grasslands ... | reverse complement strand
TCACGTTGATCGCCTGATAGTCGATTCCCTGCGCATCCATGTCGATCAGCCGCTGCGGGTTGCCGAGCGCAATGTTACCGGTGAGGTTGTTCTTCGCTGCCGCGGCCAGAGGTGTGTCTTTGACTAAATCCCAGACCTCCGGCACAAAACAATGGGCGTGCGCGTCCACGGTCTTCACACGCCGGCCCGCTATGGACAACTCGCGGCGTTTGCCTCGTGCCACGCCGATTTGAGGCGAATGGAATCCGGCCTCGACCAAACCGCGGCCGCCGATGAATACTCCGGCCGTTGCGGCCGCAGCGCCCGCGACATTTTTCAGGAAGTCTCTGCGATTTGGCATTGTCTCCTCCTTACGGTGCTCCCCTCCCCAGGTAGGAGGAGGACTCGCGTTCATCCTTTTCTCCCAGGTCCAGCATGAAGTCAATCAATAAAGTTATTTGGATCACTGCACCCAATGAGGTTTAAAATCCCCGGTAACGTGAGGACAACATGACACCCATGAGAACTTTGTTGCTGTTTATAGGGCTCGGCTTGCTCGGGTTCGTATCCGCGACGCACGCGCAGCAGAGTCCGCAACCGCCGGCCCCACCTGCGGCTCTGAGCTTCGAGTTTTACCGGGCACACGTCGAACCCATTTTTTTGGCCAGACGCGCGGGCCACGCCCGCTGTTATGCCTGCCATGCGCTCGGTGCCGGCGAAGGCAATGCGCCGGCTGCGATGCGGTTGGAAATCCTTTCGCCCGGAAGCACAACGTGGACTGAAGAGCAATCCCGTAAGAATTTCGAGGCAGTCCGGAAAAAAGTATTTACCGGCAACCCGTTCTCGAGCCCGCTGCTCATTCATCCGCTGAGGTACGAAGCAGGCGGCGACCAATGGCATGGCGGAGGAGCGCAGTTTACGTCTCCAAACGACCCCGAATGGCAGACCATCGCCGCTTGGGTCCAGGGGAAGAATGTGGTCAATGAAGACCTGCGCGGTTCCTCGGTCGCGGCGGCCGCGGCCCAACTCCCGGCCAATCCTGCTCGCGGCGCGAGTTCCAACAATGGCGGCTTGAAGCTTCGTATCATCCAGACGAACATGGCGGGCGACAACATCCATATTATCGATCCGGTAACGAATCGCGTGGTTGCGGAGATCACCGGCATTGAAGCCAATCATGGAGTGGCAGCGGCTCCCGATGGAAGCCGGCTTTATGTTTCCAACGAAGCCGATCGCACCGTAGACGTCGTCGATATGAAGACGCTGAAGGTGTTCAAACAGATTCCGCTCAGCGGACCACCCAACAACATCTCCATCAGCAAGGATGGACGCAGAGTGTATCAAGCCATTCACGGATCGCCGTTCGGAGTCGATGTTATCGACACAACCACGCTGGCAAACGTGAAGCGGCTGCCGCTCGACGGATTGCAGATCCACAACACGTATGTGACGCCAGACGGCAAGTACGTCATCGCCGCATCGGATGATCAGAGCTACAAGGTCGCGATCATCGATCAGAAGACTGAAGAACCTGTGCGTGTGATTCAGTTCACGAACCGTCCGCGGCCGCTGGCCTTCTACACGAATCCGGACGGCTCGACGAAATGGATCCTGGCGGGACTGACCGAGCTTCACGGATTCGTAGTCGCCGATTTCGCGACGGGGCAGGAGATTCACCGGATCAGGTTCCCCGATCTGGGTGGTCCGGTAAAAATGAAGACCGTCCGGGCGTCCGTCTCAAACCCAAACCACGGCATCGGCGTCCAGCCGGACAATAAAGCCGTCTGGGTCAGCGACCGGTTATACAACGTGGTTCACGCCTACTCGCTGCCCGATCTGAAATACTTGGGCGCGGTGACCGTTGCCGTGGACCCGTTCTGGATGACATTTACACCCGACAGCAAGTTCGTTTACGTCGCGAACGACTCGTCCGCTTCGGTTTCTGCCATCGACACGCATTCGATGAAAGAGGTCGCTCGCATTCCTGTCGGACAGGTGCCGAAAAGAAATATCACGGCGATGCTGCCGTAGGAGATTGACGATGCTTAACAGGCGACAGTTCCTTGGCGCCGCGGCAGGCGCCGCCGCGCTGATGCGAAATCCAAAGGCGTTCACCGCGGCGCGGGCGAAGTACGATTTGATCGTCAAGAGCGGACGCGTCATCGATCCCTCCCTCAAGCTGGATGCCATCCGCGACGTCGCGATCGCCGGCGGCCGGATCGCCGCGATCGAAACCAACATTGCCGGCGATGCATCCGAGGTCATCGACGCGCGCGGCAAACTGGTCGTGCCGGGTTTAATCGATATTCACACGCATGCCGCCCGCGTCAAGGACGGACCGGCTTTGTGTCTGGCTGACGGCGTCACCGGGTTCATCGATGCCGGCTCGCAGGGAGCCGACCACATTGCCGATACGGTTGCGGTTGCCAAGTCGGCACCGCAACCCGGCCGCGTTCTGATCAACATCGGCCGCGCCGGCATCCTTCCGGAAGGCGACACGATGGACATCAGCCGCGCCGATGTCGCGGCAGCGCGGGACGCGATCGCGCGCAACCGCGAGATCGTCGTGGGCGTCAAGGCGCGCCTGTCCAACAACGTTGCCGGCAATAACGATTACGAGGTGCTTCGGCGCGCACAAGAAGTCGCTTCGTCATTCAATCTGCCTGTGATGATCCATATGGGTCAGACGATCTCGCCACTGCCCAGGCTTCTCGCTCTGCTCAAGCCGGGCGACATTGTTACCCACATGCTCGCGCCGCCACCCAACAGCATTATTGATGACGCCGGTCACATCCTCCCGGAAGTGCTGGCGGCCCGGAAACGTGGTGTGTGGTTCGATGTCGGAAATGGACGTAATGGACATTTGCGGTGGGACATCGCCGAGCGCGTGCTCAAGGCAGGCTTCCTGCCCGATACGTTCTCAACCGACTGGAGTGTGGAAGGGCGCACCTCTCAGGTGATCGACTTCCCGAACGTCATGTCGAAGTTCCTGATGCTCGGCATGAGGCTTGACCAGGTGATCGGGTGCGCAACCGTCAATCCCGCTCGCACGTTTCAGGTGTTCCGCGGGCACGGGACGTTGAAGGTGGGTGTGCCCGCCGACGTCGCAGTGCTGGAGCTACGGGAAGGCATGTTCGAGTTCGTCGATAATTACGAAAACAAACGGACCGGCCGGCAGAGACTCTTTCCAGCCGGGACCGTGCTCGGCGGCAAACGCATCGCAGCGCACTCGTAAATCAACGGCCGAAGAACGCTCAAGGCGTTCGTTACCGCACCGGGTCCGCGAAGGGGTCCGCGTCCCGCCCCTCGTCGGCAAAGCCGCCGCGGACAAATCCTCCGCATCCGTTGATCACGATACACAGGGTTGCGGGATCAGGGCCTCGTCCTTCCGAGAACGCCCGCTCTGCGACGCGCGCCCCCCGCAGCAACGCCGGAAGGCCGAAATTCCCCTCGTGGCACCGCGGCTCATAGTAAATTCGATTCGCCGCATCGCTTTGCTTCTTTAACTCCTGCTTGACGGTCCACGGTTTCGTCCACGTCGTCGCGTCGTCAATGGTGACGACATACTCGATCGTGTCCGCGTCCAGACGCGTCCACCGTTCGACGAGATGCAGATTTTCGTGAGCTCCCTGAAAATCTGATTTCGGCGAGAAATTCGTGACGTCGACGACCAGCGTATTGCCCTCCCAGCGGCCTCGTGAATCCCCCCACCATTGGCGGACGTTGCCGCGGAGGTGTGGGGCTGTGGTGATCGGGATCTGGCGATATCGGCCCAGCCCGGAGCCGATGTCGTAGAAGATCGACACTTCAGCGTGAGCCTGCACGATTCGACTGAAACCGCCAACCCAGCTACCAAAATCCGGCAGGGTACCGCCAAAACACCGCTCGGCCAGGCTGCGGTCCTCCGGGCCATCAGCGCGGTTGATCGACGCGGTCAAATACATTCCAGGCGTTTCGTTTCGTCGCGGTGACACGGGTCCATACTTTCCGCCCGCGCAGCCAGGGAGTTGCTCTTTACAGGCTGAGGTGGGTTGCAGGAGTGCGAGCTGAAACTGTCGAAGGACGGCCCTGGCCTTCTGAGCTTCGGGTGTGAGCGGAGGAATTCTCCCGTTCTGCGGATCGATGATGAGCGAGGTCCGCTTGCCGACGGGCAAATGCATCGTGAAGGGTGCCTGGACAAATTCGGCATTCACGTCTCGCTCGGTGCCCCGCACCCGGCGGGTATCGGTGCTGTCCCGGCTGACAATATCCGCAATTCGTCGATCAAGCTCGGCTCGCTCTGCGTCAGTCAAAAACTCCCGGTCGCCGTACTTGGTGGGCCGCTGCAGGGGTATGTCGACATCTCTGGTCCAAATGCCCTGCAGATCCGGTTCGCCCCATGGCGTCTTGATCGCGGGCGCTGTTTTGCCTGCGACCGTTGGCGCGTTGTTCGTTGCCCCGGCCGCCTGAGCGCCTTCACCGGAAGCAACGGCGGCACCGGCGAAGCTTCCAAGCGAAGCCGGGCCGGTGACGAGGCGGATCGCCGGCAATAGCAGGGCAATTGTGATGGCTGCACGGGCCAACGGCGATCTTCGCCGCTGGTTTTCATTAATCAACATGATTTGTGGCACCCTCCTCGCTTATTGTCGTCAACTCGCAGGTTTGCCGAATCTGGTTGATCCTAACATCGCCGGCCGAGCGCGAACAACGTGTACACTGGACGGCGAACTCGGTGGTGCAAGTTCAAGTTGGTCCGAGGGATCCCGAACGGCAGAAGGCATTTTTCCAACTCTGCGAAGTACTCAACTAGAGCCGCGGCGAATGTGAGCACTGGTCGCCCGATCTCTAGCGCGGCCACGCTGATGTTAAGTGCCTGCTGCGGCTCTCGCGGCGTTCGACTGTACGTTTAAGATAATTGACGGACTGGGGCATGAAGGTGCAAATTTTCTTGTGTCGACTTCCATCCTTATATAAATAGGAGCCATGAAACACACCTTTACTTTACTTGCTTTTGTTTTGGCGGTGGCTGCTGCAGCGCAGACCCGCAATCTCGAAATCTATTGGATCGATGTCGAAGGCGGGGCATCGACCTTGTTTGTTTCGCCCACGGGGGAATCGCTGCTGTTCGATACGGGTTTTCCCGGAAATGGCGATCGGGACGCGAAACGAATTTACGCGGCGGCGCAAAATGCCGGCTTGCGGCAAATCGATCATGTCGTGATCAGCCACTGGCACGCCGATCATGAAGGCGGGCTCAACGCACTTTCGAAGATGATGCCGCTCGGAAAGTTCTACGATCACGGCAACGGAGTCGAACAATCCGACCGTCAAAGGCTGGATGACTACAAAACCATCGCAGGAAACCAGCGCACCATCGTCAAGCCGGGCGACACGATTCCTTTGGGACCGGTTCAGGTTCGGGTTCTGGTTTCAGAGGGTCCGGTGATCGCGAATCCGATTAACGGCGGCGGCACCAATCCTTTTTGCGCCAACCACCAGCAAATGGAAAATGCTCCTCCTGAGAACCAACGCATGGTGGGACTCTCGTTCACATACGGCAATTTCAAGCTTGCGAGCCTGGCAGATCTCGACTGGCAGCGGGAACTCGAACTCGTTTGTCCGGTCAATAAGATCGGCTCGGTCACTGTCTATACAATCAATCGCCATGGAGCGCTCGACAACTCCGGCACTCCGGCGCTTCTCGGCGCGATCCGGCCGCAGGTGATCGTCGTCAATAACGGACCGCGAAAGGGTCTCGGCGTGCCGAACGATCAGGTGAAGCCGATTAGCGTTCCCGGCGTGACGCCCGCTGCATACGAAAAGAACCACTACCTGAGACTGGCGAAGACGGCGGGGGTTGTTGACGTGTGGCAGAGCCACCTTTCGCTCACGGACAGCGTCCCCGCGCACAACACCGCGCGCGACATGATCGCCAATCTTGAAGAGGGCCCTGGCGAGCAGGGAAATTTCATCCATGCTTCGGTCCGCGCCGACGGCACCTACACGATCGTGAACGGGCGAAACGGATTCAGCAAGACCTACAAGGCAACCGATGTGAGAAAGTAATTTCATTTGGCGAGGGGGTCCGGCCGCAACTGAAAGTGCATGACGATCGGCCGAGCGAAAGGTTTTTTGGCAGCGGGTCCACGGGAACCTACGGAGGTCCGTTCACTGGTTGAACTCCTTTACGAGACGTACCAGCCGAGGGTCGTCAAGGTTCGGCAGTTGCGTCTGATAGAGTGCCGTGCGGTCGAGCAGGCCTGCATACCGCTCGCGAATCTTTTGGCCAATCGTCGCGTAAGTGCCAGTGACTGCGTAGGTATCCACCATCTCATCGGTGATCAGGTCGGCCATACCCTTCCAGTCGCCGTCCACTGACTTACGGTGCAGATGGGGCACGATGTCCTGCCAGCCGTGCGCGGAGAGAACGGGCTGGTAGGTCCGCGTCGAAGCGTAGAAAGCGATCTGCTCCTTCACCAACCGCTTGTTCGCCGCCAGCTCCGCGTTGGTGTCGCCGACCACGACAAACGTCGATGTCGCGTACGTGAAATCTCCGCGTTTGCGTCCGGACTTGCGCATGCCCTCTTCGGTCCACGGAAGCACACATTCGCGGAGATATTTGGGACTGTTGAACGGGTGGACGTGCAGACCTTCGCAGACCTCCCCGGCCACGCGGCACATGTACGCGTTTACGCCCGAGATGTAGATTGGGATTCTTGGATGCTCGATCGGCCCGGGGTTGAACATGGGTGTCATGAGGTCGAAGCGGTAGAACTCGCCCTTGAAGTCGAGCTTGGCGCCGGTCTGCCAGCAGTTCCAGATGGTCCGGATTGCCAGCACCTGCTCGCGAAGCTTCGGGCCCGGAGACTCGAACTTCACCGAGAAACGCCGCTCGTTGTGCCCCTTCACCTGCGAGCCGAGTCCGAGGATCATCCGTCCGCCCGAGGCCTTCTGGAGATCCCACGCGATGTATGCGGTGATCATCGGGCTGCGCGGGAAGGCGACAGCGATGGCGGTGCCAAGTTTGATACGCTCAGTAGTCGTGGCGGCGACAGCGAGCGGCAAATACGGATCGTGCTGCGTCTCCGAAGACCACAGGCAGTCGTAGCCCATGGCCTCGACCTTCCTCGCGTATTGCGGAATGGAACTCAGATCATGGGTGAGCATGCTGGCGTCGAGCTTCACGGGATTCCCTGAGTTCTAGTGTGTCCGGGCTTTGCAAAACAGTTTAAGTGCATAACACCTGAGCATTGAGCGCCTTGTTTGCCGCCGTTGACTTTGCGATAACCCGAATGAAGAATAGCAAACTTAGAACCGGAGCCGCCGTGACGATAAAACGATTATTTTTGCTGACTTCATCGATCTTTATCCCGGCCACCTTGCTGATGGCGCAATCGGTTGCGGACGCTGCGAAAGCGGAACGGGAAAGGCGCGAGCGCGTGAAAGGGCAGGGGAAAGTTTTTACGGACAGCGATCTTAAATCGATCACGGAGCGCTCGAATGTGACCACTGGAACACTCGGAAAGGGGATCAACACCCCTCCGAATCAAGAGATCGTGGCGATCCCGATGCGACGCGTAGGATCGGCCATGATCGTCTCCGCCGAGTTGAACAATCGTTTAAAGACAAACCTTGTGGTCGACACCGGCGCGTCCTATATCGCCATTTCGAAGCCAGTCGCAGCGTCACTCGGGTTAAAGACCACGGAGCGCACTCGCTTCATACCGCTACAGACCGGCAATGGCATGATGATGGCCCCGATCATGAAGTTGAGCTCGTTGCGTTTGGGAGGCATCGAAGTGAACGACGTTGAGGCGACCATCATTGAAGACTGGAGTGACTCGAATGTCGTTGGTGTGCTCGGGATGAATTTCCTCAGCGCTTTCGACTGGTCTACCGATAACGCAAACGGCCAACTCCTTCTCAAGCGCCTGGTGGACGTTTATGGCGGCCACGGCAAGGACTGGTGGATCGAGCGCTTCCGTACCTTGCGTACATCCATCGAGGGACTGAAGACGCAATTGAAGTCAGCCGAGAACCTCGGCGACCGTAACCGTATCTCGCAAACTAAAGACGCTCTCAATCGCTTTCAGGCCGAAATGGATCTGCTCACGCGCGGAGCCGATGAGGCCGGACTGCCGGTCGCATACAGGAACTAGCCTAGTAATAGCCGCAAAAGTAGCCCGTTGTTCGCGTCATTGCGCTTATGTTTCCTCGCGCCGCTTCGCGAGCTTTTTGCCAGTATCGAAATAGCGGCCGGTCACCGCGCGACATCGGCATCGACTGTGAGGGTACCGGTCGTTTCCAAGAGCATCAGTTCATGTATGATGACAATACGTTCACACAGCTGTCCGTTTTGATGAGGTAATCGCGATGGCAGAACCAACAAAGGAAGAACTACTGGCTCGAATTGCTCAACTTGAGAAACAGGCGGGTTCTCGCAAGGGTAACAAAATCGAATTCAAGATAGGAGAAAAAGGAGGTGTCAGCGTTTATGGCCTCGGACGCTTCCCGGTTACGTTGTATTACGAACAGTGGATACGCCTGTTGGACTCTGCGGACGCCCTTCGTTCATTCCTGGAAGAAAACAAAAGCAAGCTGAAATTAAAGAGCAATGAGTAAGTACTTTTTTCGAGAGCACACGCGTCCGCGACTCTACAGTGGGCTATTTTCCCCTCCTTTTTTTCAAGGAGGGGAAACGTTCCATGCAGCCGGCAGTTATCGGGCCTGAAGTATACTGGCCGGCACCATGACCAAGATGAATCGTCGCGTGTTTCTCCTCACATCAGGAGGATTGAGCTTGTCGCCATTCGCTCCACAAAACAGCACCAACAGCACCGACTCCGCGGGCACCGAGGTTACGAAAAAGCTTGCGCACTACATCGTTTCGGCACAATTCGCCGACCTTTCGGCGCCGGTACGCAAGGAAGCGGCGCGCACGCTGCTCAATTGGGTGGGCTGCACGGTTGGTGGATCGCGGCACGAAACAGTCGCCGTCGTTGTGTCGGCTCTCGCGCCATTTTCCGGCCCTGCGCAAGCCAGCATTCTCGGCCGTCACGAACGATTCGACATCATGAACGCCGCTCTCATCAACGGCATCAGCTCGCATGTGCTCGATTACGACGACACGCATACGCGGAACATCGTTCATCCTGCCGGCCCGGTCATTTCGGCCATTCTGGCATTAAGCGAGCATCGTCCGGTGTCGGGCCGCGATTTCGTCACAGCGCTGGTTGTCGGTGTCGATGTGGAGTGCCGAATTGGAAACTCGGTGTACCCGAAACACTACGACGTCGGCTGGCACATCACAGGCACCGCCGGTGTGTTCGGTGCCGCTGCGGCTTCGGGCCGCTTGCTCGGATTATCCGAGCAGCAGATGCTTTGGGCGATTGGATTGGCGGCTACGCAGCCGGTGGGTCTTCAGGAAATGTTCGGCTCCATGACCAAGAGCTTTCATCCGGGACGCGCCGCGCAAAACGGTCTGACCGCTGCGATCCTCGCGTCGAAAGGCTTCACCAGCTCGGAACAGAGCCTTGAAGCGAAATATGGATGGGTCAATGCCGTCAGCACGGCTCATGATTACGGCTACATCACGAACAAGCTCGGCCAGGCATTCGAGATTTCCAACAACACGTACAAACCGTTTGCATGTGGTGTCGTGATGCATCCAACGATCGACGGCTGCATCCAGCTTCGCAATGAATACAACCTGACGGCGGATACGATCGATCACATCGAGTTGAAGATCCATCCACTCGTGATGCAGCTCACGAGCAGGAAGTCTCCCCAAACCGGACTGGAAGGCAAGTTCAGCATCTATCACGCGGCGAGTATCGCTATCGTTGAAGGCGCGGGAGGCGTGGATCAGTTCAGCGATCGCGCGGTTCGGGATCGCGCTGTCGCCTCCTTGCGCGATCGGGTGACGACAGCCGTGGATTCCTCACTCCACGAAGATCAGGTCCGAATCGTTGTCACGATGAAGAATGGCAGCCGGCTCGAAAAGTTCATCGAACATGCCGTCGGCAGTCTCGAACACCCCATGAGCGATAAGGACCTTGAAACGAAGTTCGCCGGCCTCGCCACGGGAGTGCTCTCCGCCGATCGCCAGCGGAAACTGATGGATGTCTGCTGGAACATCGAGAAGTTACCTCAGGCCGGCGCCATCGCATCAGCCGCGATTGCCTGACGCGACGAAGTCGGCTGTTACTTTGACTTGCCTGCGATCAGCATGCCTGCGCCTGCCAATATCATGGAGAAGCCCCGCAACGACCGCCCGGGTTTCTATAACAATCAGGCGCAGGTTGACGGTCGAGCGGGGCAGTGGATTGTGAACCGCAATGCCGTCGCCTATGCATCGGACACTGCGGGAGGACCACATCACACCCTGCTGCCGCAGGGTGTGACTCTGGTGGAGAACCTCGATCTAGAGATGCTCAGCAAGGATGCCCACGCGCGATACGCCAGAAGCCGGAATGCGAGGCGCAGCTACACATTTACGACTATCTTTCAGCCTCTACGATGCAGGGGCTGTTCGGGCTCGACGCTTGCCCCTGTTGTAGTGAGATAAACCCGACACATATGGCTTTTGGAGGGTTACAAATAGGTAGTGAGACCAGAGATTGCTTGTCGTTCGTTCTGGTCAGGCAGTAATATTCGGAAACGATGAAGCGATTGCCAACGTTGACGCTGATTGCAGCGGTTACGCTGTGGACTCAAATTGCCTCCGCCGAAACCATCACTTGGAAAGTCGATGGCGAAACACGCCTGGCGATTATCTACGCACCATCGACGAAATCCGCAGGCGAGAAAGCACCGCTCGTTTTTTCCTTCCATGGGCATGGCGACGACATACAGAACTTCCAGTACACGGGCATACATCGGATGTGGCCGGAGGCAATTGTCGTCTACTTTCAGGGTTTGCCGAGCCGCGATGGTCTTTCGGGTTGGCAGGTGGAAAAGGGCGAGTACAACGACCGCGATCTCAAACTTGTCGATGCTGCGCTCGCCTCGTTGCGCGCAAGGTTCAAGGTAGACGACACGCGAATCTACGCAACCGGTTTTTCAAATGGGGCCAATTTCACTTACTTATTGTGGGCCGAGCGGCCCGGCTTGTTTGCAGCCTATGCACCCGTCGCGGCCCGGCTGCGAAGTTCAGTGCAACTGACACAGCCTAAACCGCTGTTTCACATTGCAGGTATACGGGATTCCCAGATACCTTTTGCGGATCAGCAGAGCGCCATCGAAATCGCCAGGCGTGTAGACGGAGTGGCTGGGGAAGGCGCCTCCTGCGGGAACGGATGCACCGTTTATGGGGCTAACACTGCAAACCCGGTAATGACCTGGATCCATGCGCGTGGCCACGAATACCCGCCCGGCACTTCGGAACGGATCGTGAGGTTCTTTCGAGACCATTCGCTCAGGCCGTGATCACGGACGCGAATCGCTAAGGATTCCGGAGAGCCTTTCCCGCCCTCGAATTGTCCAGCACAACGGTTCCATCCGCCTTCGCTGTCTTTTTGACAAAGACTTTCGGGTTCGAGACATGCTTACGGCGTTTTCCGGGCTTCAGCCGTCCCCAGCACATCGCTCGGTAGCGCGGGCGTGTGCTTGGGCAACACCCGCGCTTTGGTCGCCTGCTCGAAGTCGTAGCCGTAGCCGAGCAGCTGCCCTTCGCTGAACGCCTGCCCGAAGAACGAAATCGTTACGGGCAGACCTGACCACGTTATGCCGGCGGGCACAATCAAATCCGGAAAGCCGCTCTCGTTGGCGAGGTTCGTCGGCGAGTCGGTCGGTGCCGGAAGACCATCGGGTTTGATGTATTGGGCCGGACGCGGCGAGGTCGGATAGACGATGGCGTCCAGTTGGTATTTTGCAAAGAGCGCCATGACCGCTGCCTTCGTCGATACCAGCGCCTCGTTCTTTGCGGCAATGTAGGACGGATCGTTCAAATCGAGCGCAACGGATGCCGTGTACTTGAGTGCGACCGCTTTTTCCGGACTCCGGTACCCGGTTTTCGGATCATTCGCACGTGCGACGATCTCGTCGAGTGTCTTAGGGTACTTCGGCTCCGACGTTTTCAGATAGTCAGCGATCTGTGCCTTGAATTCCGCATAGGTCACGATGTTGTACAACGCCTGCTTCGATTGGAGGATGTAGTCGGGGTACTTGATTGGGTCAATGACGACCGCGCCGAGCTTTTTCAGCGTGACGATGGCGGCCTCGACGACCTCGTCGGTGCCGGCATCCTTTCCCATGAAGTCTCGCGCAATGCCGATGCGCGCGCCTTTGAGCGCACCCGTCTTCAAGTACTTCGTGTAATCGCGCTCGAATTTCCCCTCGCTCTTCTTCGTCGCATCGTCGGCCGGATCGACGCCGGTCATGACCCCCAACGCCACCGCCACATCGTAGACGCTACGCGCCATCGGCCCACCCGTGTCGAACGAGAGCGCCAGCGGAACAATGCCTGCGCGACTGAGCAGCCCGTGCGTCGGCTTCAGACCGACAATCCCGTTGGCTGACGATGGGCCACGGACAGATCCGCCGGTATCGGTGCCCAAGCCAAATTGCGCGAAAGCGGCAGCAACCGCGGCCCCTGTGCCGCCACTCGATCCGGCAGGACCGTGCAGGAGCTCGTGAGGATTTTTCGTCTGACCGCCTGCGGAGCTGAAGCCGTTGGGTATGGAGCCCGCTTTGATAATCGCCGGATCGGTCGCCCCGCTCACGCTGCCGCCGCTGCCAGCAAACTCGCTAAGGTTCATCTTGGCCAGCACAATCGCGCCCGCCTCGCGCAGCTTCTTCACCATGAAGGCGTCCTGCTTCGCCATATGGCCTTCGAGAAGCTGCGATCCCGCCGTCGTCGGCATGTCCACAGTGTCGTAGTTATCTTTCACGACGACGGGAATGCCATGCAGCGGTCCGCGCACTTTGCCGCTCTTGCGTTCCGCATCGAACTGCCGCGCCTCGTCGAGCGCCCTTTTGTTGAGAGTGACGATTGCGTTGATGGCCGGGCCGTGTTTGTCGTAGGCCTCGATCCGCTTGAGGTACGCGCTCACCAATTGCTCGGACGTCAACGTTCCGCCGGCAAACGCCGCATTCAAGTCGGCGATTGTCGCGGTCTCGATGTTCAGTCCTGCGGCGCTCGCGGGCACGTACAACGCGCCGGCGAGCGCACACAATGCAACTGCCGAATAAAGCACTTGTTTCATGCGCATGGCCATCTCTATCTCTCCTGCGGTCTCCACACGACGGACGATCGGTCTTGCGTCGTCTCCCGCAAAGCAATGAGTGTGCCCAAACCGTCGGGACCGCTCAACGGGACAGTGGGGCAAGTGGGGCAACTCCACCGAGTGATTCCTTGGAAAACTGAATCATATATCCGTCTACCCGGGCCCGCCATCCAAAATTGCAGCGTTTGTAGCATCAGTTTGTTTCGATGACAAACGTTTCCAGACGGTTTTAAAATGGGATCCGTTCGACTGGAGATCTGATGATTCATAGACCGCG
>Ga0209157_1002882_pt1 | contig 13462 bp, 15 predicted proteins | sample GraSoiAngelo_135_FD_185892 | JGI IMG/M metagenome (GOLD analysis project Ga0209157, IMG submission 185892) | Grasslands soil microbial communities from the Angelo Coastal Reserve, California, USA - 14_0929_05_40cm (SPAdes) (version 2) | ecosystem: Environmental > Terrestrial > Soil > Grasslands ... | reverse complement strand
TGAAAAAGCAATGAACGCCGAAGAGATCGCCCGCTTCCTGCGCAGCCACCCGCAGTTCTTCGACCAGCATCCCGAGCTCCTCGAATCGATCCTCGTGCCGCATCCCTACGGCGGACGCGCGATCCCGCTGGCCGAGCGCCAGGCCGTGGCGCTGCGCGACAAGGCGAGGCTGCTCGAAGGCAGGCTCGGCGAGCTGATCAAGTTCGGCGAGGAAAACGACGCCATCAGCGAGAAGGTGCATCGCCTCGCCGTGGCGCTGGTCGGGGCGCGCGACTTTCCCGCGCTCGCGCATTCGCTTTACTTCCACCTGCGGGAGGACTTCGCGGTGCCGCATGTGGCGCTGCGCGTCTGGGGCAAGGCGGTGCCGGCCGACTTCACCGAGGCCGAGGCGGTGGACAATGCGCAGCGCCAGCTTGCGGCCGCGATGGGAGCGCCGCAATGCGGTCCGGCCGCCGCGAGCCCGTTCATTCCCTGGTTCCGCGAGGCCGCCGAGCACGTGCGCTCGGTGGCGCTGGTGCCGCTGGGCGAGAGCGTGGTGTTCGGCCTGCTCGCGCTCGGCAGCGAGGACCCGCAGCGCTTCTTCCCCGAGATGGGGACGCTCTATCTGAGGCGCATCGGCGAGCTGTGCGCGGCCGGAGTGAGCGCGCGGCTGTAGCGGCCATGGACGCGCATCCGGATTCCCGGCTGGCGCGCGACTATCTCCATGCGCTGAAGCATTCGCGCAGGCTTTCCCCCGCGACGCTCGCAAATTACGGCCGCGCCCTGGATGTGCTGTTCGGTCTTCTCGGTGCAGCAGGCTTGAATTCGCTTCAACCCCCGCAGGTCCGGCGTTTCATTGCCATTCTTCATGCCAGGGGCCTGGGTCCGCGCTCGCTCGCGCTGACGCTCTCCGCGTGGCGCGGCTGCTTTGGCTGGCTGGTGCGGCACCGCGGCTTTCGCGTCAACCCGGTGCTCGGCATCCGCGCGCCCAGGGCGCCGCGGCCGCTGCCGAAGGCGCTGTCGGTCGAGGCCGCGCAGCGCCTGTTCCGGGAGGAAAAGCCGGGCACGCCCGAGCTGGTGCGCGACGCGGCGATGTTCGAGCTGCTGTATTCCTCGGGGCTGCGCCTGGGCGAGCTCGTCGCGCTCGACGTCGACGACGGCCGGCTCGACCTGCGGCAGGGCGAGGTGACGGTCACCGGCAAGGGAGCGAAGACGCGCACCGTGCCGGTCGGAGCGAAGGCGCGCGAATCGCTCCAACGCTGGCTTTCCTCGAGAAGCCGGCTTGCCGCGCCGGATGAAAAAGCCCTGTTCGTCGGCGGCCGCGGCAGGCGGATCTCGCCGGCGGTGGTCGGCGTGCGTCTGCGCGCCTGGGCGCGGCGCCGCGGCCTTGCCGAGCGCGTGCATCCGCACATGCTGCGCCACTCGTTCGCCAGCCACCTGCTGCAGTCCTCGCAGGATCTGCGCGCGGTGCAGGAACTGCTCGGCCACGCCAGCATCTCGACCACGCAGGTCTACACCCACCTCGACTTCCAGGCGCTGGCGAAGGTCTACGACGCGGCCCATCCCCGCGCCAAGAAGAAATGATCCAGCTGAAGAAAGGCCGCGAGAAATCCCTCAGGCGGCGCCATCCGTGGATTTTCTCGGGGGCGATCGAGCGCGTCACCGGCAAGCCGGGATCGGGGGACACGGTCGAGGTGCGCGATGCCTCCGGCAAGCCGCTCGCGCAGGCGGCATTCAGCCCGAAGTCGCAGATCCGGGCGCGCGTGTGGAGCTTCGACGCGAACGAATCCATCGGCGCCGATTTTTTCCGCAACCGGTTGACGCGCGCGCTGGCCGTGCGCGAGGGACTTCCCGCCGCCAGGCACACGAACGCGATGCGGCTGGTGCACGGCGAGTCCGACGGCATGCCGGGCCTGGTGGTCGATCGCTATGCGGACGTGCTGGTGGTGCAGTTCCTCGCCGCCGGGGTCGAGCGCTGGCGCGAGCCCATCCTGGACGCGCTGGTCGAGCTGACCGGCTGCGAAGCGGTGTTCGAGCGCTCGGACGCCGAAGTCAGAACACTGGAGGGCCTGCAGCAGAGAATCGGCTTCGCCCGCGGCAACCGCGCCGCGTCGCGCTGCCCCATCATCGAGTACGGGCTCAACTTCCGCGTCGACGTCGAGCAGGGACAGAAGACCGGCTTCTTTCTCGACCAGCGGGAGAACCGGCAGCGCGTGCGCGCGCTCGCCGCCGGCCGCGAAGTGCTGGACGGGTTCTGCTACACGGGCGGCTTCGCCATCGCCGCGCTGGCCGGCGGCGCGAAGCGCGTGACCGCGATCGAGAGCTCTGCGCCGGCGCTCGAGGTGGCGAAGGAGAACCTGGCGGCGAATCCGCTCGACGCGTCGCGCGTCGACTTCGTGAAAACCGACGTGTTTTCCGAGCTCAGGACCCTGCGAGACCGCGGCGCGCGGTTCGACATGGTGGTGCTCGATCCGCCGAAGTTCGCGCCCACGGCGGCGCAGGTGCGCAACGCCGCGCGCGCCTACAAGGACATCAACCTGCTCGCGCTCAAGCTGCTCGCGCCCGGCGGGCTGCTGGCCAGCTTCTCCTGCTCGGGCGGCGTCGGCGCCGAGCTCTTCCAGTCGATCGTCGCCGGCGCCGCGCTCGACGCCGGAGGGGACGCGAAAATCATCGAGCGCTTCGGCGCCGCCGCCGACCACCCGGTCGCGCTCGAGTTTCCCGAGGGCGAATACCTGAAGGGCCTACTGGTTCTGAAAACCTAAATCAGGGACAGACCACGTTTTTGAGACGAGGTAGAATCGCGCCCTTCGCTAGGAGCACGCATGCAAGAGCAGAACATGGTCCCGGTGACCATCCTCACGGGCTTTCTCGGCAGCGGCAAGACCACGCTGCTCAACCGCATTCTCAGGGAAGACCACGGCCAGCGCATCGCGGTGATCGAGAACGAGTTCGGCGAGGTCGGGGTCGACAGCGACCTCATCGAGAAGGGCGACGAGCAGATCGTCCAGATGAACAACGGCTGCATCTGCTGCACGGTGCGCGGCGACCTGATCCGCATCCTCGGCGAGCTGAAGGACAAGCGCGACCGGGGGGCGCTCAAGTTCGACCGCGTGGTGATCGAGACCACCGGCATGGCGGACCCCGGGCCGGTGGCGCAGACCTTCTTCACCGACGACGAGATCGGCAACTATTACCTGCTCGACTCGATCATCACCGTCGTCGACGCCAAGCACGCGCCGCAGCAGCTCGACGAGTTCCACGAGGCGCAGGAGCAGGTGGGGTTCGCGGACCGGCTGCTGCTCTCCAAAACGGACTTGACCAACGAGGAAGACACAAAAAAACTGGTCGAGCGACTGCGGCGGATGAACCCGCGCGCGCCGATCAAGAAGGTGCACTTCGGCGACGCGCCGCTCGCGGAGGTGCTCGACATCCGCGGCTTCAACCTGAACGCCATCCTCGAGCTCGACCCGGAATTCCTCACCGACCTCGATCACGAGCACCACGACGAGGTCGAGTCGTTCGTGTTCCGCGCGAAAAAGCCGTTCGACGGCCAGAAGCTCGAGCAGTTCCTGTCGGGCATGATCCAGGTCTACGGGCCGGACCTGCTGCGCTACAAGGGCATCCTGTGGATGAAGGGCAACGCCCGGCGGGTGGTGTTCCAGGGCGTGCACATGATGATGGGCGGGGACCTCGGCAAGCCCTGGACCAAGGCGGACAAGAAGGAGTCGATCCTGGTGTTCATCGGCAAGAAGCTGCCCAAAGACCTGTTCATAGCCGGCCTCGAGGAGTGTCTGGCAAAATAGCCGTGCCATGAGCCTGCGGCGCAACGCCGTTGTGCAGCTTGTTTTCGCCCTGCTGCTGCTGTGCGCGCAGCAAGGCGCTCTCACGCACGAGATCTGGCACTTCGCGAAAGCCGGCCCTCACGCCGGTTTCGTCGGAGATCACAAAGGGTCCGAATCGAAGAAGAACCGCCTGTGCGACATGCATTCGGCGCTCGGCACCGTGCTCGGCGCTGTCAACGCGGTCATCGCCGCCGCGCCGCTCGATACGTCGAGCCAGCACTGTTTCATTGCCGCTGCTTCGCTGGCGGCGAGCGTTTCCCAACTAGCGCCCTTCTCGCGAGGTCCTCCGCTGCTCCTTTGAAGTAACGACTTTCAAGTCAATCCTTCAGAGGAGCTAAGAAATGTTTCGCAACACGTGGTGCGCCATGGCGCTTGCCGTGGCGATGCTTCCGGCGTACGGGCAGGACGTGCGCGAGGAGCTGAAGCAACTCCAGCAGCGCATCCAGCAGCTCGAAAAACGCCTGCAGGAAACTGAGAACGTCGCCGCACAGGCGAGCGCGCGTCCCGCTGGCGAGAATGCATTCAATCCCGCAGTCTCCGTGATCCTGCAGGGGACCGCGGCCCGCAGCTCGCTCGATCCGAACACCTATCGCATCACCGGCTTCGCGCCGCCTACAGGAGAAATCGGACCGGCGCGGCGCGGCTTCAGCCTCGGCGAGTCGGAGCTCTTCATGACCGCGAACATCGACCCGTACTTTCGCGGCCAGCTTGTCGCGTCGCTCACGCCGGAAGACACGGTCGAAGTGGAGGAGGCGTTCTTCCAGACGCTCGGGCTGGGCAAGGGCTTCACCATCAAGGGCGGCCGTTTCCTGTCGTCGATCGGCTACCAGAATCAGATCCACCAGCACGCCTGGGACTTCCAGGACGCGCCGCTCGCGTACAAGGCGTTCCTCGGCGGCCGCCTCAACGACGACGGCGTGCAGCTGCGCTGGATCGCCCCGACCGACCTGTTCCTCGAGCTGGGTACGGAACTGGGCCGCGGGCGCACGTTCCCGGGAACGGATCCGAACAAGAACGGTACCGGGTTATGGACCGCCTTCGCTCATGTCGGCGGCGATGTCGGCGCGAGCACCGCGTGGCGCACGGGACTGTCTTACGTGCGCACTTCGCCCCAGGATCGCGCCGTTCCGGATATGGATGCGCTCGGCACGCAATCCTTCACCGGCCGCAGCAATCTCTGGATCGCCGACTTCATCCTGAAGTGGGCGCCAGGCGGAAATCCGATGGTCACCAACTTCAAGCTGCAGGGCGAATATTTCCGGCGCAAGGAATCCGGCGACCTGAATTTCAACAACGTGAATTCCGGCGACTACTCGAGCCGGCAATCGGGCTGGTACCTGCAAGGCATCTACCAGTTCATGCCGCAGTGGCGCGTCGGCTACCGCTACGATCAGCTTAGTCACGGCACGGTCTCCAACAGTCTCGGGCTGACCGCGGCAGACTCGCCTCTGCTGCTCACGGATTACAACCCCGAGCGCAACACGTTGATGGTCGACTGGAGTCCCACCGAGTTCAGCCGCATCCGCCTGCAGCTCGTCTCGGACAAGTCGCGCTTCGGCGTGACCGATCGCCAGCTGCTCCTGCAATACATCTACAGCCTGGGCGCGCATGGCGCGCACACGTTCTAGGGATCCCATCATGAGAATCCTGCTTGCAGCGTTGTGTTTTGCGATCTCCTCGCCGGCGCTCGCCGCGCTCAACATCCTGGCCTGCGAGCCGGAATGGGGCGCGCTCGCCAAGGAAATCGGCGGCGACAAGGTGACGGTCTACACCGCTACCACGGCCCTCCAGGATCCGCACCGCATCGAGGCGCGCCCGAGCCTCATCGCGCGCGCTCGAAGCGCCGATTTGATGGTCTGCACCGGCGCAGAGCTCGAGATCGGCTGGGTGCCGCTGCTGCAGACGCAATCGGGCAATCCGAAGATCCAGGCCGGGCAGCCAGGCTATTTCGAAGCGGCGGGCGTCGTCGCGCTGCTCGAGAAGCCGACGCGGCTCGACCGCTCGATGGGCGATATTCACGCCGCCGGCAACCCGCACATCCACCTCGACCCCGGGAATATCGCCAGAGTCTCGGCTGCGCTGAGCGAACGCATGGCAAATCTGGACCGCGCCGATACGGGGTACTACGAAGATCGGGAAAAATCGTTTCTCCAGCGATGGAGCGACGCAACGGCGCGTTGGGAAAAACAGGGTGCACCGCTGAAGGGAATGCCGCTGGTCGTCTATCACAAGAACCTCACGTACCTGATCAACTGGCTTGGCATGCGCGAGGTCGGTGCGCTGGAGCCCAAGCCCGGACTGCCGCCTAGCACCGCACACCTCAGCGAATTGCTCGATCAGCTCAAGCGCGAACCGGCAAAGGCGGTGGTGCGTGCCGCCTACAATGAGCCGCGCGCCGCCGAGTGGCTCGCGGAGCGCGCCAAGATTCCCGCGGTGATGGTGCCGTTCACTGTAGGCGGCACGGACAACGCGAAGGACCTGTTCACGCTGTATGACGACACCTTGACGCGCCTGCTGGCGGTTGCAAAGTGACGCTCGACTTCAGCATCATCTGGCCCGCGCTCCTGGCAGGGTTGCTGGTCACGGCGACGCACGTCCCGCTCGGCAGCCAGGTGCTGAAGCGGGGCATCGTCTTCATCGATCTCGCGGTGGCGCAGATCGCGGGGCTCGGCGTCATCGTCGCGGACTGGCTCGGCTACGAGCCGCACGGCGCCGCCGTCCAGGCGGCGGCGCTGTCGGCCGCGCTGGCCGGCGCGCTGCTCCTCAATTGGACCGAAAAGCTTTGGCCCGAGGTACAGGAGGCGGTGATCGGCGTGACGTTCATCGTCGCCGCCAACGCCGCCATCCTGCTGCTCGCGACCAATCCGCGCGGCGCCGAGCATCTGAAGGATCTCCTCATCGGCCAGATTCTCTGGGTGAACCCCGCCGAGCTGCCGCTGGTGGCGCTCGTTTCCGCAGTGATTCTCGCCCTCTGGTTCGGCTTCGGCGAGCGCGCCGGACGGATAGGCTTCTACCTGCTTTTCGCCTGCGCGGTGACCGTCGCTGTGCAGCTCGTCGGCGTTTACCTGGTCTTCACCACACTCATCGTTCCAGCCCTCGCGACCCGTCGCATGGTGCGAGGCCGCATGGCGATGAGCTACGCGCTCGGGGCCTTCGGTTATGCGCTCGGCTTGGCGCTCTCGCTGGTGACCGATTTGCCCCCTGGGCCGCTCATCGTGTGCACGATGACCGTGCTGGGTATAGTCGCCGTCCTTTTGATCTCGCGGCAGGCGCCCGCCTAGTGCCGCTCTACGGGCAGGCCGGCCAGCCGCCACTCCGGCAATCCAGCTTCAAGCCTGCGAGCCTTGATTCCCCTCTTGCGGAGTAGCGCCACCGCATCGTAGGACATCAGGCAGTACGGGCCGCGGCAGTAGGCGACGATCTCGCGCCGCTTGGGCAGCTCCTTGAGGCGCTTTTCAAGCTCGTGGATCGGGATGTTGACCGCTCCCGGCAGATGGCCCGCGGCATACTCTTCGGGCGGCCGCACGTCGAGGACCGTCACCAGGCCGCGTCGCGCGCGGGCCAGCAACTCCCTGGCGGGTACCGGTTCAAGGTTGTCCTTCTGGGCGAGATACAGCCTCACGATGCGCTCGACCTCCGCCAAGTACGTCTCGCCCACGTGGCCGAGGGCGGAGAGCAGGCCGACCACCTCGTCGCCCGCGAGACGGTAGAAAACATACAAACCCTGTTTGCGGCCGGCGATCAAGCCGGCCTGGCGCAGCTTCTGGAGGTGCTGCGAGGTATTCGCCACCGTCGCCCCGGTCAGCGTCGCGAGCTGCTCGACGCTGCGCTCCGTTTGGGCAAGGAGCTCGAGAAACTCGATGCGGGTGGGGCTGGAAAGCGCCGTACCGATGCGCGCCAGGTTGGCGAAGATGTCGCGCTTGGCGTTGGTTGACATGACGCGCCTGCCTGTTCTAGTATTCAAGTGATAACTTGAATATACCATGATGGAGTTCGAAGGAGCAATCCGGCTTGCGGCGTTCGTGGCGGTCTTCGCCGCCGTGGCGCTGTGGGAAGCGCTCGCTCCGCGCCGCAAGCGCTCGTTCGGGCGGCGAGCGCGCTGGCCGCACAACCTGGGCCTCCTGCTGGTCGACGTGGCCCTGGTGCGGGTTCTCGCCCCGGGTGCCGCCATCGCCGTTGCCATGACGGCGGCGGGAAGCGGATGGGGCTTGCTCAACACCTTGGCCCTGCCGGGCTGGGCAGCGATTGCAGCCGGGATCGCGCTGCTTGATCTCGCCATCTATTTTCAGCACGTCATGTTTCATGCCGTGCCGGCCTTGTGGCGCCTGCACCGCGTGCACCACGCCGACCTCGATTTCGATGTGACCACCGGAGCGCGCTTTCATCCGATCGAGATCCTGATTTCTACGGCGGTCAAATGCGCGGCCATAGCGGCGCTCGGCGCGCCGGTGATCTCGGTTTTCGTTTTCGAGATACTGCTTAACGCGACCGCCATGTTCAACCATGCGAATGCCTCCCTGCCGCAGCGCCTGGAGCGATGGCTGCGATGGCTGGTCGTCACGCCGGATATGCATCGCGTGCACCACTCGGTTCGCTATGAGGAGTCGTCGAGCAACTTCGGCTTCAACCTGCCGTGGTGGGATCGGCTCTTCGGGACATACCGGGCGCGGCCCAGGCTTGGGCATGACGCGATGACGATCGGCGTCGATGCATTCCGCTCACCGCAAGACTTGCGCCTCGACCGGCTACTCGTCCAACCGCTGCTGGACACCCCCGGGCAGTACCCGATCACCCGGCGACACGCGGCTGGATGAGCCAGGTTGCTGGCGCGCTTGCGCCCTAACCGCGCGCGAGCGCCTCGATAATCGGGCAGCTTCGCATCCCGCCCGCATCGCATTCACCCACGAGTCGGCGCAGGGCGCCGCGCACGTGCTCGAGAGCCGCCATCCGCTGCTCGACCGCCGACAGCTTAGCAGCGGCGAGCGCGCGGGCGTCGCGGCATGCCGGCATGCGCTGCAATCGCAGCAACTGCTTGATCTCGGCCAGTGAGAAGCCGATATCCTGGGCGCGCTTGATGAAGCGCAGTTGGCCAACTGCAGTTTGCGGATAGTGACGCACGCTGCCTGTCGGCCGCGGCGGCACCGCGATGAGGCCGCGGCGCTGGTAATAGCGCACGGTTTCGACATGCACACCGGCCGCGCGAGCGAGTCTGCCGATCGTTAATCTAATCATGTGAGCTTGACTCCGTACTGAGCTACGGAGTTTACTCTGACCGAACTATGAGATCGCCAGCACCCGAGTCCGCTTCCATCGCCGCCGGTGCGATATCTGCGCTCGGCGCTTCGGTGTGCTGCGTCCTGCCGCTCGCACTCGTCGCGATCGGCATAGGAGGCGCGTGGGTGGCGCAGCTGCGCTCGCTCGAGCGCTTTTATCCGGTGTTCGTCGGCCTCGCTATCGCAGCCTTTGCTTACGCGTTCTATCGGCTGTACCTCAAGCCCGCGCCGTGCGCGCCCGATACCACGTGCGCGAATCCCGTCACGCGCCGCAACCAGCGCATCGCGTTCTGGGCGACGCTGATCGCGGCGAAAGCCTTGATTCTCTTTCCGATCGTTTACGGCTATGTCGCGACTTAAACTGCTGTTGCTCCTCCCGTTTGTTCTTCCCGCCTTTGCCGGCGAGCCGAAGCATGCGGTGCTCGACGTGCCGAGCATGTTCTGCTCGCTTTGCCCGATCACGGTTCGCAAGGCGCTCGAGCGCGTGCCCGGCGTGGTCAATGCGAAGGCGGATCTCGCCACCAAGCGCGCCGAAGCGACCTATGATCCGGACAAAACATCGCCGGAAGCGCTCGCCAAGGCGGTGAGCGAGGCGGGCTTTCCCGCGACGGTGAAGAACCCGTGATCCTGGAGAGCACGATCACCTGCCCGGCCTGCGGGCGCTCAAGCACCGAGAAGATGCCGACCGACGCCTGTCTATTCTTCTACGACTGTCTGCATTGCGCCGCGCGCCTCAAGCCCAAGCCGGGCGATTGCTGCGTGTTCTGCAGTTATGGCAGCGTGCCGTGCCCGCCGGTTCAGGCCAAGCGAGTTCACTGCGGCCCGGTATAGACGCAGGCCTGTCCGGACGAGTCGCGCCGCACGGTCACGCGAGCGAGCGATGGAAAGCGCGAGGCGAGCCGCTGCCAGATCCAGGCGCACAGGTTCTCGAGGCTTGGCTTGTCCAGGCCTTCGACTTCGTTGAGCACGCGGTGGTCCAGCGCGCTGCGAAGCTCGGCGCATGCTTCTTCGAGCTCGGCAAAGTCGATGATGAAACCGGTGCGCGCGTCGGGCTCGCCGCGCACCGCGACCTCGACCTGGAACGAGTGGCCGTGCACCCCGTGATTTTGATGGCCGGCGGGAAAATGCGCGAAGTAATGCGCCGCGTCGAAGCCGAAACGGCAGGAGAGCTCCATTGGCGTCACGGAATGCCGATCAGCTTGTGTGTCTGCAGGCTCAATCGCCAGCCAGGATGCGCCCGGCAATAGGCAACGGAAAGCTGCGTGTTGCGCGCGCGTTCCGGGCCGTCCATCGGTTGCAGGAAGAAATGCGTGAAAGCGAGATGCTCGAAGCCCTCGGGCTCGGCACCGGCCTGCGGGAACACGAGCTTCAGCTCATCGCCGCGTTCCACGACGAGCGCCGCGCCGGCCTTGGGGCTGACGCAGACCCAGTCGACGCCGTCAGGCACAGGCTGTGTGCCGTTGGTTTCGATCGCGACGCGAAAGCCGCGCTCGTGCAGCGCCTCGAGGAGCGGCGCATCGAGCTGCAGGAGCGGCTCGCCGCCGGTGCAGACGACGAAGCGGTGCTCCTTCACGCCTCGCGGCCACGCCCCGAGGACTGCCTCGGCGAGCAAGGGGGCGCTCGCGAAGCGCCCGCCCCCGGGTCCGTCGGTGCCCACGAAGTCGGTATCGCAGAAGCGGCACACCGCGTCCGCTCGGTCTTTCTCTCGACCCGACCAGAGATTGCACCCGGCAAACCGCAGGAATACCGCGGGCGAACCCGCGTTCGCCCCTTCGCCCTGCAGGGTGTAGTAGATTTCCTTGACCGCGTAAGTCACGGCGTCCGAGTTTCCAATAATGGATGCGTAAGTCTATAGCGCATCCAAGCCCATCTTGGAGTCGTCGTGGAACACGGTCCAACCGCGTGATTAGATGGTCCTTGCTGCCTCCATGTCCTCCATGCTTGATTCCGCCTGCGTCCTCTGTCTCAGTCGTCTTCCTCGTCTGCCCGGAGCTGCCCCCGGATCTCGCCACTGGGTCTCAGCGTCGAATGGACGTTGGCATACACGGCGCCGTTGCGGATGGCGCGCACGACCTCTGCGAACTCTCCTGGCGCGATGCCCTGGGCCGCCGGCCCGATGATGTCAGCCGGGGTGATGGTCCCCGTCACGGTGCCGCCGGAAGGGGGGCACGCCGGCTTGTTGCCCCCGCTGCAGAGAAAGGCGCTGACGCCGCCGGTGGTCCCTCGCGCGCCGAGGTGGATGTGCGCCGCGATGGCCGGAGCTTCCAGCCCCTCGTAGCTCAGCTTGTAGTCGATGGTCTGGGCATCGTCGTCGATCTTCGCCGTGAACCTGCCCGACCCGGGTGTGGAGAGCGTCGACGGCGTCTCCTGGAAGCCGCTCAGGGTGGCCTTGACCCTGTGACGCTCGTCGTCGGCCCCGACGCTCCCCGCATAAATCAGGGACGTAACGGCCAAGCCAGCTAAAAGGCTCGTATTAAGCTTGCGCATGTAGTTCTCCTCTCTTCCAAGTAAGCTTGCTGTTGCTCGATGACTACTCGTCGTCGTCGCGATCCCGTTCATCGCGTTCCTCGGTTTCCGGCTTGAGATCAACGCGTCTGCCCACGCTCGGCACGCCGTTCCTGTCCACGACGAAGAGCATGTAAATGCCCGGAACCGCTTGTGCGGGCAATTTCGGCGCTCTAACCCGCAGCTTGCCGTCATCGTCGTCGTCCTTTGCCCGGAACGCCAGCTTCACGTAGCGGTCCCCTGTGGTCAGGCTGTGGGTGTTGTGGTCGCTGCGAAGCAGCACGACCGAGGCAATCTCGCTTGGATCGCCTGCGACCCTGACGTTGAAGCTCCCACGGTAAGCGATCTTCTTGGGCGCCTTAGCGATAACCGGACGCGCCGCTCGGCTACCGTCATGCTTGAACAGGTAAGGCGGGGAGAACACTTGCCCGACCGGAACCCCCTGGTCGGGATCCCCGCCAGGAAGCAGCCCAGTGTACGAGCTCATCAGCGGGAACGACGGATCATCGGCTCTAACCAGCGCTTCCCGGTTCTCTCCGGCGAAGAACACCGACGCATCCGGCAGCAGCGTCGCGGTGCCGTGAAGGCCTCTCGAGACCGTCGTCTTCGCCAGTTTAGTGATCGAGCCGCTCACGGGGTCGAACATCTGAAAGTGATGGCCTTCCTTTTCGTCGAAGGTGCACGGACGGCCGTCGACGTTGCATCCCGGCGAACGGTTCACGCCCTGACCGATGAGCACCTTGCCGTCCGGGAGCAGCACGGCCTTGGTCGTGGCGAGCGGCTGCAGGATGCTGCCCACCTTCTGCCATCGCGGCCTCGCCTGCGTGAAATCGATGCTCTCGACCGTCCCCGTCTGATCGCCGTTCTGATCCTGCCCCGAAATCATGAACCACTTGTGCGACACCGTGTGCCCGTCCCTGTCAATCTCCACGAGGCTCGCAGTGGGGCAGCAGTAGGGCCTGACCTCCGAAGCGGTGTCGACGAGCGTCCAGTGGTTTTTCGCAGGGATATCCCGGTTGGGGTCCTTTAGTGCCGCCATTACGTCCAGGCACCATGTCGTTCCTTTCGTGAAGTTAGGCGTGCCTCCTCCGATGCCGAACTTGGCGCCACCCGGGATTGCCTCGTTGCCATAATCCATTTCGCCGTCGAAAGTGCACACCTTCCAGTCGTCCCTCCCGGGGCCGGTCTCGACGACCTCGAGCTGCGGGTACAGCGGAAACGCCATCCGGGCGTTTTCGAGCGCGATGTTCCGGTCGGTCTTCGGGTCGTAGACCTCGGGGACGACCTGGTTGACACGGCTCGCGGTGAAGGCGGTATCGCTCTGGGGCTGGTTCGCCTTACCCTTGGCCACTCGGGCCGGGTCGGGCGGCACGGTGTTGTCCTGGTCGAACCCGGCAGCGCAACTGCCGACGGATACCAGCGGGCGTATTTCTGGTCGGAGGGTTCCGAAGGCTGGGTACTCTGCTGGTCTCTCGGATCGCAATGGTCAAAGAACTGGGCGTTAGGGTCGCGGGCGAACAACGCCAGGCCGAACGGATCCTTGTTCCAATTCGCCCGGGTGCACGGCTGCCTGCGCTTCACCCACGTTTCGCTGTCCGGGTCGAAGATGTTGACCTTGTACAAGCCATTGTCGCTCTGCATGTCGTGCCCGCCGAAGACGTAGACCCGTCCATCGGAGAGCGTCGTGCGGGCATTGCAATAAGTGTTGTAGAACATGCCCTTCGAATAGCCGTTCTCCGCAAAGGCCGCCCGGTTCATGGCGAAGTCGGCCTCGTCCAGCAGGGCGGTATGGAACTTGCCGCTGTTCTTGAAGGCGTCGGGGTGGTTGATGTCGAACAGCAGCTGCCTTTCCATCGTGCGAAC
>Ga0209157_1002874_pt1 | contig 13487 bp, 15 predicted proteins | sample GraSoiAngelo_135_FD_185892 | JGI IMG/M metagenome (GOLD analysis project Ga0209157, IMG submission 185892) | Grasslands soil microbial communities from the Angelo Coastal Reserve, California, USA - 14_0929_05_40cm (SPAdes) (version 2) | ecosystem: Environmental > Terrestrial > Soil > Grasslands ... | reverse complement strand
GCGTACTTCTTCGGAATCCCGTGCATCACCCTCCGCGACGAGACGGAATGGATCGAGACGATGGAGGACGGGTGGAACGCGGTCGTCGGCACGGGCACGGAGGAGGTCGTCCACGCGATCCGTCACTTCAACCCGGAGGGGACGAAGTCCAAGAGCTTCGGGGACGGCCACGCCGCAGATCGCATTGCGGAGCTCCTCGAGTCACTGCCGTAGCTCCAGAGCGTCGAGTCGTTCGAAGAACAAGGGCTTCGATGCCAGCACGGTGACGCGATACATTGCGTCCGCAATCTCCCGCGCCCGCACATTCTCTCGGCTCACGACGAGGTACGCCCTGCCGGAGGGGCTGAGGATCCTGGGTAAATCGTTTAGGAACCGTAGGGAGACCTCGCTGCCGTCGGCGCCGCCGTCCCAGGCCCTCTCGAGCGCCGAAGTCGCCCGCCCCTCGAGGTACGGCGGGTTGAACGCGACGACGTCGAACGGGCCCTTGATCCCCGCCATGAGGTCGGTCCACACAATGTCGAGGGCCACGCCGTTTCGGCGGGCGTTGTGGCGTGCGAGGGCAACGGCGTCCGGGGTCACATCCGTGGCAACGGCCGTCGTTATGCGAGCCGCATGGAGGGCGACGAGACCGGTCCCCGTTCCAACCTCCAAGAAGCGTTCGTCGGGCGCCACAGACACCTCACGAAGAAGAAGAAACGAGTCGTCAGCCGGTCGGTAAACTTCGGGTCGCTCGTCGACGACAATACCCGGGTCGGAGCGCACGTCCCGCCACCGCCCGCGAGGGCTTTAACTGTTGGCGCCCTTGGGCACGCAATGGAGCTTCTCTCCGGCGTCGCCGCAGCGACGATTCCCGCAGCGGTAGCCTACGCGGCGTGGCGGAAAGCCCCGCTTTCCCTCACCCTCGCCGTTGCGATGCTCATGACGTTCGGGCTGGAAATCGTGGCCGGTCGATCCGGATCGGCCTCGGGATTCTTTGGGTTAGTGAACGATCTCGCAGTCTGGAAAGCTCTTGGCGGCCACTCTGGACCGCTATCGTACATCACGATGATGTTCCTCCATGCGGACCTGTTTCACATCGTCTTCAACGTGGTCTTCCTGATCTTCATTGGTCCACTCCTTGAGGAGAGGATTGGCCCGCTCCGCTGGGGGGTTCTGTTCTTCGTCGGCGGGGTGGTCGCGAGCCTCGCGTTCGAGGCGATTCACTTCCAGGACAGGGGCTACTTTCTCCTCGGCGCTTCCGGAGCCCTGAGCTCGGTGTTCGGCGCGTTCGGCCGCTTGTACCCCCGCGAACGGCTGTCCTTCTGGGTTCCAATCCCCCTCCCGCCCATGCCCGCGATTTACTATGTGATCGGTTTCGTCGTCGTACAGTTCTTTCTCAGCGTCGTCACGCTGGGGCAGCCTTTCCATATCGCGTGGGAGGCGCACGTCGCCGGACTTGGGTTCGGATTCGCCGCTGCCCCGCTCGTGCTACGAATCCCAAGCCGCAAGCGGACGGGGAAAGTGCAAGACTTCTCTGTGCTTCGCCCGCTCGCGAAGAGCCTCGAGCTCGAGGAGATCCTCGGCCACCTGTCAACGGAATCTCTCCGGGACGCGCAAGTCGCCTGGCTGGAGTCGTTCGCCGTAAAGGCCAGCTGCCCGCAGTGTGGGAGGCCCCTCCGATTCATTCGGGGGGCTCTGAGGTCCGACTGCGGGTGGCGGCTCCGCGTCATGTGAACAGCAAACGATTTCGGCTCGCGCGCGTTTCCAGCCTCGATGGCCACTCCGAGCGCGCTCGTCCTAAAGTGCGAATCGTGCGGCAAGGAGGTTCCGCATCGCGTCCTCCGCGGACGCGTGGGAGGGAAAGGGGAGATCGTGTTCGAGGGCGTGGTGAAGTGTTCCGCATGCGGATTCATGCGGAGCGTGGTGACTCGAGAGGCGAAACCGATCGAGGTCCCCATGGTCCTGAGCTGGATGGACCGCTCGACACGGACAACGATCGAGATGGGTCCGACGGAGCGGGTCGCGGTGGGCGACGCCATCCCTCTGTCGGAGGGGCGTGCCGTCGTCACCGCCCTCGACTCCAAGGGGCGTCGGGTGCAGGAATCGCTCGCCTCCGACATCGACACGATTTGGGCGAAGCGCGCGGACAAGGTATGGGTCTCTTTCAGCGTCAACATGGGAAACCGGACCGTCGCCCGTCGAGTCCTCGCTGCGCCCGACGAGGAGTTCGTGGTTGGCGACATCGTGGACCTGGGGAGGGACCGGGTTGTCGTCCACCGAATCCGGATAGCGCACCGCACCCTGCGAGAGGGCAGCGTCCCCGCTGCGGACATCGTGCGCGCGTACGGTCGGGTCGTGAGGGAGCGGACGTCCCGCTGAGTCGCGCCCGGGAGACGGAAGGATGATTATTCATCCGGCGGTGGCTCGACCGTGATCACCCTGGTTGGCGTGGGCCATGTGTTCGACATCGGTGCGGCGATTCGGAGGACGATCGTCGGCCTGAAGCCTGCGGTCGTCGGTGTGGAACTCGACCCCGCTCGGTTTGCGGCCTTGCGCGCGCCAGAAGCGAACCCCCCCGCGCTAAGCGTCACCGGGGTCCTCGCCTATGTCCAACGAAGGATTGCGAGAGAGTACGGGACCCAGGTCGGGGCGGAGATGATGGCGGCCGCTGAGGCTGCGAGAGACGTGGGCGCCCTGTTGGCGTTCCTCGACCTCGACTCGCGCGCGGTCCTCGCCCGTCTGATGCGGGCGATGACGTTGGGGGAGAAGGCGAGGTTTGTTGTCTCCGTTATTGCAGGGCTCTTCCTGAGGAGATCGACGGTGGAAAGGGAGCTGGAGAGGTTCGAAGAGGACGAGAGCGCGTTCCTGCAGGAGCTGGCGAAGGACTTGCCCTCCGTCAAGCGGGTGCTGATCGACGAGAGGAACTCGCACATGGCCATGGCGGTTCGCACCTTGGAAGCACGGCACGGCAGCGTGGTCGCCGTCGTGGGCGAGGGCCATCTCGAGGGCCTTCGCGCCCTCCTCGCGGACCGGTCCCCCGATGTGGTTCGACTCCGGGAGCTTCGGCATCCATCGTCCGCGAACTCCCGAGTAATCCCAGTGTCATCGAAGGATGAGGTCATGTCCGCGCGCGATAACCCTTAAGGGTGACCCTCCGTTCGAGTGTTCGTGCCGCCGCCGGCGAAAGGTCCAAGGGGGGACGAGGCGACCGTCGCATGGATACGTGATCGGTTCCGCCGGCACTACGAGGCGGCAGAGATCGGGCTCCCGCCAAGATTCGCCCGCCGTGAGTTCGGTTTCATGTTCTGGGAGGCGGGGATGATGCAGCGGCACCAGTCGTTCAAGAGCGGGGAAGGCCTGCGGGACTTCCTCGCCCGCCGCACGCCAATGCACGTCTACTATTCCAGCGCATACTACGAGACGCCGGGAGCCCCGACGATGGAAGAGAAGGGCTGGCTCGGCGCCGACCTCGTGTTCGATCTCGATGCGGACCACATCCTGCGCGTGAAGGGAATGGCGTACGAGGTCATGCTCGAAGAGGTGAAATCCGAGGTCGCGAAGATTGTGGACCAGTACCTCCTAGCCGATTTCGGATTCGACGATGATGCGATCCTGATTACCTTCAGCGGTGGGCGGGGATACCACATTCACGTGAGGAACCCGCGGGTATGGGAGCTGCACAGCCACGAGCGGCGGGAGATCGTCGACTACATCACCGGCACGGAGCTCGACGCGGAACACCTGTTCCGGCGCGTGCCCTTGGAGCTCCGAAAGTTTCAGGACACCGCGACCGTGAAGTACCGGTATGTGATGCCAAGCCCGAACGACGCGGGATGGCCGGGCCGATTGGCCCGAGGGATCGTCGCATCCGCGGAACGGTTGGAGCGGATGTCCCGCGAGGATGCGGTTCGGGAGCTATCGGGTGTCGAAGGGGTGACCAAGAAACTGGCGGGTGAGATCCTCGACGCGCTCTTCGTGCGGGCCGGCGGGGTGAGGGGGATCGACAAGCTCCGGAGAGGGGACATGGATATCTTTCCCGGGAATCGGTACCTGGAGGCGTTCCGCAAGATTTTCGTGCCGCCGGCCATCGATCTTGGAAAGCGGGAGACGGACGAGCCGGTGACCTCCGACATCAAACGCCTCATCCGCATGCCCCACAGCCTCCACGGCAAGACGGGGCTCGCCGTCATTCCGATGGACCGCAAGACCCTCGACGGCTTCGTTCCCCTGAGGGATGCAATCCCTGCGGCCTGGTCCGAGGAGTCGGTGAAGGTCTCCCTGCGGGCTGGAATCAAAGTCACGATGCGAGACGAAACCTTTAATCTAAAGGAGGGGCTGAATATCATTCCTGAGTTCCTGGCAATCTTTCTGGCGTGCCGGGGAGTCGCCTCGATCGCTGCATAGGAGGCCCCGCAGATGCTCACGAGCTATAAGGACCGCCTCGAGGGCGGTTACCGGTACACGCGGATCCGGCGGTTCCGGGGGTGGACCGCTGCGGGGCTCATCCTGGCGACGTCGGGCCTCATCGCAGTCTCCCTCGGGGTCGCCGGGGCGAGCGCGAAACCGCTATTCATGCCACTTGAGGCGTTCCTGTCTCCGTTCCTGGTGATGCTCTTCATCGGGATCTTCCTCCTGACGTTCTTCCGGAACCTGTCGATTCAATATGCGAACAAGGACGCTCAGCGATACCTCATGATCAAGAATACGATGGGGCGGGCGAGGTTCATCGTCGCGATTGGCTTGGTGATTGCGGTCATCCTTCTAGCGCCCGTCACGCGAGGCGCCATGGACGGATCCGCCACGCCTCCGCCCGTGATCGACTCGCTGACCCCCAACGAGGAGATTATCTTCACATTCGAAAGCGAGGACCCGCTCGGAGCGACGCGGTACACCGCTCTGACGATCACGCTCACCGTGGGCGGCCAGCTCAACCTTCTCGTGAAGCGGTCCTGGTCGACGGCCGTCACCGATATCCCCGCTCCTGCGTCCATCCTTCCGGCAAGTCGCTCCGTCATAATCGGACTCGACACGGACAAGCCGTACACGTATGCGGTCACCCTGCTGAACCCGACGACCGGCTCGGTTGCTTACTCGTATCAGTTGCGGGGGTCCGTATTCCCCGCACTCTTCTCCGTCGCCCCCGGCTTCGCCGTTGCTCTGGCCTTCCTGAGCCTCGGGTTTTTCATGTTCCTCCGGCCCCGGCGGGATCGATTCAAACAAGCCGCGATCTATTCCGGAGACTTCCAGGTCCAAGTCGACTCGGGGGAGCGGCTGTACTCCGAATATCACGCGCTCCGGCCCTCTGGGCGAACGTTCCTCGACGGGGACACCCTTCCACCGCGACCTGCTCCCGCACCGGTCGTCTCCGGTTACCCGTCGGCCAATCCAGGGCCCGACCTCGCCTCGGCGGGCGCGCCCACGCCCCCGCTGCCGCCCCCACCCCCTCCCGTCGCGGCGCTCCCGCCACGGACACCGTCTGAGCTGTTCGGGGATGCGGCCAGCTTGTTCTCTCAAGGCCTTCACGAGCTCGCCGTGGAGAAGTTCAACGAGGTCCTCGCGCTCGAGCCCCGCCACACGCGCGCCCTTCTGGGGAAGGGCGAGGCGCTCATGCGGTTGGGCAGGACGAAGGAGGCCCTCGACGCGTACGACGAGATCCTACGCCATGACCGAGGCAATCTCGACGCGCTAATTGCAGCGACGGGAGTGTACACCGCCGAACGACGCTGGCGGGACGTGGTCGACCTCGCGGACACCGTGCTTGCGATGAAGCCGGGCGACCCCGAGATGCTCGTGTACCGGGGTGACGCTCAGCTCGCGCTTGGAAAGCGGTCGGACGCGCAAATCTCCTACGAGGCCGCTCTTCTCAAGCGCCCCGCGGACCCTGCGATTCTCGAGCGGATTGAAAAGGCGAAGGTGGACGTCGCTGCTCTCCAGTCCCGTGCCCTCATCGCGAGCGCCTCGGGAAACCTGGATCAGGCGATCGCGTTGTTTGACGAGGTCCTGAAGATCGAGCCCGAGAACCCGAACGCGACGGTCGGCAAGTCCGTCGTCCTTCGGAGGGCGGGGCGCGTCGAGGACGCCCTCGCCAGTCTCGAGGCGGTTCTCCTCCGACAGCCTGGGCACGGGGGCGCTCTGTTGAACAAGGGCCGGATCCTCGAAGAACGGGGCGATCTGGAGGACGCACTGGAGGCGTACGACAAGCTGATCGAGATGAACCCCCGCGACGCGGACGCGTGGGTCGCCCAGGGGGACGTGCTGGGCAAGATGGGGCGCGAGGACGACGCGCTGAAGTCGTACCAGGAGGCCGTCCGAATCGCGCCGAGCGACGAGGACACGCAGGGCAAGGTCACAGGTATGGAGTCCTCCCGGGAGCAGGAGGCGACCGTCCTCGCAGAGCTGTTCACCATCAAGGGTATCGGCCCCGCGAAGGCGAGGGCCCTCCGTGAAGCGGGCTTCCGGACCGTCGACGACTTCCGAAAGGCAACGGAGGAAGCGCTGGCCCAGGTACGCGGCATCACGCACAAGGTCGCAGCGGACATCGTCGCGCACTTCCAGGCTGCACGGGGGCCCAACGCGCAACCTTAAAGCGACGCACCCTGTTCCCAACTCTTCCATGAAGGTCTTCCGGGTCAAAGGCACGTTTCAAATGGGGCGCGTCCGCGCCCAGAGCTTCGAGACGGAGGTCGCCGCGGACGACGAGGCCCGTGCACGCGAGATCCTGTACAGCGACATCGGCAGCAAGCACGGCACCCCCCGCCGCCGGATCGCGATTACCTCTGTCGAGGAAGTGCCGCCCGACCGTGTCGAGAGCAGCGTCGCAAGGGCCAAGGCGGGTCTCCTCCAGTGAGCCCCTCCGAGGCCGAGGTCCGGCGTGCGGTCACCGTCTTGGACCAATACCGTGCGCAGCTCGAGACCCTCCAGCGGCAGCAGGAGGTCCTGGCCCTCTCCCTCGAGGAACTGATGCGGGCGAAGGAAACGATGGTCCGATACCAGAGGGCTGGCAAGGGCGCGGAGATCCTTGTTCCCGTCGGAGCGAACGCGTATCTGTTTGGGAAGGTCGCGGACGCGGACCTGGCGATCATCGGGCTCGGGTCGGACCTCCTCGCGAAGGAGCCGATCCCGCGCGCGGTCGAGCGCCTGGATATCCGGATCAAGAGCCTCCAAGAGGCAACAGGCGGTCTCGCTCAGCGAATCGCGGAGTTCGACGCCCGCGTTTCAGCCCAAGAGGAATTCGTCCAGAGCGCCGTCGAACGGATGTCGGAGACGCCCGAGGACGCGCTGACCGGGAAGCCCGGCGGCTGAGCGGGTCAACGATGTTCAAAGCTCTCCGAGAGAAGCTCGCGTTCTGGCGAAAACGGGCGGAAGCGGAGGTCGTCGCAACTCCCGCGGAGGCCGCCACCGCCATCGGGGACGCGGGAAAGAAAATCGACGAAAAGAAGCTCGAATCCATCCTCTACGATCTCGAAGTCGGGCTCCTCGAGAACGATGTCGCGTTTCCCGTGGTGAAGGAGATCGTTGACTCCCTCGCCCGCGATCTGAAGGGCAAGAGAATTGCGCGGGGTGCAGAATTCGAGCGGACGATCGAAGCGTCTCTCCGCGTCGCCGTGGCGAACGTTCTTGCCGCAAAGCCGATGTCCCTATGGGACTTCATCGAAACGACACCGAAACCCGTCATCATCATGTTCGTCGGGGTCAACGGAACCGGGAAGACAACCGCGATTGCAAAGCTCGCGAGCATGCTGGGCAAGCGGGGCAAGACCGTCGTCGTCGCCGCTGCGGACACGTTCCGAGCGGGCGCGATTGAGCAGCTGGAGGTTCACGCCGAGCGCCTCGGATTCAAGCTGATCAAGCACGGGTCGGGAGCGGATCCCGCGGCGGTCGCCTTCGACGCCGTGGAGCACGCCAGGGCTCGGAGCCGGGACGTTGTGCTCATCGACACCGCCGGACGAATGCAGACGAATCAGAACCTCATGGATCAGATGAAGAAGATTCAGCGCGTCGCGAAGCCCCACCTTGTGATCTTCGTCGGGGATGCACTTGCGGGCAACGACGCTGTCGAGCAGGCGAAACAGTTCAACGACGCGGTCGGGGTGAACGCCGTGATCTTGTGCAAGATTGACGCGGATGCGAAGGGCGGTGCCGCCCTCTCGATCGCCCACACGATCGGCAAACCGATTCTCTTCGTTGGGACCGGGCAAGGGTACGACGATCTGACTCCCTTCGATCCGAGCTGGATGGTCAACCGACTCTTCGCTGCCGAAGCCTAGCCCGCGGAGGGCCGCGGGACCCAACCAAACCGCTTCCGAAACAGCCACACCAGGTTCCGGATCGCGTCCTCGACGCTCCGGATCTTCCTCTCCCCGACCCTCGCTCGGTATTCGATGGGGACCTCCTGAAATCGGAGGCCGCGACGAATCGCCTCGAGCTTGATTTCCTCCGAGAAGGCCATCCCGTCGTGGACGAGTTCGAGTTGCGAAGGGACCGACCTCCGGAAGGCCCACATCCCGCTCTGGCTGTCCCGGATCGGGAACCGGAAGAGGAACCGGAACGCCCCCGTGAGGATTCGGTTGCCCAGGCGATGCATCCCACTCATCGAACCCGGTGCCAACTGGGCCAGGCGGTTCCCGGAGACAAAATCCGCGCCCTCGTCAGCGACGAACCGCACGAAATCGGGAATCCTCGCCGCGGGGTACGTCAGGTCGGCGTCCAGTGTGACGATGATCTCGCCTTGGGCCGCGGCGAACCCCGTTCGATACGCGCGGCCGTACCCCCGTCGGGATTCAGGGACCACGCTCGCGCCCTTGCGTCGAGCGATCTCGACGGTGTCATCCGTGGAGTTCGTGTCCACGACGATGACTTCATATGGCCCGTGGTCGCGCATCGCCTCGGCGACCTCGTCGATGACCCGTCCGATGGACGCGCCCTCGTTCATCGTCGGAATGACGATGGATACCCTCGGCGCACCCATCGGGCTCAGATTCGGGGAAGGGCCTTAAGCGTATCGAGGACGCTCCTCAGGCGACGGGCCTCGGCTTCCCGAACATCTTGTACCCGAGGTACCCGAGCAGGGCGATGGCGAGGCGCACGAGGGACCAGAACGTTGCCTGGCGTCGGAACAACTCGACCGGTCGATACGTCTTCCAAAGCCCGCCATGCTTGAGGGTGAGCTGCTTCCGTCCAGCCCCGTTCCAGAACGCCTGGCGGGCAAAGTCGTACGCGGAGTTCCGCGTGCGATGATAGACGATCGCTGCCGGCTCATGCGAAATGCGATGCCCGGCAGCGACGGCCCGCAGGTTCAGGTCGATGTCCTCCGCCGTCACGAACCATCGGTCGAACCCGCCGATGGAGAGAAAGATCCTCCGGTTGTATGCGAGGTTCGAGGACGGGAACGTGACGTCCGACCCGCGGTAGTAGAGCTCGACGCGCTCGAGTTCCTCGAACGGCTTGTAACCGATGTGGATGGTCTTCCCGGCGACGATCGGGTCCGTCCTCAGGCGGGCCCGAAGCGCCTTCACCCAGAACGGGTTCGCGATGCAATCACCGTCGATGAAGGTGACGGCTTCTCCCGACGCGACTCCGACGCCGTAGTTGCGGCCGTCTCCGCGGGTCCCCCCCTTCAAGTGGAGGCGGACGAAGGGGTAGCGACCGCTGTACTCGCGAGCGATTTCGCGCGTGCGGTCCGTGCTGTCGGCATCGACGATGAGCACCTCGATGGGCCCTTCTTGCGTCACGAGGCTGTCGAGGAGGTCTCGGATGTTCCGCTCCTCGTTCTTCACGGTCACGACGACACTGATCAGCACCGCTGCGCGAACGGGCGAGTTCGATAAGTGCCTTTCTGGCCACAGGAGGCGCCCCGAGGTCGCTATCTTTAAACCGGGCCCTCGTCTTCGACGAGCCCCATGGGGCGTATCGTAACGATCATCGGGACCCGCCCGGAGATCATCAAGATGGCCCCGGTCGTGAAGGCAATCGACGAGCTGCCCCACGAGCACATCCTCGTGCACAGCGGGCAGCACTACGATCTGGAGATGGACCGGGTGTTCTTTCGGGACATGAAGCTCCGCGAGCCGGACGTCCAGCTGGAGCTGAAGGAGCAACCCCCCCACCTCCAGGTCGCGCGCACGGTGATGCAAGCCGCATCGGTCGCATCCAAGGCAGACCTCGTTGTCGTTCACGGGGACACGAACACGACCCTCGCGGGGGCGCTCCTCGGAAACAAGCTCGGGAAGCCGGTGGCCCACGTCGAGGCGGGAATTCGGTCCTTCGACCGGACGATGCCGGAGGAGGTGAACCGGATCATCACCGATCAGGTGTCCCGCGTCCTGCTGACCCCGACGGAAACGGCTCGGCGGAACCTCGAGAACGAAGACGTCCGGCTTGGGGTGCACGTCGTCGGGAACAGCATCATCGATGCAATCATGCAGAACTCAGACATCGCAGCGAAGTCATCGAAAATCATCAAACGCCTTAAGCTGGGGGGATCGCGGTTTGCGGTCCTCACGCTCCACCGCGCGGAGAACGTCGACGCGCCGGATCGACTGAAGAGGGTTCTCCAGGCGATGGAGGCGGTTGCATCGCGACACGCTCTCACCGTCGTCTTCCCCATCCATCCGCGGACCGAGAAAGCGGCGAAGCAGTTCGGTCTCTCGAGTCTCCTGAAGGTGCCCGGGCTGAAGGTGATCCCCCCGACGGGATATCTGGACATGCTCGAACTGGAGCGGAACGCCTCCTTGGTCTTTACCGACTCTGGGGGCCTCCAGGAGGAGGCGTGCTTCTTCCATGTCCCCTGCGTGACCCTTCGGGAGAACACGGAGCGTCCGGAGACGCTGGACATCGGCGCGAACGTCCTCGCCGGAACGGACCCTCGGCGGATCCTCGAGGCGGCGGACAAGCAGAAGGATGCACGGCGGGAGTGGCCGAACCCGTTCGGGGACGGCACGACGGGACGGCAGATTGCCCAGATCGTGGCGAAGTTCTTCGGGTGACCACGACCCGCCATCGATCGCAGAGATGGCTTATGACCTGCCGCCCTGCCTCTGACGGGTGCATCATCGACGACGCGTGCCTCCCCCTTCCGACGAGACGTTCAGACTCACCGAAGGCCATGATGTCTTCCGCTACGGGGGGGTGCCTGGAACAATCAGAAATATATCCCCATGATGGCGTTGAGCGCGACAGCGTCGACGATTCACCGCGCGAAGGAAGTGTCGGTACGTGAGGGAAGATTTCGCAAGTCGCCTTGTATGTCCGTCCTGCCGAAATCGCCTTCGTACGGAAGTGAATCAGAGAGACGGTAATGGTATTGTCAACGGAACCCTGATCTGCGCTGCATGCGGAGCATCATACAGCGTCAGGCAATCGGTCCCACGCCTGGTGATCGAAGACCTGGGCGTGCGTGAGACCCAACGATCCTTTGGATCTCAATGGAAGAAGCGAGGAGAGGGACGATTCGAGAAAGAAACCCTTTGGGGCCTGACGCCTGACGAGGAGGTGAAGGTGTTTCTTGATTCCCTAGGCCTAGAGCGCAAAGACCTTCGGAACCGTTGGGTCCTCGACGCGGGTTGCGGTTCCGGCCGACTCACCCGAACGCTGGCATCCCTAGCGGGCGCGGTCGTCGGGCTCGACCTCGCCCCGACCATCGACCTTGTCGCTCGCCATGATCAGCCGCTCCCCAATCTCCACCTCGTCCAGGGGAACCTCCTGCACATCCCGCTTGCGGACAACTCCTTTGACGTCGTTTGGTCCAGCGGAGTCATCCATCACACAGGTGATGCCGCTCGAGCCTTCACCAACTTAGCCCGCGTGGTCCGCCCAGGCGGTCGCCTGTATGTGTGGGTGTACTCGTCTGAGAAAATGTCGCTCTACAAGTACATCAGGGATGCCTTGCGTGTTTCCCATCGGCTCCCGCCTGACGTCCTCTTCTATCTCTGCTACGCTCTAGCTCCCCCGTTAAAGATGTATCATGCCGGCAAGCTGGCTCTTCGCCGCATCCGTAATCTCCCAGTAACCCCTCGTGAGAGGCAAGAAGGACGCATCCGAACGATCGCCTTCGAACTTCATGACGACCTCTCTCCTCGCTTTCAGAGCAGACACACCCGCGAGGAAGTGCTCGGGTGGTTCCGGGCCGCAGGGCTTGAGGATCTTGTCGTGGTTGGGGACGTTGGGGTTCGGGGGACTAGGCGCGAATCAGAGATACCCCGCCACGCCTCGGCCACAATCGACATCGTCACCTGAACCAGCCCCGGAAGGCGGGGCGGACCTCGGGAGTCGGGTTGATAATATGCCGAAGGGTGGGGACCTCCCCACTCGTCTCAGACTGTCAGGCCCTTCCGATGACAGTCTCCCTTGGGAGCGCCCAAAGGTTAATTACCTCTTTAGAAATCCGACGACTTCGGTGAGCGCGAATCGCCAAACCCCAGGGATGGGAATCATCGACAGTCACGTCCATATCGGAGACTGGCCCGAGTGGGATCTCTCGTTTTCGCTGGCGGACCTCGATGCCCTCCTCAAGAAGTACCGGTTCAGCGGGGCGGTCGTCGTCCCACCCCTCGTCGACCGTGACGATCCCGTAGGAATGAACCACGCGCTGCAGCGTCAGGTCGAGAACCGAACGGACCTCTTCTTCTTCCCATGGGTGCATGTCAAACAAGATGGCTCCAATGAGTCCTCGATGCTGCGGTATCTGGAGGGGAACGAACGCGTGATCCGTGGACTCAAGGTCCACGCGAGTATCTCGCAAATGGGGATTTCGGACCCGTTGCTCGCCAAGATTCTGGAATTTGCGGACCGCAGGGGCCTCCCCCTCCTCTATCACTGCGGTCGCCACCCGATCAGTTCGGCGGTTCCAATCAAGGCGCTGGCTCCAACGTATCCTCACATCAACTTCATCGTCGCTCACCTCGGGGGGAACGCATACGACATCGTTGTCGACACCATGAAAATGTTCGACCACAACGCCCCGGAGAATGTCGACCGCCCGGCACCCCAAGCTCCTTCGTCGAGCCGTGGAATTGTATGGCGAGGACAAAATCCTCTTCGGGACCGACGTGCCCTTCACCGAGATGGAGATGAACTGGGCGTGCCTAGAGTTCGCCGATCTCACGGATAACAAGAAAATCATGGGGGGCAACCTCCGACGGATCCTGAAAAGGTAGTCCTAGACGGCGACGGGATCCGCCTGGGCGAGGGCGTCATCCTCTCACCGTTTGTCGTGATCCATGGTCCCGTCGAAATCGGCAGAAATGTGTTCATCGGGGAATTCACCCAAATCCGCGAACGATCGAAGATCGGTGATGGGACTCGAATTGGGTCACACAACCAAATCCAAGGGGATTGCACGATCGGCCGCGAATGCCGGTTCCACTCCAACGTGCATATCAGCAAGGACACGATGGTCGGCAACCGCGTCTTCATTGCCCCTGGCTTTGTCTGCGCAAACGTGAGGTTCCCGCGGTCGACGAGGCCCGAGTTCCAAAAGGCGGAGGGGTGTACGATTGAAGACGATGTGA
>Ga0209157_1002872_pt1 | contig 13491 bp, 12 predicted proteins | sample GraSoiAngelo_135_FD_185892 | JGI IMG/M metagenome (GOLD analysis project Ga0209157, IMG submission 185892) | Grasslands soil microbial communities from the Angelo Coastal Reserve, California, USA - 14_0929_05_40cm (SPAdes) (version 2) | ecosystem: Environmental > Terrestrial > Soil > Grasslands ... | reverse complement strand
TCTCCAAACTTTGGTTATATTATCATTGCAGTATTATGTCAAGCTCTTGTTCAAAGGAGCCGAATCAAATATCTATTTGACCAAATGGTACGGCAAGAAGGCAGTCTCAAAAATTAGAATTCCAAAAACATATCGACAGAGGATGCTTGATGAGGACTTGAGAAAGAAGAGAACTATTAGTGAATCGAGGATGCTTAACCTAGTAAAGGAATTTGGTTTAAGGACACCGTATATCTATTTTGTAGATCCCTCTCGTGCTGAGATTGTGATGGAATTTATTTCAGGAAATAGAGCAAGTAAAGTTTTGACCTCATCAATTTGTTTTGACATAGGAAAATTCGTTTCCACCCTTCACTCATTTAATATCATCCATGGGGATTTGACACCTTCAAATTTCATTGTAAACAAGAAAATCACTATGATAGATATGGGTCTCTCTTTCTATTCAAGACGTAATGAAGACAAGGCAGAAGATATAAGATTATTTAAGGAAATTCTCAACAGCACTCACCATAACTCTTGTTCTGAATTTTTTTGTAATTTTTTGGATGGATATAGATCAATTAATTCAAAGGAATTGGAAAAAATTTTGCAGAGAATAAAGGAAATAGAGTCAAGGAAAAGATATGCTATTGCATGAAAAATTAGTTTTTGCAGAATTTTTTCTTTGGATTACACAGATTAATATGCACTGTTTAATTATTATTATTTTTTGGACTTTTGCAATTTAGGTGTTTTGTTAGTCAATTGAGGAACAATTTATCCAACCGATGATTAGCAAATTTTTTATTTTGGTATCCTGTTTTTTGTAAAATTGAGAAAAATAATATTTGCAAGCACTAATCAAGGCAAATTTAATGAAATTTTTCTCTATCTGAAAAGCTTCAAAATCGAAATAGAATTAGTACGATTTGAGACTCTGGAAATTCAATCAAATAAATTGGAAGAAATTGCCTTCGAAAAAGCGAAAGATGCGTTTGATAAAATAGGTAGACCATTAATAGTTGAAGATACTGGACTTTTTATCGATTCACTAAAGGGCTTTCCTGGTCCTTATTCTTCTTATGTTCTTCAAACCATTGGTAATCAAGGAATTTTAGATCTGCTTTTAAACAAGGGGAACAGATTTGCGATTTTTAAAACTATAATAGCATACACGGACAATAACACAGGTATGACTTTTTCCGGTACCACAAAAGGGATGATAAGTGATCATATTACAGAGGGTGGTTGGGGCTACGATCCAATATTTATTCCTGAGGGCTCATCAATTACCTACGCGCAACTAGGTATAGAAAATAAAATGGAAATATCACACAGAACGCAAGCATTGAATAATTTCGCAAAATGGTACCGTGGGAATTTTTCTCCGCAATAACAAATTTATCTACTGAATAATTGGCTTTTCGTACGCCTCAATCCATCTTTCAGTATACCTTTTAAGATTCTGAAGGACAACTATTCTGGATATTTCACTTTCATCCATAATAGTAAAGGTACCTAATGACTTGGATAGAAAATGTGAATAACTTCTAATTTCATCCATTTCCAACATATCTGAATTTTCTAGTCTCTGTGTGGACATGCCTATGTGCATGTATGATTTTATTTCTATAAAATTTGGGTCTCCTCTTCTCATAAGATCAGCAAATTCATGTATGTAATTAGTTGAATTATTAAAATTCCTTATCATTGTCATTCTCAAAACTGTTCTCGTATCCATTTTTGATAATAATTCAAGACTTTTGTTCCATCTATCCCATGCATCTTTGTACCGTGGTCTATTAACCAGTGTAAACATTTTCTTATTCGACGCATTGGTCGAAAGATACAGTTGTGTTGGTAGGCTATCTTCATCTGTCAACCTTTGAAGCATTTCCGGTTCCTGTCCATTAGTGACTAGAAAAATTGATTTAGTATTCTTCAAAGTTTTAAGATATCTAATTAGGTTTGGTAATTTTGGATACATTGTAGGTTCTCCAGAAAGTGAGATTGCATAGTGCTCAGGGAAAAGTGACTCATCAAGCTTCTTCTTATCAGTTTTTGTGTTACCATAATGTCCCACTATGAGTTTTTTTCGTTCCTCTAATAGATTATTAATTATCATATCTGGTTCATCAACCAAATTTTCGGGCATTTCTAATGTGTCATAAAATTCAGTCGGTCGCCAACAGTAAATACATCTATTTTCACAATTCATGGCAGTTGGTGTCATCTCCATACATCTATGAGTTGAAATACCATAGAATTTATGCTTGTAACAGGTTCCTTCATTGGAGAAAGATTTTTTTGTCCAGTGGCAGAGTTCAACTGCAGAATGATTGTAAACACCATACTTTGCTTTCTTTAGCTTTGCTTTTGTGAGAGGTGATATTTGAATAAGGTTTTGTGTACCTGTATGAGATATATATTCATCAGAACAACTCATGATATAAAAACGAGTTGCATAATGACATTTAAATGTTAAAAATATCTTTAAACTTTCATTTTTTATGGATTTGATAAAACAAAAAGCAAATTACATGAGAGTTGTTTTTGGTTATATCTTTTGATATTATTCTATCTTTCTATACTTATATTCCTTTGAACTCTTCTATCCCAAAATTCTTTATATTGTTCTGATCTAAAAAAGGAAAGATGTTAGATACAAATTCTAAATATTGCGCTTAATATGGTTGACTGGAACTCTATACCTGCTGATTCTGCAGTTCATGTTCATGGTAAAAATATAACGAAGGTAATGTTGATGATAGATGTAACAACGGCCGATTTAATGTTAGCAAGGAATTTAGGATGTGACGCCGTAATAACCCATCATCCTATTGGTATATCTGCTATTAATTTTTACAAGGTCATTGATAGACATATTGACTATTTGAAGCAAAACGGTGTATCAGAAAATATGGCAAGATCCGCTGTTTTCGATCTAAAGAAGAAATTAGAAATTAGGAATCATACTCAAATTTATTCCTCAGTGGTTGATTCTGCAAAGTTATTAGATATACCATTAGTGAACATACATCAACCTTGTGACGAATATGCAAGAAGAATAATTTCTCAAAAGATTCATGAAAGAAATCCAAATTTGGTAGCAGAGATCATTACTGCATTGGAAGAAATACCAGAATTCAGAATTGCAGATACAAAAATTCAAGTAGTTTATGGAAATAGCGATTCGTTTGTAGGAAAATGGGTCGCGGTAATAGCTGCAGGAACAAACGGAGGATTTCTTGTGGCCAAGAATTATTTTGAAAATGGGATTTCGACAGTTCTTTATTTTCATATAGATTATAATGACTTGGCGAAATTAAGAGAAAGTAATATTCAAGGAAATTTAGTAATTTTAGGACATTTGGCTGGAGATTCAATTGGTATGAATGCATTAGGCAACGAATTAGAAAATAAAGGAATATGGGTTGTTCGAAAAGATATCATTACAGTATAAAAATCAATTATCTAACAATTATATACTGTAAAGATAACAAACCAGTTGATCGGCCTTCGTAGTATAGCCTGGTCAGTATAGGCGGCTGTGGACAACAACATCGAATTTTTGTTGGAAGAAACCGCTCGAGGAGGGTTCAAATCCCTCCGAAGGCCTCATATAACGAAATTGAAAAAGTCATTGATATGTTGACATGTTATTATATATCATAAAGTTATAGCATCAATATTGTTCTTTATTATTACAACGTTTCCATAATAATCTTTGCAGCCTTTTTAGCGCCACTATTTACATTGGCGATATTATTTCTACTCACACCAAGTTTTTCTTCTATTAAAGGTTCCAACCTCAATATATTATCATATGTATAACCCAGCTTCATTGCATTTTGTTCTTGTTCAAAGTGATCCTTAATGGGTATGAAAATACCCGGGGTTCCATAAATCAGTGACTCATCCATAGTCGATCTTCCAGCTAAGGAAATAACAAGATCTGATGCATATACATATTCATGCAAATTATCTACGAATCCAATGTTCCTAAAATTGGTATAATCATTTCCAATTTTAGATAATGAGGGTCCAGCAGCGACTACTAAGTCTATATCCATTTTTATTTTCAACTTTTGATACGCGCTTATTGCCATTTCTATCAAGTACCTTCCTGCATCAGTCCCTCCTATGCTAACCAATATTGTCTGCTTGTCAATTCCTAATCTTTTACGTAATATCGTTCGGTTCGTGGTACTTAAATTTCTTACAACTGGTCCAAGATAAGAAATATTATCTGTGTCTTCACCGTTATCTGGGATAAGAACATGATTACATTTTTTTAACATATCCTGCATAGATCTGTTCATTCTAGATTCAATAGTCGAAAATAATCCTTTAACAAAATGGGTTTCAACTAGATCAGTAATTAAAATTCGTTTTCGATTCTGTTTTTCTCCTACAGCAATTGATGCAAAATCTTCATCACTAACTATCAAACCTTCCTCGTTGTTGTAAATAAAATCATTCGCAATTTTCTTACATTTTCTATAATATAAGAAATATTTAAAAAGCCATTTTAATCGTGAGCGCAAGTGCATTGCATTATTTACATCAAATTTTTCAGGCCGATACACATCATACGCGGGATATCCTGAGTTGAGGAAAATATTATACGCCGGCCGACCGGTGATAACCTGTAATTTTTCTTGTGTCAGGGATTCCAACTCTTCGCAAATAGCGAGATCTCTTGTAGCATGTCCTAATCCTATTGGACTAGTAAAAAATATTATCATTAATTTACATATTCAAAGATAATCCCGAAAGATAAATATTAGTAATTATTGAAATGACACTTCAAACTCGCTATTCCAGATATTTGCTAATTGTCATGTTAAACGGGTTTTTTATAATTACTTTACAAAATATGATAGTTAAAATAGTATCAAACACTAAATTTGTCTATGAGTAAATTTGGTTTTTATTCCGAAAAATCAGATCTTTCATTTGAAAGTCATCTAGCAGGACTGGAGGAAGAAACAAAAGGATTATTACTTGACTTGAGAATTTTCATAACATCTCTTGGTACTAATGTCATTGAACAAGTAAGACCTCATAGAATAGCTTATGCTAAATCTTTAGACTTTAGAACCTTTGTAGATATACAACCCAGAAACGATTCGCTAATTGTTTCTATTAGGAAAGGTAGAACTGAACCATTGGATATTCGTACGCTCGACAGTGCTTTAGAATTAGAAGGTGTCAAACGACAAATTGCTGAGGCATATGAGACAATTAAATAATATCTGGCTCTGTTAATCTACTAATCATTATTTGAAAGATGAATAACCATAGACAATAACTACTATTAGATTCTAGATCTTGTCGCTATAGAGTGGCTGCAATTGCTAAAAATCATTAAATACATTAAAGGTGTTTTTCTAATATGGATAAAGTAGTTCATTTCGAGATACCTGCAGATAATCTTCAGCGTGCTCAAACTTTTACAGCGAGTTATTCGGCTGGCAAATAAATCAAGCTGATAACGAATAACGAATACTATATGATAAACACAACTGAAGTGGATGATAATCATATTCCAAAACAACCGGCTGCAATAAATGCAGGAATGATGAAGCAAAGTACGCTAAGATAACCTCCTGGTATTGTTGTTCATGTTTCATCCATAGATGACTATCTGAAAAAAGCTCAAAGTTTGGGAGCAAAAATTGTATTAGAAAAGATGGGCGTAGATAAACTTGGACACTACGCAAGAATTGTTGACTCAGAAGGTAATGTGATAGGACTTTGGCAAACCATAAAATCCTAAGCCATTCTATCCGGATGAATGAACGCTTTAGATCAGATGGTACCTTAATTTGATTTTCTTAACTTGCAATAATGGATCCATCTACTGCTGACCATTAAAATTTTTTAATTTTTAGATTTTTATAAGATAAACTTAACAAATTAAAGATTATCAGAATAAGTTAGTTAATAACTCATCGAATAATATCATATAATATCACATTATTTACAATATTCTTAAAATAGAGTAGGAATAAAAGATATAAAAGCTAATTCATCTCATTCTTTCTGCAAATCTTTATGATAAGAATACGCAATTCCATTGGCTATTTCGTAACTCTTTTCTTCTTATCATATTATCTCCTAATGTTCCAAATTTCCTTCTCTCAAGATGCTTCAAATACAGATGCACAACCGCCTGTGGTCAAGGCACCTCCTTTTGTAAATGCTGCAGCGAAAGGTCCTTCTTGGACACAGGTAAATTTCCAAGTAAATGCTACAAGCTCTTCGGCAGCTAAGATTTCTGTTTATTGTAATCCTGGGAGTGGAAGCGCATTTCCCATGGGAAGTACTATAGTCCTTTGTGCTGCCAAAGATCCTCATACTAATCTTGTTAGTTATGCGATGTTTAATGTGACAGTAAAGGATACCACCCCTCCAACTTTCAAGCTCCCGAATAGCATACTCAAGCAAGCTACTGACCCAGAGGGAACTAAAGTGTCATACAAAACAAATGCATCCGATACTGTTGATGGTAATACGATGACAGCATGCAACCCACCTTCAGGAAGTCTATTTCCATTAGGTTCCAACCATGTAACCTGTGTGGCAACAGACAAGTCGGGAAATAAGGCTACTCGTTCATTTAGCGTAATAATCGGACAGAGAACCACCAGTATATCTGCCTCAGCACAAAATGTGACAAATCAATTACAACCGTCTGAATTCACAGTCTCCAAAAATACTACAAATGAATCATCATCCTTAATGGATAACGTAAAAAATAATAAAACAGGCAATGAAGTAACAGCAGTCTCCAAAAATACTACAAATGAATCATCATCCTTACTGGATAACGTAGTAAATAATGAAACAGGCATGGATCAGATTCAAGGAGTAAATACCGACAAACCTACTGATAATAATGGTCTACTCAAATTGATAATTGACTCGGGAAATAATCAAAGAGTCGCAGCAGGTTCATTGGTAAAGATTAAGGGTACTTCAATTCATGATTCTGGTAACGAAAAGTTATCATTTGAATGGAAACAAACAGAAGGTAAACGAATCGATCCAGAGGACGCGCGTATATCCGCACAGGCAATTGCATCTGAAATCGCTCCTCAAATTGCTGGTAATACCACCAATTTAACATTCGAAGTCAAAGCTCCACAAGTAAAAACAGATAATGATAAATTAACTTTTGAAATTATCGCCAAGGATAGTAACGGTAACTCTGCAAATGATTTTGTTGATATCTTCATAGATAAGAACGCCAAACTGGTAAGTACTGATGACTTGGAAAATAGACAAAATATACTTGAAAGTGCAACAGATCAGGAACAGAACAAAAATAATTAACCATTAAACATACAACAGGATTGATAAATCATTTGAAATGCCAAAAAACTCAATCGAATCGATAAAGGATTTACCTTTGTTAATGTGTGGGGATCTTTTGGTAAAGGCAATGGAAGATTTGATGGACAAAACGATGTTGATCCATTTAATGACCGTGTTTAGGTAGCTGATTATGCGAACCATCGGATTCAAGTCTTTGATGCTAAAGGCAATTACATATCAAAGTGGGGAACTTATGGTGTGGAAAATAGTCAAATGCATAAAGTTTCAGCCATGACTGTTGTACCATCAGGCAAGATATAATTGACTGATCAATTTAATTTTCGCATCCAAGAATTTACAAGTAACGGCACTTTTGTTACGGCATGGGGAACCAAAGGAGAAGGAGACGGGCAGTTCCTTCATCCGCATGTACCTGCAGTAGATTCGGAAGGAAATGTGTACGTGAGTGATAGGGATTTGGCAAACATTCAGAAATTTACAAGTGAGGGTAAATTTTGATGAAATGGTCAAAAGAAGGTTCCAGTGACGGCCAGCTATCAAAGCCTGAAAGTGTTGTTATCGATTAAAAAGATAACGTTTATGTCGCTGATTTCGGGAATCATCGCATCCAAAAGTTCGCTAAAGATGGTAACTTCATTTTAAAATGGGGATCAAAGGGAACTGGAGATGGTGAGTTTAATGGACCGGCGGGACTATCAATTGATAGAAATGACAAGATATATGTCACCGACAAAAACAATAACAGGATACAAGTGTTTGCAGCTAACTGAACATTTCTCACAAAATTTGGTTCACAGGGTAACGGAGCTAGTCAGTTTATTCTATCAGAAGGAATAGGAGTCGATCTGAAAACAGGACATGTATATGTTGCGGATACAGGAAACTATGGTATACAAGTATTCAAGCCGATTGATTCAGCTATGGATACAGCATAAGATAATAATTACTTTCAGAATAATCAATAAGATATTAAGACCAAAATTCTATTATGAGTTATGGTACTGAGTACTTTTCATGGTATAAACACGCATGGTTTAACGTAAGACCATTGTAGCACTATTTTGAGTTGGGAATAACTCGGTAAATTGAGCCTTCATCGGTACCCCGAAATCCAGAAAGTATATACAAATAACCGTCAGGTCCAACTTCTAAGTCAGTAATTACACCAAAATTTTCACCAAATATCATTTTACTAGATTCATCATTCTTATCGAATACTAAGTCAGCAAGATCGTTAGATAGATCCAACGCCTCTCTATTCTTACTAAGATCAAAATGATATATTAAACCTCTTTTTGCCGAGCCTACAAAAATATCATTTTGATATTGCTGGCCGAGTTTATCTGAATCTAAAAATATTAAGGCAGTGGGCGCCACCGGTTTATCCCACACAAATTCAGGATCGCTATACTTACCCTTACCATCAAAATCAACGAACGCTACGTCCTTATTCGATTCCTTAAAGACTGATTCCTTTTCTCTTGTCTGGTTTAACTTCCAAATCCCCTGAACCTTTTCCCATCCACTATTGAATCCTGGTTTGACTAGGTTAATTTCATCTCCAAATTGAGGACCATTTTCTGTATCCCATAAGTTATTAGTTACCGGATCAAATCCTATCCCAAAGCTGTTTTTTATTCCATATGCATAGTATAGATCAAGAGGATATTCATCGCCTAGTATACCCTTTCCGACAGGCTTACCATCTTGAGTTAATCTTAGGATTCCTGCACGACCATCAGGTGGACTTCCATTTATAAAATTCTGTGCTTTAGTATCAAAACTCCCTGTTTGGTTGAATTCAGTAGTTAGCAAATCTCCCGTAGTAAGATAAAGATTTTTTTCCTTATCTAATTCCATGGAGCCACCATTGTGACTGGGTCCTGGTAAAGCAGGCAAAGTCAGAATTAATTTGGGATCTACGAGTTTATTATTCTGGGCGTCAAATTTATATCTATATATATAATTTCCACAATTTTTAGTATGTTTTCCACTAGGTTTTTTTAAACATTCAGTATAATAAAGGTAAACAGAGGTATTGTTTTTATCTGAATTTTTATTTCCTGATACCGCAATTCCCAATAATCCACGTTCATCTTTATATCCAACGTCAATAGTGACTAGAGGACCAGTAACATTACCATTAACTATCCTGTACACTTTTCCCGTATTTTTTTCCAGAACTAGAATATCGTCTTTTCCGAGAAAATCCATACTCGTAGGGAAATCTAACTCACCGACCACTAACTCCACTTTAAGATTCGGGTCTGTTAACGAAGGTCCTGCTCTGGTTTGGTTTTGACTAGGTATGGTTTGGTTTTGGTTTTGACTAGGTATGGTTTGGTTTTGAGCATTTACATTATAGTTAGACCAAGATAGAGAGAGTAAACCAATTAATGATATTATTAAAATAGGAATTGCGACGGACAGTATATTTTGATAGCTCTGTTTTAGAAATTTTAATTTTTGTGATTTCTTATCATCCAATGTGCACATATATAAGCCACCTATGAGTTGTCCTGTCTGGCTAAAGGAATGATAAATTGTCCCAAGTTACTCTATTGCTGTAGAAATATTTAGGATATAAATCTATTCTATAACATTTTCAGCTATTTTATTATCCCTTTCATAAAAAATCATGGGCAGTAATATTTAACTACTTACAACATATTTTTTTAGAAAAGATAACGTTTTTTGCCACGCATCTTGAGTCTCTTTTGGCGCATAGTTATCTCCAGAGGGATTTGCAAAAGCGTGTCCAACTCCTTTGTAAATATGGATCTCATTTGTAATTCCATTTTGGTCTAGCGATTTCCTAAATAGATTTATCTGCTCTAGAGAAATAGCCTGATCCTTGTCACCGAATATTCCTAGTACAGGCCATTTTATCACTGATAGTGATGATTCATTTGTCACTAAAGGAGTGCCGTAATAAATAACGGTTGCAGCTAAAGGATGTTCTTGGCTATTCAAGGCCAGCTGTAATGATTGGCCCCCTCCAAAACACCATCCCACAGATACAATTTTTGAATCATCTACATTTGGGACCGAACCCAAATATTTTACGGCTGATTGAAGGTTTGCAATAGAAATATTTTGATTATTTCTTACTGACTGTACTAATTCCGCTGCTCGTTGCGGAGTATTCGCTACTTCTCCTTTGTAGAGATCAGCAGCTAATACGACAAAACCTTGTCTGGCCAAAATATTTGCCATATTTTTAATATTTTCATTTAAGCCCCACCATTCATGAACCATTATCACTGCTGGTAGTTTGTTGCTTAAAGTACCATTTGTTGAAAGCGGATATACAAGATATCCTTGTGAATCCTGATAGTATTCTACCGTTTTATTTTGCAATTTTATGCTATCGTCAGCAGCTGCGATTGAACGTAGCTTCGAAACGTTTGTTACGGAGCTATTAGATTCACCTTTTACGGTTTCCGTGAAGCCAAGAGTAAGGATCGTCGAGCTAAAAAGTAGAGATAAGATAATTGATAGTGCTAATCTAGACATAGTATTGTTAGCTCTCCCAACTATTTATGTCTAAATCGGGACATCTAATGAGATTCTACGGGTTTATTGCAATTACTACAATTAATTTTCCTCTCGTTATTGTCTAAAATAAGCTAAAAGTCATCCTTTCTTTTTAATAATTTGAAAGCGATATTTGGTCCCATTTGTTGCTTAAAAGCAAGTTCTATCCAAAGAAGTGCCAACTGTTCTAACTTGCGCGCATTGACAAGGGGTCCAATATCAACAACGTCAAACCCAATATCGTTGGCCAGTTCTTCTACAACTTCCTTCGCATGGCGATCGTCTCCACAGATAAAAAGATCTGCCCTCTGTGAATCAAATACGGAATTATCCAGTGTCCTTGCTCCTATTGCATTAAAAGCTTTGACCACTCTGGTAGAATTGGCCAATTTAGCTATTTTTTCGGCCACCGAAGTATCATGCAGAGCCAACCCTTTTAGATCCGGTGTAAGAGGATTAGTGGGATCTATCAGTATTTTACCGGACAAATTTCCTGAATTAAGTATTGTTTCCTCCACCGAAGTCCAAGGTATGGCAAGAACTATAACCTCTCCAAATGCTGCAGCTTCGCTGATATCTCCAACCTTAAAATTCTGATCCATCTGAACCAATTTTTGTACCTTAGGAGATTGAAGATTGCGAACACCAAACATGATCTCATGTCCCTTTTGTCGCCACCTCTTTCCAAGTGTTCCACCCACGTCTCCAGCGCCAATTATCCCAATTTTCATATCACATTATAGTGTAACCAGATATTTTAAAAGCTGTGATCTAGGAATAATTTCTAATAGGCCATCTAGTTATTGCTAGTAATCATTTAACGAGATTTGTTTTGAATCATAAGAAAATAACACCCGTCAAACATTCAACATTATTCTCAAATTTGCTTAACTAATCACAGCAAACTTTCTATGTAACGAAGGTATACTATTATTAGATAATAATAATGGATATGTCAGTATCTTGCTCAAGCTGTGGTAAAAAGCTTCAAGATTATCCTACATATTGTCATATGTGCGATGACTATTTTTGCTCCGATCAATGTCACATGAACAAGCACAACAAACAGTGGCAAAAATTTTGATTCTTTAGTGTATAATTAGAATTCAATTACAAGCTAAGATTTGTAATAAAATGCATAAAGATAAAAAATTATGGTTCTACGAAAGAGAACTCTTCTGAGTGCAGTTCATGGATGCAGCAGATTTGACCATGGAGCTTCTATATGCCTATTCAGTAATTTGCTTGCATTTTTAATAATCGTGGTTGTATCTTGATCACTCTTTATTAATTCTGCCAATTCCTTTGCGTTTTCAACCGCAAAACAATTATAACCTTCTCGGAAATCACAGTAAGATGGTTTGAGATGTTCATTTTCAAGCCATTTTCTATGTAAAATAAGAGCACATTTGTTATGTATTGCCTCCAAAAATGTATATTGAGTTCCTCCTCCGTCGTGCTTAAGAACTGAAAGATCAATGACAAATTTGGCCTGAGAAAGAATGTCGGATAGGGCTGAAAATGATTTTTCGAACATGCCAAAATAATACTTGTTGAATCCTCCTTTAGAACCTCCAAGAATTTTATGTACGTATATCCTGCTAGGACAGCCGTATATTCTTATTGATAGGTCATCATTCAACATTTTATTAGCCTTCACTAACATATCAGTATTTTTCTCAAAACTGATCCTAGAAATCGATACTGCTCTACGACGTGATTTCTTGACTATCACAGGATATGGGTAGAAGGGATGGTGCATAAAGTTAGAATTGAGTTCATACTTTGCTTTTATAAAATTTTGAACAGTTTTTCTCATAGTAATTAACTTATAATTCATTATATATGGAATAACTTTATCAGAGATATCACGGTAATCATGAATTACCATTACTGTGGGAGGGGATCTTTCTATTTTCCTATTTAACGAGCTGAGTATTGGCAGAAATTTGTCTTTAAATATAACAATAAATGCGTGGTTTATGTTCGACAATAGATCATCAGAAATATTCATGTAGCTAAGTCCATATCCAAAATCACGTAATTTGGTTTCTGACCGCTTTCCTAATTTTAGGACTAGATTTTCCCTCCTTAACTTAGACAGGGTATGCATTAAATGAGCAGTAAAAGTTGTAGCTCCACCATACAAATATTTGTGAAGATATAGTAGTTGAGTCTCATCAGTCAAAGAGCTCCGAATCATTCAAAGAGCTCCGAATCATTCAATGAGCAATATGATAACTAGTCAACTATATTACTGTTATTTTGAGTTGTGTCGACTAGATGGGATTGACTCACAAACTCCATTCTTTATGGGATATGAAAGTTCAGATTTTTCTTCGCCGAATATCTAATCTTCTGGTCATAGTGGTCATTATATCTAATTGCTAATTCATTAATAATGGAAATTTCTAATATTAAGTCTATCTATGTGTATGTTTTTGAATTTAGATCTTGTATTGTAGCTCTAGCAATTACCACTATATAGTACCTATTATATGCCATCTCAAGATCCTTGTATGTGTTATTCAGTATATATCTATAATAATATCAAACTACTTAAAGTAGGAATTAGAACATGTGATTGTAAGAGGCTATACTGTAGATACTCTATCAAAGATACAACTT
>Ga0209157_1002868_pt1 | contig 13499 bp, 10 predicted proteins | sample GraSoiAngelo_135_FD_185892 | JGI IMG/M metagenome (GOLD analysis project Ga0209157, IMG submission 185892) | Grasslands soil microbial communities from the Angelo Coastal Reserve, California, USA - 14_0929_05_40cm (SPAdes) (version 2) | ecosystem: Environmental > Terrestrial > Soil > Grasslands ... | reverse complement strand
CGAGGATTTGCGGGCCGAAGCGCGACGGCAAGGCTGGGAGATCGTGGAAACGGCCGACGAGCTTCGGGCGTTCGATGACCCCGGCCGGCACGTCCTCGGCCTGTTCGCCGAAAGGCACCTTCCCTACCAGCCGGAGATCGAGGCCGGGCGCAAGCAGACTGAAGCCGGCAAGACCGCGGAGGGCATGCCGGGAACGGCGGCAGGCGGCTCGGCGCGCGGAGGCGAGGGCCGGGACGCGACGCGTACGGCGCCGACCCTCCCCGAGATGACGCGGTGGGCGGTCGACATCCTGAAGAAGAGCGACCGGCCGTTCTTCCTCATGGTCGAGGGCGGGAGGATCGACCACGCCGGGCACGCCAACTGGGCTCGGACGCTGGTGGACGAGACCGCCGCCTTCGACGAGGCGATCGGCTACGCCATCGACACGCTCGATCCGAAGACGACGCTGGTCCTGGTGACCGCCGATCACGAGACGGGGGGTCTGGCGATGAACGGCTACCCGGACGAGAAGGACGGCATCTGGTCCCTCTACCGGGATCCTTTCGGCTCCAAGGGTGACGGGCCGTACCCGGTCATCACGTTCTCCAGCGGGCCGGGGACGACACGGCAGAAGCACGAGCCCCCGCACGGACCGGACGACCCGCGTCCTTCCGGGATTGCGCTCGAGAGCGCGGCCCACACGGGGGTCGACGTGACGCTCTATGCCTGGGGCGCGGGTGCGGAGCAGGTGCACGGCACGCTCGAGAACACCGCGATCTATTCGCTCCTCAGGGGCTGCCTCGAAGGACGGCCGCCCGCGCAGTGAGCCTGACCGGGGTCCGGCCGGCGCGTGGGTGCGGGTCTGAACGTCGCGCCGGTCGCGGGGGACGTTCCTCAGAAGGCGGCCCGCGCGATCGACTCTCCGCGCGCGTCGTTCGCCATCCGGTGGAACGCGCGCCGGTACCCCGCGAGAACCAGGAGGCTGAGGCCGAAGGTCGCGACAATCGTGGCCCCCGTCGGGAGGTCGAGCAGGAACGAGAAGGAGACCCCCGCCGCCGACACGAGGGTTCCCATGGTCCACCCGATCGCGAGACGCGGTCCCAGCCTTTCGGCAAAAAACATCGCGGCCACGGAGGGAACGATGAGGAAGCAGAAGACCAGCAGCACGCCCGCGATGGCCACGGAGGACGTGACCACGAAGCCGAACGAGACGTAGAAGAGGAAGTCCCAGAATTTCACATTCCATCCGCGCCTCTCGGCCTCCGCCTCGTTCATCGAAATGAGCAGGAACCGCTCCCGAAAGATGTAGTGGAAGGCGCCGACAAGAGAGTAGAGGACGGCGGTCTTGAAGAGCTCCGGCCAGGTCACCGACAGAATGTTCCCTACCAGCATCTCCTTCAGGTGCTCGGTCTCCTGGGTCGCCTTGGACATCAGCAGGATCGCCACGGCGGCCGAGACGACATAGACGATGCCGATGATCGCTTCCTGCGGGATGCGCGTCTTTCGGTGGACCCTCGTGACGGCGAAGATCGCCGCCCCCAGGAACGTGAATCCGAGCGAAAAGAGGTAGGCTCCGGTCTCGTGCAGGTCGTACCCTGCCAGATAGGCGACGGTCGTGCCGAGCGCCGCGATCTGCGCGAGCGACAAGTCGACGAAGATGACGCCGCGCTCGACAACGTGCACGCCGAGGTAGGCGTGAATCCCGGTCAGGATCAGGCTGGCCACGAAAGCCGGCAGAAGGATCTCAAAGATGGTCATGGTTTGCCCTTCATGGCGCTGACGAAAGCGTCGATATCGTAATCGAAGAGCGCGAAGTAGTCCTTGATCTCCGGCAATCCACCCACCGAGGGATAGAAGCTCAGGACGGTCGCGCCCGTCTTCTCCGCGATGAACTTGGGGGTCTTGAGATCGAAGTAGGGCTCGACGAGGATCAGACGGATCTTCTCTGTCATGATCAGATTGATGATCTCCAGCGTGTGTGTCGGAGAGGGGGGGATGCCGGGCTTCGGCTCGACGTGTCCGGCGATGATAAGGCCGTAGCGGCGGGCGAAATTCGGCCACGAGTCGTGGAAGGTCACGATCTTGGTTCCAGCGTACGGCGCCATCTTCCCGGCCCATTCCCTTTCCTTCTCGGTGAGCCTGCCCTCGAAGGCCGCGAGATTGGCCGCGTAGGCTTCCCGGCCCGACGGATCGCGTTCGGCCAGCTTCGCGGCGATCGACCGCGCGATGATGCGGCCGTTCTCGGGATCGGTCCAGTAATGTGGATTCCCGTAGGGGTGAACGTCGCCGAACGCGCGTGTCACCTGCTGCGTGGGGCGATTCAGGATTTCGCAGCCGGTCGACGCATCGAGGTACCCGGGCGACCCGGGGTGGATCTTTGCGTTGCGGCTTTGATCGAGGAGCGGCGGGAGATAGCCGATCTCCAGCTCGAGTCCAGCGACGATCAGCGCGTCGGCTCTCGAGAGCTTCAGGATGAACGACGGCTTGGCATCGACGAAGTGGGGGTCCTGGTACCCCTTCACGAGGGCGAGAGTCTCGACGCGATCCCCGCCGACCAGGTCGGCCAGCGAGGCGAGGTCCTGCAGGGTCGTCACGACTTTGAGCTTGGCGAAAGCCGGTGATTCCGGAAGTCCCAGAAGGGCCAGGGCGAGACCGGCGACGGCGAGCTTCGTTGGTTTCATCATGAACTCCTTAGAACGGGTGGGCGCCATGGGCGCCGATCGCGAACTGGATCTGAAGAAGCAGCTCATCGGCGGTCTCTCCATCGGCGTACTCGCGGCGTCGAAGCTCGCCACGGACCTGGGAGAACTCGCTCGGCCAGAACGTCAGAAGAAGAGCCTTCCCTCGGTCTCTTTGCGTGGCATCGTCGGCATGCTCCGACGACTCGATGCGCGCCCCCGTGAACCAGCGCTTCGCGAGCTGGTACTCGCCGGAGAGGAACCAGCCCTCGGCGCTCTGGTCTCCGAGCGGATCTTCGCGCCGGCTCCGGATCAACTCACCCCTGAAAGAGGCGGAGCGGTACGTCGCCGTTCGCAACGGCTTCCAGCGCAGAGTGGCGTCGAGGCCCTCGAGGCGCGTCGCGGACCGCGACGTCAGTCCGTTCGGTCCCAGGCCATAGGAGAGTCCGACCTCGAGATTCGTCGCCTCGCTCAGGTCGCGGAAGACCCTGTAGTGCCCGTTGTAGGCGAGATCGCCCCTCTGGGTGGCCGCGAACAGCTCTCCCGAGTCGCCTCGTAAGACCTGCAACGTCGCCTCTGAGAAGACCTCTCCCGGAAGCGGCACGAGGACCGCGACAGAGAGACCCGTGCCGATCCAGCCCTCTTCGCCCCCGAGAAGGTTCACGAGAGGCAGAGGCTCATCAGGCCAGGGAAGGACGTGGAGGTGCAGCGGATTGATCTTCCCGAAGGCGGTCCGCATCCGTCCGACCTTCGCGAGGAGCCCGGCGGGGAGAGAGGTGAAGGAGATGAAACCCTCTTCGACGTCGACCCCCTCCTCGCCGAAGGAAAGGAAGAAGTCGGCGCGCGCGTACGGATCGACGATGGCCTGAAAAGAGACCTCCGACTCGCGCAGGCTCGAGCTCGGCAGGTTTTCCGTGCCGTTGCTGCCGCCGACGCCCAGGTAGTTGCCGATCACGGAGATGCTGGGATTGAAATAGTTGGAAGTCTGCGAGGCCGCCGCGGGGGGCGCGGCCGGCAGGCCCGGTGCCGGCGGCGGTGAAGGGATCGCGGACGCCGTCTCTCCCGGCGCTGCACCGAGTGCCATCCCCTGGCCCGACGCGAGCCCGGCGCGCAGCTGGTCGCGCAGCGTCTGGATCTGCCTCCTCAGTTCTTCGATCTCGCGCCTTAGGGCCTCGACCTCCTCCGCCGTGGGCGGGGCCGAAACCTTCACAGGTGGCTGTGAGGGGGCCGCCGGCGGGCTTCCCTGCGCCTGCGGGGCGCTCGGGGCCGAGGGCTGCGCGGCCTTTTCGTCGGCGCAAACCGCGGGGTGCAGGCCGAACCCAAAGATGATCGCCATCGCCGTGGACGACGTTCTGGATTTCATAATCCCTCCGCAGAGACCAAGTCGCTCAACATCGGCACGGTCCGGCGGTTCACTTCGGTCCCCTTGCGGTTCAGGACGGGACCGGCAGGACCGCGCCGCGAATGCCTCAGAGGACGGGGGACCCCGGGGGGGCGCGCAGAGGCCTGAGATAGCGGGTGGCGGTGCCGAGGGGTGCCGGCGGGGGGAGCGCTGCGATCTCGGACGGTTCCCACGCCGGGCGGCCGGGGCCTTCCGGGGAGTGGGCCACTCCGGGAGAGTTGAGTGCCTTGCAGGTGGAGCAGTCGCGCTGCGCCGCGCTGTGCGGTGCCGCGGCATGCAGAATCGAAACGGCAAGGAGCGCCAGAACAACCACAGCGCACCAGGGGATCCAGCCTGCCCGCCTCGATGGCCGCATCAACGGTTCCTTTTGCAATGGGTCCGGCATCGTACCGTACGCCCCGAGCATTGTCAAAGGGCCCGGTCGTCAGCGGACAGGTGCGATCGGCACGATGAACGGGGCGCCCGATTCCGCGTCCCGCTCGATCCGGGCGTCCGTTTCATACACCCGACGGATGAGCTCGGAGGTCAGGACGGTGGCCGGCGGCCCGTCGGCGGCGACGCGACCACGATGCAGCAGCACGAGACGCGAGCCGTAGCGCGCCGCCAGGTTGAGGTCGTGGCTTGTCGTGACGACGGTCAACCCCTTCTCCCGGTTCAAACGAACCAGGATTTCGTAGATCTGGAGCCGGTGTTTGAGATCGAGGAAGGCCGTCGGCTCGTCCATCAGGAGAATGCGCGGCTCCTGGGACAGGGCGCGGGCGATGAGCGCACGCTGGCGTTCGCCGCTCGACATCTCCTGAAGATGCGCGCTCTCCAGGTCCGCCAGGTCCATTTCGCGCAGCGCCGCGCGCGCCGAAGCGAAGTCTTGCGGCCGCTCGAGCCTCCACGCTCCGAGATGCGGCGCCCGACCCATGAGCGCTATCTCCAGCACCGTGAAATCGAACAGGATCCGGGCCTCCTGGAACACCACCGCGACCATGCGGGCGCGCTCGCGCGGCGAGACGGACCGCACGGGCCTGCCCCCGAGCGCCACCTCGCCTCCCTGCGGTGCGAGAACGCCGCTCAAGAGCATGAGGAGGGTCGTCTTCCCGGATCCGTTAGGCCCGATGACGCCCACGAACTCTCCCGGCCTCACGGCCAGGGACAGCCCGTCGAACAGAGGCCCCCTGGCCCCGCGGTGGCGGAACAGGAGATCGCGGACGGCCAGAATCGGCGCGGGGTTCGGGGAGGTCACGCCGTGCTGCTCCCCGTGGCCGGGATCCCGACACCATGCTCAAGGTTCAGATGCGCGGTCATTGAAAGTACCCCCCTCCCGCCTGCCTGCGGTACAGCCAGAGAAAGAACGGTCCGCCGCACAGCGCTGTGACGACGCCGACCGGAATCTCGGTCGGCGCCATCACGGTCCGGGCGAGGGTGTCGGCGAATATCAGGAAGATGGCGCCTGTGAGCGCCGACGCGGGGACGAGGAGCCTATGGTCGGGGCCGAACATGAGACGCGCCGAGTGCGGCACGATCAGGCCGACGAAGCCGATCGGTCCGGCCACCGAGACGACGGCGGCGGTGATCAATGACGCCAGGATCACGGTCACGACGCGCGTCCTCTCGACCGTGACGCCGAGTGAGCGGGCGGCCTCCTCACCCGCGGACATCAAATTCAGATCGCGACCATAGGAGGCGAGGCCGAGGAGGCTCAGGACCAGGACCACCGAAAGGGCGGCGATGAGCCCGTACTCCTCGATCGGGATGGTCCCGATCATCCACAGCCGCACGCCGTGCAGGCGCGAGGATTCGACGACCGTCTCGATCAGGAGGATGAGGGCCAGGTAGACGGTGTTCATGATGACGCCGATGAGGAGCATCGGGTAGGGGACGACCCGTCCGCGCGCGCTCGACAGCACAAAGAGGACCGCCACGGTGGCGATCGCCCCGAGGAAGGCGGCCGCCTCCCGTACCGGCAGGACCGGTGCGATGGCCGGCAGGCCCAGCGCCGTTGCGGCAAAGGCGCCAAGGGCCGCGCCGCCCGAGACTCCCAGGATGTAAGGGTCGGCGAGCGGGTTGCGCAGGTCCGCCTGAAACACGGCGCCGGCCGCGCCGAGCGCCGCACCGGCGAGCGCGGCCATCAGGATGCGCGGCAGACGCACGCGCAGGATCATCGCCTGCGCGGTCTCCTCGTCGGCCGCGTGCCGCAGCAGATCGAGAAGCGTGTAGCGACTGCTCCCGAGACTGGCGCAGACCGCCACGGAGAGCGCGAGCGCGGCCAGGAGCGCGCCGATCGACAGCGCCAGGCGCCGCGAGGTGAGGGGCGGCATCAGGAGCCGAGGTCGGAGCGGATCTTGAACAGCTGCATGACGTCCCGACGACTGAGAATGCCGGCGATCCGGCCCCCCACGACCACCGGCAGGCGACCCACGTCGCCGCGCACCATGACCTCGAGGGCCGTCGCGCAGTCGTCATCCGGGTCGAGCGGCCGCAGGCTGGCCGCCGGCGTCATGATCTGCCGCACCGGCGTGCGGTTCCATTCTTCGCGCGGCACCCCTTTGAGCTGATCGAGGGACACCATGCCGGCAAACCTGTCTCCCGAGGTGACCGGGAAGCTGCCGCGTGGGTGGCGGAAGAAGTATTCGTTCGCCAGCTCTTCGAGACTGGCGTGCTCTGGCACCGTGATGACCGGCTGCGTCATGATGTGCCGCACCCGGTAGCCCGACAGGGTGTCCCGCAGGAGGAGAAACTCGTAGGAGGCCGAGGCCGCCTGATTCAGGAAGATCCCGATGACCATCAGCCAGAGCCCGCCGAGGTTGTGGTTCTTCACGAGTTGCAGAAACCCCAGGCCCATGAGGCCGAAGCCGACGACCGAGCCGGCCCGGCCCGCGGTCCGTGTCGCCGACAACAGGTTGCCGCTCCGGGCCCACAGCCAGGCGCGGAGGATCCGCCCGCCGTCCAGCGGAAAGCCGGGCAGAAGGTTGAACAGGCCGAGCGCCAGGTTCAGCGCGGCGACATAATCCACGACCTGCCGCCCTCCGTTGATGAGAGACGGCAGACCCGTGACAGAGAGAAGGTAGAACAAAATTGCCAGCGCGAAGCTTGTCAAAGGCCCTGCGGCGGCGATGCGCACCTCGGTCCCGGGGTTCTGCGGCTCCGACGCCATTTCCGACACCCCGCCGAACAGGAACAGGCGGATGCGCGGCACGGGGATCCCGGCACGCTGCGCCAGGAGAGCATGCGACAGTTCGTGGACGAGGACGGATCCGAACAGGAGAAGGGCCGCGACGACCCCCAGAATCCAGGCTGCGCCACCTTGAATCGGCGGATGCGCTTCGGGGAAGTAGCCGGTCGCCAGGCTCCACACGACCAGGAAGAAGATGAACAGCCAGCTCGGGTCGATCACGACGCGGATGCCGACGATGTTCATCAGGTTGAAGCCGCGCATGGGGGAAGTCTAACCCACCCCTTCAGGATCCCGAGACGATCCGTGCCAGGAGCTCCAGGACCGCGGCCGGGTCCGCGAGGCGCCATCGGGCGAGCGTACGCCGGTCAGTGGGGCCGACGCGAATGGTCGCACCGCGATCCCGAAGGACCCGGAAGCCGTCCTCATCGGTGGTGTCGTCGCCGACATAGACAGGGTACCAGGCGGGTCCGAAGCGCTCCAGCAGCCACAGGGCTCCCGATCCCTTGTCCGCTGCCGCCGGCTTCAGCTCCACGACGCGGGATCCCCGCAGGATCGTCAGATTGCCGTCGTCCGTCACTTCCCGGCTGAAGCCTTCGAAAATCCGGGTCGCCCGCTCCTCCGATTCGTGATCGCAGCTTCGCATGTGAATTGCGATGGCCGCTCCCTTGTCCTCGATGCGCACGCACGGTACCGAGGCGAGGAGCGCCCGACAGCCCTCGGCCACCGTCTTCAGACGCGCGCGGCAGGGGGCGAGATCGACGCGATCGAGACACCGGCCTTCCGGGTCGACGTATTGCGCCCCGTGGAGCGCCAGCAGATGGCAGGCACTCCCCGGGAGGAGGCGCCGCAGGTCGTCCGCCGAGCGGCCGCTCACGATCACCACCCTGCGGCGCGGATGGGTCGTCAGACGATTGAGCAGAGCGAGCAATTCCGGGCCGGGGACGGCCCGCGAGGGGTCGTCGTGGAAGGGGACGAGTGTGCCGTCGTAATCGAGAAAGAGGAGAAGCCCGCGGTCGGCGGGCAGGAGACGGACGATCTCCTCCGGTGTCCGCGCCATCCTTCGGTCAGTTCGCCTCGCGGACGCCGAGGCGCCCGACGGGCTGAATCCAGGCGGCCGGCTCGAATGGGACGCCGGCCGGTCGCGCCGCGCCACGATGGACGTCCGAGCGAGCGAGAGAAAATCCGGCCGCCCTCAGGAACTCCCGGACCCACCAGTTGATGTCGCGGGACAGCACGCGGCTCCGCAACGCCTGCATCCGCTCCGTCTTTTCCTTCAAAGTCATGTCCATCGCACGGCGCAGCGTGTCGGCCACCTTCTCGAGATCGTAGGGGTTGACGATCAGCGCCTCCTCCATCTCCTCGGCCGCGCCCGCCAGCTCGCTGACGATCAGCACCCCGTCGTTGCGGGTATGGCTGGCGACGTACTCCTTGGCCACCAGGTTCATCCCGTCCCGCAGGGGCGTGATCAGGGCCACGTCGGCCGCGGCGTAGAGAGCCGCAAGCGACTCTCGCGAGATCGACCTGTAGGAATAGCGGATCGGCACCCAGCTTCCCTCCGCGTAGAGGGCGTTCAGCCGTCCCGCAGTCTCGTCGATCTGTCTCCGGAGGAGGGCGTAATCATGCACGCGAGTGCGGCTCGGGACCGCAACCTGGACGAGAACCTGTCTGGAGCGGTTCTGGGAGTGTTTCTTGAGGAAAATCTCGTAGGCCAGGAAGCGTTCCAGGATCCCCTTGGTGTAGTCGAGGCGGTCCACCCCCAGGACGATCTGGTCCACTCCGAGGCTCTTGCGGAGCTGGTGCGCCTTGAGGAGGACGCCGGGTCGCCTCGCCAGGGTGTCAAACGCCTCGACGTCTGCTCCGATGGGACAGGCGATGATCCGCGGGTGCCGCCTCCCGAACTGTACTTCTCCCCTGGCTTCATTCACCGGAAGACCCAGCAGGACACGGCACGACTCGAGAAAGTGCCTGACGTAGTCTTGCGTGTGGAAGCCGATCAGGTCGGCCCCCAGCATTCCTTCCAGGATTTCGCGCGCCCAGGGCATGGCCTTGAAGACCCATGCGGGAGGAAAAGGGATGTGCCAGAAGAGCAGCGTCCTGAGGTGGGGCGCCAGGGTCCGAACCTGACCCGGGACGAGGGCAAGATGGTAGTCATGCACCCAGACGATGTCCCGGCGCGAAGCCTCGCGGACCGCCGCACGGCTGAACTCCAGGTTGCAGCGCGTGTAATCTCTGAAGAACACGTGGTCGAAGCGGCACTTGTCGAGGAATCCGTGGCAAATGGGCCAGAGAACCCGGTTCGAGAAGCCATGGTAGTAGTTGGAGGCCGCCGCCTCGCTGAACGGCAGGAGACGGAGTGAAAATGGCCCGCGCTCTTCCGTCAGAGCGGGGGGACGGCGCCGGCCCGGGGGTCTGTCGTCCCAGGCAATCCAGGTCCCTCCCTGGCTCCTGAGGACGGGCTCCAGGGCCGCGACCAGCCCGCCGGCGCTCCTGCGCGCCACGACCCGCCGGCGCACCACCGCCGTTGTGTAGGGACCGCGGTTGGAAAGAATGATCAGACGCGATGGGCCGAGCCGCATGATGGGTTCGTCCTCCGTTCGCGCGATTGTTGAAGGTGACTGATGATATCACAACCCGGCCGGCCCGACCGCTCCAGGACCCTACCGGGCGGCGGGCGATGATGCTAAATTGGTCTGCCGATCGGCGGCAGAGGAGTAATCCATGGGGAACCTCGACCTGGGGATCGTCGGCAATTGCCAATTCAGCGGCCTCATCGACCGCCAAGCGTCGGTCGTTTGGTGCTGCCTGCCCCGTTTCGACGCTTCCCCCGTGTTCGCGTCACTGCTCGACGCCGACAAGGGGGGCGCGTTCTCCGTACAGGCGGCACGGTCGTTCACCACGACGCAGGAATACGTGAGGAACACCTGCGTCCTGGTGACGAAGTTCGAGGTGGAGGACGGCACCGCGTTCGACGTGATCGATTTCGCCCCCCGCTTCTTGAAATTCGACCGTTACTTCAGGCCGCCGTGCCTCGTCCGCATCCTGAAGCCGACACGGGGGACCCCCCGGGTCGCCGTGCGCTGCGAGCCGACCACCGATTACGGGCGCGCGCGCGCGCAACCGACGACCGGGAGCAACCACATCGCGTATCTGGGATACGACCAGGAACTGCGGCTCACGTGCGATACCGGGCTCACGCACATCCTCGACAGAACTCCTTTCCTGCTCGATGAGACCCGCTACCTCATCCTCACCTACGGCAAGCCCCCCGAGGGGCCTATCAAAATCCTCGCCGAAGAATTCCTGGAGCGGACGATCGCCTATTGGCGCACCTGGTGCAAGCACTGCACCATCCCCTTCGATTTCCAGGACGAGGTCCTGCGGTCGGCGCTGACGCTCAAGCTCCATATCTTCGAGGACACCGGGGCGGTGATCGCCGCCACCACGACGTCGATCCCGGAGGCGCCGGGGAGCGGGCGCACCTGGGATTACCGCTACTGCTGGCTGCGCGACGCCTACTTCGTCATCGGCGCTCTCAACCGCCTCGGCCATTTCGAGGAGATGGAGAAGTTCATCACCTTTCTGAGAAACATCACGCGGGACACGCCCGACTCGGCCCTCCAGCCGGTGTACGGGATCGGCGGCGAGCGCGTCCTGGAGGAGCGTGAGATCCCCTGGCTGTCCGGCTTCCTCGGCGAGAAACCCGTCCGGGTCGGGAACAGCGCCTACGCGCACCGCCAGCACGACGTGTACGGCGAGCTCGTCCTGAGCGTCCTGCCGTTCTTCTTCGACCGTCGGATCGTGGATTCTGACCCGGAGGGTCACTTCGCGGTCGTGGAGCGTCTGGTGGGACGGGCGGACGACCTGTTCGCGAAGCCGGACGCGGGAATCTGGGAATTCCGCTCGGAGGAGCGGCTGCACGTTTTTTCCAGCCTGATGTGCTGGGCGGCGATGCACTATGGGGAGCGGATCGCCCGGCACCTCGGCAAGACGAAGATGGCCGACGTCTGGCGGGGACGCGCCGGACAGATGCGCTCGATCCTCGATCGGGAGGGGTGGAATGAGTCCCTCGGCTGCTTCGCGATGACCTTCCGCGGGAACCAGCCGGACGCCAGCAATCTCCTGATGGCCATGGTGGATTACCTGCAGCCCGACGATCCGCGGCTCGAGAGGATGCTGGCCTATTACGAGAAGACCCTCAAGGAAGGAGACTTCGTCTTCCGCTACCGCTCCCCGGACGACTTCGGCCGTCCGAAGACCGCCTTTCTCATTTGTACCTTCTGGTTCATCGAGGCGCTGGTGATTGCCGGCCGCATCGCCGAAGCGCGCGACATCTTCCGGAGAGTGATCGCCCGCGCCAACCACCTCGGTCTGCTCTCCGAGGACATCGACCCCGCGACGGGTGAGCTCTGGGGCAACTTCCCGCAGACCTACTCCCACGTCGGGCTCATCACCTCGGCGCGTCTGTTCGGGCGCGAGGGGAGCGACCCCTTCTATCCCGGGCTGTTTTTGCGCGGGGAAGCACTCCGTTCGCGGCGCACCTGAGAGCCTGGTCAGTCCCGGAAGACGTATCGCTCGACCAGCGGGTAAACAAGGTGGTAACCGGGGCCGCGGATGAGCGTGCTCTTGATGTATCCGATGGTGCGCGGAACGTATTCCAGGTACTCGGAGCGGCCACGCAGGCTGGCCATGTACCCGAAGGTGCCGAGGTCCTTGAGATTTCGCTGCAGAGCCGCAAGGTCGAAGTCGCGGCGGAACTCTTCGGGCTCCGCACCGAGAGCGCGGCAGAGACGGTCGAGCATCTCTTCGGCCATCTTCGGGTCCAGGTCGAGCGACGAGTCGCGAAGAAGCGATGCGGCGTCGTACGTGTAGGGGCCCATGCGGGCGTCCTGGAAATCGATGAGACGGAGGCGGCCGCGCTCGACCATCAGGTTGCGCGATTGGAAGTCGCGGTGGCAATAGACGCGTGGGAGCCGGTTGCACTCCTCGGCCAGGTCGGCGTAAAAGGCATGCAGCATCGCATCGTCCACGGGGCCCGGGGTCATCTGGCGGTGCCCGATGATGAAGTGCCGATGAAAATGATCGAGCTCGAAGAGGAAGCGCTCGCGGTCGAGGGCGCAGGTGGCGGCGAAATCACCCGGTCGGAGGGCGGCTGCCCCCTTCCTGTGCAGCCGGACGATCAGGTCGCAGGCCTGGCGGTAAAGCCGGGCCGCCTCATCGAGGCGCCGGTCAGACGCCGTGTTCAACAGATGCTTCTGTAGGGTGGAGTCCCCCAGATCTTCGGTGAGAACCAGGCCATGGGCCGGGTCGGAAGCGAGGATGCGGGGCACCGCGACGCCGATCGACTCGAGCACCCGGTGATTGCTGAACAGGGGTGCTGGGGAACCGAGCGGCTCGGAATGGATGATCAGGACGGCCGTCTTCGCGCCCGTGGTGACCCGATAAAACCTTCTGGTGGAGGCATCGCCGGCAATTTCGTTGAGTTGGATACGGTGACCGAGAGCCTTCTCGAGAAAGGCCAGGACAGGGGCGTCGATCAGGGTCATGGCCTGATCAGGGCCCACGACTACCCGCTCCTTGCGGGCATCCGGCCGTCCGGCGGCTTGTTCAGGCTTCTCACAGGTTGATCATCCAGCAACTTCCCAGACGCTCCATCTTATGCTTCTTCCCCTGGTACCCTTCGGCTCGGAGAAAGATTTTGTTCGTCAGGCTGACGGCCGGCGGCACATAGACGCCCGAGGTGACGATGCACTCCGACAGCCTGGATCCGTCGCCGATCCGCGCCCCGTCCCAGACGAGCGTCGAACGCAGGGAGCACGCTTTGCCTATGATCACCTGACGCCCGACGGCGACACCGGCCAGAAAGGCGCTTCCCGGGCCGATGCTCGCGCCGCGGCCCACGAATGCCGGAGGTTCGATCGCGACATCCTTAGGAGTGGCGACGCGGTCCAGGTAGATACCCTCCGAGCTCCTCAGAGCCTCGAGTGAAGCATCCTTGCCGGCGCGCAGCACCGCGAGAGCCCCCTCAAGATACAGGCGGGGATTGCCCAGCTCCCTCCAGAGGCCGGTGTGGACCTGTCCGCTGATCTTTCTGCCGGCGGCGATCAGCTTAGGATAGATGTCACTGTTGATCTCGGACCTTCCTTGTGGGATCGAGTCGAAGATTTCCGGTTCAAAAACATGGATGCCGGCGAAGCTGAAGCGCCCGATCCGCGCGTCGGAAGAGCCGGGAGGGTTGCCGGCGATCCGTATGATGCGATCACGCTCGTCCATCTCG
>Ga0209157_1002866_pt1 | contig 13505 bp, 19 predicted proteins | sample GraSoiAngelo_135_FD_185892 | JGI IMG/M metagenome (GOLD analysis project Ga0209157, IMG submission 185892) | Grasslands soil microbial communities from the Angelo Coastal Reserve, California, USA - 14_0929_05_40cm (SPAdes) (version 2) | ecosystem: Environmental > Terrestrial > Soil > Grasslands ... | reverse complement strand
GGACCATGAAGGGGAACCTGTAGTCGAGGACGAGGTCGAGGCACTCGCCGGCGGGGACGGTCAGCTTGACGGTGCGCTCGTCATGTGGCAGCCGGAGGTCGTAGCGGCCCGGAGGGAGCGGCGCGATGAAGGTACCGTCGCCGAGGACGGGTTCGGTGTACTCCTTGCCAGTAGCGAGGTCCTCGACTGACACGTAAGCGGGCGGCGCGCCGGCGACGTCGACCTTGCCGGCGATGCCCGTACCGGGGAACCAACGCACTCTCTGCTGGTCGGTGCGGTAGCCGAGGAGCAGCGTGACGGTCAGGAGCACCGAAAGCGTGGCCGCCAGCACGCCGACGACGAGCAGCCTCATCTCAACCTCCTGAGGAGCCGCGGTGTGGCGATCACTATGGCCAGGGCGAAGACCAGGAGGGTGAGCAGGACCGCCTCGGGCCACCAAGCGCGAGAGAGGACCAGGATCGAAGCCTGCGCCTGCAGCGACTCCCCGAGCTGCGCGTAGATGACCTGAGGCAGCCCCACCATGGTGGCGAAGACGAGCGGTCCGAGCCGGAAGTCGGTCGGGTCGGAAGACCCCTGGCCGGCAAGGATCAAGGACACGAAGGCGATCGCCTGGAGGAGCACGGCGACGCAAACGCCGTGGAGGTAGGCTCCCGCCGCGCTGAGCACACGGTCGCGGCGGATCACGTCCCGATAGGCGATCGCGGCGCCGATCAACAGGTCCAGCGCGACCGACAACCGGCCGGGCATCACCTGCACCAGGTCTTCCATCTCCGCGCCGTAGCGCCGGCGCCACGAGCGCGGGTAGAGACGGACGAGCCAGCTCATGCCGGCCGCCAGCGTCGGTAGCGCCAGGCCGCGGCGCCCAGCCCGCAGCCAAAAGTGACGAGGCCGGACCCGACCGTGCCGGCCTCGTGGACGCTGACGTGAGGCATCGGAACCCACAGAGCCTGGTTCACGAGCAGGTAGCGGTCGGCCAGCTCGACCACCAGGTAGACGCGCAGGATCGAGCTGAAGACGGTGAGGAGGGCGAAGATGGCGGCCTCGGCCACGGCGACCGTCAGGGCGATCAATAGCAGCGCCGAGACGGCGGCCGTGACCTTGCGCACCCTCATGCTCTCTTGAGCCGGCGCAGACCGGTCGCGACCAGGCCCCTCATGCCGCCGATCTCCGTCTCCAGGTGGCGCCGGCCGCGCGCCGTGATCTGGTAGGGCCGGCGGCGATCGTCGCTCTCGAGGGCCTCGATCATGCCGTCCGCCTCGAGGCGCGAGATGGCCCCATAGAGCGTGCCCGGGCCCAGGCGAACGCCTGTGATCGAGGCGATGTCCTCGATCATGGCGTAGCCGTGCTTGGCGCCCCCGGCCAGGCTTGTCAGGATCAGCAGCTTGGCGTCGTCTCTCAGGGCCATGTATCGCCTCGCGCTATATCGTCGCGCGATATAGCAGCAAAGTCAAGAGGTTAGGCTAAGCCGGGCGCAAAACCTGGTCAGGTCCTCCGACCGCCGTCTTGCACCAGGCGTACAGCGCGTCGTACATCCCCATCTGCGCCTCGAGCTTCTCCGCGTCGCGTTCGCCGTACAGGCGCCGGAAGCCCATCGCCAGCGCCTTCAGGCCGGCGCCTTCGGGAGAGGTGTCGATGTCCGCCTCGACGTCGGCTGCGTGGACGATCTTCGCCATCCGCGCCAACGCCGGGTCGTCCAGCTTGTACTTGAGCAGGATCGACTCGAACGAGCAGCGTCCATCGACATGCCCGAGCTCCACTCCGTCGACGTCGTACGGGATCGCGCCTGTCTCGCGGGCAACCGGCGCGACGTCGGCCGGATCGACGTATAGGAACTCGGCGTCCTTGTCGATGAAGCGCCTGATCAGCCACGGGCAGGCGATGCGGTCGACGGCGGCGTTCTTGCGGGTCACGAATCTCATAGCTAGTTGCTGCCCGGGCTTTCCCCGCCCTTCATCTCGCGCAGGTGCTCGGCGACGTCCCAGGTCCACAGCTCGACGACGTGGCCGCCCGGGTCCGTGACGTAGGCGGCGCGGCCGCGACCGTTTCCGTACTTGGAGTGGTCGTGGTCGAGCACCTCGTACCCGGCCGCGCGAAGCCGCGCGACCGCTGAGTCGTAGTGCTCCGCGGGAAGGTGCATGGCGTAGTGGACGTGCACTCCGCCTCGCCCGCCGCCGAGGCCCAGCTGCGGCCGCCATAGGCCGATGCGGGTGCGGTCGCCGGCCATCACCCAGATCGCTCCGCCGCGGCTCGACCAACGCTCCACGACTGGGAATCCGAGCAGGCCGGCGTAGAAGCGCTCGCCCGCCTCGAGGTCGTTCATCTCGAGGGCGATCTCGCACACGCCGGTGACGGGCAGAGACTCCGGCATGCATTTCAGAGTCGCAGATTCCGAATATCTCCGCTCGAGGCCGGGTTGGTGCCCTTATGACCACGCGAGAGATGCGCCTCGTGCTGACCGTCGAGAACCTGGACCGCTCGGTCGCGTTCTTCCGCGACGTGCTCGGCCTGCCGCAGGTCGCAGCCTTCGAGAACGACGGCGGGCACGCCGTGCTCCTCGACGCCGGCCACGCGACGCTGGAGCTTTTCGACGAGGCGCAGGCGGCGGCCATCGACGAGATCGAGGTCGGGCGACGGGTGGCGGGCCCGGTGCGCGTCGCGTTTCAGGTCGAGGACAGCGACGCCGCCGCCGGAACACTGGCGGCCGCCGGAGCCGAGGTCATCGGAGGCCCGGTAGCGACGCCCTGGGGTGACCGCAACGTGAGGCTCGTGGGCCCGGACGCTATCCAGCTGACTATCTTCAGCCCGGCGACGAGTTAGGTTTCGCAGGCGGATGAAGAGGGTCCACTACGCCTGGGTCGTCGCGGTCGTGACGTTCATCGCCCTGCTCGGCTCGGCCGGCTTTCGTGCCACGCCCGGGGTGCTGATCGTCCCTCTGGAGAACGAGTTCGGCTGGAACCGGGCCGTGATCTCTGTCGCGGTCTCGATCAACCTCATCCTCTTCGGCCTCACGGGTCCGTTCGCGGCGGCGTTGATGGACCGCTTCGGGGTGCGCGCGGTCACCGTCGGCGCGCTGACGACGGTCGCGACCGGCGCGTTCCTGACGACCGTCATGAGCTCGCCCTGGCAGCTGTACATCCTCTGGGGGGTCGTCGTCGGCCTCGGCACAGGCTGCATGGCGTCCGTCCTCGCGGCCACCGTCGCCAACCGCTGGTTCGTGCAGCGCCGCGGGCTGGTCCTCGGCGCCCTTACGGCCGCCGGCGCGACCGGGCAGCTGATCTTCCTGCCGGTCCTGGGCTGGCTCGCGGAGAACGCCGGCTGGCGCCTGTCCGCGATCACGGTCGCGCTCGCCGCGATCGCCGTCGTGCCCCTCGTTGCCGTCTTCATGCGCAGCCGCCCCAGCGACGTGGGTGTGCGCGCCTACGGCGCGAGCGAGGCGGACGCCACGCCGCTGAACACGGGCAGCCCGATCGTCAATGCGTTCAGGGGCCTGCGTATCGGCGTGCGCTCGCGCGACTTCTGGCTCCTGGGCGGCAGCTTCTTCATCTGCGGCGCATCGACCAACGGCCTGATCGGCACGCACCTCATCCCGGCCTCCATCGACCACGGCATGGCCGAGGTCACGGCCGCCAGCCTGCTCGCCGTGATCGGCATCTTCGACGTGGTCGGCACGCTCGCCTCTGGCTACCTGACCGACCGTGTGGACAGCCGCTGGCTGCTCTTCTTCTATTACGGCCTGCGCGGCCTGTCGCTGCTGCTCCTTCCTTATGTCTTCGGCAGCCCGCAGTTCGCGCTGATCCTGTTCATCGTCTTCTACGGCCTCGACTGGGTGGCGACTGTGCCGCCGACCGTCCAGCTCGCGCGCAAGGTCTTCGGGGCGCAGAACTTCGCCATCGTGTACGGATGGATCTTCGCCGCGCACCAGTTCGGGGCGGCGACGATCGCCTTCGCCGCCGGCGCCGTGCGCACCTTCTTCGGCGACTACCAGATCGCGTTCATGAGCTCCGGGCTGCTTTGCCTTGTCGCCGCCGGGCTGGTCCTGCGGATCGCTCGGGAGCGACCGGGCAGGGTCGAGGTCCGCGAGCCGGTGGCGGCCTACTCCTGAGCCGGACGCGGCGCCTCGCGGTCGCCGCCCTGGCGATCGCCGCCGCGCTGCTTCCGCAGGCCGCGCAGGCGCACGCCCTGCTCCTGCAGTCCGACCCCGCGGCCGGGGCGCTGCTGCAGACCGCGCCCGAGCGGGTCACGCTCGTCTTCTCCGAGCCCGTCACCCCCGCCGGAACCGGGATCAAGGTCTACGCGCCGTCGGGGCGGCAGGTCGCCGCCGAGGTCAGCGCTCGGGGCGCGGTGCTGACGGCGCCGCTCACCGCCTCTGAGGTCGGCACCTACGTCGTGCTCTGGCAGGTGTACGCCGCGGATACGCATCCTTCACGCGGAACCTTCGACTTCGCGGTCGGCCGGCGCAGCGACAACCCTTACTCCGGTCTGCTCGGTTTGCCGCAGGCCGGGACTGCGACGCCCCTCGGGCTGGCGCTGCAGGCGATCGCGCGCTGGGTGCATTTCGCCGGCTTCGCGCTGACCTTCGGCGTCGTCGCCTACCGGCTGCTGGTCCGCCGCCGCGAGGGCTTTGGCCGGCTCGTGACGGCCGGTGTCGGCCTGCTGATCCTCGCCGAACCCCTCTCCTTTCTCGGTCAGCTGGCGAGCCTGTCCTTCGACGGTGACACCGCGATCGCCGTCCTCGGCTCTGGTTTCGGGCGCATCCTCGGCCTGCGCCTCGGCGCGGCGCTGCTCGCGTGGACCCTGCTGGCGACCGACCGCGCCTGGGCAGTGCTCGCCGCCGGCGCGGCGATGGCCGCGCTCGACGGCGCGAGCGCCCATGCATTTCCGCAGCTGCCGGTGGCCGGCCAGGCGGTGGTCGCGGTCCACGTCTCTGCCATGGGCCTGTGGGCGGGCGGCGTGGCCGCGTTCCTGCGCACGCCCGACGCCCGCTTCGCTCGCTACGCGGCGTTGACCTTCGGCGCGGCCCTCGCCACGGGTCTGGTGCTGGCGCTCGTGCACACGAGCTTCGGCGCTGGGCTGTTCACCAGCGAGTACGGCGCCGCGCTCTTCGCCAAGATCCTGGTCGTGGCCGGCGCGATCCTCGCCGTGGTCGTGCGCCGGCGTCGCCTCGAGCTTGCGCTCGCGACGGCCGCGATCGCCCTTGCCTCGCTGCTGGCCGCGCTGCCGCCCCCGCTCTAGCGAGCCTTCACCGCCGGCGCGTAGATGTCGTCCCGCTAGAGGATGACCACGTCCAGCTCGCGAAGACGGTCCGCGTCGCCGACGATATCGATACCGGTGATCCTGCCTTCGCGGAAGGTGAAGGCGAACACGACCCGGGCCTTTCCCCCGGGGGCCCAGACCAGGCCCGGCTCGCCGTCGATCAGAGCCGCCTGGGCGGCCCGCGCCCGACCCGCGAACTGCGCCGCCACACGCTCGGCGCCGACCACCTCCTTGTCTATGCCGCCGGTGCGAACGGTCGCGTCGTCGGCGATGAGGACCACGTCGGGATCGAGGAGCGCGAGCAGCGCCGTGAAGTCGCCGCCGCGCGACGCGGCGAGGAAGGCGTCCACGATCTCGCGCCGACTCCCCACGCTCGTGCCACCCGCCGGCTCGGCGCCCTGGACGCGGCGCCGGGCGCGACTTGCGAGCTGGCGCGTCGCGCCCTCGGAGCGGCCGACGATGGGCGCGATCTCCTCGAACGGCATGGCGAACATGTCGTGCAGCACAAAAGCGACACGCTCCGCGGGCGTGAGCGATTCCAGCACCACCAGCATCGCGAGCCCGATCGAATCGGCCAGGACAGCCTCCTGCTCGGGGTTCTCTGCCGCCTCGTACACGCCCGAGTCGAGCGGCTCCTCGCGCCTGGATTTGCGCGAGCGAAGCATGTCGAGGCACACGCGGCCGACGACGGTGGTCAGCCAGCCGGCTAGGTTGTCGATGGCGTCGACGTCCGAGCGACTGAGGCGCAGCCACGCCTCCTGCACCGCGTCGTCCGCCTCGCTGCCCGAGCCGAGCATGCGGTAGGCGATCGCGGTCAGGCGGGAGCGGTTCTCCTCGAATCGCTCGCCGAGCCAGCCCTGCTCGTCCCCTGTCACATTCCCTCCGCGTGATCCGACATAGGGGTGTCGTACGAAATCACCGTAATGTGACAAGGAGGACGGCTGTGAACCCGGAGATCAACGCGATTCTGATCGGCGTCAAGGACATGGACAGGTCCAAGAAGTTCTACGCGGAGGGCCTGGGATGCCCGATCGAGAACGACTACCCGCAGTACAAGTCCTTCAAGCTGGGCAACGGCTCGCCGACGCTCGGGCTCTACCCCCGCGAGGCGCTCGCCGCCGATGCCGGCGTGTCGCCCGAGGGCAGTGGCTTCAGCGGCGTGACCCTGCACTACATCGTCAAGTCCTCGGAGCGCGTTGACGAGGTCCTGGCGCAGGCCGAGCGCGCGGGGGCGAAGATCGTGAAGCCCGCGCAGAAGGTGCAATGGGGGTACTTCGGCTACTTTGCCGACCCGGACGGCTACCTCTGGAAGGTCGCGGCGGGGCAGTAAGCCGCTTCTCGAACCAGTGGTGGGCGTAAGGCTCGTCGTTGAACCGGCCCACCTCGCGATAGCCGCTGGTGCGATAAAGGTGGATGGCCTCCTTGAGGGTGCGGTTGGTCTCGAGCCGGACCACCCGTGCCCCGGCTTCGCGGGCGGCGCGCTCGAGCGCCACCAGCAGCCGCCGCCCGACGCCGAGCCCGCGGACGTCCGGCGACACCCACATCCGCTTGAGCTCGGCGGGTGCGCGTCCGTGGAACTTGACCGCGCCGCATCCCACCGGACTGCCGCGCAGGCGCGCGATGAGCAGGGCGCCACGAGGCGGGACGAGCTCGTGCGCGTCGGCTGGGATGCTGAGCGCCGGGTCGAAGCCCTGATCGAACCGCCGGTTGAGTTCCTGGAAGTACTGGTCGATGCACCAGCGCGCGTCGGCTGTGCTCGGGCTCTCGGCTTCGATGCTCACCATCGAGGAGGTCAGCAGGCGGTGCACGTCCACCATCGCGGCGACGAGCCTGGTCCGCTGCTCTTCGGTAAGGGGTTCGAGGAATTTCCACGCGACCGCGTCCGCCCGCCGGTCGAGCGTCGCCCTCTCGGCGCGGCCTTTCCCGGTGAGACGCACCCGGCGCACCCTCCCGTCCTCGGCAGCCGGCTTGACGATGACCAGTCCCTGGCGCTCGAGGGACTGCAGGACCCGACTGGCGTAGCCGGAGTCGAGGCCGAGTCGAGTTCTCAGCTCCCGGATGTCTGTGCCGTCGCTCCCGACCTCCCAGAGGATGCGTGATTCCCCGTATGGGCGGTCCCGGCCGAGGAACGTGTCGGAGACCGCGCCGATGCGCTCGGCGACGAAGCGGTTGAAGGCGCGGACACTTGGGATCACGGCGTTGTCCATTCTCTGACTCTGGTCAGAGAATTATGCCCCCGCTTCGAGCTCTTCGTAGACTCGTGAAAGGGTGACCGATGTTTGAAGATCAGGACGCGGTGGCGTGGACGGCGATGCCCTACCGGGCACGCGTCGTGACCGCCGATGGCGAGGAGATCGGGACGGCGGAATCCCTACTCGGCGACGAAGAGGAGGACATCTTCCACGGGATCGCGGTGAAGACGAAGGGCGGGCGCCTGGCGGAGATCCCGGCCCAGCGGATCAAGCGAATCACCCAGCAGGGAGTGGCCACCGATCTCAACGCGTCCGAGGTGCCGGAGCTGCCGGCTTATCGAGAAGAGAGGTGGTACGGGATCGAGTGGGGAGGCCTCTTCCGCAAGCACCCGGAGTGGCGAGAGCGCCGCGGCTCGTAGGCTCGGAGGATCGGTTCAGCGTTGGGCCAAGGCCAGCTTCGCGGCAACGGCGAGGAACGCTACCGCGAACGTCCTGCGCATCCAGGTCATTAGGGCGGGGCGACTCACGATCTTCTCCCGCGCCATTCCAGCCGGACCCACCACCGACCCTGCATCGTGGTCGACGACCTTGACGACCTCTGCGATGTAGGGGAAAGTCCCTTCGAGCCGGCGCAGCACCGCGGATCGCACCTCCGGGTCAATGTAGACGAGCACTGGCTGGCTCGCGCTGCGCCGTGACTCGAGCACCTGGGATGTGGGTGCATCGCGGCGATCACAGATCAGCTTGGGGAGGAACGGAAGTGAGCTCGACTCGCAAGAGCGCATTGGTGGCCGGAGTGTTCTTCATCGTCGCCGCGGCGGCGGCGATCGTGGGCCTGATCCTCTATCAGGACGTCCTTCATCGCCGCGACTACATCCTCGGCGGGTCCGGGAGCGACGCTCCGGTCTTTCTGGGGGCGTTCTTTGAGATCCTGCTGGCGATCTCGGTCGTGGGCACGGCGGTCACCCTGTTTCCGATCGTTCGGCGCCAGAACGAGGGCGCCGCGCTCGGCTACGTCGCCGGCCGCGTGTTGGAGGCGACGGTGATCGTGGTCGGGATCATGAGCCTGCTCTCGGTCGTCACGTTGCGGCAAGCCTTCGCCGGCGAGCCAGGCGCCGGCGGCGCCTCGCTGGTCGTCGCTGGCCGCGCGCTGGTCGCGATGCACGACTGGACCTTCCTGTTCGGCCCGAACCTCGCCCTGGGAGTCAACACGTCGCTGCTCGCCTACCTGATGTTCAGATCAGGGCTCGTGCCGCGCGTGATCGCGGTGCTCGGTCTGGTCGGCGGCCCGCTGATCTTCGCTTCCGGCACCGCCGTCCTGTTCGGGCTCTACGGACAGACGTCGGCGTGGGGCGCCGTCACGGCGCTGCCGGTGTTTGCGTGGGAGATGAGCCTCGCCGTCTGGATGATCGTCAAGGGTTTCAACCCCGCGCCCTGGGCACAGGACGAGACTTCGCCCAGCTCGCGCACGGTCCGCTCGTCGTCGGGCGTCTGACCGACCGCGCGTGCTGATGCCATGCGAGTCACCTGTACTAGACGCCAAGGTATCGCCGCTGGAGCGTGTGGTCGTCGCGGAACGCGCTGACCATGCTCTCGTGGACGATCTCCCCACGTTCCATCACGTAGACGCGATCGGCGACGGCGAACGCCAGAGCCAGGTTCTGCTCTGCGATCAAGATCGACACACCTACCTCTCGTCGCAGCCGGCTGATCAGCTCCGCAAGGCTGCGCACCACCTGCGGCGCCAGGCCTTCGGAGGGTTCGTCCAGGAGCAGGAGACGCGGGCGTGTCATCAACGCCCTTCCGATCGCGAGCATCTGCTGCTCGCCGCCGGACAAAGTGCTCCCCGCGCCGGCCGAGCGCAACGCCAGAATCTCGAACAGCGAGAAAACCTGGGCCAGGTCACCCCCGCGGGACGCCAGAGTCAGGTTCTCGCGCACGCTCAGGGTGCTGAAGATGCGACGGCCTTGCGGGACCAGGGACAGGCCCCGGCGCGCGATCCGGTAGGCGGGTAGGCCGCTCACCGTTGTGCCATCGATCACCACCGAGCCGGCTCTGGGCTGAAGCGCGCCGGCGATCGCCATCAGGGTCGTGGACTTGCCGGCGCCGTTCCTGCCCAGAAGCGCGACCGCCTCCCCGACACCGACCCGCAAAGACACGTCTCGGGCGGCGAGGCTTGCTCCGTAGCCCGCCGTCAGGCCTCTGACCACGAGCCGGTCATCCGTCGCCTCAGATCGCGCCAAGGTAGACCTCCTGTACGCGAGCGTTGGCGCGCACCTCGGTCGGGGTTCCGTCGGCGATCTTGACGCCGTGGTCGAGGACCGTGATGCGTTTGGCCAGCGCGAAAACCGCGTCGAGGTCGTGTTCGACGATGACCACGGTCACGTCGTCGGGGAGGGCGCCAAGGCGCTCCAGCGTGGTCCGTCGTTCGTCGCCGGACAGGCCCGCCATCGGCTCATCCAGCAGCAGGGCAGACGGAGACGCCGCCAATGCCAGCTCGACCTCGAGGATCCGGCGCTCGCCGTGGCCCAGCCTGGCGGCCTGGCGGTTGGCGAGGTGCGCGATGCCGCCCGCCGCGAGTCGTCGCGCCACCTCGTCCTCGAGCGGACGATCGCGAAGAGGCCAGAAGCGCCATCCCTTGCGGTCGCGGGCGCGCACGGCGAGGGCGACGTTCTCGGCGACGGTCAGCCGGCTGAAAAGGGTCGAACGCTGGAATGTCCGCCCGAGCCCCAGTCGGGCCCGACGCCAGGCGGGGAGTCGTGTCGCGTCGCGACCGCCCAGGCGGATCGAACCCTCCGTCGGTCGCAGCTCGCCCGCGATCGCGTTCAGCAGGGTCGTCTTGCCCGCGCCGTTGGGACCGATGACGGCGCGCCGCTCGCCGGCGGCAACCTCGAGGTCGACGTGATTCAGCGCGGCGAGCGCCCCAAAGCGAACGGTCAGCCCGCTCGCGGACACCTCCACAATCAGGTCCTGCGCACCAGGCCGACCAGGCCACCCGGCACGAACAGCACGAACGCGATGAACAGGGCGCCCAGGATGAGCTCCCAGCGGTCGAGGTACGTCGACAGCCCGAGCTGCGCGACCAGGACCACAAAAGCGCCCAGCACGGGACCGATCAGAGAACGCGTGCCGCCCACCACCACCGCGACGAGACCGAAGCCCGAGGCCGTCCAGTACAGAAGGTCGGGCGTGGCGTAGCCGTTGGACATTGCCGCCAGCGATCCGGCGACCCCGGCGATCGCGGCGGCGACCACGAACGCCGCAAGGCGATAGCGAAAGGTCGGCACCCCGAGGGCCCGCATGCGGGTCTCGTTCTCGCGAATGCCTTCCAGCGTCTTGCCGAAGGGCGATCGGGCGAGGATCTGAAGCACGGCGAAGGTCAGCACCGCCACGACCAGGCACAGAACGAAGAAGGCGCCGCGCTCGTACAGCGAGATCTCCCAAAGCATCTGGGCGAACGCCAGCGTGAGCATCAAGAAGTAGACGCCGCTCGTGCGCAGCGACAGCGCGCCGATCGGTATGGCCACGATCGCGGCAGCCGCGCCTCCCACCAACAACAAAGGAAAGAGGCCGTCCACCTGTCGCAGCGCCAGCAGCGCGCAGGCATACGCACCGACTCCGTAGAAGGCGGCGTGTCCCAAAGAAGGAAGGCCCGCGTAACCCAGCAGCAGGTCGAGAGACATCGCAAAGACGGCGAAGATCAGCGCCTGGGTGGCGACGTAGATCCAGAAGCGCGGCGCCCAGAGCGGGACGGAGGCGAGACCGAGGCCCAGGACGGCGAGAAGGGCAGCGTTGCGGGCAGACGCCAGACGGCCGAGGATCACGATCGGCGGCCGAGCAGCCCCGAAGGGCGCAGCACCAGCACGGCGGCCATGACCGCGAAGATCAGGCCGATCGCGAACTGCGGGAACAAGGATGTGCCGATCACATACCCAAGTCCGACGATCAACGCGCCGAGGATCGCTCCCTCGATCGAGCCGAGACCGCCGAGGACCACGACCACGAGCGCGAGAATGAGGACGGAGGCGTCCATCCCCGGATAGATCGCGAACTCCGGCGCCGCGACCACGCCGGCGAGCCCCGCCAGGCCCGCGCCAAACGCGAAGGTGAAGGTGAAGACGCGCGGCACGTCGACGCCCAGCAGCCCGGCCATCTCTTTGTCCTCGACCCCCGCCCTGAGCACGGCCCCGACCCGCGAAAGACGCCACCCGAGCAGGAGAAGCGCGCCGATCGCGATCGCCACGCCGAGCACGAAAAGGCTGTAGGAGCTGAACGTCGCACCGAACAGCTCGACCGCGCCACCCAGGCCTGGGGGTGGTGGGATGGAGCGGGTGGTGGGTCCGAACTGGGCCCGGACCAGGTCGACGAACACGAGCGTGAACCCGAAGGTCAGCAGGACCTGGGCGAGGTGACCGTGACGGTACAGGCGCCGGAAGAACACGACCTCGAGAGCCGCGCCGAGCATGGCCAGGAGCAGCGGCGCGACCACGATTGCGAGCCAGAAGTTGTTGGTGGCGACGACCACCGAGTAGGCAATGTACGCGCCGACCATGTAGAAGGACCCGTGCGCGAGGTTGAGCACGTCCATGACGCCGAAGATGATCGACAGGCCGGCGGCGAGCAGGAAGACGAGGCCGCCGAAGGACAGCCCGTTGACGATCAGCTGCAGTACGGTCGCGATGGCTTGAAGGTTACTTGCCCGGGTCCGCGACTCCTGGGTACTGGTCGATCACCTGGTTGGTCCAACCGAGCTTGGCGTCCTTGACAGTCTTGCGGATGTAGATCGTCTGGACGACGTTGTTGGTGCTGGGATCGAACTTGAAGTCGCCGCGCGGGCTCTTGAAGCTCACCTTCGCGATCGCCTGCATGAATCCGTCTTTGTTGTCGGTGTTGCCTTTCACGGCGTTGAGCGCGTCCACGATGACCCGGGCCGTGTCGAAGCCCTGGACGGCAAAGACGTCCGCCTGCCGGCCGTTGAACTTCTTGCTGTACTTCGCGATGAAGTCCTGGTTCTCCCTGTTCGTCAGGGTCAGGGCCCAATGGAGGCCTGTGATCGCCCCGTTGGGCGCCGCATCCTGGATCGCGGCGAGCACGTCCTGCTCGACGAAGAATCCCGCGCCGGAGACCAGGCCCAGCTTGCCCAGAGTCCCCAGCTCGGCAGCCTTCTTGAGAAACGTAACCGCGTCGGTGCCAGACATGAAGGAGTAGATGCCGTCGATCTTGTCGGTCTGGATGGCCTGGACGAATGGCGTCTGGTCACCGTTGTTGGGGAAGGGCGTCGCGACGTCGGGGCCGACGATGGTGCCGCCTGCGGCGGTGAAGGTCTCCTTGAACGACGCGACCGACTCGAGGCCCGCCCCGTACTTCGCGTAGACGAGCTGGATCTTCTTCTTGCCGAGCTTCTCGGCGACGTACGTGCCCACCGGGTGCGCGGGCTGCCAGTTGCTGAACGACGTGCGATAGATGAAGGGCGACTTGGCGGCGCGGGAAAGCGAGTTCACGCCCGCGTTGGCGATCAGGGTCGGGATCTTCTGGCCGTGGAGATAATCCCGATTCCCGGCGGCGTTGGGGCTCGAGACGTAACCCGCGACCATGTCGACGCTGTCCTGCTCGACGACCTTCTTGGTCGCGGCGACCGCGTCGGCAAGCGCCACCTGCTCGTCGGCGGTGACCATGGTGATCTTGCGATTGCCCGCCTGGTTGCCGACCGAGTCGAAGTACATGCGCATGCCGTTGGTGATGCTGGTGCCGAGCTCGGCGTAGACGCCCGAGTACGGCAGCACGACGCCGAGCTTGAACTCGGGGCCGGTCGGACCGCTGGGTCCGCCGGACGTGGTGCCGCCGCAGGCGGCGAAGACCGCCGCTCCGGCCACCGTCAAACCAACCTGCAGGAACTCGCGGCGGTCCAGTTGGGCCGCCAGCCTGTCATCGAGGTACCGCTCGATCTCGTCCCCCATTTGAGGCCCCTCCTGAACTATGTCCTCAAGCCGTTCCATCAGGGTAAGCCAGGCCCGCCGCCTGCCGATTGCCTCCCATCATGCGGCGGGCCTGGCTTACCCT
>Ga0209157_1002865_pt1 | contig 13506 bp, 10 predicted proteins | sample GraSoiAngelo_135_FD_185892 | JGI IMG/M metagenome (GOLD analysis project Ga0209157, IMG submission 185892) | Grasslands soil microbial communities from the Angelo Coastal Reserve, California, USA - 14_0929_05_40cm (SPAdes) (version 2) | ecosystem: Environmental > Terrestrial > Soil > Grasslands ... | reverse complement strand
TCCCGGCGAACCGTCGATGATCACCTCCATTACCTCCTCCTTTCTACACGCGGGCTGGGTTCACCTGCTCAGCAACCTGCTCTATTTGGGGATCCTCGCGCCGCCAATCGAGTCCCGCCTCGGCACCACGCGGTTTCTCATCGCCTACCTGGGATTCGCCGGGCTCGCGAATCTCGCCCAGGCGGGCTGGATGTTGGCCGCGGCACCCGATCTCGCGTCGACGCCGATCCTGGGCTCCTCCGGGGCGATTGCCGGGGTCATGGGGCTCTTCTTGGTGAGGCTCTACTTCGTGCGGCTGCGCTTTGCCTCGGTCACGCTGCTCTATTTCCAGGGCATCACGAGGGCGAACAAGTTCGCGCTCCCCGCCGTGGTGGCGATCGCGGCCTGGTTCGCGCTTCAGGCGATCTATCAGCTGGTGGAGCCGGTCGAGGGGACCGCGTACGTCTCCCATCTGGCGGGCCTGGGTTCCGGCGTCGGGCTTGGTCTTCTGATGGGGCTGGCCGGGGAGGGCCGTCTCGAGCGGCGCCTCATTCTCGGCGATCGTTACGCGCAGAAAGGGGAATGGTTTGCGGCTTTGGGAGAGTACGAGGCCTATCTGGCCAAGCGCCCGGGCGAGCCCGAGGTTCTGATTCGCGCGGCGCGCGTTCATCGGGTCACGCACCAAAGCTCCGAATCGCTGGCGCGTTTTCGAGAGGCGATCTCGGGCTGGCTCAGGCGCGGGGAGATCGAGGAGGCATGCGACGCGTTCGATGAGATGAAGCGTCTCTTGGGAGACGTGACGATCCCGCCCGGGGATCTGCTCCGCGTGGCACGCGGCTACGAAGAACGGGGCCGGCCGAGCGACGCGAGCCGCGCCTACGAGGCCTACGGGCGGCACCACCCGGAAGCGGCGGGCGCCGTCACGGCGCTTCTCAAGTGCGCCGACATCGAGTGGAAGGCGCTCAACAATCCGGGTCGTGCCCTGTACGTCTGCCAGGAGCTCCTGAGCTACTCCTCGCTGACGCCCGAGGTCGAGCGGCTTGCCCGGGACCGCCTGCGGGCCCTCGAGGAGGCGCTAGCGCTCCAACGAGGCGCGGCGTAACCCGGGCACCGCTCCATCGTCTTTTGCCGAGATCGCGCGCTAGGGCAGGCAGTTCAGTTCGGCGAGGTCCTTGTTCCGATTGGTGGAGTCGAAGATGTAGACGCGGAACTGGTGCCCCGGCGTGAGCGTCGCCCGCGGCACGCACCGGGAGATGAGGGAGTTTGCCTGGCTCGCCTTGCTTTCGCGGATCACGAGCTCTTTCGGCAAGAGCGCGCGGTCCTGCGGCACGTACCATAGGAGCACCGTCGTGTCGCTCCGTGAATCGTAGGGCACCTGGATCTCGTAGAATCCGGTGCCCTCGGTGAGGGCCGTGCCGGCTAGCGCTCCATCGATGAACAGATCCACTAGGACGTTGGCGATCGGACGATCGTTGATGTCCAGGACGGTCCCGGCGAAGGTGGCAAGCTGCCGGCCGACGCCCAGCCCCTGGAATTCCTGGACGGACCGGGTGGAGCCGCCTTCGGGACGGGGTTCCGCTCTCTGTCCCGGTATGCTCGGCGGCGCCGCGAGTGCCGGGAGACTGATCAGAGCGCTGCTTGCGGAAAGCACGAGAATCCTCAAGATGGCTCGCATCATGGTCGATATCCCTCCCATGTGGCGCGATGCCTGATGGATCTCTGTTCAGGCACGCTAGCACTCGTATCCCGGCCTGTCAACTCGGCTTCCGAGGAGAAATGACCTTGCGTCTCCGTCGGCGAGTCTGTTACGGTCCGCACACTTCATGCCATTGGAGCCTCTGTCCGCCAGGATGGAGGGAGGGAGTAGGCCCGCCATGTCGACCCACGAGATTCGGGAGGCACGGATGTCGTTCGACCAGCTGATGGGCGTCTTCTCCAACGACGTCGCGATCGACCTCGGAACCGCCAATACGCTGGTCTATCTCAAGGGGAAGGGGATCGTTCTGAACGAACCTTCCGTCGTTGCGGTGGACCGGACCACCGGCAAGGTCATCGCGGTCGGCAAGGAAGCGAAGAGTATGCTGGGCCGTACGCCCGACGAGATCGTCGCGGTCCGTCCGCTCAAGGACGGCGTGATCGCCGATTTTGAGAAGACGGAGGATCTGCTCCGGGAGTTCATTCAGAAGGCACTCCGGCGCCGCACCTGGGTCCGTCCGCGCATCATCATCTGTGTCCCCTCGGGGATCACCGAAGTCGAGAAACGTGCCGTACAGGATTCGGCCCAGCACGCCGGTGCGCGGGAGGTCCTCCTGGTGCCGGAGCCGATCGCCGCGGCGATCGGGGTCGGCCTCCCCGTGGGGAAGCCGTCGGGGAACATGATCATCGACATCGGAGGCGGCACCACCGAGATCGCCGTGATGGCGTTGAACTCGATCGTGAATCAGCAGTCGATCCGGGTCGGTGGGGATGAGATGGACGAAGCGATCGTCCAGTACGTCAAGAAGGCCTACAACCTCCTCATCGGCGAACAGACCGCGGAGGCGATCAAGATCAAGATCGGCTCGGCGTTCCGTCTGGAGCAGGAAGAGGAGATGGAGATCAAGGGCCGCGACCTCGTCGCGGGCATTCCCAAGACGATGAAGATTTCATCGGTCGAAGTCCGCGAAGCGTTGAGCGAGCCGCTCCAGCAGATCGTGGACGCGCTCATGCAATCGCTGGAAAAGACCCCGCCCGAACTCGCCTCCGATATCGTGGACCGCGGCATCGTGATGACCGGCGGGGGATCCCTCCTCCGTGGAATCGACATGTTGCTGCGGGAGGCTACCAATTTGCCCATTACCGTCGCCGAGGATCCGCTCACCTGCGTCGTCCTCGGGACCGGAAAGATCCTCGACGATCCTACCCTCTACGAAAAGGTGCTCATGTCGGTCGTCCGCGACTGAGCGGCGGGCGTAAGGCCCGATGTTCCGGCTCCTATTCGCCCGGCGCGCCGATTGGGCGGCCCTCACGATTGCCTGCGTTCTTTCCGTGACCCTGATGCTCCTCGATCGCGGCCAGCAGGCGCGCGCCGCGTGGTTCCTCCAGCACACCGTTCTTGCCCCCGTGGAAGCAGTCGTCGGCTGGGTCGACGCGGGTGTGGGGGTGTATTGGGAGAACCAGAAGCTCAAGAAGCGCCTCGCCCAGGTTCAGATCGAGGCGGATGCAACCCGCTCCGAGCGCCTCGAAAACGCGCGCTTAAGGCGTCTCTTGGCCCTTTCGCAGGAGAATCCTTCCGACCTCACGGCGGCGCGTGTGACGTCGCGGAGCCTGGATCGGCTCGGCGGAAGCCTCACGATCGACGAAGGCTCTAGGGAAGGGATCCTTCCGAACGGGGCCGTGATCACCCCCGAAGGCCTCGTCGGACGCATCGAGCGCGTCGCGCCGCACGAGGCGAGGGTCCTCACGCTCCTTCATCGCGATTGCGCGGTCGCGGTGCGCGTGGGGCGATCCCGTGTCGACGGCGTGCTGCAATGGGAGTTCGGAGAGAACCCTGTCTTGAGCCTCCTGTACGTTTCCTCCCAGGAGGACGTCAAACCCGGCGACTGGGTGTTCACATCGGGCCTGGGCGGCATCTTCCCGGAGGGCGTGCGGGTGGGAACCGTCACCCGGGTGGGGATCGCCGAGAACGGGCTGATGAAGGACGTTCAGGTGAAGCCCGCCGTGAACTTCCGCAGTCTCGAGGAGGTGCTCGTCTACTTGCGGGCGGGCGCGGGGCGCGGCCCGCGGATGTTGCCCCTGGAATCCACAGAGCCCGATAGCGCCGCGGCACCGGCCTCGGCACCAGCCGCGGTCGCCGCGCCGGCGCCGGTCACGAAAAGGCCGGCCGTGGTCGCCACGCCGCCCCCGGTGCCGGCTCCAAGCGAAAGCACGGAATCGGGGGACGGGCAGTGAAGGGTCTCCGGGACGCGCTCGTGCTGCTCGTCGTCCTGATTCTCCAAGCGACGGTCGTCCATCGGATCGAGATCGCCGGGGTTCGGCCCGACCTTTTGGTCGCGTTCGTCGTCTATTTCGGCTGGATGCGCGGGCCCATTCCGGGGGTGATCGGCGGGTTCACGGTTGGCCTCCTGCAAGATATCGATGCCCCCGGACCGCTCGGGCTCAACGCCCTCGCCAAGACGGTCGTAGGTTTCATCGTGGCGAAAGCCGGATTTCGCGTCCATCGCTCCAATGTGGGCGTGCGGTTCGTCTTCTTCCTGACCGCGATGTTGGTCCACGACTTGATCTACTTCGGGTTCTATACCTCGGGCGACGTCGGAGGGCTCGCGCGGCAGTTCGTGTTCGTCGCGCTCCCGTCCGCTCTCTACACGACCGTCCTCGTCGTCCTCCTGCTCGCCACCGTGGAGGCGACCTCGCGCACGCTCCTGCTCAGGGACGAGGGGTAGCGAATGCGCGCGGAGCCGATCTCTCTCGGCGGCTGGCAACGACGCGAGCGGATCCTCACCGTTTCGGTGGCGGGGATCTTCGCCCTCGTCCTCATGCGGCTCTTCTTTTTACAGGTACTCCAGGGACAGCGGTACCGTGAGCTTTCGGAGGGGAACCGGATTCGCGTGGAGGTGCTGACCGCCCCGCGAGGAGAGGTCCGGGACCGGAAGGGCCGCTTGCTCGCGGACTGCGTTCCTTCCTTTACGGTCACGCTCGATCCGTTCGACAAGGCATATACCCGGAACCCCGCGCACATCGACTCCACGCTGGCCACCCTCGGGCCGATCCTCGGAGTAGACCCGACCCTCCTCAAGGAGAAGATCCAGCGAGAGCGCAAGGTCTCCTTCCTCCCGATTCGGCTCAAGAGAAACGTCGACATCAAGTCGGTCGCATTCGTCTCGGAGCATCGAGACCAGCTTCCCGGCGTCGAGGTCGAATCGGAGCCGCTTCGCCGTTATCCGCTCGGACTCATGGCGTCCCACCTGCTCGGATACGTCGGAGAAATCTCCGACAAGGAGCTCCTCGATCCTCAGTACGGCGACTATCTGAGCGGCGACCTCATCGGTCGGATGGGAATCGAACGGAGATACGAGAAGATCCTTCGCGGACAGGACGGGAAACGTTTCCTCGAGGTGAACGCCCTGGGGAGGAAAGCCGAGCTCCTGGGTGACAAGCACCCCATCGTGCCACGACGCGGCGTGGACCTCGAGTTGACGATCGACCTCGACGTCCAGCGCGCCGCCGAGGAAGCGTTCGCGCCGGGGGCGCGGGGCGCCGTGGTCGCGCTGGATCCACGCAACGGCGAGGTCTTGGCGCTCGCGTCGAAGCCCAACTACGATCCGAACGAGTTCTCGACCGGAATCACCCAGGAGCGGTGGAGCGAGCTGAGCGGCGGAGGGAACTATCCGCTGTTCAACCGCGCGATCCAGGCCGCGTATCCACCCGGATCCACGTTGAAGCCCTTCACCTCCCTCGCGGGGCTGGAATGCGGCGCGATCGTCCCCGGCACCGTGTTCGCCTCGTCGTGCACGGGAGAATTTCGGTTTGGAACCCGCCTGTTCGGCTGCTGGAACCATGACGGGCACGGGCGCCTCTCCATGCACGACGCGATCGTTCGGTCGTGCGACGTCTACTTCTATCAGCTCGGGTTGCGGATTGGACTGGAACGTCTGGCCGATTTCATGTCCAAGCTCCAGCTCTCCGAGAAGACCGGAATCGATCTGCCCCAGGAGCGCCGGGGTTTGTTCCCGGACCGGGGCTGGTACGACCGGCGATTCGGCACGGGGCGGTGGAGTCGTGGCCTCACCCTGAACGTCGCGATCGGTCAAGGAGAGGTGTCGCTGACGCCCGTGAAGCTTGCTCAGCTCGCGGCATTCGTCGGCAATGGCGGCGTGCTGTGGAAACCGCACCTGGTCCGGAGCGTCGCCTCGGGAGCTTCGGCCCAGGCGTACGACTCGCTTCGCCAGGTCGTGCCGGTGTCCCCGTACAACCTGGAGGCCGTCCGATCCGCCATGGCATCGGTCGTCTCCGATCCCAATGGAACGGGCGGCCAGGCCCGGCTCGACTCGATCGCGGTTGCGGGAAAAACGGGGACCGCACAGAACCCTCACGGCAAGGACCACGCCCTCTTCATCTGCTTCGCACCGGCGGAGGCGCCGCGCATCGCGGTCGCGGTGCTCGTCGAGAACGCGGGGCACGGCAGCTCGGCGGCGGCGCCCATCGCACGGAAGGTGCTCGAAGCCTTCTTCCATCCCGCGCCGCCCGAGAGCGCCGCGGTCATGACGGGGAGGTGACATGTTCGAGGCGCGGTTTTCTTCCGACATCGACCGGCCGCTGCTCGCGGCCACTCTGATTCTCACCCTGATCGGAGTCGCGTTCGTCTTCAGCGCGACCTCGATGGCCTCCGCGTCCGCGGAGCACGGGCTGTATTTGAAGCAAATCGCCTATCTCCTCCTCGCCCTTCTGGCAGGCGGTCTCATCGCGGCCGTTCCGTACCGCGTGTACGAGGGCAGGACCGCCTACCTTCTCTACGGCGTGGCCCTCGGACTCCTCGTCCTGACGCTGTTCGTCGGGCACGTCGGACTCGGGGCGCAACGCTGGCTCGGCTGGGGACCGGTGAAGATTCAGCCCTCCGAGCTCGCGAAGGTCGCGACGGTGATTCTTCTCGCGAGCCAGCTCGGGGATCGCAAGAAGGACCTGACCCAGATCCGAAACCTCGTCCGGCCGATCGTGACCGCCGGGATCCCGTTCCTCCTTGTATTGAAGCAGCCCGATTTGGGGACCTCGGTGGCGTTCGTAGCGATGCTTCTGACGATGCTCTACTGGGCCGGGTTGCCGCTTCTGTATCTCTTTTTCCTGATCTCGCCGATCGCCAACGTCGCGCTCTCCTTCTACACGCCCGCGTGGTTCGTCTTTCTCGGTGTTCTCGCGGTGATTCTCTACCGCTCGCGCATTCGTCTTCTGCCGTTGCTCCTCGTGGTGGGCGTGAATTTGATCGTGGGCATCGCGACGCCGCAGATCTGGAATCACCTGCAGCCCTACCAAAAACAGCGCATCACCACGTTCCTGGATCCGGGCGCGGACGCCTACGGGGCGGGATACCAGATCATCCAGTCGAAGATCGCCATCGGCTCGGGGCAGGTGTTCGGGAAAGGGTACCTGCACGGGACCCAGAAAGGGCTCGCCTTCCTCCCGGAGCAGCATACCGATTTCATCTATTCGGTCGTCGGCGAGGAGACCGGTTTCGTCGGCGCCGCGCTCGTGGCATCCCTCTACCTGCTTCTCATCCTTCGCGGCATCCGGGTGGCGCATCACGCCCGGAACAAATTCGGTGGCCTCCTCGCGATTGGAATGACCTCGATTTTTCTGTACCATGTGCTCGTCAACATATGGATGACGGTCGGGCTCGCGCCCGTGACCGGCCTCCCCCTGCCGCTTCTGAGCTACGGCGGATCCTCGCTCGTGGCGAGCTTCTTACAGGTAGGCCTCATCCAGAACGTCGCGATGCGCTGGCGAGATTACTGACGCGGAGATTTCGTGCATCCAACCATCTTTCGGTTTCACGGCTTCGAGCTGCACAGCTACGGCCTTCTTCTCGCGATCGCTTTTCTCGTCGGCATCCAGCTTTTGCTGAAACGCGGCGCCGATCGCGGTCTTCCCGAGGACAAGCTGAGCACCCTCTCCTTGATCCTGCTCGTCCTCGCGATCGTCGGAGGGCGGGGGCTCTACGTGCTCACCCACTGGAGCGACTACGCGCGAGATCTCGGCGGGATCTTCCGGATCTGGGAAGGCGGCCTCATGCTCTACGGCGGATACTTCCTCGCGATCGCGGGGGGTATCGTCTATGTGCGGCGAACGGGGCTTTCGGTCTGGCGGGTCGGCGACGCCGCCGCCCCGAGCATGGCGCTCGGAATCGGCATCGGACGGCTCGGCTGTTTCCTGAACGGCTGCTGCTTCGGGCTCCCGTCGCATCTCCCGTGGGCGATCAAATTTCCCCCGGGGTCGTATTCCAACTTCGTCTTCCCGAATGAGCCGCTCCAACCATCCCAGCTGTACCTCGCCGCCGCGGGTGGTGCGCTCTTCGTGCTGCTCCTCCGCTTGGATCGGAAGCCCCACTTCGACGGCTGGCTCTTCTGGAGCTACATCGCGATGGACGCGGTGCTGCGTTTCGTGATCGATTTTACCCGTTACTACGACTCGACGAGCTATCTCGGGAAGGTCGGGCCGTTCCCCTTCAACGTGAATCAAGTCTTCAGCGCCGTGCTTGTGATCGCGGCTCTCTTCATGTTGAAGCGGCTGAAACACGCGGGAGCGCCGGCGGATCTGGCCCGCGCCCCGTCGGTCCCGCGCGAGCCCAGCCGCGTGGAACCGGGTCTCGAGCACACGGAGCCATCCCCGGCGCGTCAAGACCCGACCGCCTGAGGGACCCCGGCGTGAATCGCGTGGACGGGGCGACCCAGGTCTACGCGGTGCTGGGTCATCCGGTGCAGCACAGCCAATCTCCCGTGATCCAGAACGCGGCATTTCAAGCGGCAGGCATGAACGCGGTCTACATCGCCCTCGAGGTGCCCGCCCCGCGCCTGGAGGAAGCCCTCCGCGGTCTTCACGCCGCGGGTGTGTCCGGATTGAGCGTGACGACACCCCACAAGGAAGCGGCCTTCGCGCTCACGCACGATCGCACGGCGGAGGCGGAACAAGCCAGGGCGGTGAACACGCTTCGCCGGGAGAGGGACGGATGGCGCGGGCACGCCACCGACGGGATCGGGTTCCTCGCGTGGATCGCGGAGGAGGGAATCGAGATGAGGGGTCGCCGCCTGATCGTGATAGGCGCGGGGGGCGCGACCCGTGCGATCGTTCCGAAGCTGGTGACGCTTTGCCCGGAGGCGATCCACGTGGTGAGTCGGAACGCCGAGCGCGCCCGGGCGGTCGCACGAAGCGCGACGGAACCGGATGGGCGAGCGCGAATCACCGCGGCCGCGTTGGGGGATCGCGCGATCGAAAGGGGCGGCGATCCGTGGAACGTATTGATCCGCGCGATCCCCGTGGAGCCGGTTTCCGCCGAGGAGGATTCGTGGTGGGATCAGCACGGTCCCGGGGCGGTCGTGCTCGACTTGAACTACGGGGCTCGGGCGACCGCCGCACGGACCCGGGCGCGTGAGCGAGGGCTTCGGTACGAGGATGGCGGCGCCCTTCTGATCCATCAAGGAGCGGCATCCTTTGAGTTCTGGACGGGTAAGAGGCCCTCGGTCGCGGTGATGAAGGAGGCCCTGCGCGGGTCGGCATGAGGTTTGGGAAGGGGAGGGGACGGGGTGGTTCCGATTCGCCGCTTGGTGCACGCCGGCTGGGGTGACCTTTGCGACATGCTGCTCGATCGCCGCTGCCCCGGCTGCGGCACCTCGCCTCCTCGCGATCGTGAGGTGTGCGGAGCGTGCGACGGACGCGTCGGCAGGACGGGCGTCGCCCTTTGCCTTCGGTGCCTGCACGGCGATCGCGCGGCGACCGTGTCGCAGCGGGGTTGTCCGGCGCACGGGGCGGCGAGGCTCCTCCTCGCGGGGCCCGCATTCGAGCCCCCGCTCGATCGAATCATCCACGCGTTCAAGTACGAGCGGGCGTCCGCCCTGGCCCGCTGGGTCGCGTCGCTCCTTCCGGAACCGCCGGGGCTCCGCGAGGGCATCGGCCGCGAATACGTTCTGGTCCCCGTCTCACTTCATGCCGCCCGCCGCGCATGGCGCGGATTCGATCAGGCTTTGCTCCTGGCCAGGGAGGCGTCGGATCGGTGGGGAATCCCTGTGGTGGACGCCCTCCTGCGCACGCGCGATCACAAGCCTCAAGCGAAACTGGATCCTGATCTGCGCCGAAGGAACGTGGAGGGCGCGTTCCGGGTTCCGAAACCGGCCGCGATCTGGGGTCGGCCGGTTGTCCTTGTGGACGACGTCGCGACAACGGGAAGCACGCTTCTGGCGGCCGCGGAGGTGCTGGAGCGGGCCGGCGCCACCTGGGTCCTCTCCCTTGCCGCTTCCCACGGCGGGAGCCCTGCAGCAGGGCCCGGGGATTAGTGCGACGTTGCTGCGGCGCGGAGGTTTGTGATAGATTCTCAGACTTGGTAAGACGTGAACCCTAATCCCGCTGGCTGAGCGTAATTTAATAATTCACAGTGACTTACGCTGAGCGCTTCGCTTGGGAGGGCGGTATGAATAAACTGCGTATTTTGGACGAGGCCTATCTGCCGATCGTGACCAAGCCGAGCCGGTACACAGGTAGCTTCCTCCACGCTGCCCGTAAGGACCCGGCCACCGTCAAGGTGCGCGCGCTTCTCTGCTTCCCCGACCTCTACGAGATCGGGATGTCGTATCTCGGAATCAAGATCCTCTATCACATCCTGAACAAGCGCTCGGACGCCATGGCGGAGCTGTGCTTCACACCGTGGGGGGACATGGAGCAGCTCATGCGGGCGGAGGGGATTCCGCTCTACTCCCTCGAGTCGCGTACGCCGGCGGCGGAGTTCGACCTGATCGGGTTCTCCCTCCAATACGAGCTCTCGTACACGAACGTGCTCACGATGATCGACCTCGCGCAGATTCCGCTCCGTTCCGCCGCCCGCCGCGATCAGGATCCCATCGTGGTGGCTGGCGGTCTCTGCACCGTGAATCCGGAACCCCTCTCCCCCTTCATCGACGCCTTCGTGATCGGGGACGGCGAGGAAGTCATCCAGGAGATGTGCGACCTCATGATCGAGCGGCGCGAGAGCGGCCTCAAGCGCGCGGAGGTGCTCCGGCGGCTGGGTGCTCTCGACGGGGTCTATGTTCCGGCGCACTTCGAGGAGGTCGTGAACCCGTTCGGGTTCGTGGCGCGCGAGCCGAAGCCCGAATCCCCGACCCAGAAGCCTCGGTACCGGTACGTCCCGTCGCTTGATCCGGAGTACTACCCGGAGAAGCCGCTCATCTCCCCGACCGAGATCACCCACGACCGTCTCGGGGTGGAGGTGATGCGCGGTTGTACGCGGGGGTGCCGCTTCTGCCTGGCCGGATACATGAATCGTCCGCTTCGCGAGAAGCGCGCCGATCAGGTGGTCAAGGAAGTCCAGTGTGGGATCGTGCACGCGGGATGGGACGAGGTGTCGCTTCTCTCGCTCTCCACCACCGACTACAAGCAGCTGCCGGTCGTCCTCCACGAGCTGGATCGGTTCACGAACGAGCTGGGGGTGAACGTTTCGCTGCCCTCGACGCGGGTGGGTACCCTCGCCCCCTCGGTTGCGGACAAGATCCAGCAGGGACGCCGGGGCAGCATCACGTTCGCGCCGGAGGCCGGTACGCAGCGGATGCGCGATGTGATCAACAAGGGAATCGACGAGGCGGAGCTCGAGTACTCCGTCAAGCTCGCGCGCGACCAGGGATGGGGCGGGATCAAGTTCTATTTCATGATCGGGCTCCCGACCGAGACCGAAGCCGACGTGGACGGGATCGCGGAGATCATCGGGAAATGCCAGCAGTGGGCGAAGGGGGGCAACAAGCGGATGCACTTCAACGTGGGTATCTCTCCTCACGTGCCCAAACCCCATACCCCGTTCCAGTGGGAGATCCAGGATTCGATGGAGACGCTCAACCGCAAGGTCGAGCGCCTGCGCCAAGGCTTCCGCGGCATGAACAACGTGAGGCTCAAGTGGCGGGATCCCGACACGGCGTTTCTCGAAGGGGTCTTCTCCCGCGGGGACGTGCGCACCGCGGACGCGCTCGAAGCGGCGTGGAGGATGGGAGCGCGGTTCGACGGCTGGTCGGAATGTTTCAATTTCGGACTCTGGATGAAGGCGTTCGAGCAGGTCGGAATCGATCCAAGCCTCTACCTGAGGCCGCGGGACCTGGACGAAGTGCTGCCTTGGGATCACATTCGCACGCCGGTCGTGAAGAAGTTCCTTCTCCAAGAAAGGGCCAAGGCGTACGCGGCGGCGCTCACGCCCGATTGCCGCGATCACGCGTGCTATCGATGTGGAGCGCCGTGCTTCACGCCGAAGGCGCGTGACGGGCGCCGCGTCTCGCTTCAGCTCGCGCCGGGGCAGGGACAGCTTCCCGAAACGCTGGATTTCCGGGTTCCCGACGACGTGACCACGCAGATGATCGAGCATCGGGTCGAGGAGCTACGCCAGGCGCCGATCGAAACGCTCAAGTCTGAGCCTCCCGCTCCCGCGCAGGGCGCCCCGACGACAAACGAAAACGGATCCGCGGGAAAGGGGCCCGCGGAGTCTCCCGCGTACGGACGTCGCCGGAAAGCGTGGCCGACCTCGATCAAGGGGCCCCAGGCGCAGCGATTCCGAGTCGCGTACGAGAAGCTGGGTCAGGCCCGGTTCACCTCGCATCTCGATCTGGTGCGCATCTTCGATCGTGCCCTCCGGGTCGCGAAGATTCCTATGGCGTTCTCCCAAGGGTTCAATCGTCACGCGAAGATCGCGTACGGACCGCCGCTCTCGCTGGGAGCGACGAGCCGCTCCGAGTATTTCGACCTCGAGCTGGCGCAGCCGTGCCCGTGGCCTACGATCGAGGCGATGAACGATGTACTGCCAGAAGGCCTCCGGATCACCGGAGGCAGGGCGTTCAGCCGTCAGACCGAATCGCTTATGGCGGCGATCACACAGGCGGATTACGAGGTGCGGCTCACGGATTATCTGATGGATCTCCTCTCCCGCGGGGAGAACGTCCATCGCGTGCGGCAGGAGTTGGAGCAGGGTGTCACGGCGTTCCGGGAAGCAGCCGAGTGGACGGTGATGAAGCAATCGCACGGGCAGAAGGGCAAGACGGTGAATGCCCGCCCGGCGGTGACCCAGATCGCGCTCGATGCGGGGCCGACCCCGCTCTGCGTCCGCATCACGAGCCGGCTCCACGCGCCCGGCTACTTGCGGCCCGATCTACTGCTGAAAAGTCTCTTTCAATCATTCGAATTCGACCCCCGCTTGCTGCTTGTCCATCGCGAAGCGCTTTGGGTAGAGCGCGGCGGCACGGTCCTGAATCCATTGGATGCACTCGAGGAATCGTCGTTCTGGCGGCCGGTGCCGGTCCATCCGGCCGACGGGGACGCGGCGGATCCTGCTTACGGAGGTGAATGCGCAGAGAAATCGTAATTAACGCCGGTCTTCACGAAACACGCATCGCGATCCTCGAAGAGAAGGAACTCGTCGAGGTGATGGTAGAACGCCCCGAGGCCCGGCGCCGCGTGGGCGACATATACAAAGGCCGCGTCAACGCAGTGCTTCCGGGCATGCAGGCCGCATTCGTCGACCTGGGCCTCGAAAAGACGGCTTTCCTTCACGCGTCCGATCTGCACCCGTCCGATTCTGAGCTCGACGACATGTTCGAGGACGAGGAATCGGAAGAGCAGAAGCAAAACGGCGGGGGCGGGGGCCGCGGCCGATGGCGCCGCGACGAGCCGGTGCCGAGGATCGAGGAAGCGCTTCAGAAGGGCCAGGAGATCCTGGTTCAGATCACGAAGGAGCCGATCGGGACCAAGGGTCCGCGGGTCACGACCCAGATCTCGCTCCCGGGACGCTATCTGGTTCTGATGCCGGGGCACGATCACATC
>Ga0209157_1002861_pt1 | contig 13521 bp, 14 predicted proteins | sample GraSoiAngelo_135_FD_185892 | JGI IMG/M metagenome (GOLD analysis project Ga0209157, IMG submission 185892) | Grasslands soil microbial communities from the Angelo Coastal Reserve, California, USA - 14_0929_05_40cm (SPAdes) (version 2) | ecosystem: Environmental > Terrestrial > Soil > Grasslands ... | reverse complement strand
CGCGTTCAACATCAAGTTCCTGTCCAAGGACGTGTACCTGATTCCCGAGCTGCCTTCGGACCTGCAGGCGGGCGACGTCGGCGCGATCGTGCTGATGGCGCTCGGGCTGTCGTTCTTCGCCACGCTTTACCCGAGCTGGCGCGCCGCGCGCGTGAATCCCGCCGAAGCCCTGCGGTATGAGTGAGGCAGTCCTTGCCTGCCGAAACCTGAAGAAGACGTATCAGGGCCCGACCCCGGTCCCGGTCCTCCTCGGCGTCGACCTCGACGTCTATCCGGGCGAGCGGGTGGCGATCATGGGCCGCTCGGGCTCGGGCAAGTCGACGCTGCTGCACCTTCTGGGCGGGCTCGACACGCCGAGCGCGGGCACGGTGCTGGTCCAGGGCAGGGCGCTCTTCTCCCTGAGCGAGGCCGAGCGCGGCGAGGTGCGCAACCGCACCCTCGGCTTCATTTACCAGTTCCATCACCTGCTGATGGAGTTCACCGCGGCGGAAAACGTCGGCATGCCGCTTTTCATCCGTCGAGTACGGAAGGAACTCGCGCTGGAGAAGGCAAGACAGCTCCTGTCGGAAGTCGGCCTGGGCGCGCGCCTCGAGCACCAGCCGGGCGAGCTCTCCGGCGGCGAGCGCCAGCGCTGCGCCTTCGCCCGCGCGCTGGTGACCGAGCCGGCCTGCGTGCTCGCCGACGAGCCGACCGGCAACCTCGATGAGCACACCGCCGACGACGTGTTCGACGTGATGCTGCGGCTGTCCGCGTCGCGCGGCACCGCGTTCGTCATCGTGACGCACGACCCGGACCTCGCGGCGCGCGCCGGCCGCGTGCTCGAGCTGAGGGACGGCATCCTGCACGCGGTGCGCTGACATGATTCTCCTGGAAGTCCTGCTGTTCCTGCTGCTGTGCGCGCTCGCGCTCGGCTGGGCTTCGCGCCGCTTCGGCCTGCCCTATCCGATCGCGCTGGTCGTCGGCGGCGGACTGCTCGGCTTCATTCCCCGGCTGCCGCAGCTCGACTTCGATCCGCAGTTCCTGCTGGTCCTGGTGCTGCCGCCGATCCTCTACCAGGCGGCGCTGCTGACCTCATGGCGCGATTTCAAGGCGAACCTGCGCACCATCTCGCTGCTCGCCATCGGCCTGGTGCTCGCCACCACGCTGGTCGTCGGCGCGGCGCTCAAGGCGCTGATCCCGGAAATTCCCTGGGCCGCAGCCTTCGTCTTCGGCGCGATCGTGTCGCCGCCCGATGCGGTCGCCGCCACCGCGATTCTTTCCCGGCTCAACATGCCGCGGCGGATCGTCACGGTGCTCGAGGGCGAGAGCCTGGTCAACGACGCGTCGGGGCTGGTGCTCTACAAGTTCGCCGTGGCGGCGGTGCTGTCGGGCACGTTCTCGCTCGCCGACGCGAGCATCGAGTTCGTGCTGATTTCCGCCGGCGGCATCGCGGCCGGCACGCTGCTGGGCGGCCTGTTCGTCCTGCTGCACCGCTACCTCGGCGACCCGTTCATCGAGGTATTGCTGTCGCTGTCGGTGCCCTACATGGCCTACGTGCTGGCCGAATCGGTGGGCGCCTCCGGCGTGCTGGCGGTGGTCGCGGCCGGGCTGCTGCGCGGACGCTACTCGCCCGCCATGGTGTCGGCCGAGATGCGCATCCTCGCGCGCTCGGTCTGGAACATCCTGGTGTTCATGCTGAACAGCCTGATCTTCATCCTGATCGGGCTGCAGCTTTCGGGCATCGTCGCGCGCCTGCAGGGCTACACCGGCCGGGACCTGGTCACGTATGCGCTGGCGATCAGCATGATCGCGATCCTGGTGCGTTTTGCCTGGGTATATTTCGCCGAGTACCTGCCGGCATGGCTCGGGCGGCTGTTCCATCGCCGGGTCGCGCCGCCGCTCCCGGGCGAGGCGTTCATCGCCGGCTGGTGCGGCATGCGCGGCATCGTGTCGCTCGCCGCCGCGCTCGCGCTGCCGGTGGAGACGCCCGAGGGCGGCGCGTTCCCTTACCGCGACCTGATCATTTTCCTGACCTTCGCGGTCATCGCCGTCACCCTCGTGGTGCAGGGCCTTACGCTTGCGCCTCTCATCGGGCGCCTCAAGCTGGGCTCCGATCCCGGCGCGCGGGCCGAGCAGCGCAAGGCGCGCCTGTCGATGGGCCGCGCCGCGCTCGCCGCGATCGAGCAGCACGCCGCCGATGACGGCATGCCGGCAGAGTTGGCGGAGCGCGTCGGCGCCGAGTTCGGCGACCGCATGGCGGCCGCATCACCGCTGGCACAGCAGCCCGACAGCACCCCTGCGCTGGCAAAGCGCCTGCGGCTCGCCGCGGTGCGCGCCGAGCGCGACGAGCTGATCCGCATGTGGCGCAACGCCGAGGTCAGCGACGACGTCCTGCACCATCTTGAGGAAGAGTTAGACTATGAGGAATCTCGGCTCTAACAACAAGGGAGAGCGACCCATGACCAAGAGGCAGCAAGGCTTCACGCTGGTGGAGATCGCGATCGTGCTGGTGATCATCGGGCTGCTGCTGGGCGGCATCCTGAAGGGGCAGGAAATGATCACCCAGGCGAAAATCAAGAACGTGATCGCCGATTTCTCCGGCGTCTCGGCGGCCTACCACGGCTACCAGGACCGCTACCGCGCCATTCCCGGCGACGACCCCAACGCGGACACGCGCTGGGCCTCGATGACCAACCCGGTGCCGGTGAAGGGCGACGGCAACGGCATTGTGTCGGGCACCTACAACAACGGCGGAGCGACGTGCACCACGGCTGTGGAAGCGTGCAGCTGGTGGGATCACCTCCGGAAGGCCGGCTTCGTCTCCGGCAACGGCGCGCAGCAGCCTTTCAATGCGCTCACCGGCCAGATCGGCGTGCAAACGGGCGACGGGGCGGTCGCGCCGGGACCGACGCTGCTCAACGTCGCGGGCGGCAACGGCTTCGTCGGGCTGATCATCTGCTCGGCCAACCTGCCCGACAAGATCGCCATCGCGGTCGACACTCAAATGGACGATGGCGTCTCGAACCAGGGCAGCGTGCGCGGCCTGATTCAGGGCGCGCCTAACCCGAACGTCGGCGCCGGACAGGTCGCAACGCCCAGCTACGCGGAGACGGGAACCAACGTCTACGTGCTCTGCCGCGCGTTCTAAGGCCTGCTGCGCCGCAGTTTGCGGGCGCGCCACGCGGCCCGAACGTGGGCGCGCCAGGCGAGCTCCACTGCGGCGTAGCCCAGCGCAGCGAGCGTCAGCGCTAGCGCCAGCAGCCCGAGCGCGAGCGGCCTGCCGAGCGCGAGCATCCAGTCGCCGAGCGCGCGCATCGACCCCAGCCAGTCCGACCAGTCGAACGCGAACGGCGTGATCCCGGCTGCGGCGTGGTCCAGGCCGAGAAGCAGCCGCCCGTACTCGAAGGCGATCACGTAGAGCGGCACGATGGTCAGCGGATTGGTGTAGAGCGTCACGATCAGCGCCACCGGGATGTTCTTGCGCAGCGGGATGGCGAGCAGCAGCGCGCCCAGCATCTGCAGCGGCCCGGGAATCAGGCCGCAGAACAGCCCGATCGCCACCGCGCCGGAGACCGACCGCCGATTCAGGCACCAGAGATTCGGATGGTGCAGCCAGCTGCCGAAGGGCCTGGCGAGCCGGCTCGAGCGCACGCTGTCGCGATCGGGCAGGTACTTGCGGAAATACTTGCGCGGCACTGGATGTCAGCCTGCAGGAAGCGGGTGCGTTGCATTCTAGATGACCCTGACGGCGCTCGCGTTCGCGGCTGGCGCGGCGCTGCTTCAGCAGCAGGCGCAGCTGCCTTGGCTCGCCTGGCTCGCGTTGCTGCCGCTGTGCATCGGCCTCGCCGCGCTGCGCTGGCGAGGCGCCGCGGTGTTTGCATTGGCGAGCGGGTTCCTGTGGGCTGCAGCTTGCGCGCACTGGCGCATGGCGGACTGGCTCTCGCCCGAGCTCGAAGGACGCGACCTCCAGGTGGTCGGCGTCGTCGCCGGCCTGCCGGCCCTAGGCGAGCGCAGCGTGCGGTTTGAATTCGACGTCGAATCCGCCGGGCAGAAGCTGCCCTCGAGGATCCAGCTGTCCTGGTATCGCGGCAGCGCGTACGAGGACCAGCCTGCGCTCCTCGCCGGCATGGTTCATCCCGGCGAGCGCTGGCGCTTCACGGTGCGGCTGCGCCGGCCGCACGGCACCGTCAATCCGCACGGCTTCGACTACGCGGCCTGGCTGCTCGAGCGCGGCATCGGCGCCACCGGCTATGTCCGCTCGCGTGGCGAGCAGCTAAGGCTCGGCGAGCGCAATAGTTTCATGGATTGGATCGAGAAAGCCCGCGAGGCGGTGCGCGACCGCTTCCAGAGCGCGCTCGGCGCTACGCCCGCGGCGGGCATCCTGGCCGCGCTCGCCGTCGGCGACCAGCGCGCCATCTCCGGCGAGGAATGGCGGCTCTTCAACCGCACCGGCGTCACTCACCTGATGAGCATCTCGGGACTGCACGTGACGCTGATTTCCGGCCTGTTCGCGTGGCTGGTGGCGACTGGATGGCGACGCTTGCCGGCACTGACCCTTTGTCTTCCCGCCAGGAAAGCGGCAGCGGCGGCGGCGATTGTCGGCGCGCTCGGCTACACGCTGCTCGCGGGCTTCGCGGTGCCGGCGCAGCGCACCTTCTACATGGTGACGGTCGTCGCCATCGCGCTATGGTCGGGGCGCATTGCCTCGCCGGGCCGCACGCTTGCGCTCGCGCTTGCCGCGGTGGTGATTTTCGATCCTTGGGCGCCACTAGCGCCGGGCCTGTGGCTCTCGTTCGGCGCGGTGATGCTGATCTTCTATGTCGCCTCCGGCTGGACTTCGGCCGGAACCTTCCTTGCGCAGTGGGGCCGCATTCAATGGGCGATTACCGTCGGGCTGGCGCCGGCGGTGCTGCTGCTGTTCGGGCAGGTCTCGGTCGCCGGTCCGCTCGCCAATGCCGTCGCGATCCCGGCAATCTCGGCGGTCATCACGCCGCTCGCCCTCGTCGCCGCGCTGATTCCGGTCGATGCGCTTCTCCAGTTCTCGGCAGCGCTGGTCGAGCTGCTGCTGCAGTTTCTCGAGTGGTGCGCGGCGCTGCCCGGCGCGCTGTGGCAGCAGCATGTGCCGCCGCTGTGGTGCGTGCTGCTCGCATTGGGCGGCGCGGGGTGGCTGCTCGCGCCGCGCGGCGTGCCGTGGCGCAGCGGCGGGCTGGCGCTGATGGCGCCGGCGTTCGCGCTCGCGCCGCCGGCACCGCCGCCCGGCGAAGCCTGGATCACGACGCTCGACGTCGGCCAGGGACTCGCCGTGCTGGTCCGTACTTCGACCCACACGCTGCTCTACGACGCCGGCCCGGCGTTCGGCGCCGAGACCGACAGCGGCGACCGGGTGATCGTGCCGTATCTGCGCGCCGCCGGGCTCACCCGCCTGGACCTCGTGGTCCTCAGCCACGAAGACAACGACCACCTCGGCGGCGCGCTCAGCGTGCTGGAGAGCCTCGAGGCGGATGCCCTGGCTTCTTCGCTTTCGCCGGGGCACACGCTGAACGCCCTGGTGGCGGCGCCGCGGCGCTGCCTCGCAGCGGGATCCTGGGAGTGGGATGGCGTGCGCTTCGAGTTCGTCCATCCGGCGTCCCTGGAGAAAACGACACGGCGCAACAACCAAAGCTGCGTGCTGCGCGTCGCAAGCAGCGGCGGCTCGATGCTGCTCACCGGCGATATCGAGCGCCTTGCCGAGAGCCAGATCATTCAAGCCAACAAGTTTCTCGGCACGGACGTGCTCCTGGTGCCTCATCATGGCAGCCGCACATCCTCGTCCGCTGAATTCATCCAGGCGGTGGCGCCGCGCTGGGCGGTGGTGCCGGTCGGATACCGCAGCCGCTTCGGTCACCCGAGCCGGGAAGTCCTGGAGCGCTATCGCGCCGCCGGCGCGGAGGTCCTGCGCACCGATCTGGACGGCGCCGTCCTGGTGCGCCTCGCGGCGACGGGCATCGAAGTGCAGACGGAGCGCCGTCGCCGCGCGCGGTATTGGCTACAATGATTGCGCGGATCCTCCGCAACCTTAGCGCAACCCACACCAGAGGAGAGGCGAGTCATGGCCAAGAGGGAAGGCGACACCGTCTATCGCGTCACCGAAGTGATCGGCACCAGCGGCACCTCCTGGGAGGATGCGGTGCGCAACGCAGTCAAGACGGCGGCGGGCACCTTGCGCGACCTGCGCATCGCCGAGATCGAGAAGCTCGACGTCAAGATCGAGGACGGCAAGGTGGTGCAGTTCCGCGCCCGCCTGGCGCTGTCGTTCAAGTACGAGGGCTGAGCCTGTTCAAAGCGGTAGTGCGCATCACCGGCGCCGGGCGGCTCGCGGATTTCCGCGAGCGCCTGCGCTGGCTGATGGTGCGTGACGTCGATGCCGAGGTCTACACCGAGCACCACGCCGACGGCGTGCTGGAGTATCGCTTCGAGCCGAGGAACGGCATCCCGTTTCCGGCCTTCGCCGCCGCGTCGGGCGACTTTCCCGAGCTGCGCGTAGAGGCGGAATGGGAGCACGACGGCGTGCGCGGCCGCGCGGTGCTCGAGAACGGCCGCGTGGTAGCGTCCTCGAGCTGGTGAAGCTCGGGCCGCGGCGCCGCTCGGTGCAGTGCGCCTCGCCGACAGGCCTGCACCGCATCGCGTACCTCGAGTGGGGCGACCCGCGCAACCGCGACGTGCTCGTCTGCGTGCACGGCCTGACGCGCTCGGCGCAGGACTTCGACAGCCTCGCGCGCGAGCTGTGCGGCCAGTTCCGCGTCGTCTGCCCGGACGTCGCGGGTCGCGGCGACTCCGACCGGCTCGCCGATCCGATGCTCTACGCCGTGCCGCAGTACGTCGCGGACATGGTGACGCTGATCGCGCGGCTCGACGTCGAGTCGGTGCACTGGGTCGGCACCTCGATGGGCGGGCTGATCGGCATGGCGCTCGCCGCGCAGGCTGCCACTCCGGTGCGCAAGCTCGTGCTGAACGAGGCCGGCCCGGTGATCGGCAGGGCGGCGCTCGAGCGCATGGCGACCTACGTCGGCCTGCAGCCCGAGTTCCCGGACATGGCGCAGGCGGAAGAGTACGTGCGGCGCATCTCGGCGCCCTTCGGGCGGCACAGCGATGCGGAGTGGCGCCTGCTTACCGAGAGCTGGGTGCGGAAAGGCGACGACGGCATTTACCGGCCGCGCTATGACCCGCGCATTGCGGCGGCTTTTGCGGTTCCGGAAAAAGACCCGGAGCTCTGGCCGATCTACGATGCGGTGCGCTGCCCGACGCTCGTGCTGCGCGGCGAGCTCTCCGACCTGCTCAGCCCCGAAACCGCGGCGCAGATGACGCGGCGCGGCCCGAAGGCGAGGCTGATCGAGATCGCCGAGGTCGGCCACGCGCCCACGCTGATGCACGCCGACCAGATCGCGATCGTGCGCGATTTTCTGCTCGAAGGAGAGGCACCATGAAGAAATTCGTCCTGCTGTTTTTTATCGCATCGAGCGCTGCCGCACAGTCCACGCTCGAATCCGTTCGCTCTAAGGGCTATGTGCAATGCGGAGTCAACACCGGGCTCGCAGGCTTCTCGCAGCCCGACTCCAGGGGCATATGGCGCGGCATCGACGTCGACGTCTGCCGCGCGGTTGCCGCGGCGGTACTCGGCGATGCCAACAAGGTGCGCTATACGCCGCTCACCGCGCAGCAGCGCTTCACCGCGCTGCAATCGGGCGAGGTGGACCTCCTCGCGCGCAACACCACCTGGACCCTGTCGAGGGACACCAGCCTCGGGCTCAACTTCGTCGGCGTCAACTATTACGATGGTCAGGGCTTCATGGTGCCGAAGAAGGCGAACGTGAAGAGCGCGAAGCAACTGAACGGCGCCACGGTCTGCGTGCAGCCCGGGACGACGACGGAACTCAACCTCGCCGACTACTTCCGCGCCAACAACATGAAGTTCAAGCCGGTGGTGATCGAGAAGCTGGAGGAAGTGCTGGGCGCCTATTTCGCGGGGCGCTGCGACGCGTTCACCACCGACCACTCGGGCCTCGTCGCGCTGCGCGCCTCGCGCGCGCCGAAGCCAGACGAGCACCTGATCCTGCCCGAGATCATCTCGAAGGAGCCGCTGGGACCGGCCGTGCGGCACGGCGACGACCGCTGGTTCGACGTGGTGAAGTGGTCGCTGTTCGCCATGCTCGAGGCCGAGGAGCTCGGCTTGAACTCGGGGAACATCGACGCGCAGGCGAAAGGCCCGAACCCGGCGATCCAGCGCTTCGCCGGCGCGAGCGGCGACCTCGGCACCCTGCTCGGCGTGGACAACAAGTGGGCCTACCAGATCGTGAAGCAGGTCGGCAATTACGGCGAGAGCTTCGACGCGAACCTCAAGCCGCTCGGCTTCGAGCGCGGCTTGAACCGCCTGTGGAATCAGGGCGGACTGATGTACGCCCCGCCGCTGCGCTAGATCACTTCCTAGTTGACCAAGAGCGTTCTGAATAACGTGGCGACCGAATGACTATCCAGTGACACAAACTCTTGATTCGAAGCATCTTGATTACCTGCGCGCTTGGGTCGTTGGCTATGATAGACGGCACTTCTTCTGACCATTGAGAATTAGACAGCACGGAATGACCGTCGCTTCGCGGCTGCATTCATACATAATTGCCTTAGCCGCGTGTCTAATAATTTCTAGTACAGGCGGCGCCGGCGAACCGCAGTTGCACTCTGGTGAATACATCCTTGAAGGAGGCAATGGACGATTGTCATTACAAAAGACGGAAGGTAAGCGCTTCGCGTTTTCCATACTTGCAGTCGGCGCAAACGGTCATAGCTGTAGCCTAGACGGAGAGGTGGAAAAGACGCAGGCCCACGTACCTGCAATCGTTGAAGACAGGCCTTGCGTCGTGGGCTTCCATGCCACTGCTAAAGGGGTAGAGGTAAGGGCCGAAAGCGATGGCTGTCGCGACTACTGCGGGGTACGGGCCGCGTTTTCGGGTCTCTATTTGCTCCCCGCAAAGGGGTGCGCACCAGCTGAGGTTGATTCGACGCGGCGGGAGTTTAAGCAGTTGTACAACAAAAAGGCATTCTTACAAGCCAAAAGAACACTGGAGCCCATACTGTCTAGATGCGCGGCTACATTGAATTACCTAGACACTGCGTGGGTACGCAACGACCTCGCCATCACACACTATCGGCTGAAAGAATTCACGGCGTGCATGACCGTTCTGCAGCCACTCGTTGAGGCTGCGTCAACGTACGAAGGCGCTGACGTTGAAAATGTTCTTCCTGAATTGCAAGAGCTAGTTCCTGTCATGAAGGCAACACTGGTGAATCTGAAGCTCTGCGGCCCTCAAGCACACCAATGATCAACGGCGTGCCGTCTAACTATTCAATGCAGCGGCCGGGCGCATACGTCTTTCGGAACTATTAGCGCCATGCGTCGACCGCCGCTGATTTCCGGCGTTTAGAAGGCGCACTCGGACGGTGCCACGTGTCTGAACTCGATCACCTTAGAGAAGAGGTTGCGTACCTAAAGTTTTGGCTGGGCATCGTGGTGGTCACAGATATCAGTTTGGCCGGTTGGCTTATCTCGTCATCGGGCACTGCAGGCCCCTACACGGTGTTTTTCGCTGTACTCGGCCTCATTTTGCTAAGTGCTGGTATAGTGTTTTTGCATCGTAGGATTGAGCGCCGCATAGACCGTATCAAGGAGCTATAGCCATGGAACTAATCGCTGCCATCGCTATGTTTGGCGTCGTGCTTGTCATCGTCGGCGTTGCGTTTGACGCAGCGCGCCGCGCAAAGTAACGCCTTCTAACATGGCGGTGTTGCCGGACGCGGCATCAACCGCCTCGCTTCATCAACGGCCGGGCTCGCCGCGCCGCAAACCTCCACGTTAGGCTCGTTTTCACCTTGAGGAGGATGTCACATGCGCCTACAACAGTTTCTTGAGGACAAGAAGGCGGGGCAGTTCTCGGCGATGCGGCTCGCGTTTCTTCTCTGGGCCATTGGCGTGTTTGCGGTCTGGGCATATGCAAGTATCAGCGCAGGGGAACTGCGGGGCATACCTGAATCCGTTGTCACCATTCTAGGTTTGCTCGCTGGCGGAAAGGTTGTTCAGAGGTATGGCGAACAATAAACGATGACCGGTCCGACGGACGCCCTCAACGCCGACGAGCGCCAGGTCCAGCCGGAGTTCACCGGCACCGCCGCCGAGTATTTCCGCATCTGGATCGTCAACCTCTTCTTCACGCTCGCTACGCTCGGGATCTATTCCGCCTGGGCCAAGGTCCGCAAGCGCCGCTATTTCTACGGCAGCACGCGGCTGGACGGGGACAGCTTCGACTACTTTGCCAGTCCGAAGGCGATCCTCAACGGGCGGATCATCGCCGTCGCCATCTTCGCGATCTACGCCCTTGCGGCAGAGCTCTATCCGCTGTCCCGCTATGCGTTCTGGGCCGTGGGTGTGCTCGCGCTTCCGTGGCTGGTGGTTCGCGCGCTCGCCTTCAATTCGCGCAACTCGGCCTACCGCGGCCTGCGCTTCAACTTTGAGGCGACCACGAAGCAGGCGGCCCGCGTCTACATCGGCATGCTCGCGGTCGTCATCCTGACCCTCGGGCTCGCCTTCCCGTGGTTCATGGCGAGGCAGAAGGCGTTTGTCGTGTCGCAGCACGCATTCGGCACCAGCCGCTTCGAGTGCGAGCTTCCGGCCCGCCGGTTCTACGGGATCTACATCCGCGCCACGCTGCTGCTCCTCGCTTTCGCGGTTCCCGGCTTCGCGCTCATCGCCTACCTGACTTTCAGGCAGTACGAGGGCAGCATTTCGCTTCCCGAGTCATTCGCGTGGCTGGCCTGGCTCTTGCCGGTCCTGCCGGTCTACATCGGTTACGCGGTTTCCTACGCCTACGTGCAGGCGCGCTCCGCCAATCTGCTCTGGAGCAAGGTCCACGGGCCGGGGCTGAGGTTCGCCTGCACGCTTTCCGCCCGCAAGCTCACGCGGCTGTACTTCGGCAACGTGATCGCCATCGCCTGCTCCGCCGGACTGCTCATTCCGTGGGCCGTCATCCGCAGCTTGCGCTACCGCCTCGCGAACTTCTCGATGATCGTCGCGGGAAGCCCGGTGCACCACATGAATCCGTCGCTCGCGCCGGTCGGCGCGAGCAGCCAGGAGCTGGGCGACTTCTTCAACGTGGACGTGGGCGTATGAGCGTCATCGAGGCCGGCTATTTCGACGGCAAGAGCTCGGTCAAGCGGCCGGTCGGCATCGTCGTCTCGCGCGGCAGGATGAAGATCATCGGCAGGGACCTGGAGCAGGAGTTCGACGCCCGGCTGGTGCGCAGGTCGCTGCGCATCGCGAACACGCCGCGGTGGCTCTACCTGCCGGGCGGCGGCGCCTGCGTCACGTCCGACAATGCCGCCGTCGACAGGATCACGCGGGAGAGACGCTACGAGAGAGTCCTTCACAAATGGGAATCCCGGCCCGCGTACGCGGCGCTGGCCGTGGCGCTGGTAGTAGGGATGCTCTGGCTGCTCGTGGACCGCGGCGTGCCGGTCGCCGTCGAGCGCATCGCGGAGCATATTCCGGTCGAAGCCGAAGCCGCCTTGGGCCGCGAGACTCTGAGGGCGCTCGACGAACGCATGATGCGGAAAAGCAGCCTTCGCGGCTCCAGGCAGGATTCGCTGCGCGCGAAATTCGCCGACATGGCTCGCGCCGCGGGGGAAACGACGCCGTACAGTCTCGAGTTCCGGCAAAGCTTCATCGGGGCCAATGCATTCGCGCTGCCGTCGGGCATCATCGTCGTAACCGACGACCTCGTGCGCCTTTCGAGAAGCGACGACGAGGTGCTGGGCGTGCTTGCCCACGAGCTCGGCCACGTAAAGCACCGGCACACGATGCGGCGCCTCCTGGAAGGCTCGGCAACCGCCCTGATCATCGCGGGCGTGACCGGCGACGTCGCCTCTACGACTTCGCTTGCCGCCGCTGCGCCCGCCGTGCTGCTCCAGACCAGGTACTCGCGCGACAACGAGCGCGAGGCCGATGCCTACGCCGTGCAGATGATGCGCCGGGCCGATGTCGATCCAACCTACCTTGCGAGGATCCTCACGCGAATGGAGCGCAGCAGCGGCGCGCGCGGCACGCGCATTCCGACTTTCCTGTCCACGCATCCCCAAACCGGCGAACGGCAAGCGCTCGCGCTCGCGGCGGCGGGCGAGACGCGCGGGCCCTCGCGCGCCAAGGAGGAGCGCATCGACTTCACCGGGCTCTGGAAAGAGGATTGCGAGCAGCTCTATGGGCTCCAGTTCAAGCCATTGGAGAAGCAGGGCGTGTACTCGGTATCGCTGTGCGGCCCGGCCGGCTGCCTGGACCCCGGGACGTACCGCCCCAACACTACCGTGCAGGGCGATCCCACGTACGATGTCCTGTACGCGGAGGAGATCCTCATCAGGCAACCCCGGGGAGATTCCACGAGCTATGTGAAATGCGCCAGCGAAGTCATGCCCGAGGTGCCGGACAGGTAGAAGCAACAGAAGGGAAGGCTATATGGCGGACGTTAGTCCCATTCGGAGGATCTCGATGCCTCCTCGCATTCGGCTCCTTTTCTCGATCCTGAACCTGGCCCTGTTCCTTGTAGCCGCGGTCCCGCTCTACGGCGAACTTTCCCGGCGCAGCGACATTTGGTGGACCCCGCAGGCCATGCTTGTTCCGCTCGCCGAGAGCAAGGATCGAGTGGAGGTCTACGTTCACGGCAAGCCCCTTGCGGCTCTGCTCCAGGCTGGACAGCTGCGGATTGCGGAGGGCGGCGGCTTGAGCGCGCTGGCAACGAGCGATGTCGGCCTCCGGTTCAACAACTGGGACCGGGTCCGGGTCGAGCGCCTCCCGCTGCTGCTGGTGTGCGCCGCAGGTTGCGGCATCACCGCGTGCATGCTTCTGCTGGTCCTGACCGGACGCCTCGCGTACCGCGGCGAAAGTGAACGGTGAGCGCGGAGGACGGGTCCAGCCCGGGTTTCATCGCCGTCGCGGCAGCCGCATTGATTGCCGCCTCGAGTGCTGCATACGCCGGGGAGGTATCGACATCGCGCCAGCAGCCTGCCGTGGTATGTACGTCGGAGGGCGGTAGCCCATGGATCGTCAAGGCACGGGGAACATTGACCCGGACAAAATCTAAAAACGAGATAATTTACGATCTGGACCTCGAAGGACAACGTTATAGCTGGCGCTTCATCACCAGTCCCGAGGGGAGCACGACGATCGTGGGTCCCGGGTTTCTGTCGCAATCGGACGCTGGCCCGCGAGCCCAGCGACTTTACGTCACCGGAGAGATACACGAGTACGCCGGACCGACCATCCTGGCGCTAGCCGTTGGCTCGAGGTGTCCAAGCCGCGATCCGAAACGATGGAGCAACCCCACATGGCCTCCGAAGTAATCAATTTCGCACAGAAGCTTTCCACGTTCTCAGAGCATTGGTCACCGCGGGTGGTGGCCGAGATGAACGACTACCAGTTCAAGCTCGTCAAGCTGGAAGGAGAGTTTGTGTGGCACGACCACAAGGACA
>Ga0209157_1002859_pt1 | contig 13532 bp, 7 predicted proteins | sample GraSoiAngelo_135_FD_185892 | JGI IMG/M metagenome (GOLD analysis project Ga0209157, IMG submission 185892) | Grasslands soil microbial communities from the Angelo Coastal Reserve, California, USA - 14_0929_05_40cm (SPAdes) (version 2) | ecosystem: Environmental > Terrestrial > Soil > Grasslands ... | reverse complement strand
GACCCGAAGCGGTTGCTGACCGTCTGCGCGAGGTGCGGGCAGATGCTCGTCGTGCGCTACGACCTCGAGCGCGTGAAGACGAGCGTCAGCAAGGATGCGCTCCGCCAACGCCCGCCCGGGATGTATCGCTTCCGCGAGCTGACGCCGCTGGATGACGGCGAGGAGCCCGTCACGCTCGGCGAGGGCGGCACGCCGCTGCTCCCGCTGTCGCGCCTGGGCGCCCATCTCGGGTTGCGTCGTCTCTTCGCCAAGGACGAGGGCCAGAACCCGACCGGCTCGTTCAAGGCGCGCGGGCTCGGCATGGCGATCACGCGCGCGAGGACGCTCGGGGCGCGAGGCTTCGTGATCCCGTCCGCGGGCAACGCGGGCGGCGCCGCGGCGGTGTACGCGGCGCGCGCGGGGCTGCCGTGCGCGGTCGTCGTCCCGCGCGGGACGCCGCCCGCGGCGATCGCCGAGGCGCAGATCGCGGGCGCCCACGTCTTCACCGTCGAAGGCTCGATCGCGAACGCCGGGAAAGTCGTCACGACGATCGCGCCCCAGCTCGGCTGGTTCGACCTCTCGACGCTCAAGGAGCCGTACCGCCTCGAGGGCAAGAAGACGATCGGTCTCGAGCTCGCCGCGGAGCTCGGCTGGCGGATGCCCGACGTCCTCCTCTATCCGACGGGCGGCGGCACGGGGCTCGTCGGGATCCCCAAGGCCTATGCAGAGCTCTTGGCGATGGGCTGGCTCGCGGGAGCGCTCCCGCGCTGCTTCGCGGTGCAGGCTGAAGGCTGCGCCCCCGTGGTGAGAGCCTTCCTGGACGGCGCCGAGACGACGACAGCCTGGGAGAGCCCGACGACCCACGCCGCGGGGCTCCGCGTGCCGTCGCCCTTTGCCGGACGCCAGATGCTGCGGGTGCTCCGCGAGACGGGCGGCGGCGCCGTCGCCGTGAGCGAGACGGGCATCCAGGGGGCGCAGCGGCTCGTCGCGCAGCTCGAGGGGATCTGGACGGCGCCCGAGGCCGCGGCTCTCGTCGCGGCGCTCACCGTGCTGAAGGAGCGCGGGGACGTGGCCCGCGACACCGAGGTCATGATGATCTTCACGGGCGCGGGCCTCAAGTACGAGCCTCCGCCGCTGGACGCGCCCGTGGAGCTGGCCGGGACGGACGCCGAGATTCTGGCGCAGGTGAAGCGCGTCATCCGTCCGTAAGGCCCTGTGGTAGGATTGCCGGCACCTCGGGAGGTCGTGTCGGGAGGAGGCCGGTCGATGGCAATCGAGATCGGGAAGATCCGCAACGTCGGCGTGGTCGGGCACGGCGGTGTCGGCAAGACGTCCCTCGTCGAGGCTCTGCTCTTCACCGCCGGCGCGATGACTCGCCTCGGGAAGGTGGACGACGGCTCGACGACCACCGACTTCGATCCCGACGAGATCAAGCGCAAGATCTCGATCAACACCGCGGTCGCCTACTGCGACTGGAAAGGCCACCGGATCACCCTCGTGGACACGCCCGGGTACGGCGATTTCATCGCCGACGCGCGGGCGGGGCTGCGGGTGGTCGAGGCGGCGATCGTCGTCGTGGACGCCGTCGCCGGCGTGCAGGTGCAAACCGAGAAGGTCTGGAAGTTCGCGACCGAGTACGCCCTGCCGCGCGCGGTCGTCGTCAACCGCCTCGACCGCGAGCGCGCCGATTTCTCCCGGACGCTCGAGTCGCTCGCGCGCCGCCTCAAGGGCCGCCTCGTCGCGCTCCAGATCCCCCTCGGCGAGGAGTCGAGCTTCCGCGGCTACGTCGATCTCGTGAGGATCAAGGCCGTCACGTACGCGAACGGCAAGGCGAGCGAGGGCGAGGTGCCCGGCGACCTCTCGGACCGGGTCAAGGAGTACCGCGAGAGGCTCGTCGAAGCCGCTGCCGAGACGGACGACGAGCTGCTCAGCAAGTACCTCGAGGAAGGCTCGCTCGGCGAGCCCGAGATGCTCCGAGCCCTCCGCGCCGGCATCGCCGGTGGCAAGCTCGTGCCAGTCCTCTGCGCCTCCGCCGCGCGCAACCTGGGATCGGCCGCGCTGCTCGACCTCGTCGTCGACTCGCTGCCCTCGCCCGCCGACCGCGGCGACGTGGCGGGGACCGACCTCAAGGCGAAGCAGCCGGGGACGCGCTCGCCCGAACCCAAGGCGCCCGTGGCCGCACTGGTGTTCAAGACGCTCTCCGACCCCCACATCGGCAAGCTCTCGCTCTTCCGCGTCTACAGCGGCACGCTCAGGGCCGACGCGACGCTCGTCAACGCCTCGCGCTCCGTCAGGGAGCGCATGGGGCACGTCTCGTGGCTCATGGGCAAGACGCAGAAGAACGTCGAGGCGCTCGGTCCCGGCGAGATCGGCGTCGCCCAGAAGCTCAAGGAGACGCTCACGGGCGACACGCTGTGCGACGAGGCCCAGCCGTTCGAGCTCCCGCGGATCACGTTCCCCGAGGCGAGCATCTCGTTCGCGATCCAGCCCAAGACGCGCGGCGACGAGGACAAGATCTCGAACGCGCTCGCGCGCATCGCCGAGGAGGACCCGACGGTCCACTACCATTACGACCCCGAGACGAAGCAGCTCCTCGTCGCGGGCGTGGGCAGCCTCCACGTCGAGATGGTCGTCGAGCGCATGAAGCGCAAGTACAACGTGGACGTGAACCTGCTGCCGCCGCGCATCCCGTACAAGGAGACGGTCAAGGGGCGCGCCGAGGGGCAAGGCAAGTACAAGAAGCAGACGGGCGGGCGCGGCCAGTACGGCGACGTCTGGCTCCGCGTCGAGCCCTTGCCGCGCGGGGGCGGCTTCGAGTTCGTGGACGACATCTTCGGCGGCGCCGTGCCGCGCAACTACATCCCGTCGGTGGAGAAGGGCGTCCGCGACTGCATGAAGAAGGGGATCCTGGCCGGCTACCCGATCGTCGATCTCAGGGTGATCCTCTACGACGGCACCTACCACGAGGTCGACTCCTCGGACATGGCGTTCCAGATCGCGGCCTCGCTGGGCCTCCAGAAGGTGTTCCTGGACGCCCACCCGATCCTGCTCGAGCCCATCATGAACGTCGAGGTGACCGCCCCCTCCGAGGTGGCGGGCGACATCATCGGCGACCTGAACTCGCGGCGCGGTCGCATCGTGGGCATGGAGCCGGCGGGTGAGACGGCGGCGGTCCGCGCCACGGTGCCGATGGCGGAGATGCTGACGTACGAGTCGAGCCTCCGCTCGATGACCGGCGGGCGGGGCGCCTACTCGATGGAGTTCTCCCACTACGAGGAGGTCCCGGCGTTCCTGGCCGAGAAGGTCACCAAGGAGGCCAAGACCGAGAAGGAGAAGGCCGAGAAGCACTGAGGTCTTGGCATAGAATAAGGGCCGGGATGATCTTCCAGCAGATCCTGAACGAGGAGTCCGGGTGCCTCTCGTACCTGGTCGGCTGCGGCCAGGCCGGCCAGGCCGTCATCGTCGATCCGGGCCGCGACCGCGTCCACGAATATCTGAGATTGGCGCGGCGCAAGGGCCTGCAGATCACGCACGTCGTCGAGACGCACACCCACGCCGACCACATCTCGGGCAACCGCGACCTCGCCGCCGCGACGAACGCGGCGATCTTCGCTCACCGGGCCGCTGGCCTCGCCTTCGATCATGAGCGGCTCAGCGACGGCGACGAGCTCCGCGTCGGGAACATCCGACTGAAGGTCGCGCACACGCCGGGCCACACGCCCGACTCGGTCTGTCTTCTCGTCACGGACCTCGACCGGGGCCCCGAGCCGTGGTTCGTCCTCACCGGCGACACGCTCTTCGTCGGGTCCGTGGGGCGCCCGGACCTCGGCGGTACCCGCGCGGCCGAGGAGGCGTACGAGAGCCTGACGCGCGTGCTCCTGCCGCTCGACGACAGCCTCGAGATCTACCCGGCCCACGGCGCGGGCTCGGCGTGCGGGCGCGCGATGTCGGCGAAGACGGGCTCCACGATCGGCTTCGAGCGGCGCTTCAACGCGGCGTTGCAGCTCCGCGACCGCGCCGCGTTCGTGGATTTCATCATGCGTGACCTGCCGCCGAAGCCGCCCCAGTTCGACAAGATCGTCGGCAAGAACAAGGGGCTGATCCCGCTCCAGGCGGCGAAGCCGCGCCCGTACACGGCGCGCGAGGCGTGGGAGGCGGTCCAGGGCGGCGAGTGCGTGGTCGACCTGCGCGACCCCGGCACGTACGGCGAGAGCCACATCCCGGGCGCGCTCAACGTCTGGATCGACAGCCCGCAGTTCGCCGAGCGCGTCGCGTGGGCGGTTCCGGCCGGCGTGCCGCTGCTGCTCCTGGCGCAGGGGCCGTCGGACCTCGAGCGCGCGGTGCAGGCGCTCTCGCGCGTCGGTGTGGACGAGGTCGTTGGGTATTTGCACTGGGGAATGATCGAGTGGAAGAGCGGGGGATTTCCCGTGGAGTCCGTCCCGCAGATCACCGTGCACGACCTCGCGGAGTGGCTCGAGGAGGGGCGCGACCTCGCGGTGATCGACGTCCGCGAGCCCTTCGAGTGGCTCGACGGCCACATCGAGGGCGCCATCCACCTGCCGATGATGGAGTCCGTGGCGCGCCGTGACCTCGTCCCGCCCGACCGGCCCAAAGCCGTGCTCTGCGCGGGCGGGCTCCGCTCGAGCACGGTGATCAGCGCGCTCAAGCGCCACGGGATCCAGCACTGGTACAACGTCACCGGCGGCATGACGGCGTGGGCGAAGTCGAGCTACCCCGTCGCGCGACCGACGGCCGTCGGGCCGGCGCCCGCCTCGTCGCCCGCGCGCACGATGCTCGACTGCCGCGGCCTCGATTGCCCGATGCCGGTCATGAAGCTCGCCAAGGCGATCAAGACGGTCGCGCCCGGTGGCTCGATCGAGCTGCTCGCCACCGACCCAGGCTCGGTGACGGACCTCGAGGCGTTCGAGAAGCAGTCGGGGCACCGGATCGTGGAGCGGGGGGAGTCGGAGGGCGTCTTCCGGTTCGTCGTGCAGCGGACGAAATGACGACCGGCTGATGGGCCGCTCGCTCTCGGAGCAGTACGCGGTGCTCTTCGGCCGCCCCTGGTCCATCTGGGGGTCGGCCGTTCTCGTCGCCACGGTCAACGTCTTCCTCTTCGCGTTCGACCGGCCGTGGACCGCGTCGGACGGCATGCGCAACTGGGGCGACTGGGTGCTGACGGGTCTCGGGATCGTGCGCCGCCCCGATCTCCTGGTCCCGTGGCTCTACTCGGGGTCGCTCCTCAATGGTGGCGTCCTCCTGGGGGGTCTCGTCGCCGCGCTCCTGTCGAGCGAGTTCGCGATCCGCCTGCCGCCGCGGGGCGAGCTCGCGAAGGGCGCCATCGGCGGGCTCCTGATGGGCGTCGGCGCCGTCCTCGCCTTCGGCTGCAACATCGGCGGCTTTTTCTCGGCGACGAGCGCGCTCTCCCTCGCGGGCCTCGCCATGATGCTCGGGCTCGGTGCGGGCGCGGTCCTCGGGCTCCGCTACCTGGTCTGGGAGACAGAGCACCGGCCCCGGTGGTCGAGCGGCGCGACGAGCGCGCTCTCCCTCGCGGGCCTCGCTATGATGCTCGGGCTCGGTGCGGGAGCGATCCTCGGGCTCCGCTACCTGGTCTGGGAGACAGAGCACCGGCCCCGGTGGTCGAGCGGCGCAGGGCGCGTGTACCTGGCGCCGTCGCATGCCCGGGCGAGCCGCCAGCCGTGGCTCGGCGCGCTGCTGCTCGTCCTCCTGCTCGCGACGCCGGCCGTCTACTCGCGCGCCGGCTACGTCGCGCAGGGCGTCTTCCTCCTCTTCGGCGTCGCGTTCGGCGTCATCTTCCAGCGTTCGCGTTTCTGCCTCGTGCGCGCGTTCCGCGAGCCGTTCATGACCGGCGACGCGGAGCACACGCGGGCCGCGGCGCTGGCGCTCGTGATCAGCACGCTCGGGTTCGCGATCCTCAAGTTCACCGATCTCAAGGACAAGAGCGAGTGGGTCTTTCCCGCCGCCGGCGCGGGCGCGCTCGCTGGGGGCCTCGCGTTCGGTGTCGGGATGACGCTGGCAGGCGGCTGCGGCGCCGGCTCGATCTGGCGCGCGGGCGAGGGCCAGGTGAAGCTCTGGGCGGCGATCGCCTGCTTCGCCCTCGGCGTTTCGCTGACGCGCCTCGCCGCGGCGCAGGCCGGCCTCCTCCAGCAGCTCGGCGCCGCCGTGTTCCTGCCGTCGGCGATCGGCTGGGGCGGCGCGATTGGCCTCGTGGTCCTCGTCATGGCGGCGTGGGCCCTCGGCGCGACCTGGAACGAGGAGACGCGACGATTCAGCGCGCTGTGAGCGTCGCCGCGGAGAACGCTCGAGCGAGTCGGAGGGAGTCATGACACGATTGACGCGCCGGGAGTTCCTCAAAACGTCGGGGACGGGTGCCGGGCTCGGACTCCTCGCCGCGGCGGGCGTCGCCGGGTGCGCGCCGACGGTCAAGGGCGACTTCGCGCCCAAGGCAGGCCGCCGCGTCGTCGTGATCGGCGGCGGCTGGGGCGGCGCGACGGCCGCGAAGTACGTGCGGTTGGCCGACCCCTCGATCGAAGTCGTCCTGCTCGAGCCGAACCAGCAGTTCGTGTCGTGCCCGTTCAGCAACCTCGTCCTCTCCGGCGTCCGCTCGATCGACAGCCTGACCTTCGGGTACGGCGGTCTCCGGAGCCACGACGTCAAGGTCTACCATGCGGCGGCCAGCGCGATCGAGCCCGACACGAGGCGTGTCAGGGTGGGCGAGGGCTATCTCGAGTACGATCGGCTCATCGTCTCGCCGGGCGTCGAGTTCCAGTGGGAGCAGGTCGACGGCCTCGCGGAGGCACAGGACCGCGTGCTCCACGCGTGGAAGGCCGGCCGCCAGACCGTCCAGCTCGCGCGGCAGCTCGAGGCCATGCCCGACGGCGGCGTCTTCGTGCTCACGGTGCCGCCCGTCGCCTACCGGTGCCCGCCCGGCCCGTACGAGCGCGCGTGCCAGGTGGCGTGGTACCTCAAGACGCGCAAGCCCAAGTCGAAGCTCGTCGTGCTCGACGCGAACCAGAACGTCGTCTCGAAGGCCGCGCTCTTCCGCGCCGCGTGGAAGGATTACCCGAACCTCGAGTACCGCGCGTCCAACAAGGTCGTCAAGGTCGATCCCTCCACGCGCGAGGTGACGACGGACTTCGGCGACCGGGTGAAGTATGACGTCGTCAACCTGATCCCGCCCCAGCGTGCCGGGACGATCGCGGTCCAGGCCGACCTGGTCGGCGCGGACAAGCGCTGGTGCGAGGTCGATCACGTGACGTACGAGTCGGTGAAGCACAAGAACGTGCATGTGGTCGGCGACTCGACCATCGGGCTGCCGGTGCCCAAGTCCGGCAACATCGCCAACGCCATGGGCAAGATCTGCGCCGTCGCGGTCGTCCACCTGCTGAACGGCAAGGAGGTGCCGTCGATGGCGCCGGGCAACACCTGCTACAGCTGGGTCAACGACCGCGAGGCGATCGCGGTCGTCAACGCGTACAAGATCGAGGGCGGCAAGGTCGTCCAGATCGAGCAGAAGCTCACCCCCAGCCAGTCGGCCGAGTGGGCCCAGCACGCGGACGGCTGGGCGAGGAGCATCTGGCAGGACATTCTCGCCTAGGCCGGAGGAGGGAGCGCCCGATGCGAACGACCATTCGTCTCGTCGCAAGCTCACTGAGCCTCGGCGTCGTTCTGGTGGCCGGCGTCGCCGCGGCCGGACCGCTCGACGGGCCCGGCGCCGCCAAGGCGCTCGCCTGCAGCGCGTGTCACGGCCCGGGCGGCCAGAGCCCGTCCAACACGATGCCGATCATCGCGGGCATCGCGCCCTGGTACTTCAAGAAAGCGATCGAGGACTACGCCGCGGGCCGGCGGCCATCGCCCGAGATGGAGCCGTATGCAAAGTACGTGATCCAGGCGGGCGTTGACGACCTCGCCGCCTACTTCACGGGCCAGGCGCGCCAGCCCACGGCGATGAGGCCGGACGCCGCGGCCATCGAACGGGGTCGCGCGGCGTCCAAGCAGTGCGCGATTTGCCACGGCGAGTCCGGCAGGGGGGATGCCGCGAAGGGTAGTCCCGACCTGCGCGGGCAGCCCCCCGGCTATCTCAGGCACCAGATGCTCCTGTTCAAGGCCGACCGCCGGAACCCCGCGGATGAGACGCTCAAGGCGCTCAAAGCGCTGATGAAGACGGTCCCGGACGACCAGATCGGGGATCTCGCGGCGTACTACTCGAGCCTGCGTTAGTGCCGGGCCAACGAAGTTCGGCGCGGACCCGGTGACGCTCGCGTTCGCTCTGACCCTGCTGGCGCTCGGGTTCGTCGGCGCGTTCGTGGCGGGCCTGCTCGGCGTCGGGGGCGCGATCGTCATGATCCCGCTCCTGCTCTACGTGCCGCCGCTGATCGAGGTCGGGGCGCTGGACATCAAGTCGGTCGCGGGCGTCACGATGACCCAGGTGCTCGTCGCGGCCACGGCGGGCATGCTCGCCCACCGGCGGCACCGCACGGTGAACCGCGACCTCGCATGGGCGGGCGGCCCCGCGATGGCCGCCGGCTCGCTCGCCGGGGCGCTCGTGTCGCAGTACATGCACGAGCGCTGGCTCCTGCTCGTCTTCGCGCTCATGGTGACCGGCGCCGCGTTTCTCATGTTCGTGCCGGTGGACGGCATCGACCACACGCCCGACGCCCGCCAGCTCACGTTCAGCCGGCCGCGCGCGGCGATCGTCTCGGGCGGCGTGGGCGTGGCGGCGGGCCTCGTGGGAGCGGGCGGCGCGTTCCTCCTGGTGCCGCTGCTCCTCGTCGTCGTCGGTGTGCCGATCCGTGTGACGATCGGCAGCTCGCTCGCGATCACCGCGCTCGCAGCGACGGCGGGCTTCGTCGGCAAGCTCGTGACCGGCCAGGTCCCGCTGCTCCCGACCCTGGCGGTTGTCGCGGCGGCGGCGCCTGGCGCGCAGCTGGGCGCCGTGGTGAGTCGGCGCGTGCCGCCGCTCGGGCTCCGTGTGGCGCTCTGCGTCTTCATCGCCACGACCGCGGTCAGGGTCTGGGTGGATCTCCTGTGGCGCTGACCCTTGGGGAGGCCGCGTGCGCTACGGCTTCGTGATCGACCAGCGCCGCTGCATCGGCTGTCACGCGTGCACCGTGGCGTGCAAAGAGGAGAACCAGGTGCCCCTCGGCGCCTTCCGCACCTGGGTCAAGTACGTCGAGCGGGGGACGTTCCCGAACACGCGGCGCTCCTTCGCCGTGCTCCGCTGCAACCACTGCGACCGCGCCCCGTGCGTGACGATCTGCCCGACGGTCGCGCTCTACCGGCGGCCCGACGGCATCGTCGACTTCGACGGCGACCGCTGCATCGGCTGTAAGTCGTGCATGCAGGCGTGTCCCTACGACGCGCTCTACATCGACCCGAACACGCGGACGGCCGCGAAGTGCCACTACTGCGCCCATCGCGTGGAGGTGGGGCTCGAGCCCGCGTGCGTGATCGTCTGCCCCGAGCAGGCGATCGTCGCGGGCGACCTTGACGATCCCGGGTCGCGGATCGCCCGGCTCGTCGCGCGCGAGCCGGTGCAGGTGCGCAAGGCCGAGCAGGGCACGCGGCCGAAGGTCTACTACCTGGGCGCCGACGCCGGGGCCCTCGTGCCCCAGCTCCAGTCGACGACGGATCGCTACCTCTGGGCGGAACGGCCCGAGGGTGAGCTCGACCTCGTGCGGATGGTCGCCGCCGTCCAGGAGGACCAGGGTGACGGCGCGCTCTCCCGTCCCGTTTACGACGTGCCGCACCTGCCGCGGCCGTGGGGACGGAAGGTCTCGGCGTATCTGTGGGCGAAGTCCATCGCCGCCGGCCCGCTCCTGATCGCGTCCGTCGCGGTGCTCGGCGGCGGCGCCCCGTCGGGCGGCCTGTTCGGGATCGCCGCGCCGGCCCTGGCGCTCCTCTTCCTGCTCGCGACAACGGCGCTCCTCGTGCTCGACCTCAAGCGCCCCGAGCGCTTCCACTACATCCTGTTCAAGGCGAACTATCGATCCTCGCTGGTGTGGGGAGCGTGGATCCTCATCGCCTACGGCGGCGTCGCCGCCCTGTGGCTCGCGAGCGTGTTGGCGGGCGCCGGCGAGCTCGTCCGGTTCCTGGCGCTGCCCGCCCTCGTCCTCGCAGGGGCGTCCGCGGGCTATAGCGCCTTCCTCTTCGGGCAGGCGGAGGGCCGCGACTTCTGGCAGAGCTCGCTCCTCCTCCCGCAGCTCCTCGTCGCCGCGCTCGTCGCCGGCGCCGCGTCGCTGCTCATCGTCGGCTTCGTCAGCGGCGCCGACCTCGGGGGTCTGTGGACCCTGAGCATGGTGATGGCGGTCGCGCTCCTTCTCCAGGGGCTCGTGCTCACCGCCGAGCTGCTGGTGCCCCACGCGAGCCTCGACGCCGCCCGCGCCGCGGCGCTCATCACGCGCGGCGAGTGGAAGACGCCCTTCTGGGGCGGCGTCATCGCGGCGGGCACCGCGCTGCCGATCGTCCTGGTCTGGCCCACCCCGTACTCGGCGGCGCTGGGCGGGGCGCTGGCCCTCGCCGGCCTCTGGATCTACGAGGACCTCTGGGTCAAGGCCGGGCAGTCGGTGCCGCTGTCGTGAGCGCCACGGATCCTCGAGCGCCCGAGCCACTGCATCCTGTGGCCCGAGAGCTCGCGCCGCCACGGGGCGGTCTCCGGAGCTACCCACCCGTCGAGCGCTGGGACGACTGGGAAGAGTACGACCCGGCCGCGTGGCCGCGGAAGGTCACGCGCCGCTACGCGCTGATCCCGACGATCTGCTTCAACTGCGAGGCGGCGTGCGGGCTCCTCGCCTACGTCGACAAGCAGACGCTCGGAATCCAGAAGTTCGAGGGCAACCCGGCGCATCCGGGGAGTCGCGGACGCAACTGCGCGAAGGGGCCCGCGACCCTCAACCAGGTGAACGACCCGGAGCGGATCCGCTATCCGTTGCGCCGGGTCGGGCCCCGGGGCGGCGGGCAGTGGGAGCGCGTGAGCTGGGACGAGGCGCTCGACGACGTGAGCCGCCGGATCCGGACGGCGCTCGTCGAGGGCCGGCACAAGGAGATCATGTACCACCTCGGGCGCCCGGGCCACGAGCTCGTCTATCTCCAGCGCGTCTTCCACGCCTGGGGGATCGACGGCCACAACAGCCATACCAACGTGTGCTCCTCGAGCGCCCGCGCGGGCTACGCCTTCTGGCACGGCATGGATCGGCCGTCGCCCGATCACGCGAACGCGCGGTTCATCCTGCTGCTCTCTTCGCACCTCGAGACGGGCCACTACTTCAACCCGCACGCCCAGCGGATCATCGAGGCCAAGGAACGCGGGGCACGGGTCTGCGTCATCGACTCCCGGCTGTCGAACACCGCGTCGATGGCCGACTGGTGGCTACCAACGTGTGCTCCTCGAGCGCCCGCGCGGGCTACGCCTTCTGGCACGGCATGGATCGGCCGTCGCCCGATCACGCGAACGCGCGGTTCATCCTGCTGCTCTCCTCGCACCTCGAGACGGGCCATTACTTCAACCCGCACGCCCAGCGGATCATCGAGGCCAAGGAACGCGGCGCACGGGTCTGCGTCATCGACTCCCGGCTGTCGAACACCGCGTCGATGGCCGACTGGTGGCTCGCGCCCTGGCCCGGCTCGGAGTCGGCGCTGCTGCTCGCGATGGCGAGCGTCCTCGTCCGCGAGCGGCTCTACGACCGGGAATTCGTGCGCCGCTGGGTGAACTGGGAGGAGTACGTCCGCGCGGAGCGGCCGGACCTTCCCGTGAGCTTCGAGGCCTTCGAGCAGGCGCTCGGCGAGCTCTACGCGCGCTACACGCCCGAGTTCGCCGAGAACGAGAGCGGCGTCCCCGCCGCGACGCTCGTGGAGGTCGCGCGCACGATCGGCAGCGCCGGCTCGGCCCTCGCGACCCACGTCTGGCGCAACGCCGCCGCCGGCAACCTCGGCGGCTGGCAGGTGGCGCGGGCGCTCGAGCTGATCGTGGTGCTCATGGGCGCCGTCGCCACGCCCGGCGGCACCGCGCCCAGCGCCTGGAACAAGGCGGTGCCCGCGCCGCCACTGATGCCACCGCCCGCCAAGGTGTGGAGCGAGCTCCTGATGCCGCGCGAGTACCCGCTCGCGTTCTTCGAGATGAGCTACCTCCTGCCGCACTTCTTGAAGGAAGGCCGGGGCAAGCTCGCCGTGTACTTCACCCGCGTCTACAACCCCGTCTGGACCAACCCGGACGGCATGTCCTGGATCGAGGTGCTGACCGATCCCGAGAAGATCGAGCTCCACGCCTGCCTCACGCCCATCTGGAGCGAGACGGCGTGGTTCGCCGACTACGTGCTCCCGATGGGGCACGCCTCGGAGCGCCACGACCTCATGTCGCAGGAGACTCATGCGGCCCGCTGGATCGGGTTCCGCCAGCCCGTGTTGCGCGTGATGCTCGAGCGGCAGGGCAAGACCTTCGACCTCACCTGGCAGGCCCACGAGGCGGCGGGCCTCGGGCAGGTGTGGGAGGAGGACGAGTTCTGGATCGAGCTGTCGTGGCGGATCGACCCCGACGGGAGCCTCGGCGTGAGGAAATACTTCGAGTCGCCCGACCGCCCGGGCCAGAAGCTCCGAATCGAGGAGCTCTACCGCTGGATCTTCGAGCACAGCGTCCCCGGCCTCCCCGAGGCGGCGGCGAAGGAGGGGCTCACGCCGCTCGCGTACATGCGGAAGTACGGCGCGTTTCTCGTCGAGGACCAGGTCTACCACACCCACGAGCAACCGCTCTCGGCCGACGAGCTCCACGGCGCCCGGGTGGATCCCGTCACGAAGGTGGTCGTCAAGGGCGGCGAGGCGGTCGGCCTCGAAGTGGACGGCGTGCCGCGACTCGGCTTTCCGACGCCGTCGCGGAGGCTCGAGTTCTTCTCGCGGACGCTCAAGGAGTGGAAGTGGCCCGAGCAGGCCGTGCCGAGCTACATCCGAAGCCACGTGCACTGGTCGAGGATCGACCGCGCGAAGGGCGAGATGGTGCTCCTGCCGACCTTCCGGCTCCCGACGCTCATCCACACGCGCTCGGGCAACGCGAAGTGGCTCTACGAGATCTCTCACACCAATCCGCTGTGGCTCCATCCCGAAGACGCCGCCCGGCTCGCCGTCGTCACGGGCGATCTCCTCAAGGTCACGACGGCGATCGGCTACTTCGTCGATCGGGTCTGGGCGACGGAGGCGATCCGCCCCGGCGTGATCGCGTGCTCGCACCATCTGGGGCGATGGCGACTTCACCGGGACGCGGGAGGCGAGCGCTGGTCCACCGCGCTCGTCGACCTCCAGCAGGTCGAGCGCGGGAAGTGGCGGATGCGCCAGCGGGAGGGCGTCCGGCCGTTCGCGAGCGACGACCCCGACTCGGCGCGGATCTGGTGGACGGAGGCGGGCGTCCACCAGAACCTGACGTTCCCGGTCCAGCCCGATCCCCTGAGCGGCCAGCACTGCTGGCACCAGAAGGTCACGGTCGCCAAGGCGGGAGCCGACGATCGCTACGGCGACATCGTCGTGGACACCAATAAGTCCTTCGAGGT